>Ga0207747_1001821_pt1 | contig 13409 bp, 13 predicted proteins | sample HigsolmetaGSP11D_FD_184839 | JGI IMG/M metagenome (GOLD analysis project Ga0207747, IMG submission 184839) | High solid enriched microbial communities from the Joint BioEnergy Institute, USA - SP1-1-D (SPAdes) | ecosystem: Engineered > Bioreactor > SSF (Solid state fermentation) > Aerobic >...
GTCGAGAACCAGCCGCACCGCGCGCTCGCGCACTTCAGGGGAAAACTTGTTCCTCGTCTTGCTCATGATGCTCCATCCTACTCAGGAGTTGGAGCCTCCGGCAAACCCGGCGCGGTTCAGCCCCTTGTGGCCGTTGAATTGGCGTTGGAATATTCCTATCTTACCGTCGACTTCGGCGTAAGGCTGCACCTCGCGCTGGTCCATGAACCTTGGAGCAACCTAGCGTGCCCTGAGGACAGGATTTCGGGAAACTACGTTTCTCTTAGTTGACAACTCCATCGCGAAGATGAGGTTGCAGGTGGGCCGAAGTCTAGCAATGGAGGTCGCTTATGATCGAATATCAGAAGCGCTTTCACCTTGCTGCATCAGTGCTGATGGTTACGTATCTTCTTATGAAGAATATTAACGTGGCGATCGAGCTGATCAGCAAGGTGGTCAACTATGGCAATAGAGTTCGAAAATTTCCTGTATTCATATTCAAAAAAAGGAAAGAGGATATTTGTTCCGAACCGGTTTAGCTGCAATCTTGGCAAGAAGCTGAAACGGAAAATTGCTAAGAAGTACAGGTTCGACAGCTTCGTGTACCATTTCAGGAAGGGATCGCACATTGCCGCATTGCATCGTCATCGCAAGAATAAGTTCTTTTGCAGGTTAGACATAAATAGATTTTTCTACAGCATCCGACGTAATCGAATTAAGAGGGCTCTTAAGCAGATTGGCATCGAAAAACCGGAATATTTTGCCAAGTGGTCTACGGTACGAAATCCTTACGAGGGTGGCGGATATGTGCTACCTTATGGGTTCGTCCAATCTCCTGTCCTCGCCACGCTTGTTTTGGCATTATCCCCCATCGGCGCCTACCTCCGGGGATTACCCAAGACGATAACGTGCTCAGTCTACATGGATGATCTGTGCCTTTCAGGGCCGAATCTAGCAGAGCTCAAGGCGGCGTTCGACGGTTTAGTGGCAGCGGTTGAGCAGGCCGGTTTCACGCTTAACGACAAAAAAACACGCGAACCGGCTGAACAAATAGACATCTTCAATTGCTCACTTGCAAATGACAGTACTGCTGTTCTGCAAGACCGTGTCGACGAGTTTTATGCTAACGAACGGTCGGAGGCGGCTGTTGACGCTTTTGAAACCTATTGCGACATCGTCCAGTCAAAAACGTGGCGCCATGGCCCGAGTAAGAAAAAACGAAATAAAGTGTATACCGAACGTCGCAAGAAAGCAGCACCAACTACGCCCCTCCCAGAAGAGGAACCACGGGAAATAGCAAGTTAAACGTATATTTCTTTTCGGTAAAGAATTTAGAAACTCAATCAAGAGGGACCACTTGGTCGGTACGGCTACTGCAATCTCCTTAGATCGCCTTAGGCCCGTTTAGGTTCTCGTCCACTGGACCTCGTAAAACACCTAATTCCCGAGCCTGCTCCACCGTGGCATGAAAGATTCGCTGGCCGATAATGAGGGTCGATAAACCAATTTCCTTAAGATCGCGCTTTTCCAGGACCAATTCAGCGCCTCTATTGAAGCTGCGGGTCCGCTCGACGACTTTGAGCTGGATCGCGCCACCTTTCTTGAGGAGATGGCCGTACAATTCGGCTTCTGGAATGATGTTTCCATCAGGCTCTTGAACCTGTAGTTCAAATGCGTTCCAGCGGACGGTCATGACGTCGGCATTGCCATCCAGATCTCGGTCGCCGACGACGCCGAGCCGATGCGCGTAGCAATTGCGCATGCGGTTCAATGAGTGGAGTAGATACTTGTCTTCCGCGCTAACACGCAGGACATTGGACATCGCATCGATCTTGTCGATTACCCCGAGCCGCTCCAATCGATCGGGGCGCTCTAGCTTCTTCCCACTCTTGTCGGCGCCGCGATGCATAACAAAGATAGACACATAGAGCTTGTCGAGAAACAGTGATAAGGTTTCGACAAGCTCACGCAGCCCGTTCGCGCGTATCCACTTCCCGAATTCCGAGGCCACATGAGACTTTTCCTGAGGTGTCAGGTCGCTCTTCACTAGCCGAATGTGGTGCAAGTTGTCTGGCGACAACATATGCGAAATGGGCGGATTTGCTTCGGCTGCGTTCAGGCCTATTCCCATGAACACGTCTGCGCGCCGTACGCCATTCCGAAGGATTTCCATAACTTGAACGAGATTCATTACCAGCGCGTGGCCGTGAGCCATATCTTGTCTCCTGCGTTTGGCCCTCGGACATGGATTATCCCGCGTCACGGTCTAATCTGCGCAAGCCGCCCCTGCATTCTGCGCGACCAGAATGATTGTAAAGAGCATTCTGGGCTGGTGGAGTCTCCTAGGCCATGTGCCTGGCCACCGACGAACTCACTCCGCCGCCACTTGCTTCCTCGCGCCCGGTCTCCGCTCCAGCAGCTCTTTCAGGAACCTGCCGGTGTAGGAGCGAGGTTCGGCCATGACGTCGTCGATGGTGCCGGTGACGACCAGTTCGCCGCCGCCGTCGCCGCCTTCCGGCCCCAAGTCCAGGATCCAGTCGGCCGTCTTGATCACCTCCAGGTTGTGCTCGATGACGATCACGGTGTTGCCCTGGTCGACCAGCTCGTGCAGGACCTCAAGCAGCTTGGCGACGTCGTGGAAGTGGAGGCCCGTGGTGGGCTCGTCCAGAATGTAGAGCGTGCGGCCGGTGGCCTTGCGGGAGAGCTCCTTGGCGAGCTTCACGCGCTGCGCCTCGCCGCCCGAAAGGGTAGTGGCCTGCTGGCCGATCTTGATGTAGCCGAGACCCACGCGCTGGAGCGTCAGGAGCTTGTCACGCACGGCCGGTACCGCAGAGAAGAACTCCACGCCCTCATCGACCGTCATCTCCAGCACGTCGGCGATGGACTTTCCCTTGAACAGCACCTCCAGCGTCTCGCGGTTGTAACGCTTGCCCTTGCAGACGTCACAGGTGACGTAGACGTCGGGCAGGAAGTGCATCTCGATCTTGATGACGCCGTCGCCCTGGCAGGCCTCGCAGCGGCCGCCCTTGACGTTGAAGGAGAAGCGGCCGGGCTGGTAGCCGCGCGCCTTGGCTTCGGGCAGGCCCGCAAACCAGTCGCGGATCGGGGTGAAGGCGCCCGTGTAGGTGGCCGGGTTCGAGCGCGGCGTGCGGCCGATCGGGCTCTGGTCGATGTCTATCACCTTGTCGATGAATTCCAGACCCTCGATGCGGTCGTGCTCGGCCGGGTTGTCGCGCGAGCCCATGATGCGGCGGGAGGCCGCCTTGAACAGCGTTTCGATGAGGAAGGTGGACTTGCCGCCGCCGGACACACCGGTCACACAAGTGAAGGTGCCGAGCGGAATGTCGGCCGTGACGTTCTTCAGGTTGTTGCCGCGCGCGCCGACGACGCGGATGCGCCGCTTCTTCGGGATCTCGCGGCGCTGCCTCGGCATCGGGATCTCGAGTTCGCCGGTGAGGTACTTGCCGGTGATCGAGTTCGGGTTGGCCATGATCTCGGCCGGCGTGCCCTGGGCCATCACGCGGCCGCCGTGGATGCCCGCGCCGGGGCCGATATCGACAACGTGGTCGGCGGTCAGGATCGCGTCCTCGTCGTGCTCCACGACGATGACCGTGTTGCCGAGGTCGCGAAGATGGCGGAGCGTGTTGAGCAGCCGCTCGTTGTCACGCTGATGCAGGCCGATCGACGGCTCGTCGAGCACATAGAGCACGCCGGTCAGGCCCGAGCCGATCTGCGAGGCCAGCCGGATGCGCTGGCTTTCGCCGCCGGAGAGCGTGCCGGAGGAGCGCGAAAGGGTCAGATAGTCGAGGCCGACGTCGACCAGGAAGGAAAGGCGTTCGCGGATCTCCTTCAGGATGCGACCGGCAATTTCCTTCTGCTTCTCGGAGAGCTTTTCCGGCAGCGCGTTGAACCAGTCGGAGGCGCGGCGGATCGACATGTCGGTGACTTCGCCGATGTGCAGGCCGTCGATCTTGACCGCAAGCGCCTCGGGCTTCAGCCGGTGGCCGTTGCAGGCGGGGCAGGGGTAGGCCGACATGAAGCGCTCGATTTCCTCGCGCGCCCAGGCTGAATCCGTCTCCTTCCAGCGGCGCTGGAGGTTGTTGATCACACCTTCGAAGGGTTTCGTCGCGCGGTAGCTGCGCACGCCGTCGTCATATTCAAAGGTGATCTGGCGGTCGCGGGTGCCGTAAAGGATGGCATTGCGCGCTTCCTCGGAAAGTTCCTTCCAGCGGTTGCTGACCTTGAAGCCGTAGGCCTTGCCGAGCGCCTCCAGCGTCTGCAGGTAATAGGGCGAGGTGGACTTCGCCCAGGGGGCAATGGCGCCTTCGCGCAACACCGCGTTCTCGTCCGGCACGACGAGGTCGGGGTTTATGGCGCTCTGGCTGCCGAGGCCGTCGCAGGCGGGGCAGGCGCCGGCCGGGTTGTTGAAGGAGAAGAGCCGCGGCTCGATCTCGGGAATGGTGAAGCCGGAGACCGGGCAGGCGAACTTTTCCGAGAAGATCAGGCGCTCGTGCGTCTCGTTCTTGGACTTGTTGGCGGCGCCGCCTTCCGCCGTGTGTTCGGGCGGCAGCGGGCGGTCGGCGAACTCGGCGACGGCGAGCCCGTCGGAAAGCCTCAGGCAGGTCTCGAGCGAGTCGGCCAGGCGCGTGGCGATGTCCGGGCGCACGACGATGCGGTCCACCACCACGTCGATGTCGTGGGCGAACTTCTTGTCGAGCGCCGGCACGTCGGCGATCTCGTAGAAGGTGCCGTCGACCTTCACGCGCTGGAAGCCCTTCTTCTGGAGCTCCGCGAATTCCTTGCGGTATTCGCCCTTCCGACCGCGCACGATGGGCGCCAGGATGTAGAGGCGCGTGCCTTCGGGAAGCGCGAGAATCCGGTCGACCATCTGGCTTACTGTCTGGCTCTCGATCGGCAGGCCTGTGACGGGCGAATAAGGCACGCCCACGCGCGCGAAGAGCAGGCGCAGGTAGTCGTAGATCTCGGTGACGGTGCCCACGGTCGAGCGCGGGTTCTTCGACGTCGTCTTCTGCTCGATTGCGATTGCCGGCGACAGGCCGTCGATCTGGTCGACATCCGGCTTCTGCATCATCTCCAGGAACTGGCGGGCGTAGGCGGAGAGGCTTTCCACGTAGCGCCGTTGGCCCTCGGCGTAGATCGTGTCGAAGGCGAGCGACGACTTGCCGGAGCCAGAGAGGCCCGTCATGACAATCAGCTTCTCGCGCGGCAGGTCAAGGTCGACGTTCTTCAGATTGTGCTCGCGGGCGCCGCGGACAGAAATGAACTTGTGCTCAGGCATTCTTCGGGCCGATCTAGCTTCACTGATGGTTTGTGCATTTTCCTGCAGGGAGCCGCGTCAGGGCGACGTCGGCCTCATGTAGGAAACGGATGCTGGATTGTCGACGCCAGGCGGCACCCGGCGCAGCCTGTTACAGTTGATTATCTTTTGATGTCTTTCGCGTTCAAGTGCAAGTAAAAAAAGAACAAAGATCGAACGAAGACAAATAACATGTTTAGGGGTTGACGCGGGCCGCCGACAGGCACAGAATCATTCTTACCATTTCCCTCGTCTGACGCGGAGGGATGGTAGCGCAACGAGCACGGAGGGAGGCATGACACCACCCGACCAATCCTCCAGCTCCACGGAAGAGTGGAGCACAGCCGGCCGCTGAACGGTTCCTGGACAAGGAACGGTTTCCCGTCCGGAACTGGGGATCTGGAATGATGGTTTGCTGAGGTTGCGGCGTTTGCAGGCGTTGGCGACCTTTGAGGCCGGATAACCAGGTGCCTTTGCGCCGGCTGCATCATCCCACATCGCTGAGCATATATTGAAGGGTGCGTTCACGCAGCCCTTAAAGATCCGGACGCAAATCCGGAAGATTCATCGAAAAATGTCGAAGAGGCCCCGGCCACCAATACATGGCGGCGGGGCCGCTTTCTATTGCAGGATGGTAGATGTCCGGGCAGACGGCCGATTGCCTTTCGCGGAAGCAGGAATAATGAAATCGGGAAAATTCCACGCGCGGGAGTTGCGGCCACGCCGTTTGTGCGTATAATGGAACAAAACTGGAACAAAATGAACTGTGGACGGGGTTGCAGTTTTCTCGGTTCGGCGCGCGCAAGTCTGGCGCCGATCAAATAGAATGCGCGCGACGGACAAAGGGCTGCGGATCATGTGCAGCGGTCTTGCGCCAAATCGAATGTATGGAGTTTTGCCATGGCTGGCAGCGTTAACAAGGTGATTCTGATCGGCAATCTCGGGGCGGACCCGGAAGTGCGGCGTCTGCCTTCCGGCGAGCCGGTGGTCAATCTTCGCGTCGCGACTTCGGAAAGCTGGCGGGACCGCAACACGGGCGAGCGCCGCGACCGTACCGAGTGGCACAACGTGGTGATCTTCAACGAGAACCTCGCCAAGGTGGCCGAGCAATATCTGCGCAAAGGTTCGAAGGTCTATCTCGAGGGCCAGCTGCAGACCCGCAAGTGGCAGGACCAGAACGGCAACGACCGCTACACGACCGAGGTGGTGCTGCAGCGGTTCCGCGGGGAGCTGGTGATGCTGGACACGCGCGGCGGGGGCGAGGGTGGCCAGGTCGGCTACGGCGGCGGCAGCTCGAGCCGCGGCTCGGACTTCGGCCAGTCTGATCCGATGGACAGTCCTGCCGGCGGTGGTTACTCGCGCGATCTGGACGACGAAATTCCGTTCTAAGCAGGTCTCGTCTCTCAAGCGCGAAGGAATTCAGCTCAACCTGGCCGCTCGTTGCTTGGCGCCCGGCACTTGTTGCGTGGCGCCAGCTCGTATGACAGGACATGCTCGGAGCAGAGCGTGCCGACCGTCGTTCGGTCGCCGTGTCAGGGCAAAAAAAGCGGCCTCTCGATACGCAACCTGACGGCGGGGGCCACTCGCGTTGTGCTGACGAGTAACCTCGGTGCAGGGCGGGCTATCCGTGGCCCCGCTGTTCTTTTCTGTTCGGCCCGGCCTCATGCCGAGCACGCTCTTGCATTGGGCCCCCGAGATGGTGCTTGGCTGCGGCGGTCAAGGGGTTCGCTCGCAGATGAAACCAAGGGCTTCGCCTGCGGCGGGAGCTACCCAAGTCGTGCGGATGAGTAAACTCAGTGCAAAGCGGGGCAGTTGTGGCACGCTATTCCTTTTATGTTGGGCCCGCCTCATGCCGAGCACGCTGTTGCATTGGCCCCCCCCCGAGATGGGTGCTTGGCTGCGGCGGTCAAGGGGTTCGCTCGCAGATGAAACCAAGGGCCTCGCCTGCGACGGGAGCTACCCAAGTCGTTCGGATGAGTAACCTCGGTGCAAAGCGGGGCAGTTGTGGCACGCTATTCCTTTTATGTTGGGCCCGCCTCATGCCGAGCACGCTGTTGCATTGGCCCCCCGAGATGGGTGCTTGGCTGCGGCGGTCAAGGGGTTCGCTCGCAGATGAAACCAAGGGCCTCGCCTGCGGCGGGAGCGACCCAAGTCGTGCGGATGAGTAACCTCGGTGCAAAGCGGAGCAGTTATGGCACGCTATTCCTTTTATGTTGGGCCCGCCTCATGCCGAGCACGCTGTTGCATTGGGCCCCGAGATGGTGCTTGGCTGCGGTGGTCAAGGGGCTTGCCGGCAGACAGCCGAGGGCCTCGCCCACGGATAATTCAGGGGCTTGTTCCGGTTGAAAGGACCGGGGAGGGGCCGTCCAGGCCGCGTCGATTGCCGAAAAGTCGGCGCCGTTGCCTTGTTGTCGCCAAAGCAGGGCTGCAACTTTGCCGCCCGTCGCAGGACTTGCCTGCGAACAACATTTTCCTTTGGCGAAACTCGGGGGCCTGATGAGATTGATCCTTGCCTGGATTGTCTCGGCATTATTGGCGGTATCGGCTGTGGCTCAAGACGCTCCACCAAGCGCCTCGGATCAGGACGCGTCTACCGTCTTCAGGGAAGCGCCCAGGGGAAGCCCGGGCGGGCCGGCGACGCTGGAGCAGATCCTGAGGCAGGGGGAGCAACAGGGTCGGGGCCCGTCGGCTGTGCAGGGCCCCGAGCCTGCCGGCGGCACAACGTCGGCTGATACTTCCGGCGATGCCGCCTCGGGTCAGGACGTGCCTTCCGTCTCCAGCGAAGCGCCCGGGGGAAGGCCGGGCGGACGGGTGACGTTGGAGGAGTTTTTGGAAGAACAGCACGGGCAGGGCGCCGCGCTGCCGCAACACCCGGTAACCGGCGATGGTACGCGGGCCGTTGAAACCTCGGGCGTTCCGGCAGTGGAACAGACACTTTCGGCGGAACCGGCCGGACGGGCGGAGGCGGTGAAGCCCGATGTGGCCAACGACCCAACGCAGTGGTTTCCCGATGCGCCGGAGCCGCCATCGGGAGCGGCCGAAGGCGGAACCGGCCTTCTCCGGGCGATGGTCCAGCAGCTGTCGAGCGCGGCCACGACCGTCTGTGCCGGGCGGGGCGACTGCGCCCGCGTGGCCGGCAACTTCGCCCGTTTCCTCTGGGACAACCGTGATCGGGTCGATGTGCAGACGCGGGCCCTGCGCTGTCTGGGGCAATCGGCCGTCAGGCGCGGCTATGTCCAGTCGCCCGTGGATGCCATCCGCAATGCCTCAAGGGCAGACGTGGCCGAACTCTCGGTCGAGGTTTGCGAGTGCATGGTCGGACTCAGCGGCAGTCTCAGCGTCTGCCGTCCCTCGCTCGTGCAGGGAAGGCTCGCGCCGCTGCTGCGGATGTTCGGGCGGTGATGGAGTGGCATTCTTTTTTGCGAATGGTGCCAACGGGCCCGACAGGAGCGGTTGACCGGTCGGGAAATGGTAGTGTGCTGGCAGCTCAGGCTCGGGAGCGGACGGACTGCGGAGCCCGTTCATTCTCGTGCTCACACCAAAAGGGCATTCGCGCCGGGTTCCCGTCGGCAGCACCTTCTGGCGGCACGCCATCTCTTCGGCGCGCCGGCACCATGCGCGAAGTCCTCATGTCTGCTTGGCGAAACGCGAGTGCTGTCTTCAAATGGAGAACGGCCTGGTGACCGGTTCGTCGCAGATCCGGCTCACACCGAAAGAGTCTTCGCGACGCGGTTCTCGTTGCCGAACACCCGAAGATAACGCTCGATCTCTTCGGGCGTGCCGGTAGCCTTTTCCGGATTGTCCGACAGCTTGACCGCGGGCCGGCCATTGGCGGAGCTCACCTTGCAGACCATGGAGATTGCCTTGAGGCTCTTGATCTCCTGGGGAGCGCAGTCCTCGAAATCGTTGGTGAGGTTCGTGCCCCAGCCGAACGACATGCGCACCCTGCCCTTGAAATGGTTGTAGGTACGTTCGATCGTGTCCACGTCGAGCGCATCGGAGAAGATGAGCAGCTTCTCGCAGGGGTCCTTCCCGTGGTCCTGCCAGAACTTGATGATTCGCTCGCCGCCCTCGATCGGCGGTGCGGAATCCGGACGGAAGCCGGTCCAGTCGGCCACCCAGGCGGGCGCGTGGCGCAGGAAGGCCTCCGTGCCGAACGTGTCGGGCAAGACGATCAGCAGGTTGCCGCCATAGTATCGTTGCCAATCCTCCAGAACCCGGTAAGGCGACTGGAGCAGCTCCTCGTCGCTGTTGGTGAGGGCGGCGAGCACCATCGGCAGCTCGTGCGCGTTGGTGCCGAGCGCCTCCAGGTCCGTGTCCATGGCGAGCAGCACGTTGGACGTGCCGGTGAAGGAACCGCCGATGCCTTCCTTCAGCGCCTCCACGCACCAGCGCTGCCAAAGGAAGGAATGGCGGCGGCGCGTGCCGAAGTCGGAGATGCGCAGGTCGGGATACTTGCGCAGCCGCTCCACCTTCGACCAGACCTTCGCCTTGGCCCGGGCGTAGAGCACGTCAAGCGCGAAGGGGCCGAGGTTGCGCATGGCCGCCCGCGAGCGCAGCTCGTTGATGATGGCCAGCGCCGGAATCTCCCACATGGTGGTTTCCATCCAGGGGCCGTGGAAATGGAGCTCGAACTGGCCGTCCTTCTGGCGCAACTCGTACTCGGGCAGACGGAAATCGGCGAGCCAGGCGAGGAAGTCGGGCTGGAAGATCTGCTTGCGGCCGTAGAAGGTGTTACCGGCCAGCCAGATCATCTCCTTCTTGGTGAAGCGCAGGGTGCGGGCATGGTCCAGCTGCTCCTTGAGCTCGCCGACGTCTATCTCGTCGGCTAGCCGTACGTCCCTGTTGCGGTTCACGAGGGAGAAGGTGACGTTCACATCCGGATACAAGCCGCGGATCATCTGCAGCATCAGCAGCTTGTAGAAATCCGTGTCGAGCAGGCTTCTGACGATCGGATCCAGCTTCCAGGTGTGGTTGTAGACCCTCCTCGCGATGTCCGTCACTGTCATGTCCCAGGCCTTTCTCCCACCCTGTGATGACTGCGCGTTAACGACACCGCCACGACAAAAAAGTCAACGTCATAAGTGTCCCGGAGCCGCGCGCCAAAGTTGATATCCGACTCCCAAACGCGTGATTCCACGTCCGCAAGGCCGGAAGCGCCGACGGCGGCGCGTGCGGTCTGCCGCGCCGCCCCGGCCAGCATTACCAGGTGCCGGTGTTTTCCATCGAAACCCACGGCTCGGTGGGTTCCTTCGGCTGTCCCTTCTGCAAAAGCTCGATGGAGATGCCGTCGGGCGAGCGGACGAAGGCCATGTAGCCGTCGCGCGGCGGGCGGTTGATCGTCACGCCTGCCTTCATGAGGCGGTCGCAGGTCGCGTAGATGTCATCGACCTCGTAGGCCAGATGGCCGAAGTTGCGGCCGCCCGTGTAAACCTCTGGATCCCAATTGTAGGTGAGCTCGACCATCGGGGCCTTTTCCGCCTTCGCCCGCTCCACATCTTCGGGCGCGGCGAGGAAAATAAGCGTGTAACGACCCTTCTCGTTTTCCATGCGGCGCACTTCCACAAGGCCAAGCTTATTGCAGTAGAAGTCGAGCGACTGTTCGATGTCGCTCACGCGGACCATTGTGTGTAGATAACGCATTTTTACTTCCTCTCTTCCTGTGTTGTTTTCATTTTGGTTTTCCGAACACCTTCAGGCCGTCTTAAAATACGTCGAACAGGTGCACTGATATTCAGTTAAGTATTTGAAAATGCTTGCCTTCACTACTGTTGAAAATGCATCTCGGGGGTTGCTAACGGGGGAGCCGAAGGTGCTATCCTTCTACTACAGAATCATTCCCATGGCAGCGAGGGAAGGCAAGCGGATGGAGGACAATTCCTCGAACGTTAGGGGGCTTGCAGTTGGAGTCGACGCTCGGGCAGAGGGCGGCACCGAAGACACCGGTGATCTTGTCGAGATTTCCGGCGCCATCAAATGGTTCGATGTAGCGAAGGGTTTCGGGTTCATCGTTCCGGACGAACCCGGGATCGGTGATGTTCTTCTCCACGTTTCCTGTCTGCGGCGCGACGGGTACCAGACGGCTCTGTCAGGGGCGCGGGTGGTCTGTCTTTCGCGCCGGGGCGAGAAGGGGATGCAGGCCTTCCGTATCCTGGCCATGGACAATTCGACGGCGGTCCACCCGGCAGAGGATCAGGCTCCGCGGACCCACGTGGTGGTGGTTCCGGAAAGCGGACTGGAGCGCGCCCTGGTCAAGTGGTTCAACCGTACCAAGGGATTCGGTTTCCTGACACGGGGAGAGGGCACGGAAGACATCTTCGTCCATATGGAAACCCTGCGCCGTTTCGGCGTGACGGAGCTGCGTCCGGGACAGGTCGTCCTCGTGCGCTATGGACGCGGGGAAAAGGGCCTTATGGCCGCCGAAGTTCATCCGGATATTGGGACCCTGTCGGTTTCACACTGAGTCCCTTCCGGAGCTGAACATGCACAAGAGACTGCTCGCGGCCCTCGCCATTTTGTTGGTACCGTTCCTTGCCGTCGTGGCGCGGGCCCAGGAGCCGATGCTGCTTCCGGTGCATCCGGTTCCTCTGGTCATTGAGACGACCGCCGGCGAGCGTCAGGTTTTCATCGAAGTTGCGGCGCAACCTGCCGAGCATGCCCGGGGACTCATGTTCCGCACGGAGATGCCGGACAACCGCGGCATGCTGTTCGTGTTCGATCAGCCAACGGTTCGCGCGTTCTGGATGAAGAATACGCCGATGCCGCTGGACCTCCTGTTCATCGGCGAGGATGGCAAGGTGCGCTCCATTCAGTCGGGCGAGCCCTATTCCGAGGCCTCCATCGCGCCGCCAGTCACGTCGCTTTACGTTCTGGAGCTCAGGGCCGGTACCTCGGCGCGCCTGGGAATCGAGGTGGGGAACCAGCTTCGCCATCCCCTGATTGCCCGTCAGTAGCTGCCAGCGGAGTAAAATTGAAAATGCAGCGTTTCTCTCACGATGGGTTTGAGCTTGCTTACATGGAGGAGGGCGAGGGGGATCCCATCGTCCTCGTCCATGGCTTTGCCTCCAACCTTGTCGTCAACTGGGTTTCGACGGGCTGGGTAAAGACACTTGTCGAGGCGGGGTATCGCGTCATTGCCCTGGACAACCGCGGTCATGGCCTGTCGTCCGGCAGCCACAACGCGGCCGATTATACGCTTGAAAAGATGTCGGGCGATGTCATCGCGCTGCTCGATCACCTTGCCGTCGACCGGGCGCACATCATGGGGTTCTCGATGGGCGCGAGGATCTGCGCGGTCACGGCGCTGAACCATCCCGAGCGCGTGGGCAGCGTGGTTCTCGGCGGCCTGGGGTCGGGCATGGTCGAGGGGGTGGGGGAATGGGACATCATCGCCGAGGCGCTTCTCGCCGAGGATCCCTCGACGATCACCCATGAGCGCGCGCGGATGTTCCGCACCTTCGCCGACCGGACGCGGAGCGACCGGCGTTCGTTGGCCGCGTGCATTTCACGGAGCCGCCAGCTTCTGACCCCCGAGCAGATGGCCAGCATCAGAAACCCGGTTCTCGTCGCCGTGGGCGACCGGGACGACATCGGCGGGGATCCTCACCGGCTGGCGGCGATGCTGCCGAACGGCGAGGGTTTCACGATCGAGGGCAGGGATCACATGCTGTCGGTGGGTGACAAGTCATTCAAGGCCAAGGTGCTGGAGTTCCTGGCGCGCCATCCGCTCTGACCGACGGCGGGGCAAGGACTCTCAGACTCCGGGTAGCCAGCGGCAGCCGTGGAGGCGACCCTAGTCAGCGGTGATGCGGACGGACGGAGCAGCCTGACCGAGAGCGGAGGGGCCTGCCGAGGCAGTCTGGACCTTCGGTCTGCTTTCAAGCTTCACGGATGATCACCGTCACGTTTGGGCGGTTGCGAACGGCCGACCTCGTCCCATTTCCTGATTGGAGGCGCCGCAGGCTTCCTGCCGTGCGTGTATGGTGCCGGGGGGGGGCGGCCGGCGCGCGGTCGAACCTGGCCGGGCTCTGGACGGGGATGCTGCTTCCCCAGGCATGAAGCGGCGTGCAGGTCGAGGATCTCGATTGGGCTATTCGGGCGAAAAGGAATAAAA
>Ga0207747_1001822_pt1 | contig 13402 bp, 13 predicted proteins | sample HigsolmetaGSP11D_FD_184839 | JGI IMG/M metagenome (GOLD analysis project Ga0207747, IMG submission 184839) | High solid enriched microbial communities from the Joint BioEnergy Institute, USA - SP1-1-D (SPAdes) | ecosystem: Engineered > Bioreactor > SSF (Solid state fermentation) > Aerobic >...
AAGATGCGCTGCGCCTCGTCGAAGGGGGTTTGCTCGCCGAACATCATCGTGCCCAGGCACAGGGGCGAGACGCGCAGGTTGCTGGAGCCAAGGCGGCGGTATTTCATGGAAGGACGGTCCTTGTCGGGTACGGGAATGTGCAGCGGCAAGCGTACCGCGAATCGTCGCCAGCGGGCAGGCGCGCCGGCTGCCGCGTGATTGGGCCAGCCGGCAGCGTCGGCCACGCGTAGCGCCGCCTACTTGACGTCCGTGTCCGTCCAGGCCGCGGGCGCACTCAACCCCAGCATGGCGCTCAGGATGAGCTCACGCAGCACGAGCTCGTCATTCTGCAGGTTGATCATCCCGCTCGCATGCGTGAGCACGCGAAACTTTTGCGACAAGGGATCGCAGTTGGTCAGCAGGTGCAGCGCCGAGCCCCTGACGAATTCGTATCGCCATATCAGCTCTGCACGGGTCAGCTGCGGCAAGGACTCGGCCATCGCATCCAAGAACATCTGCGCGTAATGGTCCAGGCGCTCCGAGATGAACAGGGTGTACTCGCCATCGGGGCAGGCGCGCAGGTGGTTCTCGGTACGAACGAAAAGCCTCCCGCCGTCTTGCGAGCGTTCGGCTTCGACCAGCGGCCGCAACAGCGCATCGAGGATGATGGGCACGGGAATAGACGTCCCGCGATAACGTTCGCGCGCGGCCTTGAGCAGCTTGCTGCGTTCGATGTTGACCGGCTCCATGATGGCCAACAGCACCTTGCGGACCAGCGCGTCCTTCGATCCGAAGTAATAGTTCACCGCGGCGACATTGGCGTTGGACACTTCGCAGATATCCCGCACGGTAGTGGCAAACGGCCCTTTGCGGGCGATGAGCTCCTTGGCGGCAAGCAGGATGCGCTCGGCTGCCGGCAGTTCCGCACCCTCGCTCACGGCAGCATTCAATACGGCGGTCGACATTGGCCCCCCATCCAACCTCAATCAATTGTTTGAAATATTTAGTATAAGCGGTGAGGCAACGTTGTAAGAGCACCGAGGAACGTCCGTTTTTCGCTGCAATTAGGTAAAAACCCTAGTTTGTGCAATGCACAAGATCTGGCTAGGATTAAACAAAAGTTTTAACTGGCGATGTCAATAACAACTGCCCGCCAAGCGAGCCGGACCACCGGCCGTATGGGCAGCACAAGGGGTCTAGCATGTCTGATTTCCTCTCGTCTTCCGGGGCGGGACGGAAAGGGCCAGATGAGCTATCTGTCCTGCTCGCGCAGGCAGATTTCGAGCTGCCCGAGCCGTACCTGTCCGAGTTACGTGACGCGTATGCCCATGTGCAACGCATGAAGGCACGGGTCCACCGGAATTACCGATACGACGAAGAACCCGCGCATGTCTTTCATCCGCGCACGTTCGAGCCGACGGGAGGCCCGCGATGAGCAGCGATCCCACTTTCCTGACGGTCGCCGAAGCGAGCGGGCTCATCGCCGCCCGGGCGCTTTCCCCCGTCGAGCTCACCGAGGCCTGCCTGGCGCGCCAGGCCGAAGTCGATGACGTCCTGCACAGCTTCATCACCCCCACCCCCGAACTGGCCATGCGCCAGGCGCGCGAAGCCGAAGCGGAGATCATGCGCGCCGGCCCGCGCGGCCCCTTGCACGGCATCCCCTACACCCTGAAGGACATTTTCGAAACGGCCGGGATCCGGACGACGGGGCAATCGCGCTCGCTGGCCGACTACGTGCCCGCCGCCGACTGCTACGTGCAAACCGCCCTGGCCGCTGCCGGAGGCGTGTTGCTGGGCAAAACGACGACCTGGGAATTCGCCCATGGCGGCCCCTCGTGGGACGTGTTCAGCCCGCCTGCCTGCAACCCATGGAATACGGCGCGGCACCCTGCCGGCTCGTCGTCGGGCTCGGCGGCAGGGCTTGCGGCCGGCCTGTTCCTGGCCACCATCGGGTCAGACACCGGCGGGTCCATCCGGCAACCCGCGGCCGCCTGCGGCACGGCGGGCATCAAGCCTACGTATGGCCGCGTCAGCCGCCGCGGCGTACTGCCAAACTGTTTCAGCCACGATCACGTCGGCCCCTTGGCCTGGACGTGCGAGGACCTGGCCATCCTGATGAACGTGATCGCGGGTCATGACGCAATGGATCCGGGCAGCGCCCGCGAGCCCGTGCCGGCCGACTATCGCGACGCGCTGTGCGGCGACCTGCGGGGATTGACCATCGGCGTGCCCTGGCAGTGGATGGACGAGGAAGCCCCCATCAGCGCGTCGAATCGCCAAGCCTTCGAAGCGGCGCTGGACGTCCTGGAGGGGCTCGGCGCCAGCGTGCGCGGCGTGACCCTGCCGCCGCTTGCGGAATTCAACGACAGCAAGCGCATCATCGCCATGGCCGAACTGTTCTCGATCCACCAGGCCACCCTGCGCGCGCGTCCGGACCTGCTAGGCAGCAGCCTGCGCTACCGCATCATGGGCGGGGCCCTGCTGCGTGCGGAAGACTATGTGCAAGCCATGCGCATGCGGGCGAACCTGACGGCTGCCGTCCAGCAGGTGCTGCGCGAAGTGGACCTGCTCGTGCTGCCTTGCAGCGAGCCGGCCGGGCCGCTGCAAGAAGGCAATCCCGAATCGCTGTTTACCGCCCTGAGCTACACGGCGCCGTTCAATGTCTCGGGCAACCCCGCGCTGTCGGTGTGCAACGGGTTCGACGCGGACGGCATGCCCTTCTCGCTGCAGATAGCGGGCCGCCTGTTCGACGAATCCACCGTGCTGCGCGCTGGCGATGCCTATGAAAAGGCGACGTCCTGGCGACAGAGACGCCCGGACGTCGGAGTGCTGGCGCGGCAAGCCGCCCAGGCGCGACAGCAAGCAACCACCGTTTGATTGATCCCGCACGCCGGCGGTAAGCCGACATGCAGCCAGGCGCACGTTCGGATGCGCCCGGGAAAGTCTTGCCCTTTGCTTTGGACTCGGGAGAATGATCTTGAAGATACGACGCCTTGCCCTATCCGTCTGCGCCGCATGGGCGATGGTCATGCCCATGGCCGGCGCCCATGCGGAATCCATCCTGCGCGTGGCATCCACCACGGCCGACATCCCCTTGACGACCGGCCAGGCCAGCCAGGGCGGCGAAGGGATGCGCTTCGTCGGCTATTCCCTCTACGACCCGCTGATCCGCTGGGACCTTTCCCGGTCCGACGTCACCGCCCGCCTGGCACCGGGACTCGCGCTGAGCTGGAGCCCCGACCCCGAGACGCGCAAGACCTGGACGTTCAAGCTCAGGCCCGACGTCAAGTTCCACGACGGATCCGCGTTCGACGCCGACGCGGTGGTGTGGAACCTGGACAAGCTGATCAAGCGCGACGCCGTGCAATACGACCCGGCGCAAGCCGCCCAGGGCAGCCAGTACGTGCAGAACATCGAGTCGTATCGCGCCGTCGATCCCTTGACGGTGGAAATCACCACCAAGACGCCCGACTCGATCTTCCCTTACATGATGGCCAGCGTGCTCATGAGCAGTCCTGCCCGCTTCAAGGAAGTGGGCCAGGACTGGGCCAAGTTCGCCACCCAGCCCTCCGGCACGGGCCCCTGGAAGATGGACAAGCTGGTGCCGCGCGAGCGCATCGAAATGGTGCGCAACCCCGACTATTGGGATCCGGCCCGCGTACCCAAGACCGACCGCCTGGTGGTCTACGCCATGCCCGACCCCAATACGCGCGTGGCCTCGCTGCTGTCGGGACAGGTCGACTGGGTCGAAGCGCCGCCGCCCGACACCCTGCCGCGCCTGAAGGCCGCAGGGATGAACATCGTCACCAACATCTATCCGCACATCTGGCCTTACCAGTTGAGTTTCTCGCCGGATTCGCCTTTCCGCGACATCCGCATCCGCAAGGCAGCGAACCTGGCCATCGACCGCGAAGGGCTGTCCGAGTTCCTGGCCGGAACGGCGATGCCGGCGCAAGGCTCCATCGACCCCAAGCACCCCTGGTTCGGCAACCCGAGCTTCAAGCTGCAGTACGACCCCGAACAGGCCAAGGCCCTGATGAAGGAAGCCGGCTACGGCCCGGATAAGCCGTTGAAAGTGAAGTTCGCCATCTCCACGGCCGGATCCGGACAGATGCAGCCGCTACCGATGAACGAGTTCATCCAGGAAAACCTCAAGGAGGTGGGCTTCGACGTCGAGCTCGTCGTACTCGAATGGGAGGCACTGCGCGCCCGCCGGCGCGCCGGTTCCGACGATCCGGTCAACAAAGGCATCCACGGCATCAACAACAGCTGGGGCTACTGGGAGCCGTTCATCGGGCTGATGGGCGTGGCTGGATCCACGCAGCGCCCACCCAAGGGCTACAACTGGGGCGGATACTCGGATCCCGAAGCGGACAAGCTGGTCGAGGCCGCCTTCAACGAGTTCGATCCCGAAAAGCAGGACAAGATCCTGGCCAAGCTGCATGAGCGCATCGTCGACCAGGCGATGTGGATCTGGGTCGTGCACGACCTGAATCCCCGTGCGATGAGCCCCAAGGTCAAGGGCTTCGTGCAAGCCCAGAGCTGGTTCCAAGACCTGACGCCCGTAACGGTCGAGTAACCGCGAGGAGGGCCAAGCCATGCTGCGCTATGTCCTTCGCCGTTTGCTGTATGCCCTGCCGATCGCCTTCGGCGTGTCGTTGGTCTGCTTCACCTTGGTACACCTGGCGCCGGGCGATCCCATCGACTCCATCATTCCCGAAGGCGCCTCGGAAGAGGCGATTGCCCAGATCAAGGCCGACTACGGCGCCGACCAGCCACTGCCCATGCAATACCTCAAGTGGTTGGGACGGGTCGTCACCGGCGACCTGGGTCAGTCGATCAAGTCAGGGCGGCCGGTGACGCAGGAAATCGCGCCGGCAATCGTGAACTCCGTAATCCTTGCTTCGGCGGGCATCGCGCTGGCGCTCATCGCCGGGTGCGGGCTCGGCACCATCGCAGGCTACGCGCGGCGGCGGGCGGTCGACAGCGTGATCACCGGCATAGCGATCACGGGGATTTCCATCCCGCACTATTGGCTTGGCATGGTCCTGGTCGTGGTGTTCTCGGTCGGCCTGAACTGGCTGCCCGCCTCCGGCATGGGTTCGCCCGCCGACCTGTCCCACCTAATCCTTCCCGCCATCGCGCTTTCGGCGATCCCCACGGGGATCATTGCGCGCTCGGTGCGGGCGGCCGTCATCGAAGTGCGCAAGCAGGAATTCGTGCAGACCTTGTACGCAAAGGGGCTGTCGGACGTCGCGGTCTTTCGGCACGTCGCCAGGAATGTCGCGCCCACCGTCCTGGCGGTGATGGGCCTGCAATTCGCGCAAATGCTGGGCGGATCCATCCTGGTGGAAACCGTGTTCTCGTGGCCCGGGACGGGGTTCCTGATGAACGCAGCGATCTTTTCGCGCGACCTGCCCGTCCTGCAGGGAACCATCCTCATGCTGGCCATGCTGTTCGTCGTCATGAACCTGATGGTCGACATCCTGCAGATGCTTTTCGACCCACGCGTCAAACGTCATTGAGGAAACAGGCGCATGAGCACCGCCGTCGCCACCGCACCCGCCCCCACGGCATCGGGATTTCGCCGCCCCAGCACCGGCTTTTGGCAAACAGTCGGACGCCGGCTGTCGCGCGATCCGGTCACCCTGGCCTGTGCCGCCATCCTGCTGCTGATCGTGCTGGCCGCACTGTTTGCGCCCTGGCTCGGCCTGGACGACCCGTACAAGCAAAGCATGGTGCGCCGGCTCAAGCCCTTCGGCTACCAAGGGCATTGGCTGGGCACCGATGAGCTCGGGCGCGACATGCTTTCGCGCTTGGTCTACGGCGGACGCTCTTCGCTGTTCACCGGGTTCGTTCCCGTCGTGCTCGCCACGCTCATCGGTGGATTGCTGGGCATCGTCGCGGGCTACCTGGGCGGGCGCTGGAACATGGTGATCATGCGCTGCATCGACGTGTTCTACGCTTTCCCGTCCGTGCTGCTGGCCGTGGCCATTTCCGGGGTCCTGGGTGCCGGGCAGTTCAACAGCATCGTGTCCCTGACCCTAGTGTTCGTCCCTGCGGTGGCACGCATCGCCGAAAGCGTGACCACCCGCGTGCGCAACGAAGACTTCGTCGACGCCGCGCGTGCCACCGGGGCCTCGACGACCAGCGTGCTGTTCCACCATGTCCTGTCCAATGTCCTCGGCCCCATCCTGGTCTATGCCTCTAGCCTGATCAGCGTAAGCATCGTGATCGCCTCGGGCCTGAGCTTCCTTGGGCTGGGCGTCACGCCGCCGAACGCCGATTGGGGCCTGATGCTCAACACCCTGCGTCAGTCGATCTACGTCGCTCCAGTCACCGCGATCCTGCCGGGCATCATGATCTTCATCACATCGATGTGCTTCAGCCTGATGAGCGACGGCTTGCGCAGTGCCATGGACGTCAAGGCATAAGGAGAAACCGATGATCTATACGCGACCCGCAGCCTTCACGCCCCGGTCGGCGGCGGCTCCCCAGGCCGAGCCGGGCGATTTCCGGGTCGACCTCCAGGAGCGCGACCGCGGCGGACCCGCGCAGCCCATGCTGATCGTAAGCGGCCTGAAAAAACACTTCGACATCGGCGGACGCTCGATCGGCGGCCAGCGGACAGTGGTCAGGGCGGTGGACGGCGTGGACTTCACCGTTCGCAAGGGCGAGACGCTGGGCATCGTCGGCGAATCCGGATGCGGCAAGTCCACGACCGCGCGGCTGCTCATGCACCTGATCCAACCCGATGCGGGCTCCATCATCTTCGACGGCGATGAGGTCAATGCCGTGCGCGGCATGAGCATCAGCGAACTGCGGCGCAACATGCAAATGGTCTTCCAGGACAGCTACGCATCGCTGAACCCGCGGCTGACCATACGGGAAAGCGTGGCCTACGGTCCGCGCGTGACCGGCCTGTCGGCCGCGCAGGCCCGCGCCCGCAGTGAATCGCTGCTGGAAATGGTCGGCCTGGAGCCGTCAAACTTCGCCAACCGCTATCCGCATGAACTGTCCGGCGGACAGCGCCAGCGCGTCAACATCGCCCGCGCGCTGGCCATGGCCCCGCGCGTGCTCATCCTGGACGAGTCGGTATCGGCCCTGGACAAATCGGTCGAAGCGCAGGTGCTCAACCTGCTTCGCAGGCTGAAGGCCGAGCTCGGGCTGACCTACATCTTCATTTCGCACGACCTCAACGTGGTGCATTACATCAGCGACCGCGTATTGGTGATGTACCTTGGCCAGGTCGTGGAGTCGGGGCCGGTCGATGCCATCTACGCAGCCCCGCGCCATCCGTATACCCGGGCGCTGCTGTCGTCGCGGCCGTCCATGGATCCCCGCCGCCGGATCGAAACCGCCCCGCTTTCAGGCGACCCGCCCAACCCGATCAATCCCCCCAGCGGCTGCCGCTTCCGCACGCGCTGCCCGCAGGCCCGGCCCCAATGCGGGCAGGAGCCCCCGGCGCTGGCGCCCGCGCCCGGAAGCGACAGTCACGTGGTGGCCTGCCACTTTCCGCTGTCATCTTCGGCGACCGTCCCGTCCCCGCCCGCGAAAGGAGCCTTGCAATGACGAATGCCCCCCACCCTTGCGCCACGCCGCTGGTCACGGTCGAGAACCTGGCGGTGCGCTTTGTGTCGAGCGATATGGACGTGCCGGTGGTCAACGGCGTTTCGTTCTCGCTGCGCCAGGGCGAAGTGCTCTGCCTGCTGGGTGAATCGGGCTCCGGGAAAAGCGTCACGATGCGTGCGCTGATGCGGCTGTTGCCGCCCACCGCCCGGCTCGGCGGGCGCATCGAAGTCGACGGCATCGACGTCATCAACCTACCGGCGAAACAGCTCAGCCGCATCCGCGGCCCGCTGATTTCCATGATTTTCCAGGAGCCGCTGACGGCGCTGGACCCCGTCTACACCATCGGCCAACAAATCAGCGAGGCCGTGCGCCAACACGAAGGCGTCGGCAGGGACGATGCCATGCGACGCGCGCTCGAACTGCTGGAGCTCGTCCAGGTGCCATCGGCCAAGCGGCGACTGGCGGCCTACCCGCACGAACTATCCGGCGGGCTGCGCCAGCGCGCCATGATCGCACTGGCGTTGTCTTGCCGCCCGAAGCTGTTGCTTGCCGACGAGCCGACGACCGCCTTGGACGCGACGGTACAGGTCCAGGTGCTGCTCCTGCTGCGCGAGCTGCAACGCGAGCTGGGCATGGCCACGATCTTCGTCACGCATGACTTGGGCGTGGCGTGCGAAGTGGCGGACCACGTGGCCGTAATGTACGCGGGACGTTTCGTCGAGACGGGCTCGATCACCGACATCATGGACGCGCCCGCCCATCCTTATACGCAGGGCTTGCTCAACTCCACGGTGTCGGAAAGCCTGCGCAACCAGGACCTCGCGTCGATTCCCGGCGCCCCACCCGACCTGACCGCCCTGCCGCCTGGCTGCGCGTTCGCGCCGCGCTGCGCGCGCCACACCCCCGCGTGCGACGTCGGCGTGCCGCCACTGCGCGGCGAGGCCGGGCACCAGTCGCGCTGCATTTTCCCGCCCGATGCCGCAATCCCGGTCGCCGAGGCATCGGCCCTGTCGTCCGCCGCCTGAGCCCGGCAAACGATGTCCTACGCCTTACGGAGTCCACGTTTTCCATGAGCGCCAACGAGCTGTTCTTCCTGTCTGCCGGCGAGGCAAGCCGCCTGATCCAGGCGCGCAAGCTTTCCCCAGTCGAACTGACCGAAGCCTTCCTGGCACGCATCGCTGCCATAGACGACAAGACCCATAGCTACCTAACCGTCATGGCCGACGCGGCGCTCGACGCCGCCCGGCGGGCAGAGAAAGACATCCTGGCGGGCCGCTGGAAAGGACCGCTGCACGGGCTGCCCTATGCCGTCAAAGACAATTACTACACGCGGGGGGTGCGCACCTGCGCGGCGTCGCGGCTGCTGCTCGACCACGTGCCCAGCTACAACGCGGCTGCCATCGACAAGCTGGAGGCAGCCGGCGCCGTGCTGCTTGGCAAGCTAAACACCTGGGAATACGGCACAGGCAACGGCGGCGTGTACTTCGACCTGCCCTTCGAACCCGCCCGCAATCCGTGGAACCTGGACCGCTTCACCGGGGGATCCTCCACGGGCTCGGGCGCGTCGGTGGCGGCCGGCACGGCCATGATGGCGCTGGGCTCCGACACGGGTGGCTCGGTCCGGCTGCCTGCCGCTGCTTGCGGGCTGCAAGGCATCAAGCCCACCTATGGCCGCGTCAGCCGCCACGGCATCCTGCCCAATTGCTACACGCTGGACGTGCCGGGGCCGCTGACCTGGACCGTCGAGGACAGTGCGTTGCTGCTGCGTGCCATAGCCGGCCATGACCCGCGGGATCCGGGCAGCGCGCGCGTGGAAGTGCCTGATTTCCTGGAAGGCCTGGAAGCCGGCGTGGCCGGCCTGACTATAGGCGTAGTGCGTGACCTGGGCGAAGCCAACGACCTGCTCGACGACAGCAACCGCGCTGCGCTCGAATCCATGGTGGATGTCCTGCGATCCGAAGGCGCACACGTCGTGGAAGTCACGCTGCCGGCGCCAGTGGCCGAATATCGCCGGACCAGCTCCGTCATCAACTGGAGCGAATCGCTGTCCATCCATGAGAAGGACTTCCTGGAGCGCAACCAGGAGATGGGGCAGGCCCTGCGCGAGAAGATGATGTCCGGCTTCATGACGCGCGCGGTCGACTACGTCGCCGCACAGCGGCGCCGGCGCGAGCTCGCCCAGGGGCTGGACGCACTCGTGCGCAGCGTCGACGCGCTGGTGCTGCCCGGCGCATTCCACGTGGCGCCCCCTCTCGACGACCCGGAAAAGGTCAAGGCGTTCACCACCGATACGGCCACGCCGCCTTTCAACTTGTCTGGCCACCCCGGCATGTCCGTCTGCACCGGCTTCGATGACGGCGGCCTGCCGACGAATGCGCAGGTCGTCGGCCGTTGGTTCGACGAGCGCACCGTACTGCGGGTCGCGCGGGCGTACGAACGCGCGACCGACTGGCGCTCGCGCCGCCCAAAGCTGTGATGCATGGCCATGCACCCCAAACAAACAATGACTGGAATTGCTGACACCATGAGTACCTATCAACTCGCGTCATGGACACTGGACGAAGTCGCGGCGCATTGCCGCCGCTTCGGACTGGCGCTCACCCAACCGCAACTGCAACGCATGCACGAGCTGTCCGGCACCGTGTCCGCCACCGGCCTGGAGATCGCGCGCATGCCCTCAAAGGAGCATGAGCCGGCCCTGACGTTCGCCATGCCATCGATTCGGTAGGATCGTGATGCAACCCTATGAGCTCACCGCCTCGCAGGCTGCGCGGCTGATTGCCACGCGCGAACTGTCATGCGAGGAACTGGCGCGCTCCACCCTGGCCCGCATCGCCGATCGGGATCCCGTGGTGCGCGCGTGGACCCATATGGACGAAAACCAGGTCCTGCGGCGCGCCCGCGAACTCGACAAAGCACCGCCTGCCAGCCCCCTGCATGGCCTCACCTTCGGGGTCAAGGACTGCATCCAGACCGCGGACATGCCCACGCAGCAGAACTCGCCGCTCTACCAAGGCCACCATGGCCGTCCTGACGCCGTCAGCCCCGGGCGAGGCCCCGGAGGGGTACGCCTCGTCCGGCAATTACGCCTTCAACATGATGTGGACGCTGCTGCACGTTCCCTGCGTCGCCCTGCCAGTGGGCCGCAGCCACCGCAATCTGCCGTTGGGCGTGCAGCTGGTCGGTCCGCGCATGGGCGATGCGCGCCTGCTGGAGATCGCGCGGTCATGCGCGGCCGTACTGGATGCCAACGCGCCCCGGAGCCTGCCGCAACCGGTCAATCCCACAGCACAACCCCGTTTCACCACAAGGACCCAGCATGCAACCCTATGAGCTGACCGCCACTGAAGCCAGCGCGCTGATCGCAGAAAAAAAGCTTTCCTGCGAGGAGCTCGCGCGCTCCACGCTGGCGCGCATCGCCGAGCGCGACCCCATCATCAAGGCATGGTCATACGTCGACGAGGACCTGGTCATCCGGCGCGCCCGCGAGCTCGACAAGACGCCGCCCGCCAGCCCCCTGCATGGCCTGACCGTCGGCGTCAAGGACGTGATCGAAACCGTGGACATGCCCACCCAACAGAATTCGGCGCTCTACGAAGGGCACCAGAGCGGCCAAGATGCCGCCTGCGTGGCGGTAGTCCGCCATGGCGGCGCGCTGATCGTGGGCAAGACCGACACCGTGGAGTTCGCCTCGGGCGGGCGCATGGCCGCCACGCGCAACCCGCACAACCTGGCCCATACGCCGGGCGGCTCATCCTCCGGATCGGGCGCAGCCGTCGGCGACAAACAGGTGCAACTAGCCTTCGGCACGCAGACCGGCGGGTCCCACATCCGCCCTGCCGCCTACAACGGGATCTACGGGATCAAGCCCACGCACGGCGCGGTCAGCCGAGAAGGCGCCAAGATGTATTCCCATACGCTGGACACCATAGGCTGGTACGGCCGCTGCGTGGACGACCTACTGCTGGTGGCCGATGCGTTCCAGCTGCTGGGACGCGACGCCGCGGGCCCCGTGCCGCTGAAAGGCCTCAAGGTGGGCTTGTGCCGCACGCCGATGTGGGAGGCCGCCGACGCCTACGGACGCGCGGCGCTGGCCCTTGCCGGCCGGCGCCTGGAAGCAGCCGGCGCCATCGTCACCGAGCTGGAGCTGCCCGACCCCTTCAAGCACTTGGACGAGGCACAGCACACCATCATGTACTCGGAAGGACGGGCCGCTTTCCTGCCGGAATTCCTCGGCCCCAAGCGCGGCCTGCTCGCGCAGCATTTCCTGGACATCGTCAACAACACCCGGGGCATCACGCCGCAGCAGCTGGTGGCGGCGTATGATCTCGCCGCCGAGTGCCGCCGCCTGTTCGACGGGCTTTTTGGAGCTGGACTGGACGTGGTGATGGCGCCGCCTTGCACGGGCGAACCCCCTGAAGGCTACGCCAGCTCGGGCGACCCGGTCTTCAACGCGATGTGGACACTGCTGCACGTGCCGTGCGTGGCGATCCCCGTCGGCAAGAGTCCGAGGAACCTGCCGCTGGGCGTGCAGCTGATCGGCCCGCGGTTCGGCGACATGCGCCTGCTGCAGATCGCCCGTGCATGCGCCCCGGCCATCCACGAGAACGACACCCTGAGCACCATCAACGCCTAGTCCACCCTTATGCTGAGTCGTATGCCTGCTTCGTGGCAATGGAGCATATTGGTTGGACTATCGGTGGCGGCCGGATGGCCCATCGTGCACGCCGGCATCGGCGCCGGCGCGCTCGTGGGGCCCATGCTGGCCGCCATCGCCCTGGGCATGAACGGCGCGCGCATCGCGGTATCCGGGCGCGCCTTCGTCACTGCACAGGGCGTGGTGGGGTGCATGATCGCCTCGATGCTGGAGCCCAGCGTGCTGCACGGTGTCGCAGCCAACCTGGGCGCCATGATGGTCGCCGTGGCCATCACGCTGGTGGGCGCCGCGGCGGCCGGGTGGGCCCTGACGCGCTCGGGTGCCATGCCCGGCAGCACCGGCGCGTGGGGATTGCTGCCCGGCGCCGCGGCGGCCATGGTCACCATGTCGGCCGAGTTCGGCGGCGACCCCCGCATGGTGGCAGTCATGCAATACCTGCGCCTGCTGATCGTCATCCTGGCCGCGACAGCGGTTTCGCACCTGGCCGTCAGCGCCGGCGTGGGCGGCAGCCAGGCATCTGTGCTGGCCGCCGCGCAGGCTCCCGAGGCGAGCCCGGCCACGGAACTGTGCACCCTCGTCGTGGCCGTGGCGGCCGGATGGCTGGGGTGGGCAAGCCGCGTGCCGGCAGGCGCCTTGCTGCTGCCTATCGTGGCTGGCGGCGCGCTGCAGATCAGCGGCGCGCTGGCGCTTTCGGTGCCGCCGCCCATCGTCGTGCTAGCGCTTGCCATACTGGGCTGGTCGGTCGGACTACGGTTCCGCCGCGACCTGGTCGCGCCCTTGCTGCGCGCATTGCCGGTCATCCTGCTGGGCATCGCTGCGCTGCTCGCGGTGTGCGGCCTGACGGCTTGGCTACTCACGCTGCTTGCGCCGGTCAGCCTGTTGACCGCTTACCTGGCGACGAGCCCCGGCGGGCTGGATTCCGTCGCCGTGCTCGCGCTAGAAGCCAGCGCGGACATGCCGTTCGTCGTCGCCTTCCAGACCTTGCGCCTGTTCGCGGTGGTACTGGTCGGGCCATTCGTGGGCCGTTGGCTGGCCCGTGCGGCTCCGGCGGCGTGACCGGCGTCGGACGGCCACGCCGCTTGCCTTTGTCCGGCGCAAGGGAGGCGCCGATCCGGCCTTCCGCCACCTCGCCCTGCACGCAACGCCGCGGCCTTCCCGCCACGGCAGGCCGGCGCCCCCGGGAAAGGCTCGACC
>Ga0207747_1001824_pt1 | contig 13388 bp, 11 predicted proteins | sample HigsolmetaGSP11D_FD_184839 | JGI IMG/M metagenome (GOLD analysis project Ga0207747, IMG submission 184839) | High solid enriched microbial communities from the Joint BioEnergy Institute, USA - SP1-1-D (SPAdes) | ecosystem: Engineered > Bioreactor > SSF (Solid state fermentation) > Aerobic >...
CCGGCTGGCGGTCCTGCGGGCCAGCGGAGCGCGCGGGCTGCTGCTGCCCGATCCGTCACATGCGCTCTGGGGCCTGCTCGATCAGCATCCGAAAGGCAGCGGCTGCCTGCGGCTGCCCCGCAAGGGCTGGGAGGGGCTGCTGCCGCAGAGCCGCATCAGGCTGCTGGCCCGGCTGCAGAGCCTGGCGGAACGGGGGCTGCCGCTGGCCGGGCCGGTGACGCTTGCGCGCCGCCGGCTGATCGAGGCCGCCCGCCGGGTGATGGCGGCCCATGCGGAGGTCGAGGCCGACCGCCTTGGCCCGACGCTCCTGGCCGCCTTGCTGGGCCGCGGCATCCGAAATGCCGACAGCGACGCAATCGGCACCTATTGGGCCGCATGGATCAGGGAAAGGCGGACGGAGGACCGCGCCGCATGAGGCGCGCGCCGGCCCGCCCTACTGCCAGAGGCCTCCGGCGAACAATTCATTGGTCCCGGCGATGAAGGCGAGGTCGGGTTCCGCCGCCTCGCATTCCCGGATCACCGCGAGGGCGACGCTGGCGATCTGCGCGCGCAAAGCGGCAGGCAGCGCATTGGCCGGATCCAACACTGCGCCGTAGACAGCGTTCCAGAGGCGGCGGTTGTCGGCAATGGCGCGGATGCGGTCCATCTCCGTCCCGGCCTCCGCACCGCGGATCGCGCGGGTGGCACGGGCGAAGACCTCGGCTTCCATCTGCTTCGGTGTCAGGCGCCGGCGATAGGCGGCCGCGCCTTGTGCGGCGGGGCTGGGTGCAGGCATCGGGCGGATCGGGCCTCCGCGACAGAGGGGACGCCGCGCGCGGCGCGGTTATGGGATGCGTGGATCGGGAGAGGGCGACGGCCGGCCTCCTGCCGGCCCGCCGCGTCTTAGCGGAACAGGCTCAGCAGGCTCTGCGGCGCCTGGTTGGCGATGCTGAGGGACTGCGTGCCGAGTTGCTGGCGGATCTGCAGCGCCTGCAGGCGCGCGCTTTCCTTGGCAAGGTCGGCATCGATCAGGGCGCCGAGACCGCTCTCCAGCGCATCCAGCTTCTCCTTGTTGTAGGAGATCTGCGCATCGACATACCGGCTGTCATTGCCGAACTGGTTCAGCGCGTCGTTGATTGCCTTCAGGACCGTCTTGAAGTTGCCGGTAATCGCAGTCCGTGCCGCGGCTGCGTCAGCGGGGGCAGTCGCATCTATCGTAAGAGTGGCGCCATCCACCGCAGTGATCGTGAAGGTCGTCCCACTCTCGTTCCGGACCGTCGTGATATCGCCGCCGCCGGAAGCGGTATCAGTGCTGAGCAGCGTGCGGCCGTTATAAGTGGCATCTTCAATGAAGCTTACGATCTGCTTCTGAAGCGTCGTGTACTGGGCCTGGTACTGCGCGAATTCGTCTGAGCTCAAGGTCCCGTCGCCCATTTTCACCAGCACGGCACGGACCTGTTCCATCGCCTCGGAAACCTTGCCCAGCGCGGCATGGGTCGTGTCCAGGATGCCCTTCACGCCGCCGAGCTGCTCATTGGCACTGGTCAGGCCCGACATATCGGCACGAACCTTCTGGGCGACGGCATAGGCCGCACCATCGTCCTTGGCATCCGAGACGCGGAAGCCGGTCGAGATGCGCTTCTGGGTCGCGTTCAGCTCGTCATTGGTGCGGTTGAGGGACTGCAGCGCCACCATGGCGCCCAGATTGGTGTTCACCGAATTCAGCGACATCGAGGTTTTCCTCCGTTCCGGGAACCGGATCGTCCAGTTCCGCGCCGCCAGTCTCGGAGACGGAGATGAAAAAAGAGTTAAGCGACGCGGAGCATTTTCGGCCCCGCGCCGCAGGCTGGTGGAGACTACATCCACCACCCCCCGGATGCGGCGTGGTTGGCCATGACCTGCGCCGCCAGGGCATTCCAGTCGATCACCGCCTCGGTGGCGGGCGCCGGGTCGGCAACCGGCGCCGGGGCGGCCGCGGCCGCCTTGATGAAGGCGAAATCCACTGGCCCGGCCTGCATCAGGTCGGCACTGCTCCCGGCCACCGCCTGGCCGCCGAAGGCGATGGCGTCAACATGCAGGTTGCGGTCCGTATCCGCCGTGCCGCCCCAGGCGTCGTTGAGGAAGTTGACCGTCACCGTGTGGCTGCCCGGGGCCCAATCGCCATGCAGCGTCAGCGTGTCGGACTGGCCCGCGACATGCGAGGCGGAAGCAGTGAAGGTACCGCCCACCTGCATACCATCAACGCTGACCGTGTACTGCGCATCACCCTGCCAGGCATCCTGGCTGATCTTCAGCACCAGCACATCCGCCCCGCTGCCGATCTCCTGCGACACCGGCGCGGGGGTGGGGGTGGGAGCGGGCGCCGGAGAAGGCGTCGGGGCCGGCGCGGGCGCGGAAGACGGGACGTACCACTCCCCGGTCGCGGCGTGGTTGGCCATGACCTGCGCCGCCAGGGCATTCCAGTCGATCGGCCCGAAGGGGGCGGGCGCCGGATCAGCGGATGCCTGCCCATCCGTCGCGGGGCTGGACGGGGTCGCCGGAACCGGCGTCGGCGCGGGCGTCGGCGCTGGAGCGGGCGTCGCCGCCGCGCCGCCGATCGCCAGCCCGTGCGCATCCACCCAGATTGGCATGCCGTTGTTGTCATAGACGGCATGCCCCTGGCCGCTGCCATCGGCCCCGACAAGGCGGCCATAGCCATAGCCATAATAGAGCAGGCCGTCCGCAGGCACCGCCCCATCGAAGGTGACGAGCAGCGTGTCCGGGCCGATCACCTCTGCAGCCGTGCCGTGCAGAGTGGTGCCGCCGGCATGCACCGACCAGCCGACGCCCTGCGCCGCAACCGCATCCAACGAGGCGAGCGAGCTCGCCGCGTCGAAACTGACCTTCAGCGAGAGCTGATTGCTGCCGACCGGCGTGGCCTGGACCACCTGCGGGCCGAGATCGTCGACATTGCCTCCCGCCAGCGCCACCGGCGAGCCCGGCTTGGCGTATTCCGCCCATTGCTGTGCCAGGGCAAGGGCGATGCGGTCCGCGGTCTGGATGCCGTCGGCATCGGACATGTGCGGCCCGCCGTATTCCACGGTCTGCGGGTTGCCGTCGGTATCGTCGTGGCTCATGTCCACGTCGAGCGCGCGGGCAGCGATGCCGCCGTTGAAGCTCCTGTCGGCCGCCAGCTCCTCCATGCCGATGCGGATCGCCTGGTGGCCCTGGTCGGTACCCCAATAGGGGATGGCGCTGACGAAGAGGTAGGGCAGGTCGGCAGCGGACTTGCCGAAGGCCGCACGAACCAGCGAGGCGTCGTAGCGGACGGCGCTCTCCCATTGGTCCGGGGTCAGCGACCAGTCCTTGCTGTCGTATTCGCTGTGCAGCCAGACCACCGCGGTCGGGTCGGCCTTCTGCGCGGCGGGGAGCGCATTGACGTAGTTGAGCAGCCCCTGCTCCAGCCCGCCGGTCTGCCAGCCATTGTGCCAGTCGCCGCCCTTGGCGCTGAGCCAGTCGGTCAGGAAGGCCGTGCCGCTGTTGACCGTGTTGGCGCCGCTCGCATTGCTGCTGGAATATTCCAGGCTGACGGTGTCGTGGACGCCATCGAAGCCGAGCAGCGCCTCCACCTTGCGGATGATCTCGCCATAGCCGGCCCAGCCATTGGACTCGATCATCATCAGGGCATTGGACTGGCCGCGAATCAGGGCGTTCAGATTCACCGGAGACCTCTCAGGTTGTTACGACGACGCGGTGAGCGGACCCGAAATCACGGGCCTGTGATTGCATACGGTTTATTGCCCACTCTATTTGCCGTGATCAACCCTAGATTGCGGTCCTCCGTGTCACATCCGAACACAAGAAGGGCCGGTCCCGCCGGGACCGGCCCACAAGCCAAGCCCGTTCAATGGCTTGGCTTCAGAAGCCGCGGATTGCGGTGGTCAGTTCCGCCAGCGCCCAGGCGGCCGAAAGGGCGAGCAGCCCAACTAGGCTGGCCTCCCACAGGGCATTCCAGCCCGGGCTGCGCTGCTCTTGCGGCCCCGCATGGCGGGGCGGCGCAGGGATGGTCAGGAAGGGATCGGTGCTGTGGTGCGTCTCCATGGGCGGGATAAGAACAAATCAGGAACTCCATGGCAAGCACGAATTTCCAGCGTCGATGGGAACGACTTTCAACCTGCGTTGATGGGCCGCCCGCCGCACAGGGAATGGGCACCCCGGCCAGCCGGGGCGCTCTCCCGACTCCGTCCGCCCTCGGCCGGTTAGGGCGTCAGGGCGTCGTCTGGCCCTACCGGGTAGTGCCGGCCCACCTGCGGCCTCGTCGCCGAACCAGAGAGAACCTCGTCGCTCGCGCGGTCCCATCAGCCACGTTCCTCGTTGCGGCTGCTAGAGCCGCCGCAATGGTCGCGACTGCGATACTCGTCGCGGTCGTGGCGCCCTTCGGCAGCAGGCCGGCTCTGGCGCTGGGGCATCCAGAGCGCATGCTGTCCGGCGGCCTTGCGCCGCAGCTAGCGAAGCGCCGGCCAGCCGTCGCGCTGCGGGAAGAAACCCGGCCTCGGCACCGGTTTTCCTCCTGATGCCAGCGTGACGACGCAGGAACGTGCGGCCGTAACGGAAGCGGGACGGCACAGCAGGCATCGCAGACCTGGCGGGATTTCGACGGAGGCCACCGATCATGTCCGATCTGCTGTGCGACATCTGCCACATCCGGCCCGCGACCGTGCGGGCGCAGGTCGTCACCAACGGCCGGCGCGAGACGCTGAACCTGTGCGATATGGACTATCGCCGCCTGATGGCCCGCCAGCGGCAAATCTCGCCTCTGGAATCGCTGTTCGGCACGGGCCGCGGCAGCCTGTTCGAGGATCTCTTCGGCACCGGCCTTCGGGGCGGCCCCTTGGCGGAGCGTATGGACCGCGAGGAGGAGGAGAGCGGCACCCCCATCCCGATCCGCGGCACCCGTAGCCGCGGCGCCACGGGCAGCGGCCTCACCGAACGCCTGAGCCAGCACGCCACGGGGCTCCTGCAGGACGCTGCCCGCATCGCCCAGGACTGGGGCCGGCGGGAGGTGGATACCGAGCACCTGCTCTACGCCCTGGCCGGCGGCGATGTGGTCCGCACCATCCTGGAGCAGTTCAAGATCTCCGCCGACGACTTGCGCAGGCAATTGGAGCATGAGGCGCGGCACGGCGATACCGGTGCCGCCGCACCCGGCGGCGAGGCGGAGATCGGCGTCTCACCGCGCGTGAAGGATGCGCTCGGCCGCGCCTTCGCCGCCTCGCGCGAGCTGGGCCACAGCTATGTCGGCCCGGAGCACCTGCTGATCGGCCTGGCAGAGGAGGACGAGGGCATGGCCGGCGACCTGCTGCGCCGGCTCGGCCTGACGCCGCAGGCGCTGCGCCAGCAGGTCGTGAAGGTGGTGGGCCGCGGCGCCGAGGAAGGCCGCGTGGAACGTCCGACCAATACGCCGAACCTCGACAAATATGCCCGCGACCTGACCGCACTGGCGCGCGAGGGCAAGCTGGATCCGGTCATCGGCCGCGCCCGCGAGATCGAGACTACGATCGAGGTGCTCGCCCGCCGCAAGAAGAACAACCCGGTGCTGATCGGCGAGCCCGGCGTCGGCAAGACCGCCATCGTCGAGGGCCTCGCTCAGCGCATCGTCGCCGGCGAGGTGCCGGAATCGCTGCGGGGCAAGCGGCTGGTGGAGCTGTCCGTCAATTCCATGGTCGCCGGCTCCAAGTACCGCGGCGAGTTCGAGGAGCGGGTGCAGCAGATCCTGCAGGAAGTGCGGGCGCAGCAGGATCAGCTCGTGCTGTTCATTGACGAGATCCACACCATCGTCGGCGCCGGCGCCACCGGCGGCGAGGGCGGGCTGGACATCGCCAATGTCTTCAAGCCGGCGCTGGCGCGCGGCGAGCTGAACCTGATCGGCGCCACCACGCTGAACGAGTACCAGAAATACATAGAGAAGGACGCGGCCCTGGAGCGCCGCTTCCAGCCCGTCCTGGTCGCCGAGCCCAGCGTGGACCAGGCCATCATGATCCTGCGCGGCTTGCGCGACACGCTTGAGGCGCATCACAAAGTCACCATCACCGAGGAAGCGATCGCCGCCGCGGCCGAACTGTCCGACCGCTACATCACCGGCCGCTTCCTGCCCGACAAGGCGATCGACCTGATCGACCAGGCGGCGGCACGGGTGAAGATCTCCGCCACCGCCCGCCCCGTGGAGGTGCAGGAGCTGGAGGCGGAGGTCCGGCAGCTCAGGCGGGAAGCAGACTACGCCACCTCCCGCAAGCAATTCGACCAGGCCAAGGAGATCCAGGCCCGCCACAATGCCAAGGCCAGGCAGCTTGAGGAGGCGACGGAACGCTGGCGGCGCGAGCGCGGCTCCGGCACCGCCGAGGTGCGGGCCGAGCATGTCGCACAGGTGGTCTCCAAGCTCACCGGCATCCCGGTGACCGAGCTGACCACCGAGGAGCGCCAGCGGTTGATCAAGCTGGAGGAGAAGCTGCACCAGCGCGTCATCGGCCAGGAGGAGGCGGTGAAGGCGGTGAGCGACGCCGTGCGCCTGGCTCGCGCCGGGCTGCGCGAGGGGCGGCGGCCGGTGGCCACCTTCCTGTTCCTCGGCCCCACCGGCGTCGGCAAGACCGAACTGGCCAAGGCCCTGGCCGAGGCGGTCTTCGGCGATGAGGATGCCATCATCCGCCTCGACATGAGCGAATACATGGAGCGCCACGCCGTCGCCCGGCTGATCGGCGCGCCCCCCGGCTATGTCGGCTATGAGGAAGGTGGTCAGCTTACTGAGCGGGTGCGGCGCCGGCCCTATTGCGTGGTGCTGCTGGACGAGATCGAGAAGGCCCACCCGGATGTCTACAACACCCTGCTTCAGGTCTTCGATGACGGCCGGTTGACGGACGGCAAGGGCCGGGTGGTGGACTTCACCAACACCATCATCATCGCCACCTCCAACCTTGGCGCCGACATCATCCAGCGGCATCTGCGCGAAAGGCACGGGGCCAGCGGCGCGGCGGAACAGGCGGCACTCAAGCGCGAGGTGATGGAGGTGCTGCGCGGCCACTTCCGGCCCGAATTCATCAACCGCATAGACGAGATCATCGTCTTCCACGCCCTGGATCGGGAGCAGATCCGCAACATCGTCGCCATGCAGCTCGACCGCGTGAAGCGCACCGCGCATGGCCAGGGGATCACGCTGGAGATAGACGGGTCGCTATTGGACCACTTCGCCACCGCCGGTTTCCGGCCCGAATTCGGCGCCCGCGAATTGCGGCGGCTGATCCGCTCGGAACTGGAGACGCGGCTCGCCGGGGCCATGCTGGCCGGCGAGGTGCAGGAGGGTGATACAGTGCTTGCGCGCTGGGATGCGGGCGCAGGCCATGTGCTGCTGGAACCGCGGGCCAGACCCGCCGGCCAGGCGCAGCCGGCGGCTGGCGGAGGGCCAGGACAGGCCCCGCCGGCATCCCGCCCGCCGGATGACAGGGCGGCGGCGGACAGGCGCGTGGACGAGGCCAGCCGCGACTCCTTCCCGGCCAGCGACCCGCCGGCCTGGACCGGGATTCACGTGGCCTGAAAGCCAGGCTTCAGCTCTGGCCAGTGGGCCCGGCGGGAGGCGCCGTGTTGCCAGTCAGGCCGGTCACCACGGCGTCGAGATCCTCCGCGCCGTTCTGCTCGCCCAGCAGGTCACGTGCGCCATCACGGTCACCGGCTGCGGCGCGCGCCACGGCGAGGTTCGCCGTCACCCGCGGCGGCGCATCGGGGCGGCGTGCCAGAGGCTCCAGGATCGCGATCGCCTCCGCCGGCCGCCCGGCCAGCAGCAGCGACATCGCCAGGTTGTTGGCCACCGCCAGATTGGCGGGCGCAACGGCCAGCGCGGCACGGTAGCTCTGCTCGGCCTCCTCATGCCGGCCAAGGAGGTCGAGCGCCATGCCGCGGCCATCCAGCGCGCTGGCATCGCGCGGCGCATCGGACAGGATCCGGTCGAAGATGCTGAGCGCCTGTTCCGCCGAGTTGGCGCGCAGCCGCAGCCGGCCGAGTTGGCCCAGCAGGAGCGGGTCGGCAGGATGGCGCTGCAGCGCGCGGTTCAGCACCTCCTCCGCCTGCGCCGTATTGCCGGCACGGGCGAGGGCCGCGGCGAAGCGCGCCTGAATATCGGCACGGCCGGGTTCGGCAGCGGCCGCGGCGCCGTACATGGAAAGGGCGATGTCGATCTGGCCGGAGGCCTCCGCGGCAGCGGCGACCCGCAGCCTTGGCTCCTCGGCCGATTCGCGCTTCCCGGTCGCCTGCCCGCCGGCGCAGGCTGCCAGCAGGAAGGCGGCGGCGGCCGGAGCCAGGTTGCGCCACCTCATTGCTGCTGGCTCGCCAGGGTCTTGCCGAGCTCGATGACCGATGGTCCGATCAGGGCGATGAAAAGGGCCGGCAGGATGAACAGGATAAGCGGACCGACCAGCAGCGCCGGCAGGCGGATCGCCTTCTCCTCGATGCGCAGCATGCGCTCTTGCCGCATTTCGTTGGAAAGGACGCGCAGCGCCTGCGCCAGGGGCGTGCCATAACGCAGGGTCTGCGACAGCGTGGCGCCGAGGCGCTTGAACCCCTCGATATCCGTCCGCTCTCCCAAGCGGTCCAGCGCCTCGCGCCGGTCGGGCAGCATGCGCATCTCCTGCACCAGTATGTTGAGTTCCAGGGCAATCGCGCGGTTCGAGCCTGCCATCTCCCGCGCAACCCGGTCCACCGCGCTTTCCAGCCCCAGCCCGGCTTCCGCCGCGACGACGAGCAGATCCAGCGCGTCCGGCAGCCCCTTCCGCAGCTTGTTCTGGAACGGCCGCTTCAGCATGCCGACCACCCAATTCGGCCCGAACACCGCCAGGACGAGCGCGCCGGCGAAATACATCGCTGCCTGCGTCAACTCGAGTTCCATGAGGACGATGTAGGCGAAGGCGGCAAGCGGCAGGAGGACGAGCAGGACCGCCTTCACGCCTATGAAGGCCGGCACGGCGCGCCGTGCGTCGAGCCCGGCAGCCGCCACGGCCTGCTGGAACTCCCGGACGTCCTTCTCGGAAATGAAGGCGCTGTCGCGCAGCTTCTCGCCGAGCTTCAGGATGGGCGCCATGACAGCGGCACCCAGGCCCGGCCGGCTGCCCTCGGTCGCGGCACGCTCCAGCGGCCGCACCACCACCCGCATGCGCGAGGCAAGGTCCCGCTCCTCCGCCCCGCGCGCCAGCAGCGCCGCAGCCAGGACCGCAAGGCCAATCGCGCCGCCCGTGGCGCCGGCGGCAAGCAGCAATGTCTGCAATCCAGGCATGGCCGACATCAGTCCTTCCCCGCCTGCCGGATGAGCCAACGGATCGTGAGCAGACCGAGCAGCATCAGGAAGAGGCCGATCATGGCCATGCGCTGCCCGGTGGGATTTTGGGTGAAGGTCTCCAGGTAGAAGGGCTGGATCATGGACATGGCGAAGGCCGCGATGAAGGGCAGGACGACCAGCAACCCGGCCTGCATGCGCGCCTCCGCCGCCAGCGCCTTGGCGCGCTTGGCCATCGCCACCCGCTTGCGCACCGTATCGGCCAGATTCTCCAGCGTCTCCGCCAGGCTGCCGCCGGTCTGGGACTGCAGGCCGAGCGTGACGGCAAGGAAGGCGTATTCCGTGAGCCCGGTCCGCTCATGCAGCCGGATCAGCGCGGCCTCCACCGGGCGCCCGATGGCCATGTCGCCGACCACGCGGCCGAACTCCTCCTTGGAGGGGGAAGGCATCTCCCGGCTGATGCCGCGCAGCGCCTCGGCCATCGGCAGGCCTGCGCGGATGGCACGCACCATCAGCCCCAGCGCGTCCGGGATCTGCCGGAACACCGCATCGCAGTACCGGGCATGCTGCCAGGTGAACACCGCCCGCGCGGCGAACAGCCCGGATACCAGGCCACCGGCAAGGCCAAGCGGCGTACCGAGCATCCCCATGAGCCGCGAAGCGGCAATGCCCGCGACCACCACCCCCAGTATGGCGACGACGGGCCAGGGAATCACCTGTTCCTGCGGGATGTCGGGATTGAAGCGCAGGAAGCGGAAGAGGCGACCGACCAGCGGGCCATGCTCCGCCCCTGCGATGCGGATGCTCGGCAGGACGATGGCCGCGGGGGATGCTGCGGCCGTATTGGACATGCTGCGGACCCGCTCTCGCAACTGCCGCCCCGAGCCGGCCTGGACCAGCGCGACCGCGCCGAGCAGCAGGCCCAGCGCAAGCACCGTGGCGGTGAGGAGAAGCGCGCCAGCCGGCATTCTCAGCTCTCCTGCAATGCCCGCATCCAGGCCTCGCCCAGGCCGAAATAAGCCAGCCGGTCGTAGAAGCCGGGACGGATGGCCGGAGTGACCCAGCGCCCGCGGATGCGCCCCGTCTCGTCCTCGCCCAGATATTCGAAGGTGAAGATGTCGTTCATCGTGATGACGTCGCCTTCCAGGCCGCAGACCTCGGAGATCGCCAGCAGACGCCGTCCGCCGTCGCGCATGCGGCCGATCTGGATGATGAGGTCAATCGCGCTCGCGATCTGAGTGCGGATCGCCCGCACCGGCAGGCTAGAGATGCCCATCTGGACCATGTTCTCGATGCGGGTCAGGGCATCGCGGGTGTTGTTGGCGTGAATGGTGCAGAAGGAGCCGTCATGGCCGGTATTCATGGCCTGCAGCATGTCGAAGGCCTCGGCGCCGCGCACCTCACCCACGATGATCCGGTCCGGCCGCATCCGCAGCGCATTCTTGATCAGGTCACGCGCGGTGATCTCGCCCTTTCCCTCCAGGTTCGGCGGACGCGTCTCCAGCCGGACCACATGCGGCTGCTGCAATTGCAGCTCCGCTGCGTCCTCGATCGTCACGATGCGCTCATTGTGGTCGATCATCCGGCTCATGGCGTTCATCAGCGTCGTCTTGCCCGAGCCGGTGCCGCCGGAGACCACGAAATTCAACCGGCAGCGTGCCGCGATTTCCAGGATGCGGGCGACCTGCGGCGATATGCTGCCGAACTCGATCATCCGCTGGAAGTCGATCTTCTTCTTGGCGAATTTGCGAATCGAGATGCTGCAGCCGTCGAGCGCGATCGGCGGGAAGACGGCGTTCACACGGCTGCCATCCGGCAGGCGGCAGTCCACCAGCGGGCTGGATTCATCGATCCGGCGCCCGACCGTCGCCGCCATCTTCTGCGCGATGGCGGCTACCTGCGCGGCGCTGCGGAACCGCACATCCACGCGTTGCACGATGCCCCGCCGCTCGACATAGACGTTGTCGGGGCCGTTCACCATGATGTCGCTGATGGTCTCGTCCTGCAGCAGCGGCTCCAGCGGCCCGTAGCCCACCATGTCATGGGCCAGTTCCTCGGCGATGCGCGCCTGCTCGCGGGCCGAGATTTCGATGCGCTCCCGGTTCGCCAGCTCATGCACCAGCGATTCGAGCTGCGAGCGCAGGGCCGGGCCAGGCAGATCGGCGGCAACGACCGGATCCACCCGCTCCATCACCTGGGTACGGAGGCGCTGGATCGCCTCGTGATTATGGATGGGCGCGCTGTCCTGCGGCGCCACACCCGCCTCCGCCACCGACGCGTCGGGTGGGGGCAATTCCTCCGACCCGCCTACGACCTCCAGCCGCCGACCGAAGGCCCTCATCATCAGCCTCCTCTTCCGAGCAGCCGGCCGAGCAGCGAGGGCCGCCTCTCCTGCGCCCGCACTGCCGCGATTTCCTGGGTCAGCGGGGCGAGGGCACGGCGGAGGGCACCGCTCTCGCGCAGCGCCGGGCGGCCGAGATTGGCCGCCCGCGGCAATTCCCGCGGCAGGTCCGGGATCACCACATCCGGCGGCGCCCCGAGCCCTTCCTGCACCAGCTTGGTCTTCAATGTGCCCGGCATGCCCGCGCGGTTCAGCACCGTCATCACGCGGGGCGTGCTGCCTGCGGCGAGGAGCTTGCGCGCGGCAACCACATCGCGGATCCCCGCCACATCCGGTCCCAGGACCATGATGCGCAGCCGGGCGGCCGCGAGGGCGACATGCTCCGCCGGCCCGGGCGGCATCGGCATGTCCACCACCACGTAATTGAATCGCTGGCGCAGCAGCGTGAGCAGGCGCTGCATTCCCTCCTCCGAGGGCCGGGGGATGGAATCGAACGGCTCCTCCGCCGCCAGCAGGCGCAGCCGCTCCTCGATCGGGATCGCCGTCCGGTCGAGGAAGAGCGAGTCCACCCGGTCCGGCTCCTCCAGCGCGACCCGCAGGCCGGTTCCAGGGCGCACCCCCAGCATCATGCCGGTCGTGCCGCCACGCAGATGCAGGTCGAGCAGCGCGACATGGCCGTGGCTGACATCGGCAAGCTGCAGCGCCAGGTTGACCGCGATCGTGGTCGCGCCGCAGCCGCCGCGGACGCCGCAGACCGCGATGACGCGCCCGCCCCGGCTGCTCGCCTCCGCACCGGCCGCGGCGGTCCCCCCCGCCACATGCGGGCCGAAGAACTGGGCCACGGCATCGCGCGTCAGCGGCTTGTGCAGGTACTCCGTTACGCCGAGCTCGCGGGTGAGCTGCCGATAAAGGGCGATGTCCGACTGCTCACCCACCACCAGGACCTGCACATCCGGCGTGCAGACCGCGGCGAGGTCCTCCAGTGCCGCAATGGGATCCTCGACGCCCGATACATCCACCAGAAGGACCCTGGGCGTGGCTTCCCGCTCCAGCGCCTTGGTAGCAGTGCGGACGCCGCCGCGGCGTAACTGCAAACCGCCCGCCATCTCGGCCAGCCCGCCGCGCACCGCCGTCTCGGTCGCCTCGTCCTCGACGAAGGCCAAGAAGGCCGGTCGGTCGCCAGCCAGCACCGTAGCGCCGCGGCCGGTATCCGGCGCCTCGCGCGCCAGCCTCGCCTCAGCGCCCATTCGCAGCCCCCCCTGCCCCGCCCACGGCCGCGCCGGTCGCGCCAATCCGCGAGAGGCGCGTGTCCGGCAAGGGGCGTCGCCGGTCCAGCTCCAGGCGCCGGACGGCGTAGCTCCCGGGCTGGCCCCGCTCCCCTATCGCCGGCACCCCGCGCTCTGCATGGGAAGGATCGGCCAGCATGGTGAGCAGATTGGCCTCATTGATGCCGGCGGGCTGCCAGGTGCCCGGGCGCGAGAAGTCGTCCCCGGTACAGCCGGCGAGGAGCATGAGGGCCAAGGGTCCGAAGCCGAGGGCGGGACGAAGGCGCATCTCCATCACTCCACGATGAACCCCGCATCCAACCGGGAACGGAGGCGCAGCGGCGGCGCGCCGCGCGCGATCTGCCGCCGGTACAGGATGCGTTCGAGATCGGTGGCAGGACGGAACCCATCGGTGGGCGCGGCGAGCGCCCGCGGGTCCGAAACCGGGCGGACGAGATAGGGCGTCACGATGATGACCAGCTCCGTCTCGGCGCGGCGGAACCGGTCGGAC
>Ga0207747_1001827_pt1 | contig 13378 bp, 7 predicted proteins | sample HigsolmetaGSP11D_FD_184839 | JGI IMG/M metagenome (GOLD analysis project Ga0207747, IMG submission 184839) | High solid enriched microbial communities from the Joint BioEnergy Institute, USA - SP1-1-D (SPAdes) | ecosystem: Engineered > Bioreactor > SSF (Solid state fermentation) > Aerobic >...
CCCAGCACCACCTCAAGCGAGATCGTGTTCTCTCCCTCCCGCAGGTGGATGAGATAGTCCCCGTCCTCGCTGCCGAATACATAATTGGCGAAGTCCGAATGGAAGGCGAACGGAATCGCCATCGCCTCGCGGAAGGGAACCTCGCCGTTCACCTTCAGCTGCCTGAAGGACATGACCCCGCGATTCGTGTTCTGCACGGCGCGGAAGGAGATGCGATAAAGCGCCTCCTGCGGCACATTGATCTTCCACTCGATGTAGTCTCCCGGCGTGCGCCAGTTCGTGCCGCCGATCGCATTCAGCCGGATCTTGTATGGATGATAAGGAACGGTATAAGGGTTGCTGTAGTCCGTATTCATCACGATATCGATCGAAGATTTGTGTATGCTGAGCGTCAGATCGTCCGTTCTCTCTGCTTGGTAGAGCAGGTTGTCGCCATCATAAACGGGATACTGAGCCTTCCATTCCTCGATGACCTGCGCGTACGGCCTGATGTCCGGTGCGCTCTTCAGCGTGATGTCCCGGATCTCCATCGGCTCCTTCACCGATTCCAGCGTCAGCGTATGTCGGCCTGCACTCAGATAGAAGCGATATGGCTCCAGATCCCTGCGCTGCGCATCCATGATGTATACCGTCATCGGCTCCGGCAGCTCCACCGCCACCGGCCGCACCTCATTGCCGTTCATCATGGCGATCGGCTGCCCGCCGCTGTTGTCCCATTTGCGATGGAAGATGAGTTGATTCATTCCGTTGAATAACGTCGTATCGTCGATATAAAGCTTGCGTTCGATCTTGGAAGTCGTGCCTTTCACCGGCACATAGGTGATCTGGATCTGATAGAAGCCCGCTTCACGCACCAGGATCTCCCAGGTGATCGCGCCGCTCTCGCCGGTGACGACCGCGTCATCCCGGACATAGGCCTCCATATCTTCAGAAGTTCGGTAATTCAGGAGATCGACCTTGATCTCCGATGCAGCCATGCTGCCGTTAAACCCATGCTCAGCCAGATAATCGCTGTATGATGGTTCCAGATAGGCCCCGCGATCCACGGGCCCCTCTAGCGCAGTGACGACGTTCCCATGGCCTGCCCCAAACGCCGGTATGAACATGACACATGCTATGACTATCAATACACCAAAGACAATGATCTTCCTGACCATGGTCATACCCTTCAAACCTCCATTATCAGGCTGTCAGGTGCCATGAATCGCTTCATGGCACCTGTTCGCCCTGGACGATAGCTGCAGGCTGCAGCTGCCGAATCTTACTCGACTTTCACCTTGATCGTCAGTTCCGTCTTGTTGCCGGCGAAGTCCGTTACCGACAGGATGACGTCGTATTCACCGGCGGTGGTGACATCGAGGAAGCCGATATCCGCCGTGATATTGCTCTTCAGGTCGAAGCCGTGAACGTCTGTCGCCTGCTCGACGAAGTCGTTCGCCCAGTTGATCGCCGATGCGTCCTCGTCGATCTTGATCGTGCGGTATTCCGATTTGGCCACGAGGGTCGGAGGAGTCGTATTCTTCGGATCATAGATCATGACCGTATACGACGCGGAGGTCTCGTTGCCTGCGGCGTCCTTGACCGTGACCTTCAGACCCTTGTCGTAGCTGCCGATGGTGTTGAAGTCGGTCGCGCTTGTATCCACCTGCACGCGATCGAACGGAATGTCTCCGTCGATGCCGTCCTGCGCCTTGATGAACGTATCCCAGGCGACGGTTGCCGGGTTCGAGCCTGCGGCCACCGCGATCGGCACGCCCGTTGTCGAGAAGGATGGCGGCATGTTGTCGATCGCCGTGCTGGAGCTGAGAGCGGTCTGGATCGAGCTCATCGAGTCGAGGATCCGGTTCTTGTTGGCGTCGATCGCCGCCGCATACTTCGGTGAGCTGTTCAGGCCATAGATCGATGCGCCGAGCACCTCTTCACTCCAGGTGTACCAGAACGACATGATCGTAGCGAATTCATTAGGCGCACTGCCAGCGATGCCGACAAATGCATCCATCACGTCTTGACCGAACTGCTCGTTCGTGACGTCGAAGCCATAGCTTAGCGCCGTGCTCTTCGCCTGAGTATCGAAGAAGTCGAGCGCCTTGTCGCTGCCGGCCAGCGTCTTGTAAACCGTCGACCAGTACAGGCGATAAGCCTTGAGCGCCAGCTCCGTCCGTTCCTTCGGAACGCCCTTCAGAACGGCCATCTGGTTGTTCGGGAATACGACCTGCCGATATCTTGGATCGTCGGCCGGGATGTTGTCTGGTCTCGGGAACGGTACGATGCCCATCGATTCGCCGCGAGATGCTAGCGATTGGCCAGCGCCGCTGGACAGCCACGGCACCATGTTCGTGAACACCGTCTCCCCGTTGCCGAAGTCGCTGCCGTTCCACGTCCAGCCAGGTGTTGTGGAATCATCGCTGTACCTTACAGACATCATGAGCCCTTTGGACATGAGATCGTCGATATAAGCAACAGCTTCCTTCACTTCCGGAGCGTCCGCTGTCAGAGAGCCGTTGAACACCGCGCCGCCGTTCGAATGGATCGCTTGCAGAGCCGTATAGCGATAGTCGGTCTGGAATGCCTTGATCGGCACGTCGGTTCGGACAGGCGACATTTTGTTCGCATAGTATTCATTGACTTTCGTCAGATAATCGCGGAATGTTGACCAAGTCCACTCTCCGCGCTTCCACAGGTCATGCGGATAGACCGTCTTGCCGTCAACCTTCAATGCGTCGACCTGATCCAGGTAGTTGATGTTATACACGAGCGGCCATACGTTGACGAAGTCCAGGATGTAGTTCAGGAAGTAGCGGGCACCGAACATCTCGTTACCCAGCATCCAGGCATCGTCCGGATCTTCGAAGATGTATGCGTACTCGTCAAGCGGCTGGAAGATGTTCTGCCCGAGCAGCGTGCCCTGGGAGCCTCCCCACAGCAGCGCGATGTCAACGATCGGGTCATTCGCCAGCACGGACTTGAGCAGCGCTTCGCGCACGTCGCTCGGGTATTGCACCCACTGAATCTCGACGTTCAGTTCGTTCAGCACCGCTTCCTTCGCCTTCATGCGCGCGTTCATCTGATCCGGCTGCATGCCCGGTTCGCCCGTGACCGGATCGCGCCACTCCGGGTCATCGCCCTGCTGCCAGTGCGTGCCGAATCGGATGATGATCGGCTCGCCCTTGGCCTCGGGCTGGCTGACCGTATTGTTGTTCTGGTTGCCGGAGTTCTGATTCCCCGCGTTGTTGCCCGACGTATTCGTGGATGTCGGCTCGTTGCTGCGGCCGAAGCAGCCTGTGATCAGGATGATGCACAGGAATGCCGACAGCAGAACGGCAAGCGTGCGATTCAGTTTCTTCACCATTTCTTTGTTCCTCCCTTTAATAACTTATATGTGACACAAGCCCTGTGATAGCGGCTTGTTGTTGCTGAACCCCTTACTTCAGCGAGCGACGGGATCTGATACCGGAATAAATGACAGCGACTCCAGCATAGGCGGTTCCTCACCATCCAACGCTTCGAGCAGGATCGCAAGCTTGCCGGCGCCGTCTGAGAACCAGGGTCCCGGCACGTAGAACGTGTCTTGTGAACCGCCGGTGAACTGAGGACGCGCCTTGCTGCCTTTGAGCCACAGTCGGCCAACGATACGGCTGTTAAACAATACCGTCAGCTTGATATTCGCGCCATCGGCCTTAATCCTCCAGCCTCGACCGGCGTTATCGTCGCGGAGTTCCCCGAGGAGCCAGGCCGTCTCTCCAGCCATCATCGTTATGGGTAGTTCGGACGCATCAGCTTGTGCTGTCGTCAGTGAGCTTGCCGCCGCCCACAATTGCCCCTCTTCCCAATTCGCGAGCCGCCATTCGCTTGCCGCCGTCCCCTCGTATACGCGTACTCTGCCTGCTGCCTGACCCGGCAACTTCTCCAGCAGGACGGTTGCCTGTACGCGTCCTCCCGGCTTGACATAAGGCGTGATATCGATGAACGGATCGGACGGATACACCGGACCTATATCGCAACCGTTGATGATGACTCTGGCGCTTGCCTCCAGCCCGCTCAAGTGCATCGTCCACGAATCCGCTGCTTGGGAGAGCTCGAAGCTTCTCCGGTAGCAAGCGAACTGCGGAATATGAGGGGAGAGCCAGCCGCCGTACCCTACGATCGGCCAGGTTCGGTCATCCAGCGTTGCATCGGCGAGCTGCTCCAGCGCTTGACGGTCCTCGGCCAGCTTCACCCTCCAGTTCTGGGTGAGCTCGATGACGCGCGTGACGGAGACGAGGTCTCGCAGTCCGCGCATCGCGCTTAGGCGCAGCGACGGCATCCGCACATCATCGAAGTTGCTGTGTCCCCATATCTCGAGCCGTGCCGCCAGCCTGCCCGAAGCAGATGGCGACGGCGACGGGATATAACTGCTCGAGCCCCCAGGCACAACGGTGGCAATATATTGTCCGTCTGCGTAGAGTGAGATGACATCGCTGCCTCGCCGGATGAGGAGTCCTTGGCGCGCGGCAACCTGTCGCGAGTTCACGGATGCCTCCAACCAGGTGAACCCGCGATAGATGCCGTAAGTCTCCAGATGATCGAGTCGACCATCGACGCGTGTCCACCCCCCTGCGGGCGGCTCGTCGTCGGGAAGCGATACGATGGACCACGGAATCGCCAGTTTGACCGGTTCCCGGGATGGCTCCTGGATGTCGCGCAGACGAATGTTGCCGCAGGTATCGATCTCTTCCACGCGAAGTGCGTCCTGCCTGCTCATGACATATAAGCGGATGGATGTGCCGTCTGCCGTTTCGATGTCACAAGAGCCGGGATCCCCAGAAGCGTAGTGAAGGATCAGCATGTCGTCTCGTGCATGCACGGTCAGATTCGTCTGGGCAAGCACCTTCGCTCCCGGCAGGTGCAGCGCGATCTCACAGCCATGTTCCGCATGCAAGGCAAGTACTGACCCTGCAGCTCCATCAACATGGTGGAACAGCTCTGCGGTCGAATAGAGGAGTTTGCCATCGATCCCCCAGTTCCTCAGCGGAACATCGAACGGAAGCGCCACGGAACGCCATGGCTTAAGCTCCAATTGGGAGTTCGGCACATGGAGATCTCCCTCTGCACGGAAGCTGATGATCGCGGCATCACCTCCGAGGTTGGAGATGAAGATCAATCGCCCGCCTCCAGCAAGCTTGAGCATCTGCGAGCTTATCGCCCCCGTCTCCGCGATGACTGAGATGGCAGCCGCTCGTGCATGGTCTGCTGCAGCCATCTGTGAATCGTCTTCCTGCCCGATGAACTTAGCACTAGCCAACAGTCCGACACTGTCCGGCATAACAGGCTCCGCTTCTGTCAAAGCTGAGCCATACGTGCGGATCAGCCGGGCAAGCATCAGACCTTCATAGGCTTCCGGCCTGACATGGCCTTCCGGCGAGATCATGCCGCCGAAGTCATAGTCCGAAGTGAGGAATGCGAGCGGCCTCCCCCAGTTGTTGGTCGCATTGGTGAATCCGAAGTCCGTCCCGGACACTTGCAGGTATGGACCGAGCAGCTTCGCGCCGCAAGACAACAGCCTTCGCAGCAAGAAGTGCGATCGGTTCGTCTCCGTGACGAGCATAGGGTATCCTTGTTCAGCGAGCACTCGCTTGTATGTCAGAACCTTGTCCTCGAAGGTCGGATCACGGTCATTAGGATAGAAGTTGCAGGTCGGCATCACTTCCTCCGCGAGACCTGAGGCTTCGAGCAAGCCTCCTTGACCGGCGCAGGCGATGAGCGGCACCTTGATGCCATGTGCGAGCGCCATATCTCTCAATGCGGATATATACCCTTTCGGATCGCGACAACCATAGAAGTCCAGTTCATTGTCCAGTTGCACACAGATGATCGTGCCTGCTTCACCCAGTTGATACCGGGCGAGAACCGGCATCACCCGATCGAACCATTTTGTAACCGCATTCAGAAAAGGCTGGTTGTTATCGCGGATAACCATGCCCTCTTGCGTGTGCAGATAAGCAGGCAAGCCTCCTCCGTCCCACTCGGAGCAGATGTACGGTCCTGGTCTGGCAACGACCCACAAGCCGACCTCTGCTGCAATCTCGAGGAACGCCGCTATGTCCTTCTCTCCTTCGAAATCCCAGACCCCCTCGCGCGTCTCGTGGTAATTCCAAGGAAAGTAGACGTCGATGCAGTTATAGCCATATGCCCGCAGCTGCTGCATCCGCTCCCGCCAATGCCCTCTGGGGATGCGGAAGTAGAAGAGCGATGCGCAGAGCATGATCTCCGATCTGCCTTGTATGCGAACAAAATTCGGAGCAAGCTGAACAAGCTGCTGAGGTGCAGCTATCGAGTTCATCCGTTTCGCCTCCTGCTAGCAGTTTATGATGCAGTGGAAACTCTTATGAAACGGGTTTCATAAAGGGCAATAAGAAGTCCAACCCGTTGGATTGCGTGGAACTGTTTATTCGTATGTCAGTGAGCCTCCTCTAAGATTCATGGGACTCCTTCAGCCGTTTTTGGAGGTGAACCTCCTTGATGAAGAAATGAATGAAATCTTTTCAAAAGGCACAATAGATGTTCTGCAGTGATATGGTTGATCGTGATGATCGTGATGTGGAGATCCACCGATCAACCCTCAGTCTGTTGGGCACAGGGACCAACTTCATTCATGGTGTGATTCGTGGATGTTGGGTAAGATCATAAGACAGTGGCTTGTGACATTGGCTGGTCAATCACAGTGAAACCCGTTTCAGCTTGTCAAACATGAAGGAGTAATCGTTCGAATCGAGGCATTATTCGAGTTGGCTGGCTCTCTCCTCTACTGGTTCAATCTGTTGATGGAATCTTCGACCAGTTTGCTCCGACTTCACACTTTGTGAAACCCGTTACATGAAACGGGTTTCAGACAGCTGAAAAATAAACTGCTTGTCGATCCGGCAGAGCATTTCTAGGAATGTAAGCGCTTCTATTTGGTGTTTGAGTTTATTTTATTCGAGGGGTAGGTTTTCTGTCAATATCGAGTTGAAACTTTTTATCTCTCCTCGCCAGGAGACTGGTGGACAGAACCGCGGATCGGCATGCGGCGCCGGTGAACAAGAACGGGGGATCTGTACCGTGACAAAACCCCCGTCCCTCTGTCACAAATCAAAAGCTTCAGCCAACAGCTCATAGGAACGTCGACGTCCTGCCAGATCCGGAATCATATCCAGGATCATGATCTCATCTACTCTCGCCTCTGCCGCGATTTCTATCAGCTTCGACCGGACACGCTCGACGCTCCCTACCACGAACCGCCGTCTGTTGTCCAGCAGCACGGCTTCTTCGTAGGGGGAGTACTTGTAAGCATTGGCCGCCTCAAGAGACGGCGGCTCGTGGTGGAAAGCGCCTGTCCGCCACCTTACCCATTGCAACTCGGCTGGAGCTGCCAGATACCGGGCTTCTTCGTCGGTGTCAGCTGCGATCACGATCAGGGACAAGGCGCTCCACGGCTCGGCATAGAATCGCGAAGGCTGGAACTTCTCCCGGTATGCATGCAGCATAGGGATCGCCAGATGAGGCGAGATATGCGCAGCGAAGAAGAATCCAAGTCCATGCTCGATGGCGAATCTCATGCCTCCATCACTCGAACCAAGCATATAGATCTCTGGTATCAGGTTCGGTTCGGGAGACGCCTTAATGTCCTTAAATGGATGGTCTTCCGGAAACTCTCCCGTAAAGTACCACAGCAACTCCTGCAACTGCTGCGGAAATTCATCCGATTTCACAGCCTCCCGTGAACGGCGCAAGGCCAAGGCGGTCATAAAGTCCGTGCCTGGAGCGCGGCCGATGCCGAGATCGATCCGCCCTGGATGCAGCGCGCTAAGCAGCGAGAACTGCTCCGCCACCTTCAGCGGGCTGTGATTCGGCAGCATGATGCCGCCTGCGCCTACGCGGATCCGCGTCGTCTGCGCGGCGATATGTGCGATCAGCAGCTCAGGAGATGTGCTCATCTGATATTTCGTATTATGATGCTCAGCGAACCAATAGCGGGTATAGCCCAGTCGGTCGGCGAGCTGAGCGATCTCCGCCGAATGCCGGAGCGTACTCGCCGCCGTTTCACCATGATGAATCGTCGCCAGATCCAGGATGGACAGTTTCAATCCGCAGCGATCAGCGTGTTTCATGGCCATGAACCGTTCCACCTTTCAGATGCCAGAACTTAGGTTGATGCTGGTGTACGCTGCGACAGCTGGATTCCTGATCCGGTACGAGATATTAGGCTCATCGTCATAGGTGCCATCGGGGCGTACGATGGAATTATACCCCTACTTCTCCACCCTGTACAATCCCAGCAGACCCTGCCGACTTCTGCTCCGGTTGATGCGAACCAGCTTCGCGCAGCCGGCGGTGACCGAAGAACGTGATCATGGCAACCGCCACCGCGGATATGATCGGCAAGATCCAGACAGGAACCAGATCCACCAAGTAGCCCACAGTCAGCATCCCCAGCGGAACGAACGCTCCTGCGAACGTATCGAGAAGCCCGAATACGCGGCCACGGTACTCTTCATCGATGGTTGTCTGCATGAAAACGGAGACCGGAATGTTGACGATGATGATCGAGAACCCGATGAGCAACATGACGGCCATATAGTACACGAAGATCACATCGATGCTAACGCTGAAGAACAGCGGCAAGGCAACAGCGACCAGCAAGGCACTGAGCATGTACAAGCCAATCACCATAGGGCGGACATGATCCTTGGACTGCTTGCGGATCGTCATGATCAAGGACATGAGCAATACCCCGACTGCTTCCATCGCTTCGACGGTTCCGAATTGCTCCGACGGAAGCTGCAACGTCTGAACGAGCACATACGGCAACAGAACGCCAAGCGAAGCCAAGAAGAAGTTAATCCAGAACACAAGCTGGATCAGCGTGCTGACCGCTGGTTTGCCCCTCACATAGGAGAATCCACTGATCAGGTCCGCTTTGATCGAGGCCAACGTTTGCCCGACGGAGCTCGACCTCGCCTGGTCTGACGAATCAGCAGCACCGGCATCCGCCTTCCCCGCTTCCGTCACGCTGCGCGGCTTGAACACGAGCATCACGCTCACAACCGTCGAAACCACGAATGCCGCTCCATTCAGCAGAGTAAAGATCGAGAGCGGAAGATAAGCATACAAGATTCCGCCCAGGATCGGCGCCAGGATATTGCCGGAAGATGAGGCGATCTGATTGAGCGATCCCGCACGCTGGATCTGCTCCCGATCCACCATCAACATTAAGGACGAGGACACGGCAACACTGTAGAACGTGCTGCACACAGACAACAGAGCCAGAGAGAGATAGATGGGCAGCAGACTGTCTGTAGCGAAGAGGATCGACAGGAAGGTCAGCAGCATCACAACCACGCCGGCAATGTCCGAGACGATGAGCAGAGTGCGGCGATTCATCCGATCGGCGACGATACCGGCGAACGGTGCCAGCAGAACCCTCGGCAAAGTTCCGCAGATGAGCGAGATGGCAAAACTGCTGCCGGAGCCCGTCACCTTCAGGATCGTGAGTCCCGCTACGAACGTAAACAGGCTGGAACCAAGTACGGAAATCAGCTTGCCGACAAAAAACAACCCCATATTCCGATTCCCGATTCGCTTGAAATCCATCAAAACCCTCTCCCAGACTTGATATTTAATTTTATTAAACACATCATACAATCCATTTCGCAATAAGTCAATACGAAAGTTTAATTCCATTTAACTTTCTGATCATTAGAATGTTATCGCTTTTAATAAAAGTTTAATTAAGGTATACTTTTATCAATAAGAAGAGATAAAGGATGATCCATCGATGAAGAATCCGAAACAGATCGGGGAGAAAATCCGGCAATTGCGCAAAAGCATGGGGCTCACACAAGAGGAACTGGCAGGCGATCACATGACCAAAAGCATGCTTAGCCAGATCGAGAACGGACGGGCTTTCCCATCGATGCGAACCCTGCAGTATCTGGCGGCGAAGTTGAAGCAGGATCCCGGCTATTTCCTGGAGGAGCATGAGAACGAGCCGATCCGTGAGCTTCTGCGTGAAGTGGAGCAAGCCAACAAAGCCAAAAACTATGAGTTGGTGTTATCACGTGTCAAACCGCTTCTGGACGAGTTGCCAACGACCGTTGATACCGCCCGGCTGCTGGAATATTATGTCGCAGCTTGCTTCTATACCGGAACGGAAGGCGGCGAAGAGGCTGTAACCAAAGCAGCGGATATCTATGAGCGATTCGGTTTATATGTGGAGAGCGTCAAAGTCAAGTATTTGCGATACGCCCTCCTGTTCACTACGGATCAATACCAGGAGAGCTTGGAACTCATTCGTTCTCTGCAAGAGGAATACAACGCCAAGCAGACCAGCCGGGATTATCTGTTCGAGATTCAACTGTATTATGCGGAGAGCGTAACCCTATCAGCGCTCGGAAGATATGCGGAGTGCCGCGATGTGATGATCAAGGCGCTTCAATTTTCCAAGGAAGAAGACGTCTATCACATGACCGATCATTTCTATCGGATCCTTGCGCAGATCTGCTTGCTGACCGGAGATCATGATAAGGTGTGGCACTATCTGAAGAAAGCGAGGATGTTTGCGGAGGTCACGGAGGTGGAAGAGTCGCTTGGTCTTGTGGAACATACGGAGGTCCGCATCTTGAACCTGCAAGGCAAGTATGAGGAAGCCTTGCGGCTTGCGGAATCTTCGGTTCATTTCCAACAGAAAAATGAAGAGGACTACCTGCTGCAGATCGGCATCGCTCTGTATGGTCTTGGGAGATATGCTGAAGCACTGGAGACACTGAGCCGTATCCAACCTCCCCGCCGGATCACCACTCGTCATCCGCTCGACCGGGTTCGTCTGTACAGCGCCTATGCGTATCGAGCCAATGCTCTGGCCAAGCTGGGCAGAATCGAAGAAGCGGAGGAACAGGCGCTGATCGCCTACGAACGAACGCGTGGATATCCAGAGACGCCTGAGACTCAGTTTATCCAGGAAACATACAAATCATTATTTGCATAATTTGTTTAAAGCAGCCGCTCATCGCCGTCGGCCACACAATCTTTGGACAGCCAGCATGATCCAGGCTGCGTTCACTCATCGACAATTGGGCTGCTGAGTAGTCACTCGTCCACTCCTTCCGTTGGGTAAGCACATATGCTGACTATTGGGTTACCCATGTGCACGATCGACTCAGGAAAGGAGTTTGCGCGATGAAGTGTTTGGCTGCCTATCCGATTACCGCCGAAGCGATACAGCCGCATATCGGCAAGACAGTTGTTGGCATGACTCATGGAGGAGATCTGTTCTGCGCCAGAATCGACCGGATTGAGGACGGGAATGTGTACTTCACCTGTGAAGGACCTCTATCCGCAGAAGTTGCGGCAGCGATGCAGAACGATCCGGCAGTTCGCCGCATCAAGCGCAAGAGCCGCAGAAACGGCAATCGCGCTGAGACGAAAGCCTTCTATCCGTACTACGGTTATGGATGGGGATGGTCGTTCTTTATACCGCTTATCCTCCTCGCGGCACTGTTCGCCTGGTGATCAAGTCAGGCTTGCTCAGTTATAAGGGGTGTCCAGTGCGTTGGACACCCTTGACAACACCCATATTTTCCCAATGTTTTTTTATCCAACCACTTCACTCCCCTTAATCGATCCCTTTCACGGGGCTTTGTACTTAACCATTCAGCTCCTCTTAACAAATGCCTCAGCGGCGATATTCCCGACCGATCTCACCCAGCTTCTTGCGATCCAGCTTCCCGAGCGGCGTATACGGAAGCTCATCCACGAATTCAATCTCTCTCGGCATCTGGTATCGGGCGAGACGATCCCGAAGCCACCCGCGAAGTGCTTCCTCGCTTAATGCCACATCAGCATCACAGCCAGGGACCACCACGATCTTCAGCCGTTGCCCGAACACTTCATCAGGTACAGCGATTGCCGCTGCATCTTCGATCAGGGGATGAGTAAGCAAGATCTGTTCCACCTCCAGAGGATAGACGTTCTCCCCTCCCGAGACGATCATGCTGTCCGCTCTCCCGCACAGACAATAATAACCGTCACGATCGACATACCCCAGATCGCCTGTATCCAACCATTGCTCGTTATGATCAGCCGCAGACCACTCATTCCGGACATGGATGCGTCCGATCTCTCCAGTTGCTGCCGGTTGGTCATGCGCATCCATGATCCTGACCCGGACACCTGTCAGCGGATGGCCTATCGTTCGCAAGTTATGTCGAAGGTCCTCCGGTGTGGCGATGAAGTTAAGACCCGATTCTGATGTGCCATACAGGTTGTATAGCACGTTGCCTAGCCGGTTCAGCGTCTCTTCCGCCAACTTCGGACTGAGTTCCGCTCCTCCGCAGGCGATGCACTTCAGCGATGTCAGCGCGTCCGCATCCGCCTTCAGCATCTTGTACAACATAGACGGAACCACGTTCATCAGTTCAACTTGATGCTCGCGGACAAGCTGGCATGCCTTCAAGGCATCGAACCCTCTCTGCAGCACCACTTTCATGCCCAGTACGAAGCAGAGGATCGCAACGGCTAATCCATATCCGTGGTACAGCGGAGTTGCGATATATGCTGCATGCGCATCCTTGATCTTTAATCGAACGACAAAATCAACAAATGGATTCAGATAATGAAACAGAGACGGTCTATGCGCAGCTTGCTTCGGTTTCCCGGTTGTACCGCCAGTGAGCAGCACCAGCTTGCCTGAAGGGGACGGACGGAATCTGGTTAATATACGACGGGTTCGAACAATGCCTTCGATCTCTTGTACACGAAGCAGGGATGGACAGGAGCATCCGATCTGCTCCATCTTCATTCGGTATTCTTCATCATATATGATCAAATCGGGTGCGAGGTCAACGACCATATCGCGCAGCTGATCGCCACTCATCTCCGGATTCAGCAGGCAGATGTCCGCCCCGGATGATGAAACTGCAACGATCGTTTGCATGAGTGCGGCGCTGTTCTTGCATACCACGGCTGCTCGCCTCTCCCGACTAAGTCCGTACTCCCCTTGGAACAACGCTGCGAGCTTATTCGTACGAACATAAAGCTCACGGTAGCTATAAGCTCCTTGCTCATCAGCCAGAGCTGTCCGATCTCCATAGGTTTCTGCTGCGAAACGAAGCAGCGCGAGCAGGTTGACACCGGAACGATAGATCGCGTTCACCAGGCGGAAGAGAGCGGCAGGACTTAACCATCCGATCATCCGCATGACCCTAAGCAACCTGAACAACTTCACGGCCGACTCCTCCTCGTATTGTAGTTTTTGAAGGTAGCTGCTTGGCCAATTTCCAGTCCCCTCGGGGACTGGAGGCCACCTTCAAAATTTCCAGTTACACATCGAAAATTTTCGCCAGGGACTGGACTTTCCGGCATG
>Ga0207747_1001831_pt1 | contig 13353 bp, 11 predicted proteins | sample HigsolmetaGSP11D_FD_184839 | JGI IMG/M metagenome (GOLD analysis project Ga0207747, IMG submission 184839) | High solid enriched microbial communities from the Joint BioEnergy Institute, USA - SP1-1-D (SPAdes) | ecosystem: Engineered > Bioreactor > SSF (Solid state fermentation) > Aerobic >...
ATGCGGGCAATCTCCCGGATGCTCTTGCCAGTGGCATAAAGTTCGTGTAAGCTGATCACAGTCCCACTCCTTAGCATATGTCTCCCCTCTGAAGCTATTAGCCGTATCTTCAAAGGGAGAATATTCTACAGGGGTGGGTCATTTTCTTTTCGGCGCCGGTGGGTCAATTATAACCCGGCTGTGACAGATCACCCCCGCATACGCGGGGAGCACCGCCTGGAACGTTCGCCCGCCTTTGCCGGGCGGGGATCACCCCCGCATACGCGGGGAGCACTTCGTTCAAGAAATCGTAAACGGAACGAGTGCGGGATCACCCCCGCATACGCGGGGAGCACTTCGCACCCCGGTTGCGACGCACGCCCATCTCGGGATCACCCCCGCATACGCGGGGAGCACCCACCCCAGTCTGCGGATGCGGTTTTTAGAGCAGGGATCACCCCCGCATACGCGGGGAGCACTCCTGTCCGTCGATTTCCAGGACGATCTTTGCGGGATCACCCCCGCATACGCGGGGAGCACGCGACCGTACATCGGCCCGATCCCGACGTGCCGGGATCACCCCCGCATACGCGGGGAGCACCCGGACGTGCTGATCGGAGCGCGCATTGAGCAGGGATCACCCCCGCATACGCGGGGAGCACATACCAGTCGGTGTAAGCAGCGTCGTCTTCCCGGGATCACCCCCGCATACGCGGGGAGCACGCGCGTGTGACGAACGTCAGCATGGAGGGCCTGGGATCACCCCCGCATACGCGGGGAGCACGCATCTACGCCCGGTCAGCGCCCAATCTCCACGGGATCACCCCCGCATACGCGGGGAGCACGCTCAACCAGATCTCCGCCGTTGTTTGGTGGAGGGATCACCCCCGCATACGCGGGGAGCACCGCGGCCCATGATCATTTGGAGCACTTCGAACGGGATCACCCCCGCATACGCGGGGAGCACCGCCGCCCCAAAAGACATGGCGGGGCTGATCCGGGATCACCCCCGCATACGCGGGGAGCACGTGACTTCGAGCTCGTTCGATGCTTCCATTGGGGGATCACCCCCGCATACGCGGGGAGCACTCAAGGCGGCTCACAATCGCATTTGCCATATCGGGATCACCCCCGCATACGCGGGGAGCACCCTGCAAGCTGGCGAGTGTGTTTTGCCATGCAGGGATCACCCCCGCATACGCGGGGAGCACAGACTCATTCTTCAAACCGAGCGTGTTCTTCAGGGATCACCCCCGCATACGCGGGGAGCACGCATTCCGTGGGACCTGAAGAACCAGCTCAACGGGATCACCCCCGCATACGCGGGGAGCACTTCGCGGGTTCATCATTGACGGTCGGGCATGCGGGATCACCCCCGCATACGCGGGGAGCACCTGTATTTTGATGCTCAAGCCGAAAAACTCAAGGGATCACCCCCGCATACGCGGGGAGCACCGCTGGCAGAACGGCAGCGATCACGTCACATAGGGATCACCCCCGCATACGCGGGGAGCACTTGAACCGATCCTTGCAGATGCCGAACGTCTCGGGATCACCCCCGCATACGCGGGGAGCACGCTATTCTGCATGAGCATGTCCAGCGTGAAGCGGGATCACCCCCGCATACGCGGGGAGCACCTCGATGTCACCCGGCGCGCCGGTGATGTCGGGGGATCACCCCCGCATACGCGGGGAGCACCGACCGAGGTTCTCCGTGATGCTCAAGAGCTCGGGATCACCCCCGCATACGCGGGGAGCACTTGGCCTGGTATGCTACAAATCCCCCGCAGGAAAGGATCACCCCCGCATACGCGGGGAGCACTGGTGGAGGCCGAATGAGAAGCAGAGGGAACAGGGATCACCCCCGCATACGCGGGGAGCACACACATCCGCAACCCCTCGATCAGCTTGTCCCGGGATCACCCCCGCATACGCGGGGAGCACTTTCGAACGAAATGGCGTTTACTGGTGGGACGGGGATCACCCCCGCATACGCGGGGAGCACTTCAAGAAGGGCCTGCGCAAACGTCTTGAATTGGGATCACCCCCGCATACGCGGGGAGCACCTGTCGATGATCTCCAAAACCTCGATTTTTCCGGGATCACCCCCGCATACGCGGGGAGCACCTGCTCAATCTCCTGATGTGCGGATTGGAGTTGGGATCACCCCCGCATACGCGGGGAGCACGACAACACGATTGTTCAGGCGATCACGGGCGCGGGATCACCCCCGCATACGCGGGGAGCACGATCATCAGTTTTTTCATCGGGAAGGGTGATCGGGATCACCCCCGCATACGCGGGGAGCACGAATTTTGGCATACACCGAGCGTCTTCGTGGTGGGATCACCCCCGCATACGCGGGGAGCACCTCGACGAGTTCACTCGGGCGAAGGTCGACCTGGGATCACCCCCGCATACGCGGGGAGCACTACGTTGACTTACTGGACAAGCTGATCGAGGTGGGATCACCCCCGCATACGCGGGGAGCACCAGGAACACCGCGTCCGCATTTTTCGCAATATGGGGATCACCCCCGCATACGCGGGGAGCACATCTTTTCAAGCAACCGCTCAAACGTAAACGTGGGATCACCCCCGCATACGCGGGGAGCACTAAGCCGTTTCACTTGCGGCGGCGTTTTCGTCGGGATCACCCCCGCATACGCGGGGAGCACCGGTTGTCGCTGCCTACGTAGCGCCACGCGGCGGGATCACCCCCGCATACGCGGGGAGCACCTCGACAAAAACGGAAATCTGACCGTGGATGAGGGATCACCCCCGCATACGCGGGGAGCACCTTACAACACAATCGCCCGGACACCCGAACACGGGATCACCCCCGCATACGCGGGGAGCACCTTCATCAAGAGCATACCGTCAAGGGACGTGAGGGATCACCCCCGCATACGCGGGGAGCACTGAGCAAATTCACAAGCAGCTTCTCATCGGCCGGGATCACCCCCGCATACGCGGGGAGCACTGACGCCGGCGGGTGAGCGGTGGCGAGACCGCGGGATCACCCCCGCATACGCGGGGAGCACTGATCATTGATAAGGGCCGCTACAATCTGTCCGGGATCACCCCCGCATACGCGGGGAGCACTCAAAATAGACGTGGTCAAAAATGATCTGACGGGGATCACCCCCGCATACGCGGGGAGCACTGGGGCAACTCGGACTTGCTGCGGATCCGACCGGGATCACCCCCGCATACGCGGGGAGCACTGTAGTGCGCTACAAGTTGGCCGTTGATCCGGGGGATCACCCCCGCATACGCGGGGAGCACCTGTCGATGTACCATTGCATATGATTGGTCATGGGATCACCCCCGCATACGCGGGGAGCACCTGATCTATTCGATTCTGTAGGTTTTGGCTACGGGATCACCCCCGCATACGCGGGGAGCACTGTTGCCTATTTGGAACACTTATGTTAAAATTGGGATCACCCCCGCATACGCGGGGAGCACAATAATCCGAATAGCCACACTTTTTTTGGACCGGGATCACCCCCGCATACGCGGGGAGCACACTAAAATAATCCCATAATTACGCCATTCTATTCAACTTTAATTACTTGAATTCATTCAGTTTCTGATAAAGTTGCATTACTGCAAAACAATCGTCCAGACTTCTGTGAAGCCGCCCAACCGATATTTGCAAATGTTCAACCAAAGTTTCCAGCTTGTAGTTTGGTACTTGCCTGATGATTCGTCTTGCCAATGTGTGCGTATCAATCCTTCTATTCTTGAATAGAGGAAACCCACATCGCTCACATGCAATTCGTAAAAATGAATAGTCAAAATCACAATTATGCATTACGACAGGCAGGTCACCGACAAAATCCAGAAATCTTGATAATACTACATCGATATTTTCACCCTCACGCTGCAGTAACTCGGTAGTAATCCCTGTTAATTTTGATACGGTTTCCGGTAATTTTTTATCAATTTTGACCAAAGATTGAAATGTCTCTGCCACCTCTTGATGTCGCACTTTAACAGCGCCAATTTCAATAATCTCATCATTTTCAGGAGACAGACCGGTGGTTTCCAGATCGACAACAACATAAGTATTCATTATCTGCGGTTCAATTTTCCGTTTCTGCATGCGCTTAACTATGCGCATATTGGCAGCTTTGCTGAATCCTTCTCTTAAGGTTCCTTTCTTAGTGGATGCTCGACTGGTACGCCTCATTGAAGATGGTCGTAATATTAATTTTAGACCATCGAAATCAATTGGTTCCCACTCAGAGTTATGGATGCGAAAGTCCATTCGTTGTTCCCCGATGCCTGAACTGAACACCATAGTCGCACGTCCGGCTGGAGCACATTCCTGAACTCTGTTCCATATCTGTTCTCGCACCCGCGCGCTGACATTTCCGACATATACTCCAGTGTTAATTTCCAGCAACCATTTTGTCAGTTCCCCTCTCAGTGAAGGAGGACAATCCGTTAATGTCAGCACGATCATGACCGTTCCTCCAATACAATTCCATATCCTTCCTCAAGAGGATCTTCATCAAAAACATCCAGCCTTTTCCCGTATGACACCGCATTTGCTACACTTCCCATCTTGTCATCCCACAAATGAACAACATCTACTTCAAAATCTCCTTCTTTATTCGCATCCTTATCTTGCAGCAATGCGCGTATATCTCGCACTGCTTTTTCCAAGATTCGTCCGTTCGCGATGGCGTCACGCACACGTCGGCGCGTCGTACCCCCGATATCTTCCGGCTGTTCGGCCGCTACTTGGAAGGCAATCGGAATAGTCAATTCGGCTTTGTACAAATCGGCAATATCATAGACAAAGGATCGCTCATGTCCCGTGTGAATAAAACCCAATCCGGGTGAACATCCCAATGCAACGATAACGCTATGTACAACTCCATAAAGGCAAGCATGGGCGGCAGACAAAGCCATATTCACGGCATCGCTAGCCTCGAAATTATCCGGGTCGTAATCTCTACCTTCCCAAGGTACGCCTGTCTCTTTCGAGGCACGCCGATACACAGCCCGGATTCTGGCGCCTTCCCGGCCTCTTAACTGTTGCATGGACAAGTGGGATACGTCTTCTTCCGGAAATCGAAGTTGGTACATTTGACGGGCAACCGCAAGCCTTGACCGAGTATTTGATACCAATTGCGCTTGACGAATCAATAATTGAGAAGAGTGGGTCAGCGGGCGTCCATGTGCATAATAGCGCACACCACGTTCACCGACCCATATGACACTTGCCCCTACTTCTCCGATCAATTCCATTGCACGATGCGTCACTTTGGAACCTGGACCAAGCATCAATACACTAAGAGCCGCCGCAGGGATGTGTACGGTGCCGCGAACATCGGTTACGGTTATTGCATTGTCCTGTCGATTGATGACGCATCTCTCAAGGTAAACAAACGACAGACGATCACTGACCGTCGGAAGAGCATGCAAACCGAGTTTTCTCAATCCCCACCGATCAGAACCCATGACCTACCCCTCCACTGGTCGCGCAACTGTGATCAAGCCGCATCCATATGCCTTGGCTCTCCCGATTCCTTTTGTCAACGCGATCCTAAATCGCTCTACATCTGAAATGGTCAGCATCCCTTCATACGTTGCGGTACGAATCACGACTTGATGCCCGCCTCTGGAGGACTTGTAGAACTTTTTCCACTCGCTGTGCACGACCGTGAATTCCTCCGGGTCAAGAGAGAATCCGTTGACGTTTGCGCGCATCAAGAGCCAATTCTTTTGTTGATCATGGGTAACATGGGCGAAGACTTTGCCTCTACCTGTTCGTTCGTCAGACTCTCTCGGACTGCTCCTTACCGGATTCGCTCTTAACCGGAATCGCCAACGCTGACCCTCCCGTAATCTTTCAAGAAACGGGCCATAAGCTTTTGTTTCCTTCAATGAAGGATCATCCGGATATCCGAATTGAGTTGCCAGACTTGACAAATTCGGCTGTTCACGGCTCATTAACAAAAGGTAGCACTTGTCCGCAATGTAATCGATCCTCCAAAGCAAGCGATCACGAGAGTCTTCCGATCTTTTCGAATTTCGATCAAAGCACGACTCTACTGCAGCATGCAATATTTGCGGCGCCGCCAGCGCTTGTTGTGTGGTTCGATTTCGATCGTTCAGTAGTACACGTGACAGGTACATCGGCTAACCTCCCAATTCCGGGAATGGATCGTGATCTGTGCCCGGTTCTCTCATTGCATCCTGGTCAATTCTAATGATCTGCTCAGAAACACGACGAAAGCCGTACTTGCGATGCTCAAAATGATACGACAACGGCAGATCACGCTGCATATAGGCGGATCTATCTTCAGGCAAGGCATCGTGGACTAAACGCCACTCGGACAAAACAGTTTTTGTTAGCGGAGGCTCGTCCCGTAGAGCTTCCAGCAGCGGCTTGCCTTTGCGAATCCCGAGTGAGATCCTGCCTTCCGGTGGACAAGAACGACGTCCCAGGTACAGCGGATATGCAGGAAATTTCAGTGCTTGATCGATTTGGTGCAGCACGTCCTCCTCCCCTTCAAGTCCTGCAAGGAATATGGCATCAGCAAGATAGTATCGATTGGTGACATAAGCCGACTTTTCCCGTCGAACAGTATGAAAGTCTTGAATTAATGTACCTTCCTTATCCACCCGGACACCGAACTTGAGCCTTGACAAATCCTCAACGCTTTCGTTACGGGCTCTGCCCAATGCAGATGCAATCATACCGATTACGCCGCTTTTTGTCGGAACCCGTTCCGTCCCTCTGCGATCAAATTTGGCTTCGTTCCCCCACGATTGAACAGGAGCCGCAAGCCGCAACAGTAACGTACTCATACGGCATTCCTGCCTGTGATCAAATATTCAGGCAATATTACAGCCAATGTATCCAATAGATTGGGGAGCGGCATGTATTGTCCCAGTTCAGATAACAAATCGCTTGTTACATAAGACAATGCCGGTTCACACTGATATTGTCCATAGACATTGCGGGCATGATCAACCAGTCGTTTCGCGGAAGGCAATACATATCCTTCATCACTGGCCGGAACCGGACGTTCAAAAGCGCCGACGAGATTTATGGGTTGGTCAGTGCGGAGTGCAACATACACCGCATCCGGTAAAGTCCGATTTGCGAAGGTATTCTGCTTGCCGGTCGGCATGGAGCAGACAAAAGCCCGCACAAACTGCACTGCGGCCTGAACTGTATCTTCATTCAGTTGCTTATAAAGTTGATGGACGGCTAATGTTGCATAACGATACATGGTCGAGGAATTGAACTCCGTCGTCCCGATATGCCCGGCACCTAGCTGGTCTTCTTCTTGCAAATCGTCTACTGCAGTAAAGTAATCATACTCGTTACTGACTTTATGTGTCGAAATACTATGTGCAACTTGAGCAGAGGCGTCGGTGTTAAGCGATGGCTCATCAGCCACCATCCTGCCAAACAATGCCACATCAATTGCGGGAAACTCTTTCAATGCACGCATTGCTTTTTCTTTTATCGCCTTTGATATAGTTCCATGTAAAAGTTCCGGTTCGTCAACCGCCAATTGTGCCAATGCGCCGGCTTGTGAACGGCTGAGAAAGAACAATGCGTCCGTTCCTTTCTCTGCTGACTTGATTGTCAGTCCTGCCGCTTCCAGAATTTTGATCGCCATAGCTTGAGAATCATCAACAGTCGTGCGCCTTTCAATTTCCGAAGCAACCATATCGACTATTTTCTTCGTACGAACCCCCAACTTCTCTTGAGGAAGCAGTTCCCGAAACATGATGCGCATTGCTCGCTTCCAGCTTTGCGAGGAGACGCGCGAACGGGTTACTCCACCATATACGGCGGTCTTGGGACTTCCCGTGTCATCCCTGTTGATACAACTGACGGGGACAGTCTGCAATACATGAATATCGAGATAAAGACGATTCGGACTAGACATTGGATTGATCCTCCTCATTTTAATTCTTAGGATTAGAATCGGATTGTTGATCCGAAGAATACCTGTAAAAGTCTCTTCCCCATTGCAATCGGATGCCGTCCCGATAATTCGGAATCTGAAAATGAAAGAGATCCTTGGCCAATCTTGAATAATCCAGCTTGATTTCATCAGTTCGCAACAATTGGATCAAACCACGAAGATGCCATGTCAGCTCTTCGTAACTTTCCGCTGTCACGGCAGTTACGAATCGGCGTTTGATTGCATCTTCCCGTTCCAAGTTCCGGTTAATCAACTGCCGCATCGCTTGTCCAAGCGAGACATTGCTTTCATGCATGCATTGATTCTTGATATCCTTGCCTTGTTGATGAAGCGCAAACAATGTCAATGCAGAATATACAGCCCATTCTCCATAACTGGGACGATCATTTTTGCTGAGCAAACTTTCCGGCAAGCCTTCCAGCGTAATGTCCCATAATTCCGGCAGACTGCCGGGAGCTTTTCCAATGCCGCGCCGCAACTTGGCCAAAGTGGCGTCTATCATTGGCTTGCTATAGGACTGAACCATTCCTGATATGCGTGTGTTAACATATTGTCGAACCAAATCCGCATTTGACTGCTTCACGCACTCTTCCCCCCTTTCAATGTTTCTTTATTATGGGTTCGATAGAGGAAACGGTTGTAAGCTTGAGGAATGGAATAAGCAACTTCCTTGTTATCTTCTTTCACAATACGTTCACCGTAAGCACGGATACCGTATTTCTTAATCATCTCCTCTCCTAATTGTCGTATAATTTTTTTCGCTTCGTTCCACCATCTCATTGATGCTTCATGAGGTTCATCATTTACCGGATCAATGCTTTCAAGCCAACGCCGAAAAGGTTGATCGAGACAATAAAATGCATGTTCCCGTGCGGCACCAGCTATTCGGCTCAATCGCTTCTTGTTTTGATCTCCCTTCATTGATGCTCCCGTTGCAATGGCTATATCCTGGGCAAGTTGTCCGAGCAGCCAAACCAGTTGATCTGTAGTCTCAATCTCCTCAATAATGCGCTTAATCCATCGATCTCCGAATTCACTGGATTCCAAAATATCCCTGTGAATTGAAATTCCGTCGCTAAATACATCGTTGAATGAACTGTTACTGGCATCGTAGGTTATAGCTGCGATTCGAAAGTGAACAAACGTACGACTCAGATAATTGGCAAATTTCAATCTCCTTATCCAACTAATGACTCCCGGGCTGTGCAGTTCTTCACTATTGACAAAAAGCGCTGCAAACTCTCTCCAAAGTTGACGTGACGGGTCATGCAACTTGGGAATAAATTGTACGGCGCCCCTTTTTTTATTCTGAACCTTCTTCCACAATGTCATCTGCTCAACAAATGCGTTTTCTTCCGAAAAGACATCCCCTCCTAGAAGAGAATAACCGACCACTTTATTTCCATCACGATGTAGCAAAATCCGTCTTGATTGTAAAGTAAGAAGCGCTGCAGGATTTTCCGGCTGCGGGATCAGTGACCGCTCCTTGCTCCTTACTGTATCAAGTTCCCAAACGGCTTCACCTGGCCCCCATAACGACTTCCCGTCACGCAGGAGCGTAAAATTCAACATCAAGGTTTCAAACAGATTATCGCCTTCTGCTGCTACCAATCCCAGCTTTCCCAACCACCCAAGTCCGGTACTTGGCAGTTTTCCTCCTTCTGGATCTTTCCCCTTAGGCTTGACTGAAGCATCATCAAATCCGTTCAGATGCAATAGCCAACGCGCCGATTCTGCAAAAGAAAGCGCTTCTTTCGCTTCTCCGCTTCGGGATGAAAACAATCGAAGTTTGTTGCCGCTTTGGGCTATTTCACCATTTAGTTTGGCTGCGGTATATTTTGTGGGGTCTTTAACTAACCCTTCCTTTAATTTATGCTCGGGCACCTGATAAAACGGCCGTTCTGGATGAAACAGCCAGAATCGATCCTCATAGTGCTCCAGGTATTCACGCAGTATGGGATCAGAGAATGCTCCCTTATCCCAGATCTCTTTCCAACGCTTCAAGGCAGCATCGGGTGTTGCTCCAGGTTCGGACTCATACAGCGGCTCATATTCACCTTGTGGATTGTATCTTCCGTACACGCAATGCAATATGGCCAGCAGCAATCTCAACACAGCGATATCCTGTGTCGGAAGTTCTCCGGCAAGACCCCGATACTGATGAGCTCTCTCAAATAGCTCGATCAATCCAACTTCCATCGTCTTGCCCTCTTGGTCCATAACCATAATCCATGGTTCTCTCAGCAGATTAAACTCAATCTCGTTTTGTGTCACTTTTGTTCCCTTCCTCCATTACGGCATATTCCAACCCGTAATCGGGGTGGTAGGTTATTCGATACTTCCCCAAATTCGCAGAAAGATCTTCATCTAAGACAAGAAACAATTCTCCACGCAACCAAGGCGATTGTTGCCAGGCACTCAAAAGCTTCATGTTCATCTGTTCAAGGTTGCGTATCGTTTCATCTAGTTGCTTGCATTTACCTCCCACAGCAACCGGCAACCTGACCGTGCATCGCGCCAATTTGCGTGCCAATTCCGCAGGTGGCTCACGAAATGGATCCAGTTCCGATCCTTGCTCGATCCAAGGCAAAAAGCGCAGACGCCCCTCTTCATCCCGTCGTATTAAAATGACTTCAATCGAATCTTCCGTGTCCCTTACCGATGCTTCCCCTTTCTGGTCAGGCACATCGGTATTCAGCCAATCAATCATGTTTGGCGTGTATTGGGGATCATCCAAGCGAAAAGCATCAGCCTCTCTTCTCTTTTGCTCAATCAAGCGGATATGCTCGGCTTCGGCTTTACGGTACGCTTCCCGATCAGACATGAGCGGAATGCGGAAATCATAGACGTCTTGCACAAGTTCGGAGATATCACCGGGGAGATACAGAAGTTCAGGCAAGCGAGCCAATGTTCTCATTAAGAGACATTTGCCATAGATAGCCATACTTGCACTATCGAACTCATCTGCCACTTCATTTATTCCCAAAATAAAGCAAATAGCTTGTTGCAACAGATGTGGCCTGTCTCTGTCATGACGATGTAAGCGCCCGATTCGCTGCAAAAGCAAATCGATCGGACAAATGTCCGTAAACAATATATCAAAATCAATATCCAGAGATTGCTCAAGCACTTGAGTCCCGACTACAATCCGCAACCGGGGCCGCTTTCTCTCGAAATCTGATTTCCCCAATTCCTCCAGCAACGTTTTTTCCTTCTTGACCCGATCCGGTGCCAAAAACCGTGAATGCAATAAATGCACCACATTATTGCCAAATCGTTCTTTTAGTAATCGGGCGAATTTCTGCGCACGGTCGACGGAATTGACGATAATTCCAGCGCATCCCCCATTACTTAACAGTTCCTCAAGCTTTGCAGTGATCATTTCATCCTTGAGGTATTGAATTTTTACTTGCTTCTGATTATCACTCGAAGGAACAACCACTTGCTTGATCTTACCGCCATCCGTGAAAGTAATGAGCGGATATGCCCGACTGACCGCCCAATCCAAATTTTCTTGTACCGGGACATCCTTCATTCGATTCAGAGGATCAATGGATCGTCGCTGTTCTCCGGATTGAAATTTCTTATTGCAGTATGCTTTAATGACCATCTTTCGCCGATCCGCAGGAAGTGTGGCCGAAAGCACAATGACAGGAACTCCATACGTTCCCAGCCAATTCAAAGCCCGCTCAAGATAACAGTTCATGTATGCATCAAAGGCATGGCATTCATCAATGATGACAACCTTGTTGGCGAGACCAAGATGACGAAGCATGACATGTTTCTGTTTCAATGCAGCCATCAAGAGCTGGTCAATTGTGCCGACCACGAAATCATCAAGCATGGCTCTCTTGCGGCCGGCAAACCATTCGTGAACATATACACCTGGATCATCGTCGATACTGATATTGCTTCCATACGCCAAGTTTCGGAAATCCTCGTTGAGTTGAGCTTTCCCGTGTACCAGGCGTACGGATTGCAGATCCTCTGTATCCAATCTTTTCACCCATTTCACCAATCTGGGGAAAATGCCATCAGAAGTTGCTTGAGTCGGTAGAGCAAAAAACACGCCCCTGCGTCTGGTTATGTCAGCCATGACCTCCGCAGCAACGAGGGCCGCCTCTGTCTTTCCTTCACCCATTGGTCCCTCGATAACAATAATGCCAGGAGAATGAATGTGCTGAAGAGATTCTTTGACCGCTTCCTGCAGTCTACGTGGAGCACTAATTCCGAATCGCACACTATACAGATCATCGCTCATCCATAAATTTTCCGTTTCCCAAGGCTGGGAAAGTCCTAGCCTCGACCAACCTTTCGCGGAGCGCTGTTGTGAATCCGGCATAATCCTGTCATCGAAACGGATATAGGGAAACAAGCTTTCATCGCTCGCAATCCAATCCGCTACAATCAACAAGCCGCTCAACAGAACCTGAGCTTGCACATCGATTACCGGCAATTCGGTTATTGCAATATATCCCGCACGCGCAAGCGCGTAGTCAATCAATTCTTGCCAGACGTTCTGCCATGCTTTTTTTCCATCTCTGTTCACATGGAAATTCTCCGGGTAGACGTCCATCCCGTTTTCCAACACTTGTCGAAGATCAGGCGGCTTCCCATGATGTGCACCTAATACGACAGCCACGCTCTCAGGACATCCCGCATGATGCAACAGCATTTGAGATGCCAATGCATGCGGTGTCTTTCCTCGACTTGTGAAAAATTCATATCGCTCAATAGGCAGACCCGCAACCATGATCTGTTCATATATCCGTTCATCCAATTCGTAATAGCCGCATTTCTGTGACGCAAAAACTGGCGTCGCCTTTCCGATGTCGTGGGCGGCGGCCAAGAAAATAAACAGTTTTTCCGCATCCTCGACCATACCGCCGATTCCTTCAGCTATCCGCTTCTTTACCCCTTCGGACACCCAATTTTTCCATAACAAACAAGCTACCTCGGCCGTATCTTCCAAGTGAACTGGCAGTGGCAGCCAAAGCAGGTCACCCTGTCGTGATTTTTTGGCCCATAAGCTTCGTGATTGTACTGAAAATTTCGACATTTTCTTGGACTCCCGTTTTTCCGCATAATACTTATAGGCTAATGGCATATCCGCCTAGATCACCATTATTATATATCATTTCTGGTTCTTTCTTCCACAATCTCGAATATATATTTTGACTAAGTACCTATCCGAAAACCTCTGCGCAGCGGAAACAAATCCAGGCGCAGGCAAAATGGAGCATGGCCTCGTAGTTCTCCACTTTCTTTTCCCAACGAATGAACAAGCGGCGAAAGCGATTCATCCAGGAGTGGGTCCGTTCGACCACCCATCGTCTGGCCCGGTATCCGGGAATCGCCGCTTTTTCTTCTTTCTCTTCGCCGCGCGAACGCAAATGAAGGACATATCC
>Ga0207747_1001833_pt1 | contig 13335 bp, 12 predicted proteins | sample HigsolmetaGSP11D_FD_184839 | JGI IMG/M metagenome (GOLD analysis project Ga0207747, IMG submission 184839) | High solid enriched microbial communities from the Joint BioEnergy Institute, USA - SP1-1-D (SPAdes) | ecosystem: Engineered > Bioreactor > SSF (Solid state fermentation) > Aerobic >...
AGTGGATGTCGAAAGTGTGTTCGGGAACATCAAGGGCAATTTGCGTTTCACTCGATTTCTGTTACGGGGGCTTCATAAAGTCCGAACAGAATTCGGGATTGTGGCAATGGCCCACAACATACTGAAATGGGCCGCAAACTCCCAAACCAATTTCAAAAATAAGGAAACAGAGCGAATGGAAAAACTCATTGTTTTCTCCATTCGCTCTGTTTTTATGGACTTTTTAGACAAGCCCTTTCTTTTTTGTCTTCATTTCATATTCCTCGATTAAATGCAGAAAAAGCCCCACTAGTAATACATAAAAGCTGCCATGGACGAAACTAACTCCATACCAGAAGGAAAGATTGGAAACAAAGCTTATTCCAAACAATATCAACCCCAAAATCAATAACAATGCGAACATATTCATAAAATATTTCATTATGCCCTTCCCCCCTTGTGCATCAAAGGTGAACCCCATCCCGTTCACAATTTAGACAAAAATGAATAAAACTATTATACAATTCTTTTTTTATGTTTTAAACAATAAATTCTCGTTATCTGAAGTTTTTTCTTCTTTGTTCATTTTTTAATAATAAATAAAGGACTGATTAGAAAATCTAAATGTTTCTAACCAGTCCTTTTTCATTTTTCTTTTATCCAAAAAGACTTCCAACTGCCGTAATGGAAGTTGCTAAATCTTCGCGATATTGTGGATGATTTGCATCAAGACTATTGATGCTTACTTCATTTCCGCCGAGGGAAGAATGCACATAGAGTCCATCTCCCATGTACATGGCGATGTGCCCCGGGAAATAGAGCAAGTCTCCCTTTTGGATTTGCTCAAAGGAAATTTCCTTAATCGGAAACCCTTCCACAATTTGAGCATCCCGGTAAATATACACCCCATTTAACATATAAGCCATGGAACATAATCCGGAACAATCAATGCCAAGGGGGGTTTTTCCTCCCCAACGGTAAGGCGTTTTTAAATAGCTTAATGCGGTTTGGACTACCTTTTCCCTGAATTCTTCTTCAGGAAGAGTTTCTACGATTCTATTACGAATCCAATAAGTTCGAGTATATCCAATTTTGCCATCCGCCAACTGGACTTTTGACCATTCTTGATCCAACTCCGGTTCTTCTATCAGTGTAATGAGGGAGCCTCTAGCCAAGGTCGCTAGTTTGCTGCTTTGAATTTTCGGTTCTGTTAAAATATCCGCAAAGTTTTGAATGATGATATGTTTTGCATCCTCATTCCATTGATTTGCCTTCTTATCATCAACGAGCAGTTGTTCTTTTAAACAATACCCTTCGTATCGATAGGCGGTTTGTACATATACCCATGTTTCATTGATCTCTTCTAAAATGTCAACAACCATTCCATATAATACTTCATCAATGCATTCAGAAGCTGCATCTGGTTCTTTATACAGCGTCACAATCATCTCGTTCGCGATGGCTTTCATAGGGTTTCTCCCCCTTTATCTGATTCATAATAGTCATACACCATTTTTGAAATGCGTCCAATCCATCGTTTTCCCATTTCAAAGTCTCTCACTTCTGTCAAAAATACACCGATGATATAGTTCCCATTTCGATGATACACAATTCCCACATCATGGCATACTGTATCCAGACTGCCCGTTTTGTGGGCGATTCGGGCATCTTTAATATATCTCTTTAAACGTTCATAGTCTGTTTGTTTGCATAATATGTCAATTGCTAATCGATTTAGCTTTTCAGGCAATAATGTTTGTTGGGAAATCATTGTAAATAAATCTGCCATATCCCTTGCTGTTGTGACATTATCATATCCTTGATTCAACCGGTCAAAATCCATCATCTTCCGTTGCAGCTTTGTATTTTTCAAGCCGATATGATGGAAATATGTGTTCAAATAATCAAAGCCAAGTAAATCAATCAATACATTAGTGGCAGAGTTGTCGCTTACAACAGTCATCCAATAGAGCAACTCATAAATGGTGCTTGTGGTTAAATCCTGTTCTGTAATGACGCTGAAGTCCACTTTATTTTCAGGTGAAATATCGACTGAATGATTTAAGGAAAGCTGATGCTCCTGTACGTAATGAAGGACGGCGCATAAAATCGGAACTTTAATAATACTTGCGCTCGAGAAAACTTCATCCATCTTTTCAGCGATTAGGTATTCGTTCGTTTTTAAATCTTTCACAAAAAGATGTGTTTTACAATCCACTTGTTCCAACAAGGTTCGGATTTGTTCCATCTTGCCACCTATCCAATCACTTTAATAGTTTTCGTTTCGGTATTAAATGTAATCTTCTTGCCTAATGGCAGCGTCATCGTAGGAAACACATGACCACATGTAATGTCCATTAATATCGGTTTGCCTGTCGGTACTAAAATTTCCTCAAAGATTGTTAGTAATCGCAAGCTTTGTTCAGGCTTTTCCGGATTTTGCGGACCGCAATTTGTCCAGCCGCCTAACAAAATGCCCGCTGCATCATCAAACTTGCCTGCTTGTTTCAGCTGCGTCAGCATCCGGTCTACACTTCGTTCATATTCATCAATATCTTCCAAGAACAAAATTTTTCCTTTTGTATCAATTTCGTAAGGAGTGCCTAATGAGGAAGCCACTAATGTTAAATTTCCGCCAACCAGTTCCCCTGTTGCTTCACCAGGAACAAGCACTTTCATCGGTTGTCCGTCCGCATTTTCCAACTCATAATCAGACCGTTCCGTATCCATTACACAGGATAAAAAGGAGTTCCACGTATATTCATCCATTTCATCTCTGATAAATTCTGTGGAAGGCATCGGCGAATGGAATGTAACAAAATCGCATTGCTGATTGAATACAATATGAAGTGCCGTTACATCGCTATAGCCTGCAAAGACTTTCGGATTTTGTTTAATCATCTCTAAGTCAAGCAATGGCAAAATTCTTGCAGCGCCATACCCTCCACGGATGCAGAAAATCCCGTCAATTTCCGGATTTCGGAACATTTCATTGACTTCATATGCTCTCAATTCATCTTTCCCGGCTAAATACCCATGTCTTTCCTTGCATGTTTCCCCTACAACGACGTTAAAGCCAAGGTCTTCCACCGCTTTAATGGCTTTTGGCAAATTTTCTGGCGGCGTTGGGCTTGAGGCGCTGATTAAACCAATAGTATCACCTTTTTTTAACGATTTTGGAATTCTCACATGCTTACCCCCATTTTTAGAATTTCACGGTATCGTTCCACTTCTTCTTCATTGGCAAGGACAAAATGACCTTCTTCAATTTCAACAAAAGAAGGAGGCATTTTATCATATTGATGTTGAGAAGGATCGTATATTTCCATTTTTTTGCTCCGTTCCTTGTATGGATTCGGTTCAGGAACAGCGGACAACAATGCCCTTGTATACGGATGAAGAGGATTAGAAAATAATTTCTCCGTCTCAGCCAATTCCACAATGTTTCCTTTATAAATTACAGCTGTCCGATCAGTGAAGAAGCGGACAATGGATAAATCGTGGGCAATGAAAAGATAAGTTAAATTTTTTTGTTGTTGTAATTTAGTCAATAAATTCAAAACTTGCGCCCGAATGGAAACATCCAGTGCTGAAATAGGCTCATCGGCAATAATAAACTCCGGTTCCAACACTAAAGCGCGGGCAATTCCAATCCGCTGGCGCTGACCGCCGGAAAATTCATGGGGAAAGCGGGAGGCAAACTCCGGCAAAAGCCCAACTTGCAGCAGTGCATCCCGCACCTTCTCTTGCCGTTCATTTTCATTGGAATATTTCTTTGTATTGATTAAACCTTCGCTAATAATATAGTCTACTTTTGCCCGTTCATTTAAAGAGGCCATTGGGTCCTGGAAAATCATTTGGATTTTTTGGGTGATTTCACGGTCCCAATCTTTTGGTATTTTTCCATTAATGCGCTTACCTTTAAACAAGATTTCGCCGCCGGTAACTTCATTTAGACGCATGATGGCTCTGCCAATCGTGGTTTTTCCAGAGCCTGATTCCCCTACTAATCCAAAGGTTTCGCCTTTGTAAATTTGAAAACTTACATCTTTAATAGCTTCAAATTTTTTCTTTCCTTTTCCAAAGGTCACATTTAAATTTTTCACTTCCAGTAATACTTCTCTATCCCCCATGGGCATACAGTCTCCCTTCTTCAAAGAATTTTTTCAACACTTCAGGAGGCTCTACTTTTGGAGCATTGGGATGCAACAGCCAAGTTTTCGCAAAATGCGTATCACTTACTTTAAAGTAAGGTGGGGTTTCGACAAAATCAATTTTCAACGCATATGGATTGCGAGGGGCAAAAGCATCCCCCTTGATTTCTTTAAATAAATTCGGAGGCGTTCCTTTAATGGAATATAATTCTTTTCCTTTTTCGCCCAATTGTGGAAGGGAGGAAATTAATGCCCACGTATACGGATGTTTTGCATTAAAAAAGATTTCATCCGTTTTTCCAAATTCAATGACATCGCCTGCATACATAACCGCAACCCGATCAGCCACTTTTGCTACGACCCCTAAGTCATGGGTAATATAAATCGTAGTTAACTGATATTTTTCCTGAAGCGTTTTCAGCAAGTTTAAAATTTGAGCCTGAATCGTTACATCCAAAGCCGTAGTTGGTTCATCGCATATTAATATTTTTGGATTGCAGGCAATGGCAATGGCGATAACAATCCGTTGACGCATTCCGCCTGAAAATTCATGCGGGTATTGTTTATATCGTCTTTCCGGATCTTGAATACCCACATCGCGGAGCAACTGCAACACCTTGTCGTAGGCTTCGTTTCCCTTCAAACCTTGATGCAAAACAACCGCCTCTTCAATTTGCTTCCCGATGGTTTTCAAAGGATTGAGGGAAGTCATCGGGTCTTGAGTTACCATGGCAATTTCTTTCCCGCGGATTTTTAACCAATCCTTTTCCGTTTTGAATTGGGCTAAATCTTCTCCTTGATAGAAAATTTGTCCTTGCGCAATATAGCCGTTTTTATCTAATAAACCCATAATGGATTTCATTAGCACCGATTTTCCTGAACCGGATTCTCCTACGATGGCTAAACTTTCACCTTTATACAAATCTAAAGATACGTCGCGAATCGCTGTCAGCACTTTCCCGCGCAATGTAAACTTAATGACTAAATTTTGAATAGATAAGATTTTTTCTTTTGTCTCTTTCATCTGAATGCCTCCTATACGTGATTTTTCGGATCAGCTGCGTCAGCAAAGGCATTTCCTATAATATAGAAGGAAATCGTAATAAAGCTTAATACGATACTTGGGAAAAGAAGCTGATATCGCAAATCCGGAGACATCATCAATACTCGACCTTCATTGATTAAGTTCCCTAAAGATGGTTCACTTACAGGAAGTCCTAGGCCGATGTAAGTTAAAAATACTTCTGACCCTATGGCGAAAGGAATCGCTAAACTCATTCGCAGCATTATAATCGAAATTAAATACGGCAATAAGTTTTTCATAATAATACGGGACGTTGGCGTACCCAATGTTCTTGATGCCAAGTTATATTCCCGATCTCGCAAAATGACGATTTGGTTTCGGATAAATCTTGCCATCTCTACCCAACCGGTGATGCACATGGCAATAATAATGGTTGAGATGCTAGGGCGTAAGATTAAAGACATTAAGATTAATACGATAGTCGTTGGAATATTTTCGAACACGTTATAAACGTGGGTAATGGCACCTTCTAATTTTCTGGAATATCCCCAAAGGGCGCCAATCGTAATACCAATGATGGCTTCCACAACGGCAACAACCACACCGATAAATAATGAAGTTCGAGTCCCTGCCCAAATACGGGACCATAAGTCTTGGCCAATGGAGTTTGTACCAAACCAAAAATCATCGTTCGGTTTGACATTTCGAGCTTGATAGCCTGTATCCGGGTCCAAATAGATTTCTGTTGGAGATTTTTGGTTTGGCAAATACGGCTGAATTAATACAAACAATACGAGGGCAAGAACTAAAATAAGCAAAGTTACGGCCACTTTATTTTTTAAAAAAGATTTCCATGTGGACCGCCAATAAGAATAATTGGAATAGCCTATTTTTTCTGCCTGATCTTCATCTTGTGATGCGAATTCAAATAATTGTTCCATCGATTTGTCTGTAATATTGCGAATTTCTTCTGAATATAAGCCCATCAGCGAACACTCTCCCCTTTACCAAATTTAATGCGAGGATCAACGAGGGCCATTAAGACATCACCTAAAAATAGGCCGATGATCCCTAAAGATGAGAAGATCAAGACAAGTGCTTGAACAAGGGGATTATCTTGACGCTGGATGGCATCTACAAGCAAGCCACCCATTCCTGGTATGGAATATAATGATTCAATATAAATCGAGCCTGTTATTGTTAATAAAATCGTTGCCGGTAAATATTGAGAAAGTGGTATAAAGGCATTTCTCAATACATGGCGGAACATAATCGTACGCTCTTTAACACCTTTTGCTCTTGCCAATTTAATGTAGTCTTTATTTAATTCATCCACCATATAACGTCTCATCCACATGGCATAAGAAGCGATAGGGCCCAAAGATAATGAAATGAGCGGCAAAAGCCAAGTAATTGGCCTATCTTCATCAAACAACATAGGCAAATTGAAAAAATCTGTGATATAAACTTGGATGAGCAAGAAATACACCATGGAAGGCACCGCCACAATAAAGACGATATAGCCTGTTCCAAGTCGATCCAGCCATCTTCCTTTAAATTGAGCCATTAAAATTCCTAATGGAACCCCAATGAGAATGGATACGATGACCGCAGCCACTCCAAAAGTTAAAGAATACATGATTTTGTCTGAAATAATATCCATTACAGGTACATCTGTACGGTAGGTAATGGATTTTCCAAAATCACCTTTCAATAAATCTACGTAAAAGTTTCCCAATTGAACGAGTATCGGATCCCGCAGCCCTAAATTAGTTAAATAAATTTCTTGTTGTTCCGGCGACATTTTATCAGCAGCAGCACCTAAATAGCCTTCCTCAGGCAATAAACGCAGTAATAAAAACACCGCGGTCACAATAATAAATAGCGTCACTACCGACTGCAAAAGCCTTTTCCCGATATACTCTATCATTTTCGTTCCCCCCTTGCTGCCTATAGAAGTGAAGAAAGGAGATGATACTAGGCCATCTCCTTCTTCAAACTCAATTCTATGAATAGATTCATTGATAAATTAGTTTTAATTTGCTTCCGCTAAAGCTTGAGCACGCTCTTTTTCCCACTGTGCTTTTGCTTCTTTGAATTCTTCGTTGTTCATTGGTTTGTCTAACAATTTGCGGCCTTTGAATTTCTCGTTGGAAACGCCGAATTGGGAATATTGTGTATCAAATGGATTCAATCTTGATGCTATATATCCTGAACCACCTACTTTGTAAGGAACAACGAATGCTTCTTCAATTAAAAATGCTTCCGCTTCAGCAAATAATGGATAACGTTCTTTCGGGTCAATAGCCGCTTTTGCTTTGTTGACCATATTGTCATAGATTGGTTGGCCGTTTGTATCTGTATATCCTTCTGCTAATTCTGGTTTGTTATAAGTTCCGCCTGTAGTAAATGGATCTGTGTAAGTGGATGGATCCGCATAGTCTGGACCCCAGTTCACTTCCATAAAGGCAAACTTACCTGGACGACGGATTTCTCCTAAGAATCCTGTTGAAGGTCCTGCATATACAATAATGTCAATATAATCTTTGCCTAATAGATTTTCCATTTGTTGTTCAATGACTTGCGCACGGTTTGCCCAGTCAGGCATTCCAGAGTTGTATGGCATTAAGACTTTCACAGGGAAAGTTGCTTTTCCTTGAAGTTCAGCCATCGCTTTTTCTTTATATTCAAGCGCTAGGTCTTTATCAAAGGAATCGTTGTTTGCAAATTTCGCTAACGGTTCTAATTGTGTATAGTCGACACCATCTACATCCACAAAGTTTTTAGGTGTAATAGTATTATTTAATAATGATTCTGGTTCATATGGTTCTTCTGTCAACATGGCAGAAACGCGGTCAAGGGCATGGAATAAAGATTTACGGAAGTTTTTGTTATTAACTGCCACTTTCCAGTTTTCTGGCTCATATTCTGCATCAAATTGCGGATCGAAGTTGAATGCATAGAAATAAGAGTAGAAGCTTGTTGTACTTTGACGAATTAAATCTTTTTTCTCAGGATCGTTAAACCAATCATCTAAAATTGCCGTTGGGATAGAAGCTTCATCCACTTCTCCGCGCAAGAATAATTCCGGCGCTACGTTTGCTGCTTCTTTATTGTACTTGTACTCGATTTTGTCGATAAATACATTGTCTTTATCCCAGTAAGTTGGGTTTTTTGTTAATACCCGTTTATTTTGCGGTTCAAAATCAGTTAATAAATAAGCTCCATTGTACAAGAAGTTTTCTTTAGATGTACCAAAGGCATCTCCTTTTTCTTCTAAAAACTCTCCATAAACCGGGAAGAAACATACATAGTTCAACATGGAAAGGAAATAAGGAGTTGGCCCTTCTAATGTGTACTCTAGTGTATAATCGTCAAGAGCTTTTACACCCACTTGTGAAAAATCTGTAATTTCACCTTCGTAAAAGGCATTACCATTTTTCACGACAGTGGCAATCCAAGCTGTGGAAGATTCATTTTTAGCATCAAGGACATATTTCAAACCATCCACAAAGTCATGAGCAGTTACTTCAGCCACTTCATTGCCTTCATAATCCACCCATTTAACGCCTTTTCGAAGATTAAATGTCCATACGGAAGCATCTTCGTTTGATTCCCAAGATTCAGCTAAACCTGGTTGAGGAACCCCGTATTTGTCATACTCGATTAAGCCGTCAACTAAGTTTGCAGCAACGGCAAATTCATTTGTTTCAGATGTTTTTAGATAGTTCAGCGTTTTAATTTCACCTGAATACACGATGCGGTAAACAGATTCTTTTTCTTTTGTTTCTTCCTCATCGTCGCTGCAGGCTGCTAGAACAAAAGAAATGCAAGCCAGCAATAAGAGTAAGTACATTTTCAAGCTTTTCTTCATAGAGCCCCCCCAATATTTCTATAAATTTTTATATTGAAAATCCTATTCCAGGGGCTTCAGACATTCTGATCCATTGACTTTCGAATGTTGGACCACCTGTTACAGGATCTTTCAAACATAGGCTTGGCCCATCCAAATCCACCATGGTAATGTTCTTTTGTGATGCGGCAAAATGCGCTGCAGCACTTACGCTGATTTTTGTTTCCAACATGCAGCCAATCATGCACTCGATGCCATATGCTTCAGCAATATGGGCAATTTTCTGTGCTTGGTAAATCCCGCCTGTTTTCATCAATTTAATATTGATGCAGTCGCAGGCGCGCATTTCGATAAGTTTCAAAGCATCTTTTGGAGAAAAAACGCTTTCATCGGCTAAAATGTTGGTGTCGGTATGGGCTTTAACATATTGCATGCCTTCCAAATTAGCGTAGTGAACAGGCTGTTCCACTAACTCTATATTGACATCGGCATCTTCTAATTTCCGAATAATTCTGACAGCTTCTTTAGGAGACCAGCCTTGATTTGCATCTACACGGATTTTTACTTTTGGTCCCACGGCTTTTCTTATGGCGATGACCCGGTCAACATCTTTTTCTTGATCTTTTCCTACTTTAACTTTCAAAATTTCGTATCCCCGAGACACTGCTTTTAAGCTGTCATCCACCATTGTCTGGACATCATTGACGCTAATGGTAATGTCCGTTACAAGCTTTTTGCGGTAGCCGCCCAACACTTTATATAAAGGCGCGTTATAGCGCTTGGCAAATAAATCATAAATGGCCATATCCACCGCAGCTTTTGCACTTGTATTTTTATGGAGGCATTGGTCTATGCGCTCCATGATTAGAGCAATTTCTTCAATTTCCATGCCAATAATTGCAGGTTTTATATATTGTTGAATTGCACCGATAATTGATTCGCGGGTTTCACCTGTAATGACAGCAGTAGGAGCCGCTTCTCCTATGCCGACCTGCCCTTCATCTGTATAGATATAAACCCCAATATTTTGGATTTTATCTACTGTTCTTAAAGCCGTTTTAAATGGTGTAATGAGAGGGGCTTCCACATCAAAACACTGGATGTCTGTAATCTTCATGTTAATCCACCTTTACTCATTTATGTTAAAAATTGCAAAACACGTAACACATCAAAATAATTATCTGTCTCATAAATCACTGTATTATGTGGTTTATATTGAGCCCCAGGATAAAAGGAGTTCCTAAAAGCACGCGTATGATCTCTGTAAATAATCTCCACAACGAAATGCTTTGGAAGTTCTATTTTTAAAGACTCCCTCTCAACTTTCATCGCTTCCTCTACTAATCTTTTTGTCTCTTTAATCGCCAATTTTGGGCTGATGCTTACGGTTGCACCGCCAATGCCTTCTTTGATTGGTAGAGTCACAATATTTTCGTTTAAAGCTTTAACCTCCTCAGTCAGACCAACATCCCCGCTGACAAAGGCAACCGGAACTCCATGCAGTGCAGCAGCATATGTATTAATTAAAAATTCACTTGCATATTCTCCATTAATTTTTACATCCGCACTGACCACTAATGTATGCGCCAATGGATTGCGATGGCTTCCCCCTTTGCTGTGGTAGCCGATGAAAATGGCGCGGTCAAAACTTTCATCTAACCCGGCAACCATACACATTGGATCGCCAGTCCAGCCGCGGATGATTTTCACATTTTCCGGCAGGTTTGAAATATCAATATTTCTTGCAGAGTCATGGGCATCTTTTAAAACGATTTCCGTTGCGCCTCCAGCGATGGCTCCTTCAATTGCAGCTTCCACTTCTTTTGTCATCTGCTGTTGAAAAGGTGCATAATCCGGCGTATTTTTTTCCGTTTCAATCCAAGTTGTTGAACCCGCAACTCCTTCTAAATCTGCACTAATAAATACTTTCATAAAAACCGATACTCCTTTACATCGTTGTTTTCTATTTCTGCTATTATCGGGCCATATGGCACTATATTTTCCTTTGCCCGCCTTGCCCAGGAGATATTTCCAAAATCATAATGCCACCATTCCTCCGAGTAGTTTTTAAATCCAACTTTTGTCAAACAGTTGTATAAAATTCTTCTATTTCGGAGTGCTTCAGCATTTTCTTCAGGGTGGTTTTCAAAATATTTCGTTGCGGATTTCTCGCTCATTTCATCAAATTTTGTTCCTAAGTCGAGTTCATTTCCATTCTCATCGCCCAACGTGAGATCAATTGCTCCCCCTGTTATATGCGGAGAAGTTTTTAATGGATTCATGCTTGGAAAGGCGACATATTTCAATGTTTCTTGGAATATTTCATCATCCGTAAACTCTTTATTATTCGTTTTGATGGTCGAGTAAAATAAATCAAATAAGGCTTTTTGTACCTGAAATGGCCGAAATCCGTCAAAGAGGATGAAACTATATTGGCTAGGCAAAAGGTCTAAAGCTTTTTTTAAACGAAGATATACCCCCTCGCGCAAATAGATGGAATTTATACTGGATGGTATATTTTGTTGGAAATAAATGGGTTTTATATATAATCTGTTGGGTTCTTGTTGTACTTTGATGAGCGGTTCCTTGCATTCTATTATCTGTGGCATTCTATGTTGTGATGGAGATTGATGAAAGTCTATGGGTGCAAGTAGAAAATCCTGTATGAAAACCACCTCAATATTTAATTTTTGTAGAATATTATTAAATGATGGAATTTTTTGATAATTAATATTTAAAATGAAATATAGCATACTTTTTTAATTTTTACTAGATATTAATTTATTTTTTTTTGAAAATAAGTAATATTATGGAATAGAAAATTATTACTTGAATAAGCAAAAAACAAAAACTAAGTAATGGTAACCCTTATACTTACCACTTAAATGAATGAACAATATGCCCATTTCTTCCAGTTGTTGTCACAGCTTGGGATAATGAATTTAAAATGGCTTCTTCCGTTGCTTCTGCACTAGCCGCAAATAATAAATTCATTACCTCATGATCTTCTCTTAGCTGCGTTCGGGATTCTACTATACTGTCAGTAAAATGAGGGATTTTGTGGGCTGTTGTAAATCCAATGACAATATCTCCGCTGCCGTGGGAATAATGGCTTCCGGTTCTCGCCAGTCCAATTCCACACCGTTTTATGACGCGAAGCAACTGGCGGCTAGATAGCGGCGCATCTGTGGCAAGTACCATGATGATGGAACCATCTGTGGGTTTCACGATGGAATCTTCTTGTGGCTTCTCCACTCGGTATTGCTCCCTTCGAAACTCATGGCTTTCCCCAAAATTGCTTAAAACTAAACACCCGACTGTATAAGTTTGATCCCCTGCTTGAACGATTCGTGAAGAAGAGCCAATTCCTCCCTTGTATCCAAAACAAATCATTCCTTTTCCGGCTCCGACCGCCCCTTCTTCCGCCGTATTCTGCGATGCGTTTCGAATAGCTTCAATGGCGTGTTCCGGCTTTACTGGACATTTGCGAATCGAATTTAAATAGCTGTCATTGCATTCGCCAACAACAATATTTATAGTTCCTGTAGAAATTCCGATTTCCGGATTTTGCTCCAGCATATACTCCAAAGTGCCTTGGGTTACAGCAGGAACGCCAAAGGTATTTGTCAGCATAATCGGGGATTCGATAACACCCAATTCATTTACTTGAACAAGGCCCGTCGTTTTTCCGAACCCATTAATCACGTAGCTAGCTGCCGTTACTTTTTCTTTAAATAAATTTCCGCCATGGGGCAATATGGCCGTAACACCTGTACACGCATATTCTCCTTTATCATCAATGGGAAAATCTAGGGTAACATGACCTACTCTTACCCCCTCCACATCTGTAATGCAGTTTTTTCTTCCAACCGGCAAATTACCAATTCTAATGCCTAATTCTCTCACCTTCATAGTTCCAACCCCAATCTACGTAATAAAGGTTTAATTTTTTATAAAAAGTAAAAAATTCAAAATAATGTGATGTTTTTTTATTTTATTATAATTTTTCCAGCTTTTCTTAAAAATTCAATAATAATAAATTTATGATAATAACAGGCCTCATTCTAAAAATAATAAAAGAGGTTGGGACAAAACCCCCTCTAAAATGGAAACAGCCCATGAAATTTTGGAATAAAATTCCATGGGCTGTTCTTCATTTTTTCAATAAAAATAAGGACCTCTTCTGTTAAAATTAAGTTACCACACCAAACCTAACAGAAAGAAGGGTCCTTATGTTTAAATATTATAACATGAATCAATTAGTTTTGCCTTTAGATTTAGAAATAAAATTACAAGAAAATGATATTGCCTTCCACATCCACCAT
>Ga0207747_1001834_pt1 | contig 13306 bp, 13 predicted proteins | sample HigsolmetaGSP11D_FD_184839 | JGI IMG/M metagenome (GOLD analysis project Ga0207747, IMG submission 184839) | High solid enriched microbial communities from the Joint BioEnergy Institute, USA - SP1-1-D (SPAdes) | ecosystem: Engineered > Bioreactor > SSF (Solid state fermentation) > Aerobic >...
TTTTGAGAAATATCTGCTCTTGATATTGGTGCCTCGTGTAAAATGGTTTCAAGTACTAGTGTTTTATTAATTTGCTTTACTAATTGCTGATTTCCCGTTAGAGTTTTCATATGGTATCCCTCATTAGACTGTTATATGATCTCTTTTTTATTGCTTTCAATAATGGTATTATAGAGTATAAACTATTTTTTATAAAATAATTGTGTTGTTAGTTTGTTTATTATACTAACAAATTTGGAAGGAATTGGCAATTGTGAAGGAACGGTTTGTGTAGATAAAAATGACTTTTGAAACAGGAAACCTTTTTTTGCACAGCACTCCGCACAACTTTTTGGTATGAAATTGGACTTTTTAGTCATCCTTCTTTATCAAAGTGTCAAATAATCATTTTAGAAAAAGATTTTGTTATCATTACAAGATGTAGTAGAATTTTTCTCTATTCCAACTTTTAATTTCCATCTTTTGAGCACAAAAAAAGACCCTTTACTTTAATGAGTCGATAAATACAATAAATATTCATATCTTATGGTGCTTTTAAAGAAATTAAGAAAATAATACCGCCTTTAATTTTATTTATTTATACGTTTACGCTTTGATCGAGAAGGGAGGATGTTAATAACATCAATGTATCCATCCTTTTCATGAACTGCATAATAAATTAAATAGTTCAACATAATATGTTTGCTTTTCCCATAGATGATTCTTCTTAAACCTTTAAAGCTACCCGTCTCAACTTGCCTGCCCATAAAAGGATTTTTCGATAAATGAGTTTCTAGATAATCAATAATTTCTTCTTCTTTTGAATACCACCATTGCAAGGGTTATTCTCCCTGTTCAGAAAAAAATTGTTGAATATAATTCAAACAGATTTCAAATTCTTGAGTAAAGAATACCTGATATTTCTTATTTTCTTCTCTGTTCATTTCGCCTTGATTTCAACTCACTTCCAGTATATCTTTTCATACCCGGGTTAGTTAAATATCTAGACAAGGATTCTTTTAGCTCTGGATATTCGTCAATCTCTTGGGAGACATCTTTTAAATCATCATTTTGAAAAGTACTTCCATTATTTTCAACCTCGATGGATACTAATTTCCCATCTATAACAAAAACGCCTGATTGTTTTCCATTAAGTGCCTTAAATAATTCTTGCTTTGTATTTTCACTTAACGTTTTCATTTAACATCACCTCAACAAAATTAAATCACATTTAGATTATCAAGGAAGTAATCAAATGCTTAAATCTTTCCTCTGTTCCCTCAATCATATTTGCCCTTGAATATCTTATCTCATTTATTTACATTTCAAGAAAATGATACTACCGAAAAGCACCATCTTAATAAATTCAAATTTGAAGAGCAGCACGTTAAAGAAAATATACTTGAGGGGAAAGGAATAGCTAATCATTGAATATGCTGATTATTATAATGAGTGGAATTAATTTTATATTCTTGAGGGCGTTTAATTCGGCCTTATAGTACATACTTTCATTTAGTAGATGAATATTCTACACAAAGAGAGAAAGATAAAATATTTAGACACTTATTCGAGTGTAAACTAACCTTTCAAGTCAGCGGACCCAAGTTTTTTTTATTGGAAAAATGTTACTGTTTTATTTGGCTTTCGGCCGCCTGCTCTTACCTATACCTTCTTAAAAATGCAATATTTTGTTTATCGGATTAATAAGGCGGCCGACTTTATATTATTATAAACTGATTGATAAATATTTATTAGATATATAAATTCAAATAGAAGTTACCAGTGTGTTTTAGTTGCAGTTTCATTAGTAACCCCGTCGCGTTTACTTAAATATAAGCATACAGCATCTAAAACTATATGGACACTCTGGTCAAACAAAGAGCTTAAGAGTTGTATGGACTTCCTATCACTTCCTACGTCATCTTTTACAGTACCTGGCACTAAGACTGATACATCAGATATGTTGGATAAAGGTGAATTCAAATTACTTGTAAATACTAATACTCTGCAACCTTTTTCCTTGGCTTTTTGGGTATCTGAAACTATATTTTTGCTTTTTCCTGAACCAGAAACTGCAATAACTAAATCATTTTTATCTATTGAAGGTGTAATCGTTTCTCCTACGACATACACTATATATCCCAAATGCATGAGTCTCATTGCAAAGCCTTTTACCATAAGTCCAGAACGGCCTTCTCCCAATACAAAAATTCTTTTTTCTTTTGAAATTTCATTTGCAGCTTGAAATAATGATTGTTCATCAACTTTTGATACAACATCATTTATTTCTCTTAATATAGAATTTAACAAACTCACTATATCTCCTCCATTAACAATTTAAACTTTTTTGCTGATTCCATTATATTATCTGATTTTGTAATAGCACCGCCGATTATGGCTATATCAAAATTGGCCTTCTTAATATTCTCGATATTATCCACATTGATTCCACCGGCTACTGATAATGTAGGAAAGTCTTTTATATGGGATAAAGTATTGCTGATTAATGATTCTAGCCCTGTTTTTTTATCAGATGGAAGATGAACACAAAGAATTCCATCTGAAAATTGTTTAAGAGTGATTTGCTTTTCAGTTGATGTTTCGAGCAAGTCTATCATATATTTCTTTTTAAATTGTCTGGCTATATTTTGACATATTTTTATGGTCTCTAAGGATGCAGCTCCTAGTACCGTTGCTATATCAGCACCAGCCCTATATACTGCTGAGAATTCATATTCAGCTTCATCATTCGTTTTAATGTCTGCTAATATAATTTTTTCAGGAAAAGCTTGTCTGATTTTTTGGACGGACAAAAGCCCGAAGTCTTTAATAAGTGAGGTACCAATTTCTACAATATCAATATATTTTTCAGCCTCCGCAATGATTTCTATTGCCTTTTCAATAGATACACGATCAACAGCCAATTGAAGTTTCATTTTTCATAACTCCTTATAAATTTATCTAGTTCCTCTCTTGTAGGCAGGCCTTCGTTATCACTAACAAACATTACTTGAATAGCACCGATGGCATTTGCTCTAATAACAGAATCTTTTAAGCAAAGTCCCTCTAATTTTCCGCTGATTATACCAACGGCAAATCCGTCTCCTGCCCCAACAGTATCAACTACCTTTTCAACCTTAAAACCTGGCTGATAAAAGCTAGACTGGCCACTTCTTACATAGGCTCCCCTTCTTCCTAATTTAATGATTACTTCATTAATTCCCAGTTCTTGATAAAAATCGGCAATCTTTTCAGGATCATCTGTACCAGTGAGGATAATACCCTCACTGATTCCAGGTAAAATCATATCGCTATATGCGGCTAATTCATTTATAACTCTTACCATTATTTCCTGACTTTCCCATAAAGATGGTCGCAAATTGGGGTCAAAAGTTATAAAAGCACCATGCTGCCTTGCCTTTTCTATTAATCGGTATGTGGCTTTACGACAGCTTTCAGATAGCGCAGGCGGAATACCGGTAACATGGACCAGTTCTATATCATCAAAACTTATTTTATCAATATCATTAGGACTCATATGTGAGAATGCGGAACCTTTACGATAATAGGCTGTTTCAGGATCTCCTTTTGATACCTTGCTTTTTAGCATAGTAGCAGTCTTATAAATAGGATCAAAGGACAAAAATTCTGTTCCAATTCCTTCTCTATTTAAAAAATTCCTAATATAGTTTCCCATTGGATCTTGACCTAATTTAGTAACATATGAAACCTGATGGTCTAGCCTAGAAAGGCCCGTACATACGTTCACTTCAGCCCCAGCCAATGATCTTCTAAACAACTCAACTTCTTCTAGTGGGCCTTCCTCTTCTGCAGTAAACATGGCCATTGGTTCACCGAATAAAAGAACTTTACTCATAATTATTGACTCCTTCTATGATTGCTGTAATATCATTAAACAGTCGATCAGTTTTTTCCCAATTATGCGGATATAACATTAATACGTCAAAAACAAATGGGTTATAGGATAAAGACAACAGCTCCTTTGCAAAACACATGGCAGCAATTTCACTTACCGCTACTAATCTTGATTTATATTGAAATTTTCCTATACTCCAAAGAACGATTTTTGCATTTTTCGTGTAGATTTCTGGTATTTTTTCTTCAAAGTAATGAAACAATTCATGGGCTATTAATAAATCCTCTATATTAACATTTTCTAATAATGGAGCTATTTGTTCCTCCCTGATAAATTCTTTTCCAAGTTCAATATTTTGCTTAAATAATGTAATCTTATTCGGACTGTTATAGCAGGCAAACATTATATAGTTATCTGTACCATATGAATCTTTAACATTTATTTCTAAATTAAATATATTTGCTATTTCTTTAATAGATTTATTTGGGTATTTTTCTAAAAGTAATTTAGCCTGATTATGTCCGCATTCAATAGATTTTTCAATGAACTCATTCATAAGAGTCGGATTAATTTTTTTATAAAGAGGATCTCTGCTAAAAGCATAAATTCCCCATTCTTGATCCGTAAAACTCGACAAATATTTAATTTTATCTTGTATCATAAATCGTTTTTTGCCCCGACAATAATAATTTCTTCATCAGGCTCCATGGTAGACAATTCGGTATCTATAACCATATAAAGTTGTTCTAAATTCATTAATCCAGCGTAATCTAATACCTTTCCTCCTGTGCATAAAAAGATATCAGGTGTCAGTTTAATGTCATTCTTAAATTCTGATAATTTTTCCCACATTTGAGCGATTACCTCCTGTGCATCTGCAACCTTACATTTTTGACCGATACCGTCCCCTCGTTGAACTTTAATAAAGCCCTTTTTATCTATAATTCTTATTTGATTTTTTCCGTCTTTTTGTTTTGCTGTAAAAACAAAGAATACATTACTTTTAGTAATTAGTTGGATTTCCTGTTCAGTAACTCCCATTGATTTGGCTGCTAATGCTTTGGCATCTTCTTCACTTAATGCTTTTAATAAGTCCGTAGTTTGGACTTCTGAAGAACCTAAAGCAATTGCTGTTACTTTAGATGTTTGCGGATCAATTTCTATTTGAACTTCTACAGTATCAGGTACAGCACCATTTGTTATAGCCAAATTAGCCGCTTCTTTTTTGATTTCTATTATATCTTTCTTTGAAGGTGATGGAATAACACGTTCTACAACATCTCGAATCATTGCTAGAGCAACCCCAATCGATGAAATAACCTCTGCATTTTCAGGAATGCTATATTCTAAATCCATATTTTTTGCAGTAAAAGGCAGTAATGATGCTGCTCCGCCACCTACACCAACTAGGGATATTTGATCTTTTTCCAGCTTATATTTCTCTGCTAACGTTTCAATTACTGGTTTTATTTTTTCATATGACTTTTCCAGTATTTGTTTTGCTACATCTTCAACACTCATATTCATATATTCAGCAAGGGGTTCCATAGCCTTTCTTGCAGCTTCTGGATTTCCATAAGAGTAATGTTCTGGAGTTACATATCCTAATACATTTGCTGCACAACTGTTGGTAATTGTAATTTTTTTGCCATTTTTAAGTTTAATAAAAACATAATCTTCAGGATCCCCCTGTTTCGGGGAGAAAAATTCTAATTTAGGATCTTCAATTTCCTCAATTGGTGTATAAACAGCGTATGGCATTCCAGCTATATGTGCACTTCTTGGACCAACATCAATAATTCCATTTTTAGATGCCCTAACCATACTTCCTCCCGCAACGCCTAGTACTCGAACATCTAGTGAATTTATATAGGTTGGGTGACCACCAACAATTGAATAGTCTACTGCAGGGCGTCCATTCTTTATTACCCCAATATTTGTACTTGTTCCGCCTACTTCAAAATAAATACCATTAGATGCCCTTAAGTACATGAGTGCTCCTACTACACTAGCTGCAGGACCTGAAAGCATTGTTAATACAGGGCGCTTTCGCATTTCATCAATACCCATTACACCGCCGTCGCCCCGCATAATCATTAAAGGCACCTTTATTCCAGCCCGACGGACACTACTTTCTGTACTATTTGCTGTATCAAGCATTTTTGGTAAAATACTGGCATTAATGGCAGCTGTTCTAGTTCTTCTCGTTAATCCATATAATTTACTTATTTCAGAAGCTACAGTTACAGGTATTTGATATTTTTCTGCAACTCTTTGAATTTCCTTTTCTTCTGTCAGATCATCAACTCCAAAAGCTTTTGATGCAACGATAACATTTGCTCCCTCATTTGTAATTTGTCGGATTAGACTATCTATATTTTGATTATTAATATCCTTTTGTTTTATATATTTATGATGAGTTTTAATAATTCGACCAGTTCCTAAATCAATATCCTCTATTTTAGATTGATTTTTAGCTAGCCACCCACCTAAACCACCTTTTCCAATCCCAATAATTCCAACCTCTGCTACATCCCCTTCTAAAAGCGCATTGGTAGCTTGTGTTGTACTATGTGCAATAAAAATTACATCCTCCGGATTGATTTGATTTATATCTAAACAAAGTTTAAAGGCCTCAATTACTCCTGCCGCAACACCCATTGGATGGTCATGTGTCGTCATAACTGAGCCTTTTCCAATAATTTCATGGGTTTCATTATCAATAGCAACTGCTTTTGTATGAGTTCCTCCAACATCTATCCCTACTCGAATAGCTCTTTTTGTCATCATTTTCTCCTCCATTCAACACTCAATTAAAGATTCGGCTGTTCAGCAGTATGAACAACCGGATCTTTAAAGCGATCAACCAAACATTAAAAATGCAATTAATGTATTAACAGCACATATAATCCATGCCCAAGGCAAACCCGATAATATAAAGTCTTTTGTTTCTGTTTTTGTATAGTTAATTGCCCATAAGTTCCAAGATTGTGTAGGACAAGCCGAAATATTCATTGAAATAGTTGGAATATACATTAACGGGAACAGGAATGCTACAGAAAAATCTCCTACTCCATTTAAAATTCCCAATGTTGCAGCACCGGCACCAAACACTGTCAATGGTCCTCTAAATAAACCAAGTGGTGCAATAACCATAAATAAAATACTTACTAATAATGTGCTTGTAGGCATAATCCCACCTAATATACTCTCGAAAAACACTGAATCAACACCAGAAATTTTATTAAACATTGGAAGTATGAATAAGAAACCTAACAATCCTGCAACATCAACGACACCATCATAAAATGTCTTGGATATAACTTGTTCGGCACTTTTATACGATTTCAACTTGCCGCAAACTAAAAGAGCAAATAAACCAGAAACAATAAAGGCTGGAATTGGCATCCAATCAAAACCGATTGCCAGTATTACAGGCAATATGGGAGTAATAAGCGCAATCCCTGGAACATATTGATTCTCAATGTTGCTCGATTCAGTTGCTGCCCAAGCATGGCTAACTGAAGATTTGCGAAGTCTGAATGCAAGCATTATAAATACAACAACTAGTTGGACTGCCATAGCAGTAAATCCAAATTTTAAATAATTTGCATCATATGAAAAGCCTTCGAATATTCCTTGCATTTGCTTGAATAATACGATGTTGACGTACATACCAGAACCAACTGACATCAAATAAGATGTAACAGCTAAAGATTTTGGAACACCTAGCGATAATAGAATTGGCAGTACAATAACCCCAATTGCTACAACTGCCCCGGCACCAAATGTACTGGTAAAAATTAAACCCGTAACAAGTGATAATAAAACAGTTGTAATTAATGGTTTGTCTCCACCAAGCTCAACAGTCATACGTATAATTTTAGAAGCAACACCCGTCTTGACTAGTACTTGCCCGAACCAGCTACCAAAAATAACGACTACCGCTGTTGCTCCCCAACTTTCAGGACCTCCCTGAAAAATGTTAGTCTGTGCTTCTGCCCAAGTAAGTTGTCCCCCTATAATGCCAAGTGCTGTCCAAATTACTGCCATTACTAAAAAACCAATCATTAAGTTACCGCCTCTAACGGCATACACGATAAATCCCACAAACGACAATAATAATATAATACCAATAGTCAAATCCATTTTATTCCCTCCTGATTGTTTTTTATTGGTTAAACATATAGCAGCTTAATTTGAATAATATTTATTGAAATCACCTCCTATGTTACTAGTAGTTTATTTACTTCTGAAACTATTGCTTCTTTGCTTAAGATTGGATATTCGATTGCAACTGGTACGTTATCCGGCAATATTCTTAAAATCAGTTTCCAATCAATTATGCCTTCATTTAATAAAACGGTTTTTTTGGAAGCGTCGAAATCTTTTACATGAATATATGTTACAAACGGATACAATAATTTTGCATTTTCAATAGGATCCTCGTTTTGAAACAGCCAGTTACCAATATCAAATGTAAAGGATATGTTTCCACCCTGTTTTTTAACAAGGGACAAGAAATTATTAATTTTCTCAGACCTTCCATTGTCTTCAGTTTGATCATTTTCAACCCTAACTGTCACGAAGTATTTTTTAGATAGAGATGTAATCGCTTTTAAATCGTCTGTAATGATTCGGTCAAAATTACCTATATTCAACTTTATAGAGTGACAGTTCATCTCCTTTGCCTCTTGACAGTATAATTCTAAATCTTGAATTTTTAATAGATGACTTTCATAAAGTACATCTGGAATGGAATAAAAAACATCCATTCCGTAACTTAAGGATTTATTTTTTATTTCAGATAATTCATTTTCAAAATCCTTTATATATTCTCTTCTAACCTCTATACTTTTAAGACCTAATTCATGAACCCAGTCCACCATAACACTTTGAGGTACACCTGATTGTAATTCCTGATGAAAAACAAGTGTGTTAATAACTATTTGATTTTTATCCAAAACTCATTCATCTCCTAAGTTAAGGCGCTTACTATTTTCTCGCATCTTTCTTTTAAAAGATAAAGATTATTGATATTAACTCCTTTTGTTAAATAACCTCCCAAACCGACTGCATAGGCACCGCTTTCAAACCATTCTTTAATATTTGTGTCATCAACACCTCCAGTAGGCATCATTTCAATAAAGGGCATTGGTGCTTTTATACCTTTAATCATCTTCATTGACAAACATTCGCCAGGGAACAATTTTACAACATCGCTTCCTGCTAGATAGGAGTGGTATGCTTCACTTGGGGTAGCTGCTCCAAGAGAACAGAAAATATCATTTTCTTTACAGTAAGCACCCACTTCTTCTATTATGCATGGGGATACAATAAAGTCAGCGCCATTTTTGACAGCAAGTTTAGCTTGTTCTATTGTTAAAACAGTACCCGCCCCAATTACTGCTCCAGGAATTTCCTTTTTTAAATAATGAATTAGCTTTTCTGCATTAGGAAGGCTAAAGGTAATTTCTAAGGAATTAATACCTGACTGAACAATCGTTTTACAAATTTCCTTTGCTTCCTCTATATCACTTCCTCTTATGACTGCGATGATTTTCCCTTTTAATTTTTCTTTCACTTCTAACTTGTTCATTTATTCATTCCTCCTAAGTTAACCAAATTAGTAGAACCTCGTTTAACTAGTTTTGCTGGCAATTCGACATACCTAGGTTTCATATCACTAGGTTCCTTGATGCGTTCAATTAATAATTTCGCCGATTGGACACCGCATTCATAAGATTCTTGTGTAATTGTTGTAATTCCAGGGGGGATTAGTGAAGCCCAACCCCAGTCATCAAAACCACACAGTCCCAAATCTCCTGAAATTTTTACATTTAACCGCCTCATACTATGTAATACTGTCAATAGAGTTACTCCATTAACTGTAAAGATAGCACCAGGCTCACCATCACATATTTCCAAAAAATCTAATAAACTACTATCGCATTTCTCTTCATCTTCATTTTCAACTATGAAGGTTAACGAGTCTCCTTCTTCTCTAAAATAGTTTTTCATCGCATCCAAATAGCCTTTATGTCTAAGATAACGACTACTGTTTGCGGTCATATCTTGTGTAAAGAAAGCAACTTTTTTGTACCCTTGATCATATAAAAATTTTATACACTCATATGTGGCCTCATAATTATTAGTAGCAACTGTATCTAGTACATTTTCTTTACTTAAACAACGGTCAGCTAGAACTATTTTGACACCATCTTTATTTAATTCAATTAAATAGTCATCTATTTTTCCGGTAGTATTAATAATTAATCCATCAACTTTATTATCTAAGAGAGACTGTATACTTTCTTTTTCATTAATTGGATTATTATCAGTATTAGCAAACAGTACACTATAGCCCAATTGGTTGCAATAATCATTGATTCCTTTCAAGACTATCGAGGAGAATGGACTCCCAATATCGGCAATAATACACCCTATAACTCCGGTGTTTTTTGCCTTTAAACTCCTAGCCACATTGCTTGGACGGTATCCCAATTTTTCAATAACTTGTTGAATGGTTTTTCTTGTCTCCTCAGACATATATTCATACTGTCCATTTAAGTATCTTGAAACAGTTGTTTTAGAAACCTTTGCACTTTTTGCTACATCATTTATAGTAATTTTGCTTTTTCTCACTTCCACATCCACTTCAATATTCACTCCATTTCTCTTTATAAACCGGTTTAGTAAACCGGTTTATAAAAAACAAATAATAAAATATTTAACAATTAAGCAGACACTTCTAATTAGCCTATTGAAGGTGTTTTTCGGAAATTCCCTGAGCTTTTCTCCGGTCCATATTTTTAGAAACCGGTTTACAAAAAAGTTATAAAAGCTTAAGAAAAAATACGAAGTATGTTACCGCTTTCATATAAAAGAATATACCTATATCGTTCTAAAGTCAATACATTCTTAAAAAATTTTAAAAAAGGAAATTTTAATTCTATCAAAAGTTAATTTAAAGCTGTATTTACTGCCCTTAAAATGCTATACGGGAACTATCTTACTTGAACAAATGGTGGTGAATCTTTTGGTTAATGCTTCATCTAATAATCAGATTCAAAACGAAGAATTCATTCGACTTCTCAAAGAACAATTGGCTCATTCTAATCAAAAAATTGAAGCGTTATCCAAAAAGAATAAATCACTAACTGAGCAAGTTCGCTATTTAACAAAACTTTTATATGGATCGAAAACAGAGAAATCTAAATACAATACACCTGATGGACAATTATCATTATTTGACGATGACCCGTCTTTTAATGATTCTGAGCATACAGAAGAACAAAGCCAACAGACGATTTCTTACACTGTTGTACGCAAAGTTCAAAATAAAAAACGGAATGATTCATTACATGAAAATGTTGAAGGAAAGGTCATTCATTATCATCCAGAAAATACGATTTGTGATTGTTGTCAATGTCAAATGACTGAAATAGGTGCGACAATCGTACGTGAAGAAGCTGAATTTATCCTTGCAAGAATAGAGAAAGTTCAACATATTGAACATGCATATGAATGTAAAAACTGTAAGGCTGATTTATCTCAAAAGGCCCAAATTAAACGAGGCAAAGCACCACAACCTCCCATTCAACGTAGCATAGCTGGTCCGAGTGTACTTGCTAAGGTAATTTATGATAAATTTATGCAATATTTACCTCTTTACCGTCAGGTAAAAGAATGGGAACGTTATGGCTTAAATACGAATGATAAAAACCTCTCTAATTGGGTTATTCGAACATCAAATGAATGGCTTTTACTCATATATGAGCGAATGAAGAGTATCATGTTGGAGAAGTCCATTTTACATGTTGATGAGACTTATGGACAAATTATCAATCGGTCAGATGGAAAACCCTGTCAGGGGCCAACTATCGTTCTGTTTCACAGCTCATTTTCACAAGCGATTCAGGAACAATTATCTGTGATGGTTATTCAGCCTATGGCAAAAATGAAGGGATTACCTTCGCTCATTGCTGGGCCCATGTAAGACGTTATTGGTTAAAAGCAGACAGTAAAAACGGCCGAATTGGTGTAAAATATTGTGATAAATTATTTCGTATTGAAAGGGAATTTAAACACTTATCCCCAAGTAAACGAAGAAAAAAGCGCCAAAATCATTCGAAACCGTTAGTTGATGAATTTCTTGCCTGGGTTAAAAACTCACCATTTTATGGAAAAAATGGACTCGCTAAAGCAGCTGAATATATACTAAATTGAGCGGATGGATTAAAAGCATTCTTGTATGATGGACGAATAGAAAAAGATAATAATTCAGCTGAGAATGCCATCCGTCCGAATGTAATCGGTCGGAAAAATTGGTTATTTTCCGTAAGCGAAGCCGGCGCGAAAGCAAACGCAATTTACCTTAGTATTGCAGAAACAGCTAAAGGTGTAGATTTCTATCAGTATCTAGTGAAGTTATTGAGAGACTTACCAAATTTGGATATTCATAGAGACCCAAAAGTTATAAACAACTTTTTGCCTGGGTCAAAAACGATCTAGGCGGAATATGGCAAATAAGGTGAAATAACCGTAAATCTGATTAAAAAATCATGGTTTTACGGTTATTTGTCATGCGTACCGTGAAGGTATGTTTATTTTTATTTCGAGCTTACAGGTAACATTAAAATATTATAGTTCTTCAAGTTTTAAAAGCCTTGCAACCTTATTTTTTTTAAATTTAACGGTTAGGATTCCAGTCTCTTTATTCCAAGTAAAATCTATTGGATTAAAACTTGGATATAATTGAGTTACATTAACTTTTTTTCCCTTCAAATGTGAAATACTTAGGGAAAAATTGTTATGAACACTTTCTACCCTCCATACTCCCAAAAGAGTTGTCTTTTTATCAACTATTCCGAAACTAAACCAATCATCTTCAAAGTGAGGAAAACCAGTTGGCCAAATTGGTAAACCATCCCGAATGTGCTTTCGTAACTCTTTATATTTTGATAGACCTTCTTTTACTAACAAAAGACGTTCCTCTGACAATTCAGCTAAGTGACCACTTTGGTGAATTCGCAACAACATACTATTTACCATATTGAAAACAACTTCTTCTTCATCACCACTTTCTAAAGGATAGTTCCATACTGCTGCTTGTTCAGGTGTAATAACAGATGCACTAGCTGCAGCAATAACACCATTTCTTAAATAATCTGTTTGGTCACTTGTTGATTGTATACTATGTCTGCTTAATAAAGCATAGTCTTCCCTCATACCGCCACTACCACAATTCTCTATTACTAGATTGGGATATTTAGAAAATATACTGTCTAACCAACTTAAATAAGCCCTATTATGTTCTAACAACCCATCTCCCATACTATCCGAATTAATTTCAGTTCCAATCCCCGCGTTAATATTGTAATCCATCTTAATATAACCAACTCCGTATTCATTAACTAATCTATCAATTATTGAAGTGGCAAAATTTTG
>Ga0207747_1001836_pt1 | contig 13295 bp, 12 predicted proteins | sample HigsolmetaGSP11D_FD_184839 | JGI IMG/M metagenome (GOLD analysis project Ga0207747, IMG submission 184839) | High solid enriched microbial communities from the Joint BioEnergy Institute, USA - SP1-1-D (SPAdes) | ecosystem: Engineered > Bioreactor > SSF (Solid state fermentation) > Aerobic >...
AGTTCCTCCAGCTTCCGGCCCGGCAGCAGATCGAGCATCGTCTCGCCTTTGAGGTTGTGAATGCCGGTGTTGTAGCTATGGCCTTTCTTGCTCGCAAAATCGTCGACACCCAGAACCAGGTCGGGGGTCGCTTTCGCTTCTTCCCATACCTGCTTATAGATCCGTTCCCCTTCCGCCGGAACCGCTTCGTAATGGATTCGCTGGATGGTGCTGGCCGGCGCTTGCTGCATACGGGCACTGTGAGCGGCTGTAGAACCCAAGGCTTGTTCAACGGACTGCGAACGGAAGAACTTGCTGTAGCGCTGCTTGGGTCCGACAAATTCGTACGCCCATACAAAACCCGCTTCGCAGCGTGTGCAATACATCCGAATAGACGGCACGTGCAAATACGTTTTTTTCTCGAATACGGAAAGATGCCGGACGCGCCGCATGTCATTCTTCCCCTTACGGATGACGTTTTGATCGGAGCCGCAGCAGGGGCAGCACTGCCTGTCACCCAGCGGCACAGCTTCGATGTGAAGTTCATCGGCATCAATGGACAGAATTTGGTGAATCGTTAGCTCTGGTAAGTTCAGCATTTCGTTGATATACTGAGTCTGCATCTGTCAATTCCTTTTGTTGTTTGTACGGACTTACAACATTACAGGAATGGCAGATGTTTTTCCATTTTCAGCCTCGGTCTAATCCGTCAAGCACTGAATTCGGTTTTGAGCCTCTTATATCAAGGAAAACATTGTTCGTTTCATCACGGGAAACCTCGATCTTGAGAAAGATTGGGAATCCTATACCAAAGGTTTGGAGGATATCGGACTGGATCGTTATCTCGAAATCTTGCAAGAAGCTTATAATAACAGCAAATGATGTTACTTTATGGCCATGATGCATATTTGCATGATGGCCTTTTTCTATTCGGCGTCGTACCCAGATAATCACGGATCTTCTTGCCGGTGATAGTTCGACCTCATGATCCAATCTCATGACAAGACATGACAATCTTCATGACAGACCGTCACGATCAGTCGAATCTGACAGGCGTAATAATGGGGACGAATAAAAGTATGGAGGAAATGACGATGAGTTATGGAACAATTGGCAGCAGACGCAAGGTCCTAATCATTTTCATGATGATTCTTGTGATGATGTCTACCGTGATGATGCCGGCTGGCAGTTGGTCGGCAATTGCAGCGGAAGCGGAGACGGTGTATGACGATGCGTTGCATTCCCTGTATGCCGATTACAGCTGGGCTGAAGTCGAATGGGGTTATGCGGGGGACGCTTACAGCGGGACGTCCTCCGTTCGCATGGAACCGGACTACGGCAGGGTGATGTATCTGTATCGCGACAGGATCCTCCTGGCAACGGACTATGACCGCTTCGAAATATGAGTGAAGGGTGAAGGATCTGGAGGTCAGCAAGTGAAGCTGGTGTTTCAGTTAGGCGGTGTGCCGCAATCCGAATGGAAGCTGCACGAGTTGATTCCAGGCGGTATCCCTTCCGGTCAGTGGGTGAAGGTATCCATCCCGGCCAGCCTGGTTTCGCCGGAGAGCGGCTTGGTGGATACGATCATCGTGGCTGACGAGTCCGGCACTGATCAATCGGCACTCTTGCTCGATCTGATGCGGTTCGTTGACGATGGGGCCAGCCAGGAGCAGCAGGAGCCGGAAGGAACGCCTGGTGAAGAACCTGCAGGAGAAGAGCCTGGTGAACAGCCTGCGGAAGAAGAACTTGGTGAAGAGCCGGGCAACGAAGTGCCGCAAGAGCCTGGCGAAGTGCTCCCGCTGGAGGAGATCGACGGCATCTCCTTCTATCGGGATGGACTGGGCGAGCAAATCCAGGACTTCGGCTGGGCTGACCACTCCATAGATGAAACGGCGATCGCCCATACCGGCGCCTACTCGATTCGGATGGAGCCGGACAATGGCGGAGCCATCTATCTCTACTCCGGCATTCCGATCGTCGGCGAGGATTACACCTCCTTCGAAGCTGGATGTGACGAACCGGGCGGAAGACTGGTACTGCATTAACATTCCGTACTACAACGAAGGCACAACAGAAACGGACAAGCTGATCAACAACGTATCGGCATATGGCGGCCAGGTGCTGCTGACGATCCCGACGATCGGCTGGACGGCGAAGGACCGTGAAGTGAGATGGTCGTACTCCGTCGAGAAGTATGGCGAGCAGCGTTCCGTTGCATCGGAATATCCGGATGCAGGCAATGGCATCCGGCCGGGTGGCACCCATATCGAAGGCGCTGATCCAGAAGATACGTCGATGAGAGTCGGGCCGGAGTTCGCAGTGGAATGGATCGAGCACCTGCAGGCGAACGGTGACAAGGTTAACTTCTACGCGCTGGACAATGAGCCGGAGATCTGGCACATCACCCACCGCGACATTCACCCGGAAGCTCCGATCTATGACGAGATCTGGGATTTCACGGAACGCTACGGCGCTGCCATCAAGGAGCAGGATCCTGATGCTTTAGTTTTCGGTCCGACATCCTGGGGCTGGTGCGCATACTTCTACTCCTCTGCTGACGAGTGCACGGACGGTCCGGACCGCCAGGCGCATGACGGCAAGCCTTTCCTGGAATGGTACCTGGAGAAGGTGCGCGAGTATGAAGAGAATACCGGTATTCGTCTGGTAGACTATCTGGATATTCACTTCTATCCGCAGGAGAACGGCATCGCCGACGACAATGAATCGTCCTATGTGGCTAAGCGCAGATTCCAGTCGCTGAAATCGCTGTACGATCCAACCTTCATGGGTCAGTCCTGGATCTCCGAGCCGATCTATCTGATCCCGCGCATGAAGGAAATGATCGAGCGAATCAACCCCGGCATGAAGCTGGCGATCACCGAGTACAACTTCGGCAACGGCACTGGCCTGACGGCGGGTCTTGCGCAAGCGGAGGCGCTCGCCATCTTCGGACGGGAAGGCGTCGACCTGGCAACCCGCTTCGATACCAGTAGATTATCTATGGCACCGACAATTTCGATCGGCTGGTGCCTTTTTCTGTTGAATGGCTCCATTCTCATGCACGAAAACTAGTTGACACGGGTAAAATATAGATTTATAGTACTAACAGTACTGATATGGTACTAACAGTACTAGAAAGGTGGGAACACAATGGATAAGGAGCAGGTCACGAGAAACCGTATCTTGGAACATGCGATGCAACAATTTGCCGTGATCGGCTACTCCAATATATCGACGGCCCAGCTGGCAGCCGATCTGAAGATGAGCAAATCTACCTTGTACAAATATTATCCAAGCAAAGAGTCGCTGTTGTTCGCCGTCATCGATGCGTTCTATCAGTCGTTCGAGGAAGAGATTCAACGCATCATCAACAACGATCAGCTGCGGTTCACCGAGAAAGTCCAGATGTTTCTGCTCAGTGTCAGGAAGCGGTTCAGCGGGCTGGCGCCATCAGTCGTCGAAGACGTCCGGCGCGCGGTTCCCGAGGCGTATGAGCGCCTGGAGGAAGGACGCAAGCACATCATCACGGAGACGCTCATCGGCATATTCAAACAAGGTGCAAAGGATGGGTTGATTCGCTTGGATATTTCTCCGGTCATCATCGTGAACGTCCTGATCCAGGCGCAGCAATACCTGGAGGATCCGGCGGTCATCAGCAGTCTGTCCTACAACTTCACAGATATGTTCCAGAAGGTGTTCTCGATCATCATGGAGGGGTGCTTGTCGGACCAAGGGCGTGAGCTGTTCCATCAGCTAAATTGAAGATCGAATCGAATGGTTGGATTACATATACAGGAGAGCGGTGAATATATGATGAAGGCGATAGTGATAGGTGCAGGCATCGGCGGGCTGAGTGCGGCGGTTGCTTTGCGCAAGATCGGGATGGAAGTGAAAGTGTTTGAAAGCAAGTTTGAGGTGCGATTTGTCGGGGCTGGTTTGGGCATCGGCGCCAATGCTGTCCAGGCGATGCAACAGATCGATTTGGGCGACCGGGTGCTGCAGGAAGGCAGGGCGCTGGACGAGATACGCATCGTGACGCCTTCCGGGAAGATCCTGCAGCTGACGGATACAAGTCCGGCAAGCTCCAGCTACGGACCTGAAAATGTAACGATCGAAAGAGGCAAACTGCTGGACATCCTCATGAGCCCGTTAAGCCGTGAGCCTGTCGTCCATACAGGTAAAACCTTCAGTCACTTCGAGCAGCATGAAGCCGGGGTGAAGGTATGGTTCGAGGACGGTTCGACAGAGGAAGGGGATTTGCTGGTCGCGGCCGATGGCATTCATTCCAAGGTTCGGGAAGCGGTGCTGCCCGGCGTCAAACCCCGATATGCGGGATACACTTGCTGGAGGGGCTTGATCGACGCGTACCCGCAACAGATTCCGTATGATCCGAATGTGTTCATCGAAACCTGGGGGCGAGGCGGTCGATTCGGGATCGTTCCCTTGGCGAACAACCGGATCTATTGGTTCGCGTGCGTGAATGGACGGGAAAGGGACCCCAAGCTTAGAGCTTACACAATACAGAGCTTGCTGGACCGGTTCAGTGGCTACCACGAACCGATCGCGCAGATCTTACAGCAGTCTGCGGATCAACCTCTGCTCCATCACGACATCTATTATCTGCCGCCGATTCGAAGGTTCGCCTTCGGAAGGGTGGTGCTGCTCGGCGATGCGGCTCATGCGATGACGCCGAATATGGGGCAGGGAGCCGGACAGTCGATCGAGGATGCGGTTATCCTGGCCGGAATGTTGAAGCGGCATCCGCTTGCACAGGCACTTGAGGCTTATGAACGGGAGCGCATCGGACGTACCGGCCAGATTACGCGAATGTCCAACCGGATCGGCATGGTGGCGCAGCTGCAAGCAGGCTTCGCCGTCGCGCTTCGCGATGCGCTGTTCCCTCTCCTGCCATCCGGTGTCATGCAGAAGCAGCTGCAATTCCTCTATAGAGTGAAGCTGGATGGCTTGTTGTAAGAGTACGACCAGGAAGAATATCATAATCCATTCCGTGATACGAATCAACCATATGTCATAAGGCTTATCATCTCGGAATTATCTCGTGTACTGGCCTTGATTCCTTCAGCCCTGCTCAAACGATCACCAGAGAACAGATTGCGACGATCCTGTCGAGGTAGATCGACCAATTGGATCCAGATGATCTATCACCATCGCTCCGCAAGGCGAATACACTGCTAGGGACGAATATCCAGATGGGAGCGATGATGTGTGTATATTCAATATCCATATGGGTCCTATGGTTTTCAATATGGGGGCTGGCAGCCTGGGTTCGGATACCTCTATCGCCAGGTTCAACCGGTCGTGGTCAGCAGCGCCTGCGGAGATGTCAATGGCGACAAGCTGCCCGATCACGTTTATTTGACAGCAGTCAAGTCGGATGATCCTGCCAGCGCTTTCGTGACGCAGATTACCCTGCATATCCAGGACGGGGCAACGGAGAGAGTCTATGACATCCCTTTGAATGAGGACGGCAATGCCGGGTACAACCCAACCTTGTTCTTAGGAGATTTCACTGGCGATGGCGTGCAGGATATCCTGATCACGATCGATTCGGGCGGCTCGGGTGCATTTACCTATGATTACATCTACTCCTTCTTAAACCATCAGGCCAGACTGCTCTTCGACTATAATCAATACAATGAGCAGAATACGTACACGGTAACCTACATGGATCAATACAAGGTCAAGGTGGAAAGTGCGGCAACAGGCCAAACCTATCTGATCGATATCAGCGGCAGAGGCAGCGAGTACCTGTCGCAGATATATAACGCGGACGGCACGCTCAAGGAGCCGATTCAGGGATGGGCCGATGGCGTCAGCGGCTTCTATCCGGTGGATATCGACCGCAACGGGGTGTACGAAGTTCGAGCCTATCAGCAATTGAGCGGACTGTATCACGCGGACTCCTTGGGGTATGTGGTCAACACCCTGCAGTGGGACGGGAGCAAGTTTGGCATCTTGCAGCAATGGGTGGCCATCTTCGGTTCCAGCAATTAATTCAGCCGCTCGATCACTTGGCAGGAAGATGACACATGTCACCCCGATTTTCTGACAATCCGCAATTTTGCCGTTGCCTGTTCCATGTTATGATTCAACTATAAGAAAGAACGAGTTGATCGGGGTGAACAAGGATGAAGGATATCAAATGGGGTACTCCAGTAAGTCTGGCATGTCTCGGCGTCTTCTTGGGCGGTCTGGGCGTGTTATTTGATGCGATCTGGACGAACTTTATCAAGTAATGCACGCCAGGCAAGTTCCGGCGCGCGGCCAAACACCGTCAACCAACCGGTTGGCGGTGTTTGGCTATGTCAACAATATTCTGACAAGGAGAGTCGTTCTCGATACAGAATCCTATATATGAACAGGTTGTTCGACAAGTCCGATCCACGAGGCTCCCTGAATGAAGCGCGTCATCATGTGCAGCGGGCGAAGGGAACAGCCACCTCAATCGATGGAAGGCGGGACAACGATGGAGCATGAATGGAAGAAGCAAGAGAAAGAGCTGTATCTGCCTGGCACGAAACCGGTTCTGGTCAATGTGCCGGAGCAGAAATTCATCATGATCAGCGGACAGGTCGCAGAGAGATTGGGAGTCTTGTACTCCTTGGCTTACGCGGTCAGGATGATGCCGAAGAGCGGAGCTTCGCCCAGATGAAACAATACATCCATGATCATCAACTGGAAATCGCGACACTCGTCCATCGGGAGATCTATATATCGGATGCCAGGAAGACAGACCCGTCCAAATTAAAAACGGTGCTAAGGTACAAAGTGTAGCGCATCTGACGAAGCATGGACGTCGAACTGACCGGGCTGTGAACCGTGCAGAGTCGAAGAAGATGAATGAAAGACGGGGCTGTCCGATAAGTGGAAGTTGATCCTGACGCCGGACGAAGATAAGCCCGAAGATGCCTTTATATCAGGCATTTTCGGGCACTTCTTTTCGCTGTCAGGCAACAAACACAGACTTTCTGGACAGCCCCGTCACCCTTACAAGATCCTCTTGATCGAAACGGTCAGATGCTCCGTCAGGTCCATGAAGGTATCCTGTTTCGGCTGGCCGGACTCGTCGTACAGAATCTCCACGACCGGTCTACCCAAAGGCTTGTCTGTTGTATTCACCACGATGCCTATGCAATGGTTGGACAGTTCCACCATACTCCCCACGGAATAGACGGGAATGATCTCCAGAAAGACCGGCACGATCGCCGGGTCAAACAGGGTACCTCCCGCCCCGAGAATATACTCCATAGCTTCGAGAGGCTCGTACTTCTGTCTGTAAGGCCTGGGCGTGACCAGCGAGATATAGACATCGCAGATGCTGACGATCTTGGCGGGCAGATCGATCTCGTTCTTGCTCACGTTGCAAGGATAGCCGGAGCCGTCATAGCGTTCATGGTGCTGGTACGCCACTCTGGCCACTTCTTCGTCGAAGATCTCCTTCAATGTCTGATAGCCGATGATCGTATGCTCCTCGATGATTTGCTTCTCTTGCCTGTCGAACATCCTCGGTGCCGTGAGCAGCTTGCGGTCGATCCAGAAGTTCCCGATATCATACAGCAAAGCTCCGATCGTCAGCGTATTCAGCTGCTTGTCGTCCAGCCCCATCTTCTGCCCCATCACAATCGCCAATGTGGCGACCTGCAACGCCTTGGACAGCGCATTCTCTTCGGTCAATCGCACCTTCATCAGTCCATCCAGAACGGAGGGGAGCTGAATGATCGAGTTTAATTTCAGCAGAATCTGCCGCATGTCATGCGGGTCCAGACCTGGCGCGATCAGGACCTTGCGCACCAACGCGGGCAACTCCGAGATCAGTTCCCGATGGAAGGATGTGATATATTTCGGCCGAATCTGCACAGGACGTTCGACCTTGGGGCCTCTGGATATTCGCCTGGTATCTGTCTGCAGTTCAGGAGCTGGTTCGGCTATGTAAACGTTTTTAACTCCATGGCGTCTTAACCAATGAATATAGCTTTCTGTCAGCGAGACGCCTTTCTTGATTAACAGCTGTCCGCTTACCCCAAAAACATCATGATTTAAGGTCATACCCGGTTTCAGGTCATGGACGCTTACTGCTTTTTTCATAGTCCCCATCCTCTAAATGGCCAAGCAGGCACTGTGTATTCGACACTATTTTACCATTTTTTCCGAAATGATAGCATTAAAAAAATTCTTTATATAGGTCTTTTGGTTCAAGTTTCCTGAGTATAAAGATCGATTTTTTCTGAACCTGATCGAAAGGATGCGGGCGGTGTGAGCTTGCGGTCCTATCCCCATGCGGCATTTCGCAATCGTCGCATGGGGCTTTTTGTGCTGGTCGACAAAGATATTGAAAGCGGTTAAATTCTGATTATGGACTGTAACGCTTTTCTCACTCATAATAATGCTTTACAATGCGGAAATCAATGGAAGGGGAATGGGTGTGTCCAAATACTGGCTTCGTCTTCTCATGTTTGGCGTTTTGCTTGGAACGATCCCTGTCATTACGATTGGCTGGATCTCCTATTCGATCTCGTCCAAGGACATCGAGGATAAGGTCAAGGAAGGCAACATGCAGTATCTGCATCAGACGCAGATGCGGGTCGACCAGCACCTCAAGACGATCGAAATGGCGGCCATCCAATTCGCGTACTCCTCGCCTGTCACTGCAACGCTTAATGAGGAACTGACCGCCAATGATTTTGACCCTATTCGGTCACTATCCAATGGGCTCAATCATCTGCTGACATTCTCCGGGGTCTCTGGTGCGATAATCGTGAATATGGAACACAACTGGTATCTCTCGACGACCAATTTCGGCACCTATGAGCAAATGCAGGATCGTGTCCAGGCAGAGCAATACGGCAAACATCCCAAAAGCCTGTACTGGCTTAATCCGGTACATGATGCATGGCTGACTGATGAGGCTGCAGGCATCAACGCAACTGCCCCTGTTATCCGGATGGTGCTCAAGATTCCGCCTATGCCGCTGACGAACAAACCGCGTGAGATCCTGATGATCGATATGCTCAGCAGCGAGATTCTCAACTATCTCAGTCAGAGCCGCGGCCTGGGCGAATATTTCATCATCCAGCAGGACGGTACCAACCTGCTGTCGGATCAACGGCTCGGCCAGTATGCCGGGATATATGAGCTGCTGCTCGATACGATTGCCGTCCAGCAGGCTCAGGAGGGCTTCTTCACGGCGCCGCTGAACGGACAGGAAATGGGGATCACCTACCGGGTGTCACCAAACAATGGCTGGATTTATATGTCCATCGTATCGATCAGCGAAATCACCAGCCAATCGAAGAAGATCGCCCACGCCACCTTTCTCCTCGGGCTGACGGTCCTCCTCATCATCGGCTGTCTGGCATTTGTCCTCAGCAGGAGGATGTATACTCCCGTTCGCAAGCTGGTGGAGTATAGCCGTGATGTGCATGATGAACCGGGAAGCCGAAACAGAGAGGACGAGTTCAGGGTGATCGAGGAGAGCCTCCGCAAGCTGTCCGATACGGGCAAAGATCTGAAATTGCAGGTGCAGAAGCAATATACCCAGCTGAAGGAATTTTTCGTCCTGAAGCTGTTGTTCGGGCAGATCAGCGAGCATGAATACCAGGAGAGGGGCAAGCATTACGGGTTTCCGGCGAACTGGGTGCGACTTGCCGTGATGACCGTACAGATCGATACCTTGCACGACACGCGTTATGCGGAGAAGGATCGCGAGCTGTTGCTCTATGCCATAAACAACATCGTCGGCGAACTCCTCCCGCATCAAGGCAGGTTCGAACCGATCGTGCTGGGTCAATCGCAGGTGACGATCATCTGCTGCGCCCATGACGATCCGGTTCAGATCAAGGAAGAGCTGCATCTGACCGCCGAACGGATTCGTTCCACGGTCAAGCAATATCTTCAGTTAACGGTGAGCGTCGGCATCAGCCGAACGTATACTCATTTGTCCAATACGATGGAAGCATTCAATGAGACGCTGCAAGCGCTCAAAAGGCGAATCAGTCTCGGTCATGACATCATCGTGCATTACGAAGATACCATCTCGCACTACGATCTGAGTACCGCGATCTACTCGCAGTTGAAGCTGCTGGAAGATCAACTGATCCAGGCGATCAAGGCAGGGGACGCGGAGCGGATCGATGTTCTGTTGCAACAATATCTCGATTCGGTTCGGCACAGGGAAGTCAGCTTCAGTGAATATCCGGCGCTCATGATCCAGTTCATCTCGAAGATCTATCAGATCGTGCAAGACCAGGGAGGCTCTGTCATCAAGGTTCTGGGGCAGCGCGGTTCCATCGAGGCATACATGAAATTGCATACACTTCAAGAGATAGAAATCTGGTTCAAAAAGGATCTGATCGAACCGATTCTTCAGTTCCTGAATGAACAGGCAGAGACGCAATATCTGGATATTGCCAATCAGATGCTGAAGATCATTCATGAAAAATATGATGAGGATATCTCGCTTGAGACCTGTGCCGCGATCCTGAATTATCATCCCGTATACCTGAGCAGGGTCTTCAAGAAAGAGGTCGGCGTCAATTTTATCGACTACCTGGTGGAATATCGCATGAACATGGCGAAGAAGTGGCTGGAGACAACGGATCTGAAGGTAGCGAAGATCGCCGAGAAGCTGCAATACAAAAATACCAGCGCCTTCATCCGGACGTTCCGCCGGATCGCAGGCATGACGCCCGGACAGTATCGTGAACAGGCCTTTAAACAGATAAATCTCGGATAAGTGAATCATCATTTTCTCTCGGCATGGGTTCAAGGAGGATTCATGCCGTTTTTTTTGGTCTTATAGAAAGTATAACTTCCCATACATTCTCGTAAGACATAAGAAATACTTGGCTGCCACCGGCGTCCTAAAGGACTTGGCGCCAGCCAGGTATTTCTTTACGATTCAGAGAGGATGACTCATAGGTTGGAAAATGATTATCGGAAGTTGATAAAAGGTTATTTGACGTGCTGAACCCCATGATCAAACAGGTTCAACGGGTTCGTTTCGGCAATTAGTTAAAATCGGATGATAGCCTGTTACGCGAATCCGTTGCGATAATGGACAGCGACAGGAGGAAGGAGGCATGATATGAAAGCGGATACAATAAAGCGGGCAACACCTTTGGCAACTCGAAGCAAAAGAGGCTTGATGCGGGACATTATCCGGGACAAATACCTGTATCTCATGCTCCTGCCAGGTATTCTTTACTTTATCGTGTTCAAGTACATTCCGATGTTTGGTCTCGTGATGGCTTTCCAGGATTATAAACCGCATCTCGGCTTTATCGAGAGTCCCTGGATTGGTTTTAAGCACTTTGAACGTTTTTTCACGGAACCGCAATTTTTCATGCTGTTTCGCAACACGGCCTTACTGGCAGTGTACAGTTTGGTCTTCTACTTTCCATTGCCGATTCTGCTGGCGCTCATGTTAAACGAAGTCAGGAATGAATTCTACAAGAGAACGATTCAAACGATGGTCTATGTCCCTCACTTCGTGTCATGGGTAGTTGTGGTCGGTATCTTCTATCTGTTGTTTACGACAGAAGGGGGATTGGTCAACGAATTCCTCTATTGGCTGACCGGCAACAAGATCGCTTTCCTGCTGGAACCCGAATGGTTCCGCCCGATGATCATCTTCCAGCAAATATGGAAAGAGGTTGGATGGGGAACGATCATCTTCCTCGCTGCGCTTGCCGGCGTCGACCCGCAGCTGTACGAAGCGGCCAGAATCGACGGCGCCAATCGTTGGAAACAGATCTGGCATATTACCTTGCCGGCGATACGCAGCACGATCGTCATTCTGCTCATCCTCAGGTTGGGCAATTTCCTGGATACCGGATTCGAGCAGATCTTCCTGATGCTCACGCCGACGAACCGCGAGGTTGGAGATGTGTTCGATACGTACGTGTACGTAAAAGGTCTTACCCAGTTGCAATACAGTTACAGTGCAGCAGTCGGCATGTTCAAGTCGGTGATCGGGCTCATTCTGGTCGTAGGGGCTAACTGGCTTGCCAAGAAATTCGGCGAGGAAGGCATTTATTAAGGGGGTGAGACCACTTGGTACAGGACAGAACCTTAACGAACTGCATCGTTGATTATATCAACTATTTTCTGCTGTTGATCTTCGGCCTGGCCGCAGTGCTGCCTTTTGTCTATGTGATTGCGGTATCCTTTACCGATCCGGTCGAAGTGGCCAAGGGAGGCATCATTCTGTTTCCCAAGAAGTTCTCCCTTGCAGCGTATGAGTATATTTTCTCGACCAATGTACTGCTTCGTAGCCTGGGCGTTTCCGTCTACATTACGGTAGTTGGGACGATCATCAATCTGGTGTTCACATCGCTGATGGCTTATCCGCTGGCCAAGACCTATCTGCGCGGACGACAGCTCATTCTGATGGGTGTATTGTTCACCATGTTGTTCAGCGGAGGTCTGATTCCAACGTACTTCGTCGTGAAGGCGGTTGGCTTGACGAACACGTTGTGGTCGCTCATGATCCCGAGCGCGATCAGCGGATTCAACCTGATCGTCCTCAAGAACTTCTTCCAGAGCATCCCAGAAGGGCTGGAGGATTCGGCGAAGATCGACGGCTGCAATGATTTCGGCGTCCTGCTCAGGATCGTCATTCCCCTGTCCATGCCGGCGATGGCGACATTCGCCCTCTTCTATGCGGTAGGACATTGGAACACGTTCTTCTCGGCCATTATCTATATCAATGACAACAAGCTGTGGCCTGTGCAGGTTCTGTTGCGGGAAGTCGTCATCATGGCGCAGAGCCGAATCGGCGATACGGAGATGGACGAAGCCCTGATCCAGCCGCTGACCATCCGCATGGCGGTCATCGTCTTTGCAACATTGCCGATCCTGTTGGTTTATCCGTTCTTGCAGAAGCATTTTGCCAAAGGCGTGCTGTTGGGTTCGGTTAAGGGATAAAGGGTCGCTGAGATCCTCTATCTTTTAATAAATTACTCTAATTTCTACAAGGAGGTCTCATAAATGAAAACGAAACGATGGACATCATTCATCTGCGCACTGATCATCGTGGCCGGCGTCATAGCGGGCTGCTCAAGCGGCAATTCGGGCGGCAGCAACACCCAGAACAATCAGTCGACGCAGCAGCCGCAGCAGAACTCGTCGAATAATCAAGGCGGCAGCAGCCAGCAGCCTGCTGCGACGCTTGAAGAGAAGCCATTCCATATCACGATGGCAGTCTCCCAGGTGGATGAGATCCCGCCGCAGGACAGCGAGATCCAACTGAAAATCCAGGAATTGACCAACACCACCCTGGATATTCAATGGATTCC
>Ga0207747_1001838_pt1 | contig 13290 bp, 11 predicted proteins | sample HigsolmetaGSP11D_FD_184839 | JGI IMG/M metagenome (GOLD analysis project Ga0207747, IMG submission 184839) | High solid enriched microbial communities from the Joint BioEnergy Institute, USA - SP1-1-D (SPAdes) | ecosystem: Engineered > Bioreactor > SSF (Solid state fermentation) > Aerobic >...
GCCGTGCTCGGCCGCGTGCAGCGCGCCCCCGAAGCGCTCGAAGCTCGGCTTCGCCCCCTCCGGGGGAGGCGGCAGCGTCACCCAGAAGGCCTGCGTCTCGAGCACAACCTCCGGCAGGTCGAGCGGGTATACGCCGACCTCCCGATCGTCCGCGACCCGCACCTTCTTGTAGTGGGTGACCCTCTCGCTCGTCCTCACCCGTCCCCGGTGCAGCGTGGCACCGTTCGCGAGAGGCCGGCTGCCGGTCTCCTCGATCACCTCGACGTCGGTCTCGACGCGCGGTCTGGTGTAGTAGCGGTCCGGGACCCGGCGTACGACGGCCCTGCGGGCGGCGAGGTCGAGCTCCTCCACCTCGTAGGCCCGGCCGCGGTGCAGGTAGGTCGCGCCGGGATGGAGCTCCCCCGGAGCGCGGGTCGCCTCGGAGCTCCCTATCACCTCGCCGTCCGCATCGACGACCGCGACCCGCTCCGCGGAGGCCGAGCGCAACGAGATGTCCCGCGCCGGATGCCCTCCCCCCGTGTAGAGCAGTCGCCCCCCGCTCCTCCTCAGCGCTCCCTCCTCCGCCAGCTCCCCCGCGACCCGGCGGAACGCCGGGCCGAAGAACTCTTCGTCGGACTCCTCGAGCGGGCTCTCGTGGGCCGCGGCCAGCAGGTGTGGGGCGAGGATGTAGGGGTTCTCGACCGTCACCCGGGCCGCCTCGACCCGGCGTCCGAGCACCCTCTTCGGGTTCTCGAAGATGAACTGGTCGAGCGCGTCGCGCCCGGCGATGTAGACCGAGAGCGCGGGCCTCTCCCCCCGTCCCGCCCGGCCCCACTGCTGCCAGATCGAGGCGATGCTCCCCGGATACCCGCAGCAGACCACCGCGTCGAGCTCCCCGACGTCCACCCCGAGCTCGAGCGCGTTGGTCGATACCACCCCGAGCAGCTCCCCGCGGAAGAGCCGTCCCTCTATCTCGCGCCGCTCGCGCGCGGTATAACCCGCCCGGTAGGGCGAGATGCGCCGGGCTGTCTCGATCCCCAACCGGTTGGCGGCGTAGCGGTAGACGAGCTCCGCCCCCCTGCGGGTCCTGGCGAAGGCGATCGTCCTCACCCCTCTGGAGACGAGCTCGGCGAAGACCAGAGCCCCCTCAACGAGCAGGCTCCTGCGCTCCCCCCGGCTCTCGTCCAGGAGCGGCGGGTTGCGGAAGACCACGCGCCTGCCGCCGGAGGATGCCCCGTCCTCGTCCACGAGCGAGAACGGCAGCCCGGTGAGGCTCTCGGCGAGCTCCTGCGGGTTGGCGACGGTGGCGCTGGTGAGCACGAAGCGGGGATCGGCCCCGTGCAGCGCAGCCACCCGCCTGAGCCGCCTCAGGACCATCGCTGCGTGCGAGCCGAAGACCCCACGCAGCACGTGCGCCTCGTCCACGGCCACCAGCCGCAAGTTCCGGAAGAAGTGCCCCCACCCGTCGTGGTGCGGCAGGATCCCGACGCTCAGCATGTCCGGGTTGGTGAGCACTATGTTCGCCCGACGCCGGACGTCGGCGCGCAACGCCTGCGGGGTGTCGCCGTCGTAGGTTGCGGCCCGCACTCCACGCAGGGCGAACTCCTCTATCTTGCCGAGCTGATCCTGGGCGAGCGCCTTAGTGGGGTAGAGGAAGAGCGCCCGGCTCGAAGGGTCGGTGAGGGCGTTCTCGAACGCCGGGATCTCGTAGCAGAGAGACTTGCCGCTCGCGGTGGCGGTGGAGACGATGACGTTCTCGCCGCGCAAGAGCCCGTCGTAGGCCTCCCGCTGGTGCGAATAGAGCGCGCTCACCCCGAGCCTCCCGAGCGCCTCCTCGAGCTCCGTGGGAAGGGAGGGCATCCCGGCGAAGCTGGGCCTGCGCGGCGGGAGCGAGGCGACGACGGTCCCCAGGGACTCCGCCAGGCGCAGATCCTCCGCGCCCGGCGCCTCCCGCAGCCTGCCCCTCCTAGATCTCACGCCGCCCGGCGAACGCCCTCCCGAGCGTCACCTCGTCGGCGTACTCCAGATCCCCGCCGACCGGGAGCCCGCTCGCGAGCGCCGTCACCCGCACGGGCAGACCCTCCACCTCCTGCGCTATGTAGAGGGCCGTGGCCTCCCCGGTCGTGTTCGGGTTGGTCGCCAGGATCAGCTCCTTCGTCCCCTCACGCCTGACCCTCTCGACGAGCTCGGCTATGCGCAGATCCTCCGGCTCCACGCCGTCCAGCGGGGAGAGCGCCCCGCCGAGGACGTGGTAGAGCCCCCGGTACTCGCCGGTGCGCTCTATGGGGCCGATGTCGTAGGGGTCCTCGACCACGCAGATCACCGAGGCGTCCCGCCTGGGATCTCGGCAGATCTCGCACTCCTCCTCGTCGGTGAGGTTGAAGCAACGCCGGCAGGGCTTTATGCGCTCCTTGACCTCCCTGATCGCGCCGGCCAGCGCCAGAGCCTCCTCCTCTCGCTCCCTGACGATGTGGAAGGCGATGCGCTGGGCGCTCCTGGGACCGATGGAGGGAAGCTTCGAGAGCTCCGAGATGAGCCGCTCGACGGGGCGCGCGTAGGTCGTCAGGGTTCTCCCCCTACAGCCCCGGCAACCCCAGCCCGAGGTCGCCGAGCCCGCCAGTGATCCCGCCGAGCTTCTTCGAGGCCATCTCCTGCGCGCCGTTTAGCGCCTCGTTGACGGCCGCGACGACCATGTCCTGCAGCATCTCGATGTCCTCGGGGTCCACGACGCCGGGGTCTATCTCGACCGAGACGACCTCGAGCCCGCCGGTGACCGTGGCCTTGACGGCCCCTCCCCCGGCCGAGGCGGTCACGGTCTCCTTCTTGAGGTCCTCCTGGACCTGCTGCATCTCCTGCTGCATCTTCTGGACCTGCTGCATCATCTTGTTCACGTTGCGGCGCTTGCTCAACTCTCTAGCTCCCTCCGTCGTGGTTCTGCCGTCCGAAGTACTCCCGCGCCAGCTCGAACACCTCCTGCTCGCTGCGGATTCTACCATCCCCCCCTGCCCCTTCCGAAGCCTCACCGACGGGGCGGGGGGCGGGGCTTTCGGGCTCCTCCGGAGGCTCCCCGGCAGGAGGTGGGGCCTCATCGTCCCCTCTCTTTCCCCCGACCCGGGCCTCGAGGCGCGGCCGCTTCCCGAAGCGACCCTCCATCGCCTCCAGCAGCGGCTCCAGGTTCTTCTCCTTCGTGGCCTCGCCGACGAAGAAGTGCTCCGGGAAGGAGAGCTCGAGAACCTCTCCGTCGAAACGCTCGACGCGGGCGTTCTCGTAGACCGCCGCGGCGAGGGCCTTGCGCTTCGCCTTGAGCTCCCGCACTATCCCGGGCCACGCGGAGGCGATCTTAGCCTCGAGATCGTCCGAGGGATCCTCCTGCACGGGCTCCTCTTCCACCTCGTCCTCTTCGGGAGGTGAAGCCTCCGGGGGATCCTCCCCCATCCTCTCCCCGGCGCCCTCCGGCAAGGCACCCCGGGGCGACGCCACCGCCCCCTCCGAGATCGCCTTCTCCAGGCGTTCGATGCGGGCCATGAGATCGTCGAGGTCGGGCTCGGCGTAGCCGCGCGAGAGCCGGACGAAGGCGAGCTCCAGCTCGAGCCGGGCGTCGGAGCCGCGCCGGATGCGGCCGCGTGTTTCGCCGAGCACCTCTATCGTCCGCACGAGTTCCGCAGGCGGGATCTCCGCGGCCTGCTCCTCGAGCGGGGTGCGCTCCTCCTCGCCTATCTCGGAGAGGGCGACCTCCGGTGCGCTCTGCAGCAGCAGGAGCGTTCTCAGATGAGCGGTGAACTCCTCGGCGAACTGCCCCAGGTCCTTACCTTCGTTCGAGAGGCGGTCGAGCGCCCGCAGGGCGTCCGCCGCCCTCCTCTCGTGCAGCGCGGAGGAGACGTCGAGCAGAACCTCGAAGCTCACGCTCCCGAGAAGCTCGCGCACCATCGCCGTGGTGACCTTTCCCTCGGCGAAGGAGGAGAGCTGATCCAGGAGCCCCTCGGCGTCCCGGAAGGACCCCCCGGCCCGGCGGGCGATGAGCGTGAGCGCCTCCGGCTCGGCCTCCATGTTCTCGGCGGCGGCGATCTCGCCGAGTTTCTCGGCGAGCAGCCCCACGCCGGGCCTGCGGAACTCGAAGCTCTGACAGCGGCTCACTATCGTCGGCAGGACCTTGTGCCGCTCGGTGGTCGCCAGGACGAAGACGACGTGGGATGGCGGCTCCTCGAGCATCTTCAATAGCGCGTTGAAGGCCTCGGCGGTGAGCATGTGGACCTCGTCTATGATGTAGACTTTCACCCGCCCCTGCGCGGGTGAGAGGTTCACCCGGTCCCGGAGGTCCCGGATCTCGTCTATCCCCCGGTTGGAGGCCGCGTCCATCTCGACCACGTCGAGCGAGGAACCCTCGATGATCCCCCGGCAGCTCTCGCACCCGCCGCACGGCTCGGGCGTCGGCCCGCGGGCGCAGTTGAGCCCCATGGCGAGCACCTTGGCCGTCGAGGTCTTCCCCGTCCCGCGCGGGCCGGAAAACAGGTAGGCGTGCGCGACCCTGTCGGTCTCTATCGCGCGTACCAGCGTGCGGACCACCGGCTCCTGCCCGGCGATCTCGCTGAAGCGTCGCGGACGCCACCTGCGGTATAGAGCGGCCCGGCTCACCGGCAAGAAGCCTCGAAGAAGGATTCCTCCATGCTCCTAGTATATAAGGAGGTGTAGCCCCGCAAGAGGGCAAAATAAAATGCCGCGCACCCCGCCGTCGACGGACTCAGACCCGGCGAGCATCCGGCCGCTGGCTCCGGTCGGGCTGCCCCGTAGCACATGAGGTTACCCGCTTAGTGCTGCTGCCTCCCGGCCCTGACACGGTTCACGGGGCCTCATTGCCCGGGACCCGGCCATCGACGCCGCAGTCACCGGCCTCCACCGAACCCGGGCCGCCTCGGGCGGGGATCTAGGCCCTGCTAAGGCGATCGCAGGTACAGGGCATCGCCAGCTCCCCGCTTAGCGCGGCTTTTTAAGTTTAACAGATGAACCTCGGTCATCATCGGAGAATGCGATCTTTCGAGGCTAACCCGGTGTCAGCAGCGCACCGTCCGCACCCCGGACACCCCGGCGACGTTGACGCCGGCGACCTCCGGGCTTATCTTGGTGTTTGGGGGAGGGGTCGGCGGTGAGTCTCCGGCCTTTCTCAGAGAGATGCAGCCTCACCCACAGGGTTCTGTCGTCGGGACGCGCGGCGGCTGGCCGCGCGAGACGGAAGTAAGGAAGTAAGCTGTACGAGCACTACGAGAGAAGAGAAAGCCGGGGATACGGGAAGTACGTCCTCCTAGTCGCTCTGCTGTTGGCTCTGGCAGGTGCGGTGGGCACGATCCTATGGACCCAGGAAGGGCGCAGCCGGCCCATCTCACACGCCTACGGGATAAAGCGCGTCTCGTCGGTGCGAGGCACCCACCTCGCCGTCTACGCGGGCGACGGCTGGAGGACCCGGTTCTGGGACGGGGTCAACCTGGGAGCGACGCTGCCGGGACACGCGCCCGGAGATCTCGCCCCGACCAAGAAAGACTACCTGCGGTGGTTCGGGATGATGAAGGCGATGCACGTGGACGTCGTGCGGGTCTACACCATCCTCCCACCCCGGTTCTACGAAGCGCTCGCGCAGTTCGACTCCGGGCGCAAGGACCCTCTGTGGCTCATCCAGGGTGTCTGGACGCCGGAGAAGAGGTTGATCGGGAAGGACCGAAAGGGAACCGACGCGTACGCCCCCGAGATCACCCACAGCTTCAGGGAAGAGATAAAGAACGCCGTGCGCGTCGTGCACGGAGACGCCGACCTCCCTCCGCGTCCCGGGCACGCCAGCGGCCGCTACCGGACCGACGTCTCCGAGTACCTGCTCGGCTGGATGGTCGGGACCGAGTGGTACCCGTACGCCGTCAAGGTCACGGACGCCGCACACCCCCACCTGACTCCGTACTCCGGCAGATACTTCCGCGCCACGAAAAACGCCACCCCTTTCGAAAGCTGGCTCGCCTCGATGCTCGAGACGTTGGCGAACACGGAGATGCACTACGGCTGGCAGCATCCCGTCGCCATAACGAACTGGCTCACCACCGACCCGCTGCACCATCCCGACGAGGCCTTCCCGCAAGAGGACATGGTCTCCGTGGACCCGACGCACATAAAACCGACCTCCCGGTGGAAAGCCGGCTACTACGCAGCCTTCCACGTCTATCCCTACTACCCGGACTTCATGCGCTACGAGCGGAAGTACCAGCGCTACGTGACCCCCGACGGCCGCAGAGACCCCTACGCCGGGTATCTCAACGAGCTCAGGCACTACGTGAAGGGGATGCCGCTCGTGGTGGCGGAGTTCGGCGTGCCGAGCAGCCGCGGCATGGCCCACCGGGGTCCGTTGGGCAGGAACCAGGGCTACCATACCGAAAAAGAGCAGGGCGAGATCGACAAAAGCATGCTCGAAGACATCCGGCAACAGGGTTACGACGGGGCCCTGGTGTTCTCCTGGCAGGACGAGTGGTTCAAGTACACCTGGAACACCCGGGCCCTCGACATCCCGGCGAACCGCCGCTCCAAGTGGCTGAACCCTCTGACAAACGAGCAGAACTTCGGGGTGATCAACGAAGCGGCGGGAAAGGCGGGGGCCCAGATATACCTGGACGGCAAGACCTCGGACTGGAAGAACCACGCGGAAAAGACGAAGAGCTACCCCGGCTTCACCCTCTCGGTCACCCACGATCCCGCCTACGTCTACCTCCTCCTGAAGAAGAAACATGGCGAATGGGACCTCTCAAGGCACCCGGTGACCATCGGGTTCGGCAACCAGCCGGGCGGCAGCGAGAAGGCGGATGTCGCACCGGGGCTACGCTTCCCCGGGGGTATACAGACCTTGCTGCAGCTCAGGAGCGGTAAGGACTCGCGCATGATGATAGACAGCGCCTACGATTACTTTACCTGGTACTACGGCAGCAGGCAGCACGCGATCCCCGAGGTGCGCGACGGAGGGAACGCCAGGGCGGGCAGGTTCTTGCTCTGGAAGCTGGCCCTGAGCTACCCGCTCACCCTCCCGCAGAGCGGCCGCAAGATCCCCTTCGAGGCGTTCGACGTGGGCAGGATGACGCCCGGGATCACCGACCCGGACAACCCCGGCTACGACAGCCTCGCCGACTGGTACGCCAAGGGAGCAGTGATAGAGGTGCGCATCCCCTGGATGATGCTCGGTTATACCGACCCGAGCCGCCTGATGGTGTGGGAGAACTTCTACCAGGCCGGTAAAGTCCGGACCACCCGGAGCACGGGCCTGAGGATATACCCGGCGACGGAGCCGGGGAAGAAGATCTCCCCCCTCCGCTACACCTGGAGCCCCTGGAACCAGCCCCCTTACCACGAGCGCAAGAAGCAGAGCTACTACATCCTGCAGAAGGCCTTCGAGACCAACAAGACGCTACTCCCCATCCCTCCACCCCAGCACGGCTCGTAGCGCCGGGCCCACTTCGCGGCCGGATTTGAACGGGAAAAGCGGAGAGGGAGGGATTCGAACCCTCGAGGCGGCTCTACACCGCCTACGCGATTTCCAGTCGCGCTCCTTAGGCCATCTCGGACACCTCTCCGTCTCGGGGTGAGAGTTTACCAGACCACCCGCACCTTGACCTCCACGCCCGCGGTCAGCCCAGAAACCTTCGACTGTAAACTACACTCGGGCAATCTCTGGAACACCGAGTCGGTCACAGAGATCCCAGGCCAACCCATCACACGAAGGAGGGAGAGTTTTGCGCGCTCTGATCTTCGATCTCGACGGCACGCTGGTCGACACGGTCTACGCCCACGTCTTCGCCTGGCAACGGGCGTTCGCAGAGGTGGGTATCTCGATCGACGGGTGGCGCATACACCGCCGGATAGGGATGAGCGGCGGGCTCTTCACGCGGGCTGTGGCGCGGGAGATAGGGCGCAGGATGAGCCCCGAGGAGGTGGAGGCGCTGCAGCGGCGACACGGGGAGCTCTTCGAGGAGTTTTTGCCCGAGAGGAGGCCGCTACCCGGTGCTGTCGAGCTGCTGAGGCACCTGAGGGAGAACGGGGTGGTGCACGGCATTGCCACCTCCGGGCGCCATCCTGAGATCGACGCGAGCCTCGAGGCCCTCGAAGTCGGGCCGGAGACGGTGGTCGTGCACAGCGGGGACGTCAGAAGAGCAAAGCCGGAGCCGGACCTCTTCCTCGCCTGCCAGAAGCGGCTCGGGGTCGAGAGCGCAGAGTGCTACGTGGTCGGAGACGCCGTGTGGGACCTGCTAGCGGCGAGACGGGCCGGGATGCTCGGCATCGGGCTCCTGAGCGGCGGTTACGGCGAGGACGAGCTCATCCGGGCCGGGGCGTTCCGGGTCTGCCGAGACCCTGAGGATCTGCGCTGGGTGCTCGACGAACTCGGGGTGCTCGTCGGGGACATCCCGGTCGGAGACTGAGACGCAACTACATCACCTTCGACGCCCGCGGGGAACAGGCCTGAGCGGCGGGACAAAGGAGCTGGCGGAGTTGCTCGAACATCTGCGCATCAGAAAGACACACGTCCTGAAGACCCAGCTCGGAGGTTTCGTCGCGCAGAGGCTTGCGCCAGAGAGGCCGGAGCCGGCCGGGGACCGGTTCGGAGAGGGAACCGTAGAGCGTCAGCCAGTGCCCCGAGCGCGCCCGGATGCGGAGGCGCGGAACACCAGCCTTCTCCCGATAGTTTTCGGGTCCTAGCGAGCGCTTCAGCGCGCCCACAACCATCCAGACCGCCGCCGGAAGTCCATCGCCTTCTCGCCAGTCGGGGCCGAGATCCTCGACTTTCCGCAGCCAGCGCTCCGCCGCCGGGGTATGCTGCACTACCTGCCCCTCGCGGTTGAGGGTCAGGACGCCCGGAACGCCGTCGCCGTCCGGTTCGGCGGCAGCCCGTAGCCGTAGCATCGCGGCCTTCAGACCGGCGAGTACGGGGCAGGGTCGAGCTATTCAGGCAGCTCGACCCTGTCGCCCACCTCGATGTGATGCCTCCGGAAGAAGCCCTGGTTCATCTCCAGCGCGTACCGGGCCGGTTTCTTGGAGGAGTGGACCGTCTCCGTCCGGGGCTCCATGCTCTGGATGTCCACGATCCTGCCCTTCGAGTCGATGAAGGCCACCGAGAGCGGGATCAGGGTGTTCTTCATCCAGAAGCGGAGCACGGACGGATGGTCGAAGACGAAGAGCATCCCGTGGTTCTCCGGCATGGAGGTGCGGTACATCAGCCCCTTCTCCCGCTCCGGCCCGGTGTCGGCGATCTCGGCCTCGACCCTGACCTTCCTGCCGTCGGAGGCGTATATGGTGAGCGTTTTGGTCGCGAGGTGCTGCGCCCGGGGACGGGAGGCCGAGGATGCTCCGGAGGCACCACCCGTACATCCCGTGGCGAGGACGAATAAGGCGAGCAGAGCGGCTGCGAGCGCTCTCATTCCAGAACGAACTCCAGCCGCCCGCGTCGGACACCCCTGCTCCTGCACGACGTGATCTCAACCCTCCCGACCTCGCGGGTGTTCGCGACGTGGGTCCCGCCATCGACCCGCGCGCCGAACCCCTCTACCTCGACCATGCGTGCCACGTCACCCCGGCGGAGCCAGCGAACCCTGACCGGGCGGTCCTCAGCGAGCACCTCGTTGGTCCTCTCCTCCACCATCTCCACCGTCCACCGACCGCGAGGCGAGAAGTCGAGGCGGGCCCATCCCGCGCGTATCCTCCCGCCCTCGATCCGGGCTTCGAATTCCCGCGAGAGCACGGCCGAGAGGACGTACAGCGCGGTCCGGTAACGCATGTGCGAGTAACGGCGCTCCCAGTCGAGCTCGCCGCGCAGCTCGCTCACGGTCCGGGGGATGGGCCGGTCGAGGACGTGCACGATCTCGCTCCACTCCCGGCGCACGTCGACAACGGCGGCCCGCACGGGTCCGATGCCGAGCATGCCCCTGTCCGGGGGCTGCCCCTCACCACCGGGGTAGAAAGCGGTGCGGTCCAGCACGACCTCCCTGCCCCGCAGGTCCACCACCCGGGCCTCGAACTCCTTCAGGTAAGCATCCCGCAGGAAGAGCTCCTCGGTCACGGAAGGGTGAGCGAACCTCGTTCGCGGTCCTTGAAAGTGACCACCTCCCTGTAGCCGACCTCGCGCACGAGCTTGAGGCTCCTGTCGTAGCCCGCGGCGACCTCCTCCGGAGAATGCGCGTCGGAGGAGAGGACTATCGGGACGCCCCGCCGGAAGAACATCTCCAGAAAACGCCTCGAGGGATATATCTCGCCGACCGGCTTGCGCAGCCCCGCAGCGTTCACGTCGACCGCAACCCCGGATTCGGCTATCGCGTCGGCGGTCTCCTCGAGCATCGGGGTGATGTCGCGCTCCGGACGGCACCCGAAGATCTTGACGAGGTCGGGGTGTCCTATGACGTCGAAGCGTCCGGAGAGGGCTGCTTTGCGGACGTTCTCGAAGTAGCGCTCGTAGAGCTCGTAGGGCTCGTACTCGTCGTAGACCTCGCGGTGGTCGGGGTGGTCCACGTCCTTGCCGTCGACCTTGTGTACGCTGCCGATGACGTAGTCGTAGGGGAGGGCGCGCGCGACCCGGTCCATCTCCTCCTCCGTCCCGGGCACGAAGTCTATCTCTATGCCGAGCCTCAGCTCGAGCCCGTCAACCTCTTCGCGCGCCCTCTGGAAGGCCGCGAGGTCTACGTCATCCAGATACCGGTCGTGCTCGGTTATGCCCATCTGAACGAGCCCCCGCTCCTTCGCGACCTCGCAGTAGCGGAGGATGTTTTCGGTGGTCATCGGGCGGTCTCCGTGGGCAACGACGTGCAGATGATAGTCGATCACCGCGGGGCTTTTCTCCTCTCGTGTACGAACGACAGCGGCCCATATCTTATAAGATGCCGGCGCGAGGGTCACCTGAAAGAAAGGAGCGCCGCCCTGCGAACCCTGGCCTACATCGTCACCGGCCTGTTCTCCGCGGCCGCGGTGGTGAGCGCGCTCACGAACGCCCCGACCATCCTCGTCTTCACCGTGAGCGCGCTCGCGCTCGTCGGGCTCGCCTGGGTGCTTGGACAGGCGACCGACAGCCTGGGCGCGCATACCGGCCCGCGCATCGGTGGCATCCTGAACGCGACCTTCGGCAACGCCGCGGAGCTGATCATCACGATCTTCGCCCTCTCGGCCGGGCTCACCACCGTGGTGAAGGCCTCGATCATCGGCTCGGTCATAGGGAACGTGCTCCTCGTCCTGGGCATGAGCGTGCTCTTCGGCGGCCTCAAGAACGGCCCCCAGAAGTTCTCCCAGACCGTGGCCGGGGCGAACAGCGCGATGCTCGTCATCGTCGCCATAGGTCTCTCCATCCCCACCATCTTCGCGAACACCGGACCCCGGGAGGGCAGCCTGGCGACCGAATACCTGAGCATCGGCGTCGCGGTGGTGCTCGTCGTCCTCTACATCCTGAGCCTCGTCTTCTACTTCACCGAACCCGAAGCCCCCTCCGGAGCCGGAGAGCCCCCGGCCTTCGGCCCCAGAGCCTCCGCCGGTCTCCTCGCCCTCTCCACGGGAGCGGTCTCCTGGATCTCGGAGATCTTCGTCGGCGCCATAGAACCCCTGGTCAAGGAGATCGGAATCTCAGAGCTCTTCATCGGCGTGATCCTGGTCCCGATCATCGGCAACGTGGCCGAACACGTCGTCGGCGTGAAGCTGGCCTACGAGAACAAGATAGAATTCTCGATGTTCACCTCGGTCGGCTCATCCCTGCAGGTGGCGCTGCTCGTCACCCCCGTCCTGGTCTTCCTGGGCCCCCTCCTCGGCCACCCCCTGCACCTGACCTTCAGCGCCCTCGAACTAGGGTCCCTCGCCGCAGCCGCGATAGTCGCCGCCATCATCTCCCTCGACGGCCGCTCCAACTGGCTCGAAGGAGCCATGCTCTGCGGCGTCTACGCGGTCGTAGCCCTCGCTTTCTTCTTCTCCGACTAGAAACCAGTCACCCGGCCTATATCTCCAACGAGCCCGGAAATACTGCCCATCCAACGGCCCCACTCTCTTGACACCGAACCACCAGAAGGGTATCGTTCCGCGGTATGTTTACCAAATAAATAGACAAAGCGGTCTTCAGGCTTCGGAAGGCTGGAAAGGAACGAGGTGGGTGGTTTGGTCGAGATGGCACTCTTCGGTCTTCTGGTCGGGTTTCTGGTCGGCCTCACGGGGGTAGGCGGGGGTTCTCTGATGAGCCCGTTTCTGCTTTCGGTGGGCGTACCGGCCCCGACGGCGATAGGCACGGACCTGGCGTACGCGACGATAACCAAGCTCTTCGGCTCGGCGCAGCACCGCAGGCAGCGTTCGGTGAACCTGCAGGTGGTGGCGTACCTCGCGCTCGGGAGCGTACCGGCGGGTCTGCTCGGGGTGTACACGGTGGATCGGCTGGAGAGGATCTACAGCGCCCGGAGCGTGGACGGGATACTCGGCACCGCGATCGCGGCGGTCGTGATCCTGGCCGGGCTCTCCCTCATCGCGCGGCACTTCATCCCGGAGAAGCCCGGACGTAGGGGCAAGATCGGGGGCTGGGACGGGCAGAGCCCGATGAGCCTGCGCAGGAAGGCGCTCACGACGGCGCTGGGTGCGATCGGCGGGTATCTCGTCGGCCTGACCTCGATCGGGTCCGGGACCATGATCGCGGTGATTTTGCTACTCGTCTACCCCCTCAGCTCGGTCGAGGTGGTAGGCACCGACGTGGCGCACGCGACGATCCTCTCGTTCACCGTCGGGCTTGCGCATGCGCTGAGCGGCAACGTCAGCTTCGAGATCACCGGCATCCTGCTCCTCGGCGGCATCCCGGGCGTGCTCATCGGCAGCCGCCTCGCCAGGGCGGTACCGGGTCGTCCTCTGCGGCTCCTGCTCGCGGCGATGCTCATCTTCGTCGGCGTCCGGATGATCCTCTCGGGGTGAGAAGTCCCCGAGCCCTCCGATCGGGGAGGTGGCGTACTCCGGTATACTCTTCCGCGGCAGATTCGCCGTGCAGAGGGAGGCGGGTTTTGGGCGAGGACAGGATACTGCTCGAAGGCATGACCTTCCACGGCCACCACGGCGTGCTCCCCGCGGAGCGCGAGCTGGGCCAGCCCTTCGTGGTGGACGTCGAGATGAAGTGCGAACTCAGGGAAGCAGGCCTCTCGGACGACCTCGACAAGACCATCGACTACGGCGAGGTCCACCGGCTCTCACGCGAGATCGTCGAAGGAGAGCCGGTGAACCTCATCGAGACGGTGGCCGAGAGGATCGCCGCTGCGATTCTGGAGCATCACCCGCGGATCGAAGAAGTGCGGGTGAAGG
>Ga0207747_1001844_pt1 | contig 13263 bp, 14 predicted proteins | sample HigsolmetaGSP11D_FD_184839 | JGI IMG/M metagenome (GOLD analysis project Ga0207747, IMG submission 184839) | High solid enriched microbial communities from the Joint BioEnergy Institute, USA - SP1-1-D (SPAdes) | ecosystem: Engineered > Bioreactor > SSF (Solid state fermentation) > Aerobic >...
GCAGCAGCAGGGCGCTGACCTGCCCCGGCCGCTCCTGCAGCGTCAGCCGCGCCCAGTAGGGGTCGAGTTCCAGGTCCTGCCGCCGGCCGCGCGCATCGGTGCGGCGGATCAGCAGGCGCTCCGGCGTGAGGATCACCACTTCCGTCGCCCGCCGGCTCCAGCGCCGGTAGAGGCGCATCAGGCCAAGCACCAGCAGCGCCTCCACCCCCGTGAAGCCCAGCACCGGCCAGGCGCCGAGCACCAGGAACATCACCCCGACCCCGAGCGAGGCCGCCAGTACGCAGCCGGCGATCACCACCTCGCCCCGTTGCCCCATGCTGCGGGGCGGGGTGCAGACGGCCTCGAACAGGATGGGAGGATGACGGGCTGACATCGCCAGGGGGGATGGGATAGGGCTGGCATCCCGCCACAGGCAAGCCGGGTTCCATGCCACCAAAGTCAGCCTCCCCCGCCAAGGGCGCCACCGGCCGCACCAAGCGCATGCCGCCGGACCGGGTCGCCGCCTTCATTCGGGCGCTCGCCCAAGCCAATCCAATGCCGCAGACGGAACTTGAGTTCCGCGACCCCTTCACCCTGCTGGTGGCCGTGGTGCTCTCCGCCCAGACCACGGATGCGGCGGTGAACCGCTGCACCCCAGCCCTCTTCGCCGCCGCCCCCGATCCTGCGGCGATGGCCGCCCTGGGGGAAGAGGGGATCGCGCGGCACATCCGCAGCATCGGGCTGTGGCAGGTCAAGGCGCGGAACGTCGCCGCCCTCTCCCGGCAACTGCTGGAACGGCATGGCGGGCAAGTGCCGCGTGACCGCGAGGCGCTGGAGGCGCTGCCCGGCGTCGGCCGCAAGACCGCCAATGTCGTGCTGAACGTCGCCTTCGGCGAGAGCACCATGGCGGTGGACACGCATATCTTCCGCCTCGGCAACCGCACCGGCCTGGCGCCGGGCAAGACGCCGCGGGAGGTGGAGGACGCGCTGGTGCAACGCATCCCGCCGGAGCTGCTCAGGGATGCGCATCACTGGCTGATCCTGCACGGGCGCTATGTCTGCAAGGCGCGCGCCCCGGAATGCTGGCGCTGCGTCGCGGCCGAATTCTGCAACTACCCGGACAAGGCGACAGCGGCCAGGATCCAGCCGGAGAGGCGCGCGAGGAGCCAGGCCAGCACCACCTGACGGTACGCCCCCGTCTCGCCGAGGACGGTCCGCAGATGCGTACGCGCCGCCCTGGCCCTCGCCGGCTCGGCGGTTGCGGCGTTGCGTCCGGTCCTTCCCGGCTGATGCGAACCGGGACATGCATTACGCCACCTCCCGCCGCGCCTGCTTCAGGTCGCTGACGAAGCGGGCATATTCGCGCGCCTTGCTGTCCGGATCCGGCAGGCGCAGCAGGTAGGAGGGGTGCACGGTCGGGAAAACCGGGCGGCCTTCCGGGGCCTTGATCACCTCGCCGCGCACCTTGGTGATGGCCAGCGGCTTGCCCAGCATGGCGCGCAAGGCTGTGGCGCCGAGCGTCACCACCAGTTGCGGGCCGACGATCTCCACCTCCCGCTTCAGGAACGGGCGGTACCAGGCGATGTCGCCGGCATCGGGGGTCTGGTGCAGGCGGCGGCGGCCGGTCGGCTTGAATTTGAAGTGCTTCACGGCGTTGGTGACATAGGTTTCGGCGCGCTCGATCCCGGCCTCGGCCAGGGCGCGGTCGAAGATCCGGCCGGCGGGGCCGACGAAGGGGCGCCCGGCGATGTCCTCCTCATCGCCCGGCTGCTCGCCGACGAACATCAGCGGCGCGCCGATCGGCCCCTCCCCGAACACCATCTGCGTCGCCTGCGCCGCCCAGGGCGGCAGGCAGTTGGCACCGCGCAGCTCCTCCCGCAGGGCGGCGAGGGCGGCTTCGGGGTTGTCGGCATGGGTATCGAACAGATCGGCCATGCTGGCGGCAACGTCCGGCGGGGCCATGGGCTGCAAGGGGGCGTGCGGCGCGGATCAACCCATCGGCAGAGGGGATGACCCGGCCGCCGCCGCTCCCATCTGCCGCTTGTGGTCCAGGCGTACATCAACCGCATCGCCACCGCCGTGCCGCGACATGAGGTGCACGACGCCTTCCGCCGCTTCGCCGGGCGGCAGATCTGCGATGCGCGCACCCGAGCCGCCTTCGCCCGGCTGATGGAGCGCTCCCAGATCGAGCGCCGCTACTCGGTGCTGGAGCCGGATGCGGAGGCGCGCGGCACGCTCTGCGGCTTCTACCGGGAGGCGCGCTTCCCGCCGACCGGCGCGCGCATGGCGCGCTACGAGGCCGAGGCGCCGGCCCTGGCAGAAGCCGCCTGCGACGCGCTGGACCTGGAGCGGGAGGCGCCGCGCATCACCCATCTGATCCTCGCCACCTGCACCGGCTTCGTCGCGCCGGGCCTCGATCACTGGCTGATCCGCCGCTACGGCCTGCCGGGGGAGACGCAGCGGACCGTGGTGGGCTTCATGGGCTGCCAGGCGGCGATCAATGCGCTGAAGCTGGCCTGGCAGGCGGTGCGGAGCGACCCCAAGGCACGGGTGCTGGTGCTGAACCTGGAATTGTGCAGCCTGCACCTGCAGCCGAGCGGCGAGATCGAGCAATTGCTCTGCTTCCTGCTCTTCGCCGATGGATGCAGCGCGGCGCTGGTCAGCGCCGAGCCAGTGGGGCTGCGCATGGACGGCTTCCATGCGGCGCTGGTGCCGGAGGCGCGCGACCAGATCACCTGGCGGATCGGCGACATGGGCTTCGACATGACACTCTCCGGTTTACTGCCGCTGACCCTGGCACGCGCCCTGCCGGAGCACGCGGCGCGCATAACGGGCGGTGCCGCACCGGAGGAGATCGCGCTCTGGGCCGTGCATCCGGGCGGACGCAGCGTGCTGGACGCGGTGGCGCAGGGCCTCTGCCTGCCCGAGAAGGCGCTGGATGTGAGCCGCGCGGTGCTGCGGGAATTCGGCAACATGTCCTCCGCAACGGTCATGTTCGTCCTGCAGCGCATGCTCGGCGCGGCGCGGACGGGGCAGCGGGGCTGCGCGCTCGCCTTCGGTCCCGGACTTTCCGCCGAGACGATGCGCTTCACCGTGGCCTGACGCCGATGCGCCATCGCAGCACCGCCTCCGAATGGATGGACGATCCGGCGGCGACAGAGGAGGAATTCGCGGCGGCGCTGCGCGACCTGGCGCGGATCAATCGGATGAGCCTGGCCTACCAGCCAACATTGCGCTGGCTGGACCGGCTGGTGGCGCGGAGCGGCGCGAGGCGGCTCTCTGTCCTGGATGTTGGCGCAGGCGGCGGCGACATGCTGCGCGCCATCGCGGAATGGGGCGCGCAACGCGGCGTGACGGTGGAGCTGACCGGGCTGGACCGCAGCCCCTGGGCCGGGCGCTATGCCATGGCGGCCGGCACGCCAGCACGCTGGATCACCGCGGACCTGTTCGATCTTGATCCGGCCGAGCAATTCGACGTGGTGCTGTGCAGCCTCTTCACCCACCATTTGCGCGACCCGGAGCTGGTGCGCTTCCTGCGCTGGATCGAGGAGCGGGCGCGGCTCGGCTGGCTCATCAGCGACCTGCACCGGCATCCGGTGTCCTGGGGCTTCGTCTGGGGCGCGGTGCGGCTGATACACATGGATCCGATGGTGGTGCATGACAGCACCGTCTCCATCGCCCGTGGCTTCCGGCGCGCGGAATGGCGGCGACTGCTGGAGCAGGCCGGCGTGACGGCGGAGATCCGCTGGGCCTTCCCCTTCCGCTGGCTGGTCGGGACCATCCGTGCATGAGCGGCGCCGAGGTGGCGGTGATCGGCGCCGGCCCGGCCGGCTGCGCCGCCGCCATCGCCCTCTCCCGCGCCGGCCGCCGCGTGCTGCTGCTGGAGCGCGCGGCGGCGGCGCGGGAGAGCGTCTGCGGCGAATTCCTCGGCCCCGATGCCGCGGCCGCGCTGGCACGATTGGGGCTGGACCTGCCGGCGCTGGGCGCGGTGCCGCTGCACCGGCTGCGCCTCGGTGCCGGTGGGCGGGAGGCGACAGCGGCGCTGCCCTTCCCGGCCTGGGCGCTGCCACGCCGCATCCTGGACGGCGCGTTGCGCGAGGCGGCACGGGCGGTGGGGGCGGATCTGCGGCAGGGTGTGACGGTGCTGGGAGCCGAGGCGGCCTCCGGCCATTGGCGGCTGCGGCTGGCGCAGGGCGAGGCCAACGCCCGCCGGCTGGTCCTCGCCACCGGCAAGCATGGGCTGCGCGGGCATCCGCGGCAGGGCGCGCCGCCGGGGGCGCTGGGGCTGAAGCTGCATCTGCACGGCCTGGCGCCGGAGGGCGAGGTGGTGCTGCTGCCCTTCCCCGGCGGCTATGCCGGGCTGCTGCCCCTGCCCGGCGGCGGCGCCAATCTCTGCGCCGCCCTCATGGACCCGCCGGGGGAGGCGGCACGGCAGGCGCCGGCCCTGCTGGAGCGGGTGGCGGCGGGGTCCGCCCTGGCGGCGCACTTGCTGGCGGGCGCCCGGCCGGCCTGGGACCGGCCAGTAGCCATCGCCGGCGTACCCTATGGCTTCCGCCACCAGGGACCGGATGATGGGCCCTACCGCGTGGGCGACCAGGCGGCAGTCATTCCCTCCTTCACCGGGGAGGGGGTGGCAATGGCGCTGCTCTCCGGCCTCGCGGCGGCGGAGGCGATCCTGGCGGAGGAGCCGGCGGCGCGCTTCCACGCCGCCTGGCAGCGCCGCATCGCCGGCCCGATGCGCTGGGCCGGCGCCGCCGGGGGGCTGCTGGGACGGGCGCCACGCCTGCTGGCCGCGATGGTGGCGGCCAGCCCGGAGGCGGCGCGGCTGGTCGCCCGCCGTACCCGGCTCAGTCGATGCTGAGCTTCAGCCGCTCCACCATCATCTTCTCGTACTGGACCCTCTCCTTGGCGAAGGCCAGGTAGTCGGCGGGGCCGAGATACTCCTTCGGCATGTCCCACCGGTTCATGATGGCCTGGGAGGCCTCGTCGAAATAGGCCTTGCGGAAGGACTGGTGCAGCTTGTCCACGATCTCCGGCGGCACGCCCTTGGGGCCGACGACCCCATAGGGCGAGGTGACGACCATGTCGTAGCCCAGCTCCCTCAGGGTCGGCGCGTCGGGGAAGTTGGGCAGGCGCTCCCGCGTCCAGACGGAGAGCAGGCGGAACTCGCCGCTCTCGACATTCGGGCGCCAGGCCTGCGCATCCGCCACCACGTCGATCTGCCTGCCGAGCAGCGCCGTCACCCCCTCCTGCGCGCCGCGGAAGGGGATGTGCATCATCTGCACGCCTTCGCGGGCGCAGATGTCCTCCATGGCGATGTGGTTCGTGGTGGCGATGCCGCTGGTGGAATAGGTGATCTTCCCCGGCTGGCGCCGCGCCGCCTCGATCAGGTCCTTGAAGGTCTTGTAGGGGCTGTCGCTGCGGACCGCGGTGCCGAAGGTGAAGCCGCTCACCTGCATGATGTAGGTGAAGTCCTCGATCGGATCCCAGGTCGGCTGCTTCGTCAGGAAGGGATGGCGCAGGATGGAGAGGTGATGGTGCGCCAGCGTGTAGCCATCCGGCTTCGCCTGCTTGATGAGGAAAATCGCCGCCTGAGTGCCGCGCGCGCCGGGCCGGTTCTCGATGACGACACTCTGGCCGAGATCCTTGCTCATGATCTCGAACATCGTGCGGTGCAGCGCATCCAGGCTGCCGCCGGGCGGCCAGGGGATCAGGAAGCGGATCGGCCGGTCGGGGAAGCGGGCCTGGCCGATGGCGGGCCGGGCCAGGGGGACGACGACCGCAGCGCCGGCCAGGCCGAGGGCGGCACGGCGCGAGAAGGCAAGACTCATATTTGTCGGTTTCCTCCAGGCAGGTCCTGCGTCAGTCGATCCGCAGGTTGAGCCGCTGCGCCATGGTCTTCTCGTACTCGGCGCGGCGGGCGATGAATTCGCGATAGGCCTCGGTGTCGTAGTATTCGAGCGGCATATCGAAATTCGCCCGCACCTGCGCATTGGCCGGGTCGAACAGCGCCGCCTTCAGCGCATCGTGCAGGATCTTCACCACACCGGGATCCATGCCCTTGGGACCAGACAGGCCGTAGGGCGAGGTGACAACCATGTCGTAGCCCAGTTCCTTCAGGGTCGGCACATCCGGGAAGCGCTTGGAGCGCTCGGCGGTCCAGACGCAGATCAGGCGCAACTGGCCGCCCTCCACCAGCGGTGCCCAGGCGGAGCTGTCGGCGACGCTCATCACCTCACCGGAGGCGACGGCCACCGCGGCCTCGTTGGAGGCGCGGTAGGGGACGTGCACCAGCTCGATCTTCTCGCGCGCGGCGATGTCCTCCATGGCCAGGTGGTTGGTCGTGGCGATGCCGCTGGTGGTGTAGGTGAGCCGCCCTGGATTGGCCCGCGCATAGGCCAGGTAGTCCGCCCAGCTCTTGATCGGCCCATCCGCCTTCACGGCGACGCCGAAGAGCCAGCCGGTCAGGCCGATGATATGCGTGAAGTCGCGCACCGGATCCCAGGGCGGGTTCCGGACGATGAAGGGCCGCCGGACGATCGAGAGATGCATCTGGCTGATGGTGTAGCCGTCCGGCTTGGCCTGGGTGACAAGATGCACCGCCCCCATGGTGCCGGAAGCGCCGGGGCGGTTCTCCACCACGACGGTCTGGCCGAGATGGCGGCCGGCGATCTCCGCCAGGGAGCGCAGTTGCGCATCGGCCGAGCCACCGGGCGGCCAGGGTACGATCAGCCGGATCGGCCGGTCCGGGAAGCGGTTCTGGGCGAGCGCTGGCGCGGCCAAGCTGGCGGCGGCGAGGCCAATGACGGTGCGGCGGCCAATTCCGGCGCGTTCTTCTGGCATTTTCGTTCTCCTGGACGTGCCGGTAGATTGCCGGCGTCAGCCGCCGAGGAAAAGAGGGCGGTTTCTCCGGACCGCACACCGCCGCATGTCACGGCTGCCTGCGCGCGGCCTTGCCCCGGGCTGGGTTCCGCCGTGGCACGGCGGGCGGCATCCGCGCGATTCCCTCGACGCAATCCGCGCCTGCCTCGATGGTGCGGGAGAGGAATTCGGCCACGGTCGCGAGCTGCGCGGCCGTGAAGCTCGACCACAGCGCCGTCATGCGCACCTGCATCGGCCGGTACACGGCCTGGATCGCCGCTATGCTCTCCGGCCGGACACGCAGGAGAACCCGGCGGCGATCCCGCGGATCGGGGATGCGTTCGACATAGCCACGCCGCTCCAGGCGGTCGATCAGCGCGGTGACGGCGCCGGTCGTCAGGCCGGTCGCCTTCGCCAGCTCGCCCGGTGTCGCCTCTTCCCGGAGAAGGATGAGATCGAGGCATTCGAGGTCAGTCGTGTGCAGGCCGACGCGGCTGGCGACCGCCTGGCTGACCATGACGCTCTGCGCACCCAGCCGGCGGATGAGTTGCTCCACCTGGCTGACGAGTTGTTCGAGGCTGACGGAACCGTCCGGCGCCTCCGGCTCCGGCCCGGTCACGACAGGCGCGCCATGAGGGCGAAGGCGGCCAGCGCGGTGCCGCAGGTCAGGAGGTCGAGCAGCAGCCGGAGGCGGCTCCGCCGCGTCCAGCGCCGGGCCGCCGCCTCGGTGGCCGGGCCGGGCCGCGCCTGCTCGAAGCCGATCGCCTGGGGAATGAAGGAGAAGGCCGACCAGATGCGCATGGCGGCGTGGCTTGCCAGGGCAAGCAGCAGGCAAAGCCGGACCGGCCGCTGCGGCCAGGCCAGGATCAGGGCGGCAAGGAGCGAGAGCTCGAAGGCCAGGTGCATCGGGATCCAGAAGCGGCGCCGTGAAACGCCACCATGCTGCGGCTGGATCAGGTGGATCCTTCCCGGCCAGGCCGGGTCGAGCACACGCGTCTCGTAGAGGCCGCCGCCGAGGCTGATGAGCGCAAGGCTGGCGGCGAGGGATGTCAGGACCAGGGCTGCCAGTGTCATGGGGCCTCCGGGACGGACACGGCATTATCTTTATAATCAAGATTCTCGAAGATCAAGGCTCCTGCCGTCCCAGGCGCCCCTCCGGTCCGCATGGGCTGCTCCGCCGTGATGGGACCGGAAGGGGGTCTCCGCGTTGCTGCGCCGGAGAACATGCCATGGAAGCCAACATCGCTGCCCCGCCCCTGGACGAGGCCGCCGACCGGCGCCGCCGCATCCTGGCCATTGTCGGCGGATCCTCGGGCAATTTGGTCGAGTGGTACGATTTCTACGTCTATTCCTTCACGGCGCTCTATTTCGCCCCCGCCTTCTTCCCCTCCGGCGACCGCACCACCCAACTGCTGAACGCTGCCGGGATCTTCGCCGCTGGCTTCCTGGTGCGTCCCCTCGGCGGCTGGCTGTTCGGCACCCTGGCCGACCGGCGTGGGCGGCGCTTCGCCATGATGGCCTCGGTGCTGCTGATGTGCGCCGGCTCCCTGGCCGTCGCGCTGCTGCCGACCCATGCCAGCATCGGCATCGCCGCTCCGATGCTGCTGACCGTCGCCCGGCTGGCCCAGGGGCTTTCGGTCGGCGGCGAATACGGCACCGCCGCCACCTATATGAGCGAGGTGGCGCTGCCCGGGCATCGCGGCTTCTTCGCCAGCTTCCAGTACGTGACGCTGATCGGCGGCCAATTGCTGGCAGTGCTGGTGCTGGTGGTGCTGGAGGCGCTGCTGACCACGGAGGAGATGCGCGCCTGGGGCTGGCGCATCCCCTTCGTCATCGGTGCCCTGGCCGCGGTGGTCGCGCTGTTCCTGCGCCGCAGCCTGCACGAGACGCAGAGCGCCGAGAAGGCGCACCGGCCGGAGGCGGGCTCCCTCCTCGCCCTGATCCGGCAGCATCCGCGGCCGGTGTTGCTGGTGATGGGGCTGACCGCGGGCGGCTCGCTCAGCTTCTACGTCTTCACCACTTATATGCAGAAATACCTAGTCAACACCGCAGGCATGCCGGTGCGCACCGTCAGCGCCACCATGGCGGTGGTGCTGCTCGTTTTCATGTGCCTGCAGCCGGTCTTCGGCGCCATCTCGGACCATGTCGGGCGGCGCGTCATGCTGCTGATCTTCGGCGTGCTCGGCACGCTGATGACGGTGCCGCTGCTTTCCGTCCTGGCGCATGTGGCCTTGCCCGTCGAGGCCGGGCTGCTGGTCCTGGCGGGGCTGGCCGTTGTCTCCTGCTACACCTCGATCAGCGGGCTGGTGAAGGCGGAGCTGTTTCCGGGGGAGGTCCGGGCGCTCGGCGTCGGCCTGCCCTATGCGGTGGCGAATGCCCTGTTCGGCGGCACGGCCGAATATATCGGCCTCTGGTTCAAGTCCCAGGGGATTGAGAGCGGGTTCTTCTGGTATGTCACGGGCTTCTTCATCCTGGCCCTGATCTCCTCATGGTTCATGCCGGAGACCCGGATCGAGAGCCATCTGGCCAGGGAGCATGGCGCGGCACCGGCCAGGGGCCTGCCGGGCTTGCCTTGATGGCCGGTTGGGGCCAGTTTCCGCCCGGAATTTCGCCCTTGAGGATCCCGCATGCCCGAGAGCTTCGACGTCATCGTCATCGGCGCCGGCCCCGGCGGCTATGTCTGCGCCATCCGCGCCGCCCAGCTCGGCATGAAGGTCGCCTGCGTGGAGAAGCGGGAGACGCTGGGCGGCACCTGCCTGAATGTCGGCTGCATCCCCTCCAAGGCCCTGCTGCAGTCGAGCGAGCTGTTCGAGGAAACGAAGCACAAGCTGGCCGAGAACGGCGTGGTCGTGGACGGCGTGAAGCTCGACCTCGCCCGCATGCTGGCGCGGAAGGGGGAGGTGGTCTCCGCCAATGTGAAAGGCGTCGAATTCCTCTTCCGCAAGCACAAGGTCACCTGGCTGAAGGGAGAGGGACGCATCGCCGCGCCCGGCAAGGTCGCCGTGAACGGCGAGACCTATGAGGCGAAGCACATCGTCATCGCCTCGGGCAGCGAGAGCATCCCGCTGCCGGGCGTGGAGGTGGACGAGCAGTCCATCGTCACCTCCACCGGCGGGCTGGAGCTGGAGAAGGTGCCCGGCCATCTGGTGGTGATCGGCGGCGGCTATATCGGGCTTGAGCTGGGCAGCGTCTGGCGGCGGCTCGGCGCGCAGGTGACGGTGGTGGAATTCCTCGACCGCATCGTGCCCGGCATGGATGCCGAGGTCGGCAAGGCTTTCGAGCGCGTCCTGACCAAGCAGGGCTTCAAGTTCCGCCTGAAGACCAAGGTCACCGCTGCCCGCAAGGGCAATGAGGGCGTGACCCTTACCCTGGAGCCGGCGCAGGGCGGTCCCTCCGAGGAGCTCAAGGCCGATGTGGTGCTGGTGGCGATCGGCCGCCGCGCCTACACGGAGGGCCTCGGCCTGGACGCCGCTGGCGTGGCGGTGGACGAGCGCGGCCGCGTGAAGGTGGACGCGCATTACGCCACCAATGTCCCCGGCATCTGGGCCATTGGCGATGCCATCGCCGGCCCGATGCTGGCCCACAAGGCCGAGGAGGAGGGCGTGGCGGTCGCCGAGCTGATCGCCGGCCAGGCCGGCCATGTGAATTACGAGGCGATCCCGGGCGTGGTCTACACTTGGCCGGAAGTGGCCTCGGTCGGCCGGACGGAGGAGCAGCTCAAGGCCGATGGCGTCGCCTACAAGGTGGGCAAATTCCCCTTCACCGCCAATGGCCGCGCCCGGGCCATGGGCGACACGGACGGCTTCGTGAAACTGCTGGCGGACGCGAAGACCGACCGCCTGCTGGGCGCCCACATCATCGGGCCGGATGCCGGCACGCTGATCGCGGAGCTGGCGCTCGCCATCGAATTCGGCGCCAGCGCCGAGGACGTGGCCCGCACCTGCCACGCGCATCCCTCGCTGAACGAAGCGGTGAAGGAGGCGGCGCTGGCCGTGGACGGCAGGGCGCTGCATATTTAGCCCTGCTGCACGCGGCGGGGGTCACGCCGGGGATGATCAAGTACATCGGCTCCAAGCGCGCCCTGCTGCCGCACATCCTGGCGGCGGTCGGGGCCGCCGCGGAGCCAGGCACGGTGGTGGCGGATCTCTTCTCCGGCACCGCGCGCGTCGGCCATGCGCTGAAGGGCGCCGGCTACCGCGTGCTGGCGAACGACCACAACGCCTTCGCGCATACCCTCGCCACCTGCTACGTCCAGGCGGATGCAGAACGCTGGGCGGAGACGGCGCGGAAGATCCTGGCCGATCTCCAGCGCCTGCCCGGCCGCCCCGGCTGGTTCACCGAGACCTACTGCATCCGCTCCCGCTATCTTCACCCCTCCAACGGGGAGAGGGTGGAGGCGATCCGCGAGGCCATCATCGCCCTCTCCGCCGAGCCGGAGTTGGAAGCCGTGCTGCTCACCTCGCTGCTGGAGGCCGCGGACCGCGTGGATTCCACCGCCGGTTTGCAGATGGCCTATATGAAGCAATGGGCGGCACGGGCGCTGAACCCGCTGGAGCTGCGCCTGCCCAAGCTGCTGCCGCGCCCGGAATCCGGCCCCTGCGCCGCCTTCCGCGGCGAGGCGGAGGAGGTGGCGGCGACGCTCGACTGCGACCTCGCCTATCTCGACCCGCCCTACAACCAGCACTCCTATCTCGGAAACTACCATGTCTGGGAGACGCTGGTGCGCTGGGACCAGCCGGAGGTCTATGGCGTGGCCTGCAAGCGCATCGACTGCCGCAGCCGCACCAGCGCCTTCAACAGCCGGCGCGGCATCGGCCCGGCGCTGGAGCGCACCATCGCGGCGCTGCGCTGCCGCACCCTCGTCGTCTCCTTCAACGACGAGGGCTATCTGCACCGCGCGGCGCTGGAGGCAATGCTGGCCGAACGCGGCCATGTGCAGGTGATCGAGATTCCCTATGGCCGCTATGTCGGCGCCAAGATCGGCATCCACAATCCGCAGGGCAAGAAGGTCGGCAAGGTCGGGCGGCTGACCAACACGGAATTCCTGTTCGTCGTCAGCGACCGTAGGATCCCGCTGCCCGCCGCCCGCGCCGCCTGATGCGGCATCGCCCCTCCTGGAAGCGCAAGTCCATTGGCTTCGCGTTGCTGTTCCTCGGCCTGCTTGGCACCGTGCTGCCGATCCTGCAGGGGGTGCTCTTCCTCGCCCTCGGCCTCTTCGTGCTGCGTGACCAGTACCCATGGGCTCGGCGCGCGATGGAGCGGTTGCGGCAGCGCTGGCCGCGCCAGGTGGAGGGGGTGGAAGCGCTGGAGGCACGGCTGATCGACACGGGCAGACGCCAGGCGGAGCGGCTGCGGCAGTTGCTCGGCATGCGCTGAACCGCGCGGCGACAACGAACCCGTCCCCCCGGCTGCCGTTCTCATGCCTGGTCGGCCGCTTCCCCGAGCGGCCCTACAGGAGACATGACGCATGAGAAAGCTCGCCCTTCTCGCGGCGACGGCAATGTTCGCCGCCAGCCCTGCCTTGGCGCAGACGCAGCAGCGCACCCCCACGCAGCCGATGCAGTCCCACCCGGGCACCATGGGGACGACGCGTGCCGAGGTGGTGACCACGCCGGAATTCGCCCGCATGGCGGCCATGAGCGATATGTTCGAGATCCAGTCCTCGCAGCTTGCCGGGCAGCGGGCGCAGAGCCCGCAGGTGAAGCAATTCGCGCAGCGGATGGTCACCGACCACACCAAGACGACGAACGAGATGAAGCAGCTGACGCAGCAGGCCAGAAGCGGCCCGCTGCACAACATGCAGATGCCCTCGGGCCTCGACCAGAAGCACCAGGCGCTGCTGACGCAATTGCAGCAGGCGCAGGGGCCGCAATTCGACCAGATGTACATCCAGCAGCAGGTCCAGGCGCACCAGATGGCCGTGGACATGTTCCGCAACTACGCGCAGGCAGGCGACAATGCGCAGTTGAAGCAGTTCGCCTCCCAGACCTTGCCGACCCTGCAGCAGCATCTGCAGATGGCGCAGGAGATGCAGCGCAGCATGCGCGGCTGACCTGCCTTCGCTGAAGGGCTGAATCACCGGCCGGGGTGGATGACCGCCCCGGCAGTCCGCTTGGCGGCGGGCCGCAGCCGCGCGAGAATGGCGCCATGCCACGACGCGCCGCCGGATGACCACCCTGCCCGATGCCCTCCGGGGAACCCGCTTCGCCGACCCGCGCGGGGTCGCCCTGTTGCTGGGCGTCGCACAGACCCTGGCCTGGGCGGGCACCTATTACCTGCCGGCGGTGCTGGCCCCGGCGGTGGTCGCCGATCTCGGCGCGGAGCCGGCGCTGGTCTATGGCGCCTTCTCGCTCGCGCTGCTGATCTCCGGCCTGGCGGCGCCGCGCACCGGCCGGGCCATCGAGCAATTCGGCGGCCGGCCGG
>Ga0207747_1001847_pt1 | contig 13227 bp, 10 predicted proteins | sample HigsolmetaGSP11D_FD_184839 | JGI IMG/M metagenome (GOLD analysis project Ga0207747, IMG submission 184839) | High solid enriched microbial communities from the Joint BioEnergy Institute, USA - SP1-1-D (SPAdes) | ecosystem: Engineered > Bioreactor > SSF (Solid state fermentation) > Aerobic >...
GAGGTTCCCGAGATGCCACCAAGGATGTTTCCATCTTCGTCGGTGATTCTAAAGCAAAACGCTTCCTCGACGAAGGCCATATCTTTTTCTGATAAATACTTGGCGTTGTATTCTCTTAATCTTTGTTGAATGTTTGCGGCATCCCCCGGATTGGATGTTGTGTCAATGACTAAATTCCGCATGTTGATACCTCTTTCGGGCGATAATCGGCACTCCACCGGAATTCTATTTTTCAATCCTATCAGAAACGAGAGGTGCCTTATCTTTTTTACAATACGCACTTACAGTTTTAACCACAAATAAAGTTGCAATGAGATTTTCAATTTTTAGCCTCACAAAGGCATCGCCAGTCCAAAACTCTTGAGTGACGTGCATAATACCAAAAATTATCTAAGAAATTATATATACTCCTATTTTATATACACAGGAATGTCAATATGGGTTGAGGCGAAAACGCTATAAAAATTCTATCGTTATGATATAGTTACCTATTTTGCAGCGTTTTATCTTTGTTTGGATGATTTAAATAGATGTCATATCACTTTCTTATTGTTTGTAACTTCATCGCCGCTGGTTCCATTAATTACAGTATCAATCATCGCGTACATTATGAGTAAAAGACTCTTAACTTAACATTCATTTAATTGTGGAATTTTTCCTTTATTGCTTCCATTATTACCAATTAGATACCTCCAAATGATATTTTCAATAAATATGTATCGTTCCACGTTATGCGGGTATTTAATTGCCTATCTCATACATAAAAAAGGAGCTTCCGAAAATTCCATTTAGAACCAAGATCATTCCATCACGGTTCTAAAAACTCCACAGAAACTCCTTGCTATTATCATAACACTATTTAATATTAACGAGTTCAATATCTACCATTCTTGCAAAATCTTCCATTTGTTCGGCGGTTACAGCGAAAGAGAAAACCGTATGATGCCCTCCGCCGTTCTCAATCCATTTTTGGACGCCTTCATAAAATCCCACTTTTGGTGTCCAAAGTTGTCGAGCCACTGGTAATTTCGGTGCTGCTTCTTCTGGCTTTTTCCCCTTCACTTCATACATTACAAATTTAAATTTATTCCCAAAATCAGAAATCGTAACGTCTATAGCATCACCATCAGAACCGTCAAAAACAAGGCGTGCAGGGTCTTCTCGGCCACCTATGCTTAAAGGATGAACTTCCACCCTTATTTTATTGCTGGCTAATGTAGGATCAACTTCGAGCATGTGAGAACCCAAAATTTCCTCCTGACCTTTAATTAGGTTGTATGTATAATCCTCCATAAACCCTGTTTTTTTATTATGTGCCATAATTTTAAGTAAGCGATCGAGGGCGGCCGTTTTCCAGTCTCCTTCCCCAGCAAATCCGTAACCTTCTTCATTCAATCTTTGCACAGCCATGCCAGGAAGTTGTTTCATTCCCCATAAATCTTCAAAATTAGTAGTAAACGCTGTATAGCTACCGCGTTCCAGAAATTTGCGCAAGGCAATTTCAATTCTTATTTGCTCTTTCACATGTTCTTCAAAATAAATGGGGTTATTATTACCAATTACAAATTCATATTTCTCCTTGCATTCTTCATAGGTCGCTTCTATCTCTTGTTCAGTGACCTTATTCATTTCAGCAACCAAATCACCGATACCATAGTAATCAACGGTCCACCCTAATTTAATTTGTGCCTCAATTTTATCGCCATCAGTGACAGCAACATTACGCATGTTGTCCCCGAATCTCGCCACTTTAATATTAAAACTTTCATTAAATGCAACAGCTACATCCATCCATTTGCCTATTTGAATTTGGATATTTTCATCTTTCCAATGTCCAACAATAATTTTATTGTTTTTATTTAATCGCGCATTAATATAGCCGTATTCACGGTCACCATGAGCACTTTGATGGAGGTTCATGTAATCCATATCAATCGTTTTCCATGGGATATGATCAATAAATTGAGTAGCCAAATGGAGAGAAGGCTTTTGCAACAGTTTCATACCCCTGATCCAGTTTTTCGCAGGTGAGAATGTATGCATCCATGTAATGACACCTGCAACATTATCATTATAATTAGCTTCCTTCATTACTTGTGTTATATTTTCAGCAGTAGTAGCAACCGTTTTGAATATAATTGGATACGGTAGCTTCCCACTGGCATTTAATTCTTTAATAATTTGAAGCGTGTTTGCCTTAACAGCATCCAAAGCTTCTTTTCCATATAACTTTTGGCTACCAACTACAAACCAAAATTCATAGTCTCTTATTTTTAACATAGCATTAACCTCCATAAAAATTTATTTCCTTTGTTTAAATTGACCGTAATAGGCATTTTCACCGTGCTTCCGTAGAAAATGCTTATCCAGAAGAAATTGATCGATAAAAACTTGGTGAGGATTCAGTTGTAGCGTATGATAGGTCATCTTCGCCACTTCCTCCAGTACAACCGCATTGTGTACAGCCATCATCGCTGATTCCCCCCATGTAAACGGTCCATGATCATTTACCAAGACTCCCGGAACATCTTCTGGATTAATTTGACGCGTCTCAAAGGTTTCCACAATTACATTACCTGTTTGTTTCTCGTATTCAGTAACCACTTCTTCTTTTGTCATGGGTCGAGTGACTGGAATAGGACCATAAAAAGTATCTGCATGAGTTGTTCCCGCTGCAGGAATATCTAATCCCGCCTGCGCAAACGTAACAGCCCACTGAGAATGCGTATGGACAATCCCCCTAATTGCAGGAAATCGATTATAAAGCACACAGTGGGTAGGGGTATCACTTGACGGTTTTAATTCACCTTCAACAACTTTCCCGTTAAGATCTACCACAACCATTTTTTCAGGCGAAAGCTCTTGGTAATTAACACCACTAGGTTTTATTACTATCAACCCCTTTTCACGGTCAATACCGCTTACATTTCCCCATGTAAATGTGACCAGATTAAATTTAGGTAAAAGCATATTCGCTTCATATACCTCTTTTTTCAAATTCTCAAGCATTCTCTGATCACTCCCTCTACATATAAATTTTTTGTTTGACAACTCATTCCTAATTATTATTTTTTTAAAACACGTACAATTAAGATACTATAATTTTTGTACGTATAAGTCAAATAAACAATATTTGTTTGTATATAATTTTGATGTCTATTAGAATATATTATAAAAAAGTAATTGCTTATAATAATTGCATTCTTTGAATCCCCTTTCTCCTTCTCTATTATACATTGTAAAGGAATAACCCGATAAACCTAATGGTTATTCCTTTATTATTCGTACCTACAAATGATATTATATTTGATTTATTCGTATAACTATGTTAGAATATACCTGAATTTTGGAATATTTTTTCCTTACTTGAAGACGTTAAATATTGATTATATGTTTACTAACCAAATTAATGAAAGATGAGTTCTCTGTTTGAAGAATGCATGAGATTCTCTTTAGTTAATGTATTAATTTACGGATGTTACATACAGCTATAATATGATTAAAAATAATTACCAATGGCTCTTTATGTAAAACAAGGCGTTATTCAATCTAGAGTTATAGTAGGAAAAAATATTTTTTATTCGGCACGTTGACGAACATTCTACTTATATACCTAAACACGTGGGGTACCCATAAGATATTTAAGAATTCCATAAAAAATGAAATATACCATTTAAAAGGTTGGGAGATTTTATGAATTTAGTTGAAACTTCGAAAGCTATTAAACAAGGGGATATTTTTCTAGGCATTGAATTGGGTTCGACTCGTATTAAATCTGTGTTGATTACAAAAAACTTTGATATTATCGCTTCTGGCAGTTATGTTTGGGAAAACAACTTTGAAAACGGAATTTGGACTTACTCATTGGAGGAGGTTTGGAGAGGTATACAAAGCAGCTATTCGCAAATTTTGGCAGATGTACAAGGCAAATATCATACACCGATAACAAAAATTAGCGCCATTGGTGTAAGCGCTATGATGCATGGATATTTAGTATTTTCTAAAAGCGGCGAATTGCTGACACCATTCCGGACTTGGCGTAACAATATTACAGAAGAAGCCGCTAGCGAATTAACAACTCTCTTTAATTTTAATATACCCGAACGATGGAGTATTGCACATCTGTATCAAGCTATTTTAAATAAGGAATCCCATGTCAATAACATCAACTTTATAACCACATTAGCTGGATACGTACATTGGAAATTATCCGGGGAAAAGGTATTGGGGATTGGGGATGCATCTGGCGTCTTTCCAATTGATGAAACAACTAGAAACTACCATCAAGATATGCTAGATACATTTAGTAATTTGGAAAAGGTCAAAGAATACCAATGGGACGTTCGAGAAATCTTACCTAAAGTTTTAATAGCTGGTGAACCCGCTGGTACCTTAACAAATGAAGGGGCTCAATTACTTGATGTTAGCGGACATCTTCAACCCGGAAGTCTTATGGCTCCTCCTGAGGGGGATGCTGGCACCGGCATGGTTTGTACTAATAGCGTTCGAAAACGAACCGGTAATATTTCCGTCGGCACATCCGCCTTTTCCATGATCGTCCTTGACAAGCCATTAAAAAAAGTGCACCGGGACATCGATGTCGTTACAACGCCAACCGGCACACCTGTCGCAATGGTTCATACGAATAATTGTTTATCAGATATAAATGCATGGGCTAATTTGTTTAAAGAGTTTGCTGAACGACTTGGTATAGATTTGAATATAGATCGTCTTTTTGAAACATTATTCTTAGTAACTACTAAGGCCGAACCTAATGCTGGTGGGTTATTAAATTATAGTTATTTATCAGGTGAAAATATTACAAAAATGCCCGCAGGACGTCCACTTTTTGTCAGGGAGCCGAACAGTTCATTTACATTAGCCAACTTTTTTCTTACACAATTATACGCTGCGCTGGCACCGTTAAAACTCGGTATGGACATATTGAAAAACGAAGAGCAAATTCAAACAAACGTTTTAATCGCCCAAGGCGGCCTTTTTAAAACGCCCATTATCGGTCAACAAATTCTTGCCAATGCCTTAAATACACCAATCACTATTATGAATACCGCTGGTGAAGGCGGTGCTTGGGGAATGGCCATTTTAGCCGTTTATGCTATACAGGCTAATCCGTCTGTGAGTTTGGAAGATTTCTTGGATCAAGAGGTCTTTTCACATCCGAAAAGTTTAACATTAAATCCAGAACCTGAAGGTGTATTAGGATACCAAGAATTTATTAAAAAATATCAAGCAGGATTACCCATTGAATCAGCCGCTGTTAAATTTCTTCCATAATAAAAAAGCAGTTAGTCGCCTCTATATTGAAAAAATTATTAAGTAAACAATTTTAGGTTTGAATTGGTGGTACTTTTTCGCTTGGACTTATCTTCTTAAATAAGGATAATGGGTTGACTTAAATTTTCAGTCAACCCATCTTTCCTCTTCAAATTGATTATTGAAATTTACAAGGTCTTACTCACTGTACCTATTCATTTCTTGCCCTGTTATGCGTGGAAACAATAGACGAACTAATCATTCTCACCGAATGTCTTTCAATCAGTTCCGGTTCATATATTTTCGATGATACAGACTGTTTATTAATCATATCTATAATCATTTTACCAGCATCAAGACCCATTTTTTCTTGTGGGTGTCGTATGGTAGTTAAACCCGGGTTCATATACTTTGAAAATTTATAATCATCAACACCTACAATTGAAATGTCATCCGGGACTTTTAAACCTATTTCTTTAATAAAGTTTATAACTTGAAATGCCAATTGATCATTGTAGCAAACAATTGCTGTAGGAACAAACTTTGACCTTGTAAGAATTGTATGAAGCTTACTAAACAAATTATTTTTATTTTCTTCTGTTTGATACATCATAATTTCACCCATATTTGATATCTCAGGGTGTTGTTGATAAGCCTGAATGTATCCATTCATGCGATGAATGCCTTGTTTATCATCAACCTTAAAAATGCCAACAATTTGTTTATGACCTTTCGAAATTAAATATTCGGTACAAATTTTACCGACTTTGACATCATCCATGATCAAATAGGGCGCATCTATATCATCATAAACGGCGTTAATAAATAGCATTGGGATCCCCATTGATTTGATATTATCATAAATACCCTTGTTGAAATTATTCAATGCACTTCTCGTCGGTTCTATGATGAGGCCCGATAAATTGTTTTTTAAAAGATTTGTCAAGCTTTTTCTTTCTTTCTCCGGATTATTTTGCGTATTAGCAATTAAAATGGAATAACCATAATTTGAAATATAATTGTCAATGCCCGCAATAATATCAGGAAATATATAATCTGCAATATGTGTGGAGATCAGACCAATCGTCTTGTTTTTGATTTCAGGTTTAGGTTTACTTTTCCAATCATCTACAAATATGCCGGCCCCTTGAATACGATAAACAAAATTTTCCTTTTCAAGTTCGTCAATCGCATGCCTAACTGTGAATCGGCTAACATTGTAGATCTCCATCAGTTCCGATTCTGTAGGTAATTTTTCATTAACTTTATATTCCTCAGATAAAATTTTCTCACTTATATCTTGTTTTATCCGTTCATATTTTTTAGTCATAATATGTAACCTCTAATAAGTTTTTGATTTTTATTTACTCTAAAAATTAAATTCATTATTGAGACTTTTACTACAGTTCTCAAATTGATGAGTTGCAAAACCATAAAATCTACCTATTATATAATATCATAAAAGCATCCATAAATAAAAGAAATAAACGGTTATTTTTAGGCGTTTAGGTATTTTTAATCGTTATAATAGGGTCGGCATATCATAAAGTTAAAATAAAACAAATAGCCCATAAACCTTAAAGGTTTACGAGCCTTGTTTCTAATTTGCTCTGCCATGATTGTTTTCAGGTTTATCTTTTATCTTCCATATTTGTAATGCTGAAAATGCAGTGTATAGAATTACAATAAACATACACGTATAAAATATGATACTTTGCAAAGACCACATTTGCCCATTTTTGTAATCCCGAACCATAGCCTCAACTAACCATACAAGACACGCTATAGAAGTCAAAGCATATAAACGCATTTTTGCTTTATCATTCATTTCCATCCCTCTTTAAACGCATCACACTTTGCACATACAATGATTTCCCCAATTTTGGAAAATACATTTTTGTGAATTATTCAAAAAAATGAACGTATCATGGCAATATTTTAATTTTCGAAAAACAGTCAATTTTTGCCTTTATTAGTTATAAATTAACGCTTTCTTAACTTTGGTATAATATCGACCGCAACTGCCAGAAGTAAAACTAAGCCTTTAAAAGTTTGAATTAATGCAGAATCTACCCCCATTATTGATAAGCCTTGGTTTATAACCCCCATTACTAACGCTCCAATGACAACACCTGGTACAGTACCAATACCCCCTGTAACTGCTGTACCACCAACAAAACACGCAGCAATCGCATCAAGTTCAAAAGACGTCCCGGTGGCAGCAGAAGCAGAACTTAAACGGGAAAGCATTGCAATCGCTGCTACCGCTGAAAGAAAGCCCATATGGACAAAAAGGATAAAATCGATTTTCCGCGTATTAATCCCAGAAAGAAGCGCTGCCCGGCGATTGCCACCAATCGCATAGACTCGGCGGCCAAAAACACTGCGGGTCAATATATAGTGGTAAGCCAAAATAAGAACACCGACAATAACTAATATAATTGGTATGCCGCCTTGAGTAGCGTTACCAGATGATGCAAATTCAAATGTAAGAGCACCAATAACAATGATCGCGATTGCAATCTTAATATATGTTGCTAAAAGAGGATCTGGAGTCAATCCTACCTTTATCGCATTAGCTCTTTTTCTAAATTGGGACCATATAAAGGCAAGAATTGCGAGGATCCCAACAACAATAGTCAGACCATCAAAAGGTCCCCACCAACCAAATATATTTGGAAGATAGCTAGCCGCTATAGCATTAAATGATGTATTATTGACAGGAATAGAAGCTTTAATCAATGTCGTTGCAAGCCCACGGAAAATGAGCATACCGCCTAAAGTTGTAATAAAAGCCGGAATACCAACGACAGCCACCCAAAATCCTTGCCAGACTCCTATAAGAATACCAATAAGCAAACCAGCAATTATGGACAAAAACCAATTCACATGCATATCCTGCATTAATAGTGCGACTACTCCACCGATAAACCCGACTAAGGAGCCTACCGATAAATCGATATGCGTGGCAATAATGACCATTACCATACCTACAGCAAGTATGATGACGTACGCATTTTGCTGTATTAATTGAACAATTGTATTCGGTTGTAGTAAAAGCCCCTTTGTTAATATTTCAAAGATGATAATGATTGCGATCAGCGCACCTACTATCCCATATTGTCGGGCATTTGCAGCAAAAGCTGCTAATACTGCCTCTTTCTTTGTATTCTCATTTTTCTGATGGGATAAAGATCCTAAACTCATAATCCCCATACCCTCTTTACCTTTTCTTTTTCTTTAGTCATACCTTTCATAAGGTATTCCTGAGAAAATTTTGATTTTTGGACATCATCAGTGATTACGCCCTGGCTGACTGTATAAATCCGGTCACATATACCAATAAGCTCAGGTAGTTCTGACGAAATGACTAAAATCGCCTTTCCTTCACTAGCAAGTTGATTAATAATCTCATAGATTTCATATTTTGCGCCTACATCAATACCCCGTGTCGGCTCATCAAGTATCAAAATATCCGGATTAGAAATCACCCACTTCGTTAATAGTACCTTCTGTTGATTTCCACCTGAGAGATTTGATACTTGTTCTTCAATGTTTGGTGTTTTAATATTAAAATCCTTACGGAATTTTTCTACAGCAACACGTTCCCTTGCCTCATCCATGATACGATATTTCGCAAATCTGATGAGAGATGAAAGCGTAGCATTCTCTCGAATGTTTCGCAAAAGGTTAAGGCCGTAGCCTTTCCTGTCTTCTGTTACATATGCAATTCCAGCTTCAATTGACTTTTTAACCGTTGATGTGTCAACTTCTTTGCCATGAACATACACTTTACCGGTAATTGCTGAACCATAGGTGCGGCCAAAAATACTCATTGCTAACTCGGTCCTACCAGAGCCCATGAGCCCGGCAAGCCCTACGATTTCACCTGCACGTACATAAAGATTAGCATGGTCTACAATCACCCGTTGATGATCCACGGGATGATGCACAGTCCAATTTTCCACACGAAATATTTCTTCACTTATATTCGGTACACGCTCTGGGTATAAGTTATTAAGTTCACGACCAACCATTTTATGAATAAGTTCATCTAGATCCAGTGGATGTTCTTGTGAATTGGTCATCCTGCCAACCGTCGTACCATCGCGGATTACCGTCACATTGTCAGCGATGGCCTTAACTTCATTCAACTTATGTGAAATAATCACGGATGTAACGCCTTGTTTATCACGCAAATAACGTATGATTTCTAGTAAATGAGCTGAATCTTCATCATTCAAAGCAGCGGTGGGCTCATCGAGAACCAGAAGTTTAACCTTCTTCGATAAGGCTTTCGCAATTTCTACAAGTTGTTGCTTACCTACGCCCAGATCAATAATTTTCGTATCGGGATCTTCATCAAGACCAACTTGTTGCATCACCTTAATAGCAGCCGCTCTAGTTTCTTCCCAATCCATTATTCCATTCTTCTGACGTTCATTACCAAGAAATATATTTTCAGCAATTGACTGGTACGGGGTTAATGCCAATTCTTGCTGAATAACTACAATGCCCTGTTCCTCAGAATCTTTGATTTTCTTAAATCTACATTCTTTACCGTCATAAATGATAGTTCCTGAGTACGAACCAAATGGGTACACTCCAGACAAGATATTCATCAACGTCGACTTACCAGCACCATTTTCTCCACATATAGCATGAATTTCTCCACGAGTTATTTCTAAATCTACATTATTCAGGGCTTTAACAGGGCCGAAAGTTTTCGTGATGTTTTTCATTTGCAATAACAATTGGGAATTAGCCATAATACTCTCCTCATTTACATAAGGTCATATACCTAATAAAATGATAGAAATTTCATGGCGACTTGCTACTCCTTATTGCAAGTCGCCATGAATATTTTCATCTATCACTTAATAATTGGAGCAGCGATATCCTTTTGATATTGGTTTTCAGTAATGAAACCAACTTCTACTTCATAGTGTAACCCTTTTTGGTCGCCAGTTGGATTCTTAACTAATTCGTCTGATTTTAATAACCAAGTTGGTACATCTTTCTTACCATTGTTCATCGGTTGAGCGTTGGGTTTCGGTTTTTTACCATCAGCAACTTGTGTCAAGATAGAAGTGGTCTTTTGGGCAAGTAAAGCAACATTCTTAAATACAGTCTCTGCCTGTGCACCATAATATATATTGGAAATCCCAATATCCATACCATCTTGACCGGTAATCACTGGCCATGCAGATTTGTTATCTGGATGTGCAGGATCGAATGGAATCGACGGAGACATATCAGGACGTGCATTCTTAATAGACTTCATAACCCCAAGTGAGATGGCATCATAAGGAGATAGCACAGCAGCAAGTGGTTTTTGTCCCAATTTAGTCATAAATGCATCCATTTGTTTTTGAGCCTGGTTTTGATCCCATGCGTGAACGGAAATTTTCTTCCAATCATCAACTTTGAAATCCTTGGTTACAATTCCTGATGGATCAACTAATTGCCCTGACTCGAAGTATGGCTTTAGCAAATCCCATGCACCCTTAAAAAAGTAAGGGGCATTGTTATCATCATCCGAGCCGGCAAAAAGCGCAATATTGAAAGGCTTATCCTTACCACCATTACCTTTCAAATCAAGCTTATCGATAATGGTATTTGCTTCGAGAATACCCGTGCGTTCAAGATTAAACGTCACATAATAATCTACAGCATCAGTATTCATTATTAAACGGTCATAAGCAATGACGATGTCACCTTGTGCTTTTGCCTGTTCAACAGCCGGGCCAACAGCAGTGCCATCAACAGCTGCAACTATAATTGCTTTAGCTCCAGCAGAAACTAGATTGTTTATATCATTGGATTGTTGTGATGGGCTGTTATTTGCATATTGGATCTTTGTTTTGAAACCCGCTTTTTTAAGATATTTTACCAAATTGGCCCCATCAACGTTCCAGCGCTGATCCGCTTTGGTAGGCATTGAGATCCCAATCAAATCACCTTTTTTAAGTGTATGAGTAGATGATTTGGTTGCTGAGGAACCGCGAGTAGAACTACCACAAGCTGTTAACAGTGCAATACTTGTAAAGATTGTGACAACGACAATCAAAAACTTTTTAATACTCATTTCAAATCTCCCCTTTCTCTGTTTGACTTCTAAAATTAAATAGAAAGATAATATACGTTTTGAAATGGTTTAAAAATAAAAGCCGGAATCTTTTAAGGATGGGTTCTTAAGCGTGGTCAAATTGATATACTCCGAAGGTAAACACACACTTGTTCACATGTAAGCATTTTAAAGTTCTTCTAACTATGGGGCCAATCCATCTTAAACAACATTTTTCGTTATTAACTCCCAAATAATGCAATTCAATTCGTTTCAAACAAATATTAATCACTAAATATGTACGGATAAATACAAATAGTTGATAAAACAACTGTAGGCAATGTTGTTCCAACTTTCTTTTTGTTTTTATATTTCCTCCTTTTCAATATAAATAGCGCTTACAAATAATAATATAGTATTTTAGTATGAACATGTCAACAAGGTTTTTACATATATTTTTCCTTTTTCATATATGTACGGATAAATTTTACCCTCTAAAAACAAATTTATATTACACTTAGTGAGAGCATGCTATTAATTTATGCCTTTTATCAAATAGTTTGGTATTTTCTTATACTTATATAACGATATGTTAATTTCCTCTAGGTTTAATGAAAAAATAGTACTAAATTCCTTGAGAACGATTTTGTCGTTATTAAACTCAACATATACAAATGCTAAACAAAAGTAGACAGTTGTTGATCAATAAAAATGGATATTTTTTACCAGCCTTGCTTAGGTGCCCATATCACGAGTCTAGCTAAACAATTTGAAAATAAAGAGATGGCGCACCACTTCTTGGAGTAATTTCATATATAAAATGTTTAGCAATCATAAGCGACATGTGGGACAGATCACAGGTGGATCTGTTCTTTTTTTTTCGAATAAAAAATGAAGTGGCGATTAAATTGCCGATTCCGCTCGATCCGCGTGACTCCCGCTATGTTTTCCCGTCCATTCCCACTAATGGTCCAATGCATGGGTTTATCACCATTCAGAGAAAAACCAAGACTCCCGGATCTTCGTCATCGCGTTCAAAAGGCGCCAACACCCGCTTACCTTTGATGTGCCTTGTCACTCCATGAAAAAAATCCAGCTTACCGCGTACTGCATTGCCCGCTTTTCCATGGCTGACCTCTGGCGCGAACCTTTGGAGGCATAGGGGTTTGTGCCCTGAGAAAGGCAAACCATTTTAACATAATGATGGAGGTCGTTTTGGGGGCTGTGATTGAAAAGCTAGAGTTGGACAAAATTCTGTCCCCATTCCAAAAAAATTTTTAGCTTTTTCCATAACCATCCAATTTATGGCATTTTGTCTATGTTACTTATTCTTCAAGGCTTGGATAATAGTTTTCAAAAAGGAGACTCGCCTTGAAGAAAATCGATCCGAATAAGGAAGCTTTTAATCAAATCGTGGGGAAAAATGTTAGGGCCATTCGACTGAAGAAAAATTTGACGATTGAACAACTCAGTGGTAAATCCGGGGTGGATGCTACAACGATCCATGCGATTGAACTTGGAAAGCGAGGCGCTTCTGCTTATACGCTGGCACGACTAGCGAAAGGCCTCGGTCTTAAGAATCCCGCTCCATTTTTTGACGGAACCATGGAAATTTTACCGGTTAACGAGTATACGAGTCGATAATCCCCCATCTTCCTTGATCCCGCACCTCCTCTTTGCCTTCCCTTTTTTATTTCCTTATAACTTTTTCTATAAAGCGCCCTCTCATAGACCCCAGCGCGCTTCCCAGTTCATGATTTTCAAGGTCTCTCCTCATCCCATTGAAAAGGAGAATGCCTATGAGTGAACACGTACTTCCGGACTATGACATTCACAAAGGCACGATTGCCGTCTTGTCCGCCGCAGCCATCGAGTACAGCGCGATC
>Ga0207747_1001848_pt1 | contig 13224 bp, 7 predicted proteins | sample HigsolmetaGSP11D_FD_184839 | JGI IMG/M metagenome (GOLD analysis project Ga0207747, IMG submission 184839) | High solid enriched microbial communities from the Joint BioEnergy Institute, USA - SP1-1-D (SPAdes) | ecosystem: Engineered > Bioreactor > SSF (Solid state fermentation) > Aerobic >...
GATTTTTGCAGCGGCCACCACCGTTGTCATCGCGGCTGCTGCGCTGGCGTTTTCCGGCAAGTTCCGGCCAGCTGAGGCTTATCCGGACAGACCAATCACCGTCATAGTTCCGTATCCGGCCGGCGGTGGAACGGATATTGTGGCAAGGACGCTGACAGCGCTTCTGGAGCAAGAGCTCGGCGTTCCCTTGAACGTTGTGAACCGGGGTGGCGGCGGCGGGCTCATTGGGACGCAGGCTATCGCTGACGCCAAGCCCGATGGATATACGCTCGGCGTGATTGCCAGTGACGTCAGCCTCTACAAGCCGCAAAAACTGTCCGATCTAACCTACGAGAAGCTTACGCCCATCGGGCAAACAAACGAGCTTCCTTCCGGGATAACAGTCAACGTTTCTTCACCCTATAAAACAGCAGCCGAGCTAATTGCCGACATAAAGGCGAAGCCGAACACACTGAAAGGTACGGGCGCGCCGCCGAACCTCAACTGGCATGTCGCTTATGCCGGGTTGATGTTGCGGCTCGGAATTGATCCAAATTCGGTGATCTGGGTGCCTACTCAGGGCGGTACGGCTGGCCATCTGGACGTTGCGGCAGGCAACTCGACCTTTTCGACAGCCTCCCTCGCCGAAGCGCGCGCTCTGATCGACTCGGGCAAGCTTCGTCCGCTGGCGGTGATGGCGAACAAGCGTCTCGAGATGTATCCGGATGTTCCGACAGTCAAAGAGGCGCTCAACGTCGACTGGACTTTCAGCCTTTGGCATGGGCTCGTTGGCCCGGCTAATCTGCCTAAGGAAGTGCTCGACGTCATCGTGCCTGCGATGGAAAAGGTCGTTAAGAAGGACGAGTTTCGGAAACCGCTCCAAGAGCGCGGCTTTACACTCGTGTGGCGAGATCCCACCGCGTTCCGGGAGTTCATGGCGTCCGACCTGAAGGCAATGGAAAGCGTGCTTTCAGCGCTGAATAAGTAGGCGGCAGTTTCCCGACCATGCGCATCGGCGACGGGCTTATTGGCCTCCTGTTCTGTATTTTCGCTGCGGGCGTGCTATTGCACGTCCGCAGTTTTCCGACGCTGCCTGGACAATTCTATGGGCCAGGCTTTTTCCCGGCGATCGTTCTTGTTGCCCTCCTTCTCTGCGGATTGGCCTTGATCGCCCGGAGCGTTCGACAATCCCCCGAGGGCAGTTTCGCTGTTTCCGCACCAGCCTGGAGTGGGGCAGGGCGCAAGTCCATCGGCGCCGCGATGGTAGTTGTCTTCGCTCTCCTGTTCTATCTTGCGGGCGATTGGATCGGGTTTGTGCCCCTCACGTTTGGATCCCTTTTGATCCTGTACCTCTGGCTTGGTCGCGGCATCGTCTGGTCCATTGGACTTTCGATATCGCTCACCCTTCTGATCGAGGGGCTTTTTCGTGGCCTATTAAGGGTTCCCCTTCCGGAAGGGCTCGTTCCCGCCTTATGGTGAATTGAATGGATGCTCTACTGGCGGCGGTAGGTCTGGTTTGCGACCCCGCGACCCTGATATCGCTCACTCTGGCTTGTCTGTTCGGTTTCATCTTGGGAGCTTTGCCCGGCCTCACGGCGACGATGGCCGTGGCATTGCTGGTTCCGATCACGTTTTTTCTGAGCCCTATAGCCGCGATTGCCTCCATTGTTGCCGCGGCTGCTACGGCGATTTTTGCAGGCGACGTGCCGGGCGCGCTTTTGCGTATGCCCGGAACGCCTGCATCCGCCGCTTACGTGGACGATGCATTCGCTCTCACGCGTCAAGGAAAGGTCGGCTTGGTACTGGGGCTGAATGCGCTGTGTTCCGCCATCGGTGGTGTCATTGGCACGGTGGTGCTGGTCTTGTTCGCGCCAGTTCTGGCCAATTTCGCCCTGAAGTTCAGCACATTCGAGTTTTTTTGGCTGGCCTGCCTTGGCCTTACCTGCTCTGTGTTCATCAGCACCGAAGATCCGCTGAAGGGTACGATCTCCCTGCTGCTCGGCATTTTTATCGCGACAGTCGGGATGGATTACACAACAGGTTACCCACGATTCACCTTCGAAAATCCCAACCTTTATGAGGGGATCAGTTTCATTCCGGCTTTGATTGGCATGTTCGCCCTGAGCGAGATCATTAGGACGATGCTCGGGAGTAATAGCCAGACGGTCGATCAAGCCACGCGGAAGCGGGTGGGGTTCAGCGCAGTGCTGCAGGCTTGTAAAGAGCACTGGCGGCATGTGCTCAGGGGCAGCGCTCTTGGGACGAGCATCGGCATTCTTCCGGGCGCAGGTGCCGATATCGCTTCCTGGATTTCTTCCGGCGTCGCGCGGCGTTTCTCTCGTCATCCGGATACGTGGGGCAAAGGTAATCTGGAGGGTATCGTCGCAGGAAGTTCGGCCAACAACGCTGCGCTCAGCGGAGCATGGGTTCCGGCCCTGGTCTTTGCGATCCCGGGTGACACTATTACGGCGATTGCAATTGGTGTCCTTTATCTCAAAGGGATGAACCCTGGCCCGACGATCTTCGTCGAAAACGCCGATCTTCTCTATGCCGTCTTTATCTGCTTCTTCTTGGCGAACCTCCTGCTGCTGCCAATTGGGCTGATCGCTATCCGCTTTTCCGGTTTCATCCTGAGTATGCGGCGCGAGTTTTTAATGCCACCGCTGCTTGTGCTGGCGGCTATTGGCGCATTTGCGATTGACAATACGGTGTTCGGCATCCTGGTCATGCTGGTGCTCGGGGTTCTCGCCTACATTCTTGAGGAGAACCAGTTTCCGGTCGCACCAATGGTGCTTGGCATTGTGCTCGGAAGGCTTGTCGAGCAGCATCTGATGCAATCGCTGATCAGCACGCAGGGGAGCGTCATCGGGCTATTCGAACGACCGATGGCAGGAGTTCTCGGAGCAATAACGCTCGCGGTATGGCTCTTTCCTGCCGCACGCTGGGCTTGGCGAAAGGTGCGCGCCTAGGACCCGCGTGGTTCTGCGAGTTTCATCAGCAAGAGCCGAGAAACTCGGAGTTACTTGTTCATTGTGCCACCAGTTAATAGCGGGCTGTCTTCTAGCCCGCCCGTTTTCATTCCGACCTTCTTCGTTACTTGAAGAGGTGCCGCTGGCGGGAACGCAATCCGCCGAAGTCTTGTTATTGGCCGGAAGTCACCGGTAGGCGATAGCACGGGTACCGAGGCGGATTGCACGCGAATATTCGCGAGCATCGGTCACTTGATATCGAGACTGGGATTGTCCGTACAGCACGGAATTGAACGCCCATGTCGAAAAGTTACGACGCAATCGTCATCGGCGCGGGGCAAAACGGGCTCACCTGCGCCTGCTATTTGGCAGCGGCTGGGCTGCGCGTGCTGGTGCTCGAGCGTTATCACGCGATCGGCGGCATGACGCTGACGGAAGAAGTGATCGGCCCCGGCTACTGGTCGGATCTGCACGCCAGCGGCTACCAGCTCGCCAACTTCTCACCGGTACCAAAAGACCTCAAGCTGCACGAGCTTGGTGTCGAGCTCATTGAGCCGGAAATTCCTTTTGCCCATGCCTTCCCAGACGGCCGTGCCATCGCTGTTTACCGCGATCTCGAGCGCACGGTCGAAAACATCAGCCGCATCTCGCCTGTGGATGCCGAGACATGCCGCAAGCTGTTTCAGCGCTACGGGTCGGAGCGAGGAAAAATCATAGATAGCTTTTTCTCACCACCGCCTTCGTTTGCCGATCAGGCCAAGTCCTTCGCTACAATGTCGAACGGCATGGAGGCGTATCGCTTCAGCTTGCAGAGTATCCGGGATTGGGCGGCTGAAACGTTCACATCACCTGAGGTGAGCTGCCTCTTCGCCAGCTTCGCCGCGTTTGTTGATGCCGCTCCCGATGATGCCGGTGGCGCCGAGATCGCTCGGCTTTTCGCCTCGGTTCTGCAGGCTGAGGGTAATAACCTTGTGCGTGGCGGCATGAACAACGTCACGCGCGCGTTGGCCGCTTATCTTGCAAACCATGGGGGAGAGGTGCGGACGAGGGCACCAGTCGCCCGAATTCTCGTCGAGAACAAGCGCGCCACGGGCGTCGAGCTGGAGAGTGGGGAGATTATGAGTGCTGGGCTGATCGTGTCGGCCGCCGATCCCCGCCAGTTGGTTGAGCGATTCCTTGGTCCGACGGTCGCCGGCCCCGAGCTGACCGCACGCATCAGGAACTACGAGTGGGGCGACGCGGTCTGCGTTCTCTTCACCGCTCTGGATGGGCCGGTCGATTACGCCGCCGGGCCGGAAGCTGGCGCCGCCAGTCACGTCCACCTGACGCATCCAAGCCTTGAGGCCATCAGTCAGGCATTTACCGAAACCCGCAGCGGTTTGCTGCCGGCCGCGCCCGTTATCGTGGCCTGGAACGACACCGCGATCGACCCGTCCCGCGCTCCCGCCGGCAAGCATCTGAAAAAATTCGTCATCCTTGGTGTGCCGTATCATATTGCCGGCGACGCCACCGGCCAGATTTCGGGCCGGGACTGGGACGCTGAGAAAGATGCGTACGCCGACTATCTCATCGACCACGTCATTGCGCGGTATCTGCCGGACCTTCGCCGCCGCCTGATTCGGCGCGTCATGCATTCCCCGCGCGACCTCGAGCGGACGCTCAGCAGCGCCGTGCGCGGCACGATTCTCCACGGAGCAATGAAGCCGTATCAAATGGGATCGCAACGGCCTGTGCCGGGCCTGGGCGAATACCGAACACCGATCCCAAACGTGTACATCTGCGATTCCGGCACGCATCCCGGTCCGGGAGTTTCGATGGGATCGGGCTACAATGCGGCTCGCGTCATCAGTCGGGATCTTGGGCTCTCTTTTCCGGCGATCGGTCACGGGGTGAGGTGAGTGGCTTTGAGAACGCTAGCCAATGTTCCTTTTCTTTCGCGTTTGATTGCGCGATAGAGCTCCATCTATTTTTGGGATGAGTGTCAGAAAGGCCAAATAACTTAGCTTTATGATCAAGCTGTCGGCTCTCAGGGAGCTGACCTAGCTCTCATAACGATCTAGGAACTTGGCACGGCATATCTCAAAAAAATAGATTGTCGCATACGGAATTTCCGTATATTACGCATACCGCCGAGCGGTAGCGACCTGATCGGCGCATTCGGAACTCACTGGCTCCCTTTCAGGCTCCTCGTTTGAGAGATATGAAAGGGTTTACCTAGAAGGCTGGCGCCGTGTGCCGCCAGCCCTTTGTGATGATTCAGGATGACTCATAAAAAGCGCTAGCCCTTTTGGGGCCGGATCGGATGAGGAACTCGCCACCGAATCAGCCACCGAACTTATAGTTCACGCCGATGCGGAAAGTGTTCATCTCAAAATCAGCTTTTGCCTTATAAGTATCGCCGGGCCATGGTCCTGTATATGTAATTGTGTAAGTCCTATCGCCCAGGTCAAAATGCAGATATTCTGCGCGCGCTGTCCAGTTTTCTCCGAGCGCGACTTCAACGCCTCCGCCAAGAACCCAGCCAGTGTGGGTTTGCGAATCACTACCTCTCCACGTGGCGTCGATTAGATAATAGATGCTCCCGTCAGCTTCAGCTTTCGCCCACGCGAAGCCGCCTGTTAAGTAGGGCAGCACGTGCCCAAGAGCCCAACCAATGCGTCCCCGCACTGTTCCAAACTGATCAACATGTACTTTTCTATGAATGCTGAATTCAACGTCATTTTCTAAGGTGTGGATGTGAATTGATGATGTACTATCGTCCATGCTGGCGCCTTGCCAATCGGCTTCGACGCCTAACACGAGAGGGCCCGTTTGAAAGTTGAATCCGATTTGCCCTCCACCAAACCAACCGTCTGGGTTTAGATCTGTTCTAATCCCTCCCTCAGGAACGTAAGCCACTTCCTGAAGATTCTCCGGCAAAAAAGATTCGTGATCCGCCCAAGCGTGCCCGACATTGAAACCGACATAGAACCCCGTCCAATTATAGGCAGCAGGAGCGGCGTACCCATCCTTCATGGAGTAGTACCCAGTCGGCCCCTCCAGGTCCGCCGCACTGGCGAGACTTGCGGAAGCAACCAAAGCCAACAGTGATAAGGAAGTTTTTTCAATCATAGGTGAAGTTTTTTCAATCATAGGCGATGGACCCCCAAAAATTCTATCTACCCGCGCACATGCTAGAGCACTGGGGCGTCCAGTTGAATCAGGAAAATCCGTCCACGCCATGTTTCTGAGGAAGCGTGGCATGAATACAACTTTAAGGAGAATTGGTTGGGGGATTACCTCTTTGGTCTTGCGTGAGCAATTGGCAGGCAAAACTCAATCACATGTGGGCAGACAGCTGCTCCAACTTTGCCCGGAGACGCGTGGCTTCCATGGGGCGCGTGATGGTGTCACCACTCGGAGCCCAATCCACCAAACTTTATCTGAAATCTTTGGAGGCCACGGCCGGAATCGAACCGGCGTATACGGATTTGCAGTCCGCTGCGTAACCACTCCGCCACGTGGCCCCAGACCAATATATGGAGTGCAAGGGGCACTCCCGTCGCGGGGATACGTCCCCTGACGCCCGCTCCTCCTAACATGTCGCGACGGAGGCCGCAATGAGGTCGCTGCGGTTGCGGCTTTGCGTCCGGTTGCGCAATAGCTGCAACAAGGGCTCTGGCAGAGCAAGCGCAGCTTCGCTAAGGTCGCGGCGCCCTGCCGCTGATCCTGGCGGGCAGAAGCATTCTCGGATCTCGGGGTAGGAGATGGTGAACTTCGCTGATCAGCGCAAGAACATGGTCGAGAGCCAGGTTCGGCCGACCGACGTCGTCGACCGACGAATCATTCGCGCTATGCTCGAGGTCCCCAGGGAGATGTTCGTCCGGGAGGATCTGAAGGCGCTGGCCTATATCGACCGGGAGATCCCGATGAACGCCGAGGGCGGGCGGAACGCTCGCCGGCTGCTGGCCCCGAGTGTCCATGCGCGGCTCATTCAGGCGCTCGAGGTTCTGGAGGGCGAGCTGGCGCTGGAGGTCGGCTGCGGCACCGGGTATGGCAGCGCGATCCTCGCCCGTTTGGCCCAGACCGTCGTGGCCCTGGAGGTCGATCAAGAGCTTGCCAACCGAGCCACCACGATCCTCGGCGAGCTTTCTATCGATAATGTCGCTGTGGTCGTCGGCCCGCTGACCGCAGGCTGGCCAAGCGAGGGGCCGTATGATGTGATTCTCGTCAGTGGCGCGATCACGGAGCCGCCCAAGGCGCTGCTGGACCAACTGAAGGATGGCGGCCGGCTTGCCGCTGTACTGGATGAGGGAGAGATCAGCAGAGCCATGCTGTGGCAGCGCTCCGGCACCACCGTATCATCGCGGGCGCTGTTCGAGGCGGGTGCGCCGATTCTGCCTGGCTTCGAGCGCAAGCCGGAGTTTGTCTTCTAATTCATAAATTCACTTCGAAATTGGCTCTCAGGCCGGTGTGGTCATCAGGCCACGACCGGCTTCCTTTTGCGCGGGCTGCGGCGGATTCCCATTACGCCATCGCCACTCGATAGGGTACCTAAGGCCGAACGTTGGAACGTCCGGTACAGACTAAGTCCGGCCACAGACTAGGTTCAGGTGCAGACCACGACGGAATCAGTTAACTCTGAGTTCCATAGTCAATGCGGTCCACCCTTTGTTGCGTCAGGGCCGGCTTGCGAATTCCGAGGAACCCGCATGTACGAGCGCAATAAGCGAGGTGTACCGAGAGGCGCCGCGGTCGCTGCATTGGCTGCGCTGCTGGCGTTGCATCCTGGCTCCGAGGTTTCGGCTGAAACACTGCAGCAGGCTCTAACAGCAGCGTACAGGTACAATCCTCGGCTAGACGCAGAGCGCGCTCGGTTGCGTGCAACAGACGAAGAGGTGCCGCGCGCCCTCTCCGGTTATCGCCCACAAATCTTTGGTTCGGGGGACGTCGGCTATCAGAAGACAAAGACGCACGCCGGTGCCGGCAGCGACACAAGAGTGACGAACCCGCGAGGCTACGGGGTCGACATTTCGCAGCCGATTTTTCGCGGTTTCCGCACCCTGAATTCGGTGCGCGAGGCCGAGGCGACGGTGCGGGCGGCGCGCGCCAATCTGAAGATCGTTGAGCAGGACGTGCTGCTTGAAGCCGTCATCGCTTATGCGGACGTGGTTCGCGATCAGGCAGTGGTTCGGTTGCGCGAGAACAACGTCAATGTGCTTACCCGCGAGTGGCGGGCCACCCAGGACCGATTTGCGGTCGGCGAAGTGACCCGCACGGACGTTGCGCAAGCCGAAGCGCGCCGGGCTGGTGCCGTGTCGGCCCTTGATTTCGCCCGGGCGAATCTGCGCGCGAGCCGGGCAGCTTACGAACGGGTTATCGGGCATCCGCCGAGCAATCTAGTCGAGCTTACGGTGCCTGAGCATTTGCTGCCCAAGTCCCAAGAGGAAGCGCTGGCTATCGCCCAGCAGGAAAATCCGAGCATCGTTGCCGCGCTCTACCGAGAACAAGCGGCGCGGCACGTCGTCGACCGGATCTGGGGCGAGCTGTTGCCGGAAGTGTCCGTTGATGCCAGCTACGATCGCCGTTGGGGTCTCGCCAACGAGAATATCGATTCAACAGAGACGACGAGCGTAACAGGCCGTGTCGTCGTGCCGATCTATCAGGGTGGCGAGGTCTCCGCACGGGTCCGGCAGGCCAAGCACACCCACGTCAGCCGGCTGCAGGAGGTCGAGCAGTTCCGCACCGAGGCTCTCGCCGATGTCGTTTCGGCCTGGTCGCGGCTTCAGGCCGCGCGGGCACAGCTGGTTTCGGATCAGGCTCAAGTCCAGGCCAACCGCATAGCCTTGGCGGGTGTTCGCGAAGAAGAGCGGGTGGGCCAGAGAACGCTCCTCGACGTTCTCAACGCCGAGCAGGAGCTCCTGAACTCCGAGGTCAACCTCGTCACCACCAAGCGTGACATCGTGGTGAGCGCCTATACGCTTCTGGCCGCTATCGGCCGGTTGGACGCTGAGCATCTTGGGCTGGGTTCGGCCGTGTATGATCCTGAAGCGCACTATCACGAGGTCCGCCGGAAGTGGTGGGGTATCGATATCACCCATGCTGACGGCCGTCGGGAGCACCTGGATCTCTGGAACACCCAGGTTCAACCCTCCAAGTAACTCCATATTTTCGCGCCGATACAGACTAGGTTTTAGAGGTAGCGCCCCATGGGCGCTACGAACATTTGGGCATTTCCGCAATGCCGCGGCCCCGGGAGGCAATCGTATTTAGCCGAATTATCCGTATACGCCGCTATGGCGCGCGCTCCCATGCGACACTCTGCATGGCGCAAGCCCCAGAAAACGCACAATCGCTCTGATGCTAATCCATTGATGCCATCGGGTGCACATTGTACGAGAAAAGAGTTCCGCTTGGGGTTAGGCGCGCGAGGCACTCAGCAGGGGCAACCTGGGTCGCCATCGAGCAGTGAGGGTGGGGATGCATAAATCGGACAAGGCTCCGGAGCCGACTATGGAAGAAATCTTGGCGTCGATCCGCAAGATCATTGCCGAGGAGCCCATAGGGTCGCGCCCCGGACCATCTCCGAGCAGTGGTGACGGATCGGAAACAGCGGTTAGCGAGTCCAAGGGCTTGGGTCGAGGTAGCGATCCTGTCCTTCCGCTTCCTTCCCGTAACGATGATCCATCCGATGATCGCGCCTACAGCGTCGAGGAAGCCCTTTCCGAGCTGATGGATGGTACACCTCAGCGCCGGGCAGCTGCAGGCCGAGAGGAGCCGGCGGTGAAGCCGCCAGCCGAAGAGGAAAAGCGTGGCAGCTGGCTGTTCGGGCGGCAACCCAGCCCGCCATCGGGCACACAGCAGCAGTCGTCGTCTGGCGGCTCCGGTCTTCTGGGAGGTGGTCTCCTCGGCCAACTGGGAGGTGGGCGCCAGGCACCGGAACGAAATGCCAGCGAACGCGGCGCGGACAGCCCGCGTGCCGAAAGTCCTTCGGCTCCGGCATCGCAGCCCGCGGGCACACACCCATCAGCCGAAAGGTCGCGGGATGCCGGCCGCTCCGGCTTGGCTGACTTCCTCTCGCGTCCGTTTGGGCAGGCGAACGAGATCCCAAAACCTTCCGCGCCCCGCTTCCCCGCGCCGGAGAGCGAGGCAAACGCAGCCAATCCGGCAGGACAGGCTCCCTCGTCGGTAGCGACACCACGGCCTGGGGCGCCTGCCGACGTGCACCGTCCTGCCGCTTCACCGCTCGGTACTGCGTTGCCGGCTGGGCAGCGGCCTGACACGATGGGAGCTTTAGGCTTGGGCACCTCTCGACCAGCGCCATCTCCGGAGAGTGACAGATCCGAAAAGGTTGTGCGCGCGAGTGAGGCTCCGCGGGTCAAGGAAGTTGCCCCGGGCGAACCGTCTCCCGAGCCTGCTCGCGCCTCTGGATCCGCGGCTACAACGCCGGTTCAATCACCTGCGGCGTCCACTTCTCAGCCGCGCACGCTAGAAGACGCCGTGGCGGACCTCCTTCGGCCGATGCTGCGCGAGTGGCTCGACTCCAATCTGCCGCGCATCGTAGAAAGGGCGCTCCGGGCGGAGATGGCTGAGCGGGCGAAGGCTCAGAACTCGGGCGGGAACACGAGGTCCTGAGTTCCAGTCGGGCTTGCGCCCAGATCACCCCCGCGCTTGCGTTGCTTGCTGCGGCCCCTTCTTGCGGGAGGGCCGCGAAGCCTCTTGAAAAACGTTTGAACTCAGCCCCCGTGTTGACAGGCAACGAATGCGGGGCGTAGGACCCGTGCGAATTTTCACGAATTGCGAACCGGGCCAGGCTCACCCATGCTCCAGAAGACATATCAGCCAGCCGACATCGAGAAGCGGATCTATCAGGAATGGGAACAGGCGGGGGTGTTCCGCTGCGGCCGACCGGAGCGGGTAAACGCCGAGCCCTACTGCATCGTCATTCCGCCACCCAACGTCACCGGGTCGCTCCATATGGGGCATGCGCTCAACAACACGTTGCAGGACATCCTGTGCCGTTTCGAGCGCATGCGCGGCAAGGACGTGCTTTGGCAGCCAGGCACGGACCATGCGGGTATTGCCACGCAGATGGTCGTCGAACGCCAGCTCGCCGAGCGTCAGATCCAGCGGCGCGACCTTGGGCGCGAGAAGTTCATCGAGAAGGTCTGGGAGTGGAAAGAACAGTCCGGCGGAATGATCATCAACCAACTCAAGCGGCTGGGCGCGTCGTGCGACTGGTCGCGCGAGCGGTTTACGATGGACGAGGGGCTGAGCCGGGCGGTCCTCAAGGTCTTCGTGGAGCTCTACAAGCGCGGCCTCATCTACAAGGATAAGCGGCTCGTCAATTGGGACCCGCGGTTCCAGTCAGCCATCTCCGACCTCGAGGTGATCCAGGTCGAGGTGAAGGGCAACCTCTGGCATCTGCGCTATCCGCTCAAGGACGATCCCTCCCGCTACATCGTCGTTGCTACAACCCGTCCGGAAACGATGCTCGGCGACACCGCCGTCGCCGTCCACCCGAACGACGAGCGCTACAAGGATCTCGTCGGCAAGACGGTTGTGCTGCCGCTGGTTGGCCGCGAGATTCCGATTGTTGCGGACGAGTATTCGGATCCGGAGAAGGGGTCCGGCGCTGTCAAGATCACGCCGGCCCACGACTTCAACGACTTCGAGGTCGGCCGCCGGCACAACCTGCCGATGATCAACATCTTCGACGCCGAGGCGCGCATCAACGAGAATGCGCCGGAGGCCTATCGCGGGCTCGACCGTTTCGAGGCGAGAAAGCGCGTCATTGCCGACCTCGAGGCGCAAGGGCTGCTCGAGAAGATCGAGCCGCACACGCACATGGTCCCGCACGGCGACCGCTCCGGCGTGCCGATCGAGCCGTGGCTGACAGACCAGTGGTACGTGAACGCGGCCGAGCTGGCGAAAGAGGCCATCAAGGCCGTCGAGGATGGCCGCACGAAGTTCGTTCCCAAGAATTGGGAGAAGACCTACTTCGAGTGGATGCGGAACATCCAGCCGTGGTGCATCTCGCGCCAGCTGTGGTGGGGGCATCAGATTCCGGCCTGGTACGGCCCGGATGGGGAGATCTTTGTCGAGGAGACGGAGAACCTGGCGCTCGCAGCCGCGCAGCGTCACTACGGCACGCGGGTCAATCTCGTTCGCGATCCGGACGTTCTCGACACCTGGTTCTCGTCGGCTTTGTGGCCGTTCTCCACCCTCGGCTGGCCCGACGAGACGCCGGAGCTCAAGCGGTACTATCCGACGAACACCCTCGTGACCGGCTTCGACATCATCTTCTTCTGGGTCGCCCGGATGATGATGATGGGCCTTTATTTCATGAAGGAGGTGCCGTTCCACGACGTCTACATCCACGCCCTCGTCCGCGACGAGAGAGGGCAGAAGATGTCGAAGTCGAAGGGGAACGTGATCGACCCCTTGGAGCTCATCGACACATACGGCGCCGACGCGCTGCGCTTCACGCTTGCGGCGATGGCGGCACAGGGCCGCGACATCAAGCTGGCCCGCTCGCGGGTCGAGGGCTACCGGAATTTCGCGACCAAGCTCTGGAACGCGGCCCGCTTTGCCGAGATGAACGAGTGCTTCCCGGTCGCGGGCTTCGATCCTTCGTCCGTGCGGTTGACGCTCAATCGCTGGATTGCGGGCGAGACGGAGCGGACCGCCAAGGCCGTGACGACCGCGCTCGTCGAATACAAGTTCAACGAAGCTGCGAGCGCGATCTACGAGTTCACCTGGGGCATCTTCTGCGACTGGTATCTCGAGTTCGTGAAGCCCGTCCTCAACGGCAGCGATGCCGAGGCGAAGGCCGAGACGCGGGCCATGGTGGCCTGGACCTTGGACCAAGTGCTGAAGCTTCTCCATCCATTCATGCCTTTCGTCACCGAGGAGCTTTGGCAGCATATGGCTGGTCCCGGCGCCAAGCGTGACGATTACCTTGCGCTCACCCCATGGCCGCAGCTCAATGGCTTGGCGGATGAGAAGGCGGATGAAGAGCTGGGCTGGGTCGTCAAGCTCATCAGCGAAGTGCGTTCCGTCCGGTCGGAGATGAACGTGCCGCCGGGTGCCAAGGTGCCTTTGGCGATCGTTGCCCCCACGGACGCCATTCGCGAGCGTGCGGAGCGTCACCGCGAAACTATCGGGCGGTTGGCGCGTCTGAGCTCGATGGAGTTCGAGGATGCGCCGCCGAAGGGCGCAGCCGTCATCGCATTTGCCGACACGACTGCAGCGCTCCCGTTGGCCGGCATCATCGACATGGCCGCTGAGCGCGCGC
>Ga0207747_1001849_pt1 | contig 13222 bp, 17 predicted proteins | sample HigsolmetaGSP11D_FD_184839 | JGI IMG/M metagenome (GOLD analysis project Ga0207747, IMG submission 184839) | High solid enriched microbial communities from the Joint BioEnergy Institute, USA - SP1-1-D (SPAdes) | ecosystem: Engineered > Bioreactor > SSF (Solid state fermentation) > Aerobic >...
ACAAATGGGCAACAATAAAAAAATAAGTAAGTGTTTGAGAAAAAATAAAATCCCTAGAACCGTTGGAGCTCTAGGGATTTAAGGATGATTCCGACTGGGCTCGAACCAGCGACCTCCACCCTGTCAAGGTGGCGAAAAGGAATCATATATGTATCAAAGGGTTCAAGCACTGTCCATGCTCTAAACCACTTCACAATTGATTTTGTATGACTCTAGTATAACATGGTTGCAGAAATAAGTAAAGTGGTTTATAAAATTTTAATTAGAAGTAGTCAAACTGCATTTTACGATAATAATTCCGGTCTTTGTTTTATCGAATCCGATAACTGTATATGATTGACCGTTAAAGGTGTATGTATTATTCAAGGCTATCTTTTGAGTGTTTTCATTGTCCTGAAAAATCATATCTATATTCCCATTTGGAAGGGAAATAGCCCCTGTACTTCCTACTGTCGCTGTCTGATTAGCCACAATGCAAGGTTCATCCGAATAAGTATTAACCGTTTCATACACAGGACGACCTAAATTATCTGTTTGTCCTGTATCAATTCTTTCCGTTCCTGTCAGTATAGATATAACATAATTGGTTTTTCTCATTAATCCATAATATTTGCCGTTCCTTGTTCCATTGATTTCTGAAGTAATGAGATAAACTTCATCCAAATATTTAATTTTATCCCCACGCTTGATTAATTCCAGCGATTTGATTTTCTTATCGTCATACGATTGATTAATGGAAGTAGACGTTATCAATCCTCTAGCATTAACACCATTAATTTGAATGTCTTTTCCCATTGAATCAAGTATATATTGAAAATCATCTGAAACAGAATCAAATAAATTCATTTTTAATCACATCCTTAATCAGCAAACAACATAAAGAAATTGGAATCATTTGTTTCATCCGTTGCCATCTGCCTTATTTTCCGTTCGAGATTATCAATTCTGTTCATTAAATTGGAATGGAAATCATTTACAGACATATTTTCTTCAGTGTAGTTTTTCATTGTCTGCGGATTGTTAGCAATGGATTCAAGGACAGCCAGGGCAGATTGAAATATCTTCTTTTTATTTGTTGCTGATTGTGCGTTATAGTCGTCAAATGGCTTCAAGCCACATTCCTCAAGATAAACGGTTAATTCTTGCTGATCTAACTCAATACCTTTTGTTTCAAGTTGTAAACGTTGTAGGTTATTCATGTAATCATTCTCCTTTCTGTTTAGGGCATAAAAAAACCCCTCACCTTTTGAGGGATTTAACGTAATTTTGAAATATCATTCAAAAATTTTTCTTGTTTATATTGATTGACAGAGTTTTCTTCTGCAATGTCAACTATTTTTATATAGTCTATATTTGCAGGATTGATATAGTGCATATTATAACTTATCCAGTCATTTGCAGGTTTAATTACGTCTGCAACGTTCATTAAATCTCCTTTTATTTCAAGTGATAATGTGTTCCCATGTGACATATAAAAGTCAAGTCTATAATTCATTTCCATGTCCCCCCCATCTGTCTTTATATTTCGACAAGGAATAAGGAAATCCTGCAAAAAACTCCCCTCAAAGATGGGAGGAAGATTATTTGTTATATTTACTTGGGATTTTCATATCAGCAATCTGTTTAATATATTCACCGAAGTATTGAAATATTTGACTTCCTAATTCATTAACTGTTTGAATGCCACTATCAAATAAACCTAAGTCATTCATTGTTTGACTGTCATCACTAGCATTACTATCCAGAAAAATTTTTACCTGTTTATAATTACTGTCATCCCTTAGTTTACTTACAAATTTGCTTATATCAGTGTCTTGAGTATCATCTATTGCTTCTATTTTATCAACGGCAGGGCGTAACTTATCAACTGCTTCTTTAATTGTCGTTGGGCTTGAATAATCACTGTTATCCTGAAGATAATATTCTTTCACTTCTTTAAAATCCTTTAAAACTTCAGTAACTTGTTTAACTGTTTCTTTTTCTTTTTTAGTATCATCTAATTTATCTCTAACTGAAGTATCTTCCTTGATATTTAATGCTTTTTTATATAAAGAAATAGCGTCATCAAGTTTTCCACTACTTCTATATTTATCTGCTTGATTAACATATTCTTGTGCTTTTGCTTGATTGTCGCAAGCCGTTACAAATAAGAACGACAACAAAAATAAACTGACTAATAAGATTAAATCTTTCCTGCTCATTAAACATATCCCCCTTTAGATTATATGTTCATTATAGCATTATAAAAGGGTAATCACTATTAAATATTTCAAAATTTTTGTCGTGTGTGTAAAGGAACATGCTAGGGGAATATTTTCCAGATTAGGGGTATCATAGGTATATTTTCTTATAAATTTTCATTGTATTATTATGCATTTTCAACTTCCGATAGTATACATTATGTAAACATTAAAACTCTTGAACCCCTTATATATCAACATTCTTTAAATATACCCGATTTATCGTTTATTCATTTTTTATACATCCCTATTATATCAACGTTTTCCGCTTATTGGACTAACTAGAGAATAGGTGGAAAGTGAATAAAATAATGAATAAAATTTTGCTTTTATATGTCTAAAATATGCCAAAAATAACACCAAAACTGGAAAAAATCGGGAGGAAATACAAATATATTAGACAATTTAAAATTTTTAAAAATAATATATCGTATTTCAACCCTTTAATATACCCCCCATGGGTAACAGAAAATGGGGCGAGTAACATATACTGTAAAGTATTTTTACTTGACATATCAACATTCTTATTAAACGTTATCCGGCTCATTGTCGGTATTATCCATTTGATTCACCATATCATTATTTCCCGTATTATTTCCCAACTTATCCTTTTGATTATCCAATCGTTCTAATTCCATATTGACATCATTTACATATGGATTCTTCGCAAGAATAGTTTCCAAACTAATTGCTCCCATATCATTTAATGTTTTAAGGTTCTCAATCACTTCAGCATCATTACTTGGCATATTATAATGAAATACAAAATCTAATGTCTCATAGTTATTATCGCTGAATGTCACACCTTGTAATGCTAACAATGATCTAATCTTATCATTCCTTTGTTCGATTCCTTCACGCAAATACTGTTCATTCATGCCTGCCTTGACATTCGCAAGCGAGAACAATAGGCGAACAGATTGCTCGCTCAAGTTAGATACATCTGTCTTGTTCATACTAACTGCTGGCACTTGTGCAATATCCAATAGCGACTGAAGCAACGTCTTATATATACTCTCAAAGGATTGATAATCTAATCCATTACTAACCAATTTAAAGTCGCTGCCATCATCTAGTGTAAGCCCACCACCTACGATATTAGAAGGGATTCCATCACCCTTTAATTGTTGACCGATAGCAACCGGAATGGGGTTCATGTACTTATAGAAAGCGTCCGTATATTTGCTAATCAAATCCTCCATTGAATCAAGAATCTCTATCCAATCATCTAAATCGGATCTTCCTTCAACTTCATTTAATTCATTGTCACTATGATAAATAATAGGCAATCCCGATAGATTAACCTTTTTACCGACTAATTTTAATGAACCGCCCTCATTCGTATATTGTTCAACACTATTATCCGTAAATACATTAAAATAGGAAATAGCGTCATATACATACGCTTCAATGAATGCAAGCATATTATTTTCATTGTCGTACACAGGATAACTTTCTGAAGGGTCAATAAGTTTAGATTTAATAATCGAATTATCCATATAGACATATTCGGCACACTGTCCATATTTTAATAGTTTATCGAGGATTTTCAAGTTAATACGGTCATATTTCCCCTTTTTATATACACTTTGAAATTCTCTAACAACTTTTTCATTCCCTGTCAATGTGATCGGATTTCCTAACAAATAATTAGATTGAAAGTTTAAAAGTGTTTTCGCATACTGAAGGACAATCCTTCTTGGGTTAAACTCTTTTCCATTATATTGAAAAGAAGGGGCAAATTTAATCTTATGCTGTCCACTCAAATATTCCTTTTTGGCAAGAATATCCTGAATACGTTGCTGATTACTTACTTCACCGACAAATTGAACGAACCAATCTGATTCATTATCATATTTACTTTTTATATATTGTAATAGTTTATCATTCAATTATATCACTCCTTTTGTGATTGAATTATCACACATACCATTTACCGATTTTTCTTGCTTGCACTGCAAGGGCTGTACTAATAACTAAGTCATCATGATTATCTTCACCGGATTTATTGCCCATTGAGCCATTTACTTTCTCGACAAATAACTGCATTTGTTGGAGGGTTTCTTTACATTCAATATTGATTAACCCTTTTTCAAACGATTCCTTTAAATCCTGTATCATTATTACTTTTGTTGCATTTGTCGTCTGAAATCCTAACTTGATTTTCTTTTTCCCTGTCCGTTCATCAAAAAGTTTTTGCTTGTATAAATTGAGATAGTTATATTGTTTCCGCAATCTCTCTAAAATTGGAGTACCAAAACTGTTTCTTTCAACCGCAAGAAAGGCGTAATTATATAACCTTCCTAAGCAATCAACAATTTCCGCAAAATCCCATACTGTGACATGATTATTATAAAAAGATAAAACTTGCTGCCCATCTTCATTGAAAATTGAGATAGTGGAATAGTCGTTTCCGCCACCAGAAGAAGTATCGACACCGCCATAATATCGGACATTCCTTTTTGGCAAATAAAATATGTCTAATCCTTTTTTTATAAACCTATGTAATAATTCGGGTATCTCATTTACCAATTCATCTTTTGGCAATGGGGGAATAGTATGATTTAATCTTTCTAATACAATGGCTTGATTGAATACACTGTTTCCAGTAGAAATGAATGATTCAAGGGGATTACTGGGATATTCTTGCTGGAATTCTTGCAAACTCATATCTAATAACTTATATCTTCTCCACATAAGGAATCGCAAGTTTGCGCCATTATCATATAAAACCTTTTCATCAGGTTCTAAATCAGCCACAGATAGCCTTCTGCCTTTGTTATCGGCTTTATACCATGCTTCGGCTTCGTCATGCTCATACTTGAATTGTTTCTTATACAAGTCGTGATAGAAGGGGATAAACATGGCTTTATACTTTGAGTTGCCTTTCCATGCACTCATAAACAATTTATAGTAGTTATTTCCGGTACCATTTGAAGTGGTTTCAATTGTTAATTGACTTGAGTTCCCTTTCATTAATGATTGCTCGGCAGACAATAATTGCATTTCCTGCTTGTCATAAAAGGCATACTCTGACAAATGAATCCATGAATAAGTCGAACCTCTGCCAATACTTTTTATACCAGCCACAATACACTGTATTCTTGAACCATTATCAAATATTAATTCGTCACGATTATCACGCTTCACATTAGGAAATAAATCGGGATATTTTTCCCTGGGCAGCCACTCATTCATTGACTTCAACTTTTCAAACAATGCCTTACTTGAATCAGATTTATAGGACACTATTAAAATGTTTTCATTTTCGTTTACAATTGCCCTGTATAACGCCTTAGCAACACAAAACGTACTAATACCGCCTTGTCGTGCCTTACTGACGATAACAAAACGATTCTTAGCCATAAGATCATCTAATTCAATTTGCGCTGTATTTATTTCAAATTTTACTTTATCGTTATTGTTGTCAATGATGTAAATAAAATTTTTGGCAAATAGGCGAAAATCTTTTATGACTTTATCTAATTTTTTATTTTTGATTGATTTCAAATTGATTCACCTCTCTAACACGAAAAAAGGGGGCCGGTATTAGTGGACACCCTTGATTAATCCAATTCCAATTCGTCATCTTCCGTTTCATCTTCAATAGATTCAAAAGTTTTGGCTGAAAGTTTAGCCATTGAAGATACTTCCTTCTGCAATTGAAGAAAAAGTTTAATCGACTTTTCGTCACCTTGTTTTGCTTTATTTGAAACGATTGAATATACTTCTTGAAAATCATCCGCAATCTTAGTGTCGAGATATAGCATGAGTAGATTCTTATATTCCTGGGTTTTTTCCCAATTCAAGAAAGGATTCATGGACTTTCTAGCCACAAGTTTAAGAAAATCCTGCTCTGTTTTTAATGGTCTTGATTGATCGTATCTCAAGTCGGGGAATTTATACTTAAAATATTCGGCAAACCGCCACTCTGTATTTTTTAATGCTTCGTAAATATTCATGCTTTAACACCTGCTTTTAATTGATTCACTAAATCCAATAACAATCTATTTAAAAATAATTGATCTTCACAAATAGCCGTCATTTTCATTACACTATTTTCCAAATCATGAACATTTTCCTTCAATTGTTCACAATAATAACTTGCTGATTCCATTTTCTGATTCTCCTTTTTGACTATTGATAAAAAAATAAGCCCTGCAATGGACTTAACCGAATATCTTTTCAAATTCTTCAATTTGACTTTTTTTATCCTCATCATTTTCATTTGCAAATGGATTAATTTTTTCCCATTGTGGAGTGTTCCTTAATGTTTTTGTGCCAAAAGCCAATTTAACGGGTTCTTCTTCAACTTCTATTGATTCCTCAATTGGCAGCAATTCTTCAACGCCAATCTGTTTTTTCTTATTTCTATTATTTTGAACACGTTTATTAAATACGTCAATCTTATCTTTATATTCGCCTAGAAATTTTTCAACATCTTCAGGTTTAGCACTTTTTAAAAGATGATGTTCAAACTTATAGCCATTCTTATGATTACTCCGCTTGTTGGAATACATAAGATAATGTTCGTTTAACTGATAAATCATCTTATTGACAAAATCCTTGTCAAATCCTAGAAACTTGGCCATTTTTTCAATGCTCATCCACATTTTACCTTCAGCATTATTGCTCCATTTTGAAATAAGACAATACAAGGCGTAATACTTTTCAGTTAATCCTTTTTCCTCATATAGTTTAAACAGATCAAAGGGAATATTTATATAATATTTATCTTCATCCTTATATGTATCCGTTGCAATCAAAACAAGAATATCCTTATCCTTAATGCTGCCATTCTCATCAAGCAGATAATCCCATCTTGAAACATTTTCTAACTTGATTACCTTTGCTGATTTCAATTTCTTCAACAGGTTAAATACTTCTCCAGTTGAGTATCCTGTTTCTTTTCGCAACATTGAAATAGAAGTGATAAATGTATAGTCATTGTCCTGATTGTGAATCCTAAACTTAAACAATTGAAAATAAAGATTCAATCCTTTATAGCCAATTTTCTTATATACTCCATTTTCATCAAACCAATTTGATTTAATCCTTGTAAATTGTAATGTATAGTTAAAATTCAATTTCATTTGATTTCCTCCTAGAATAATATTGATTACCTTTAAGAACACAAAACGATTAACATTGAACAAGAAAGATTAGATAATATGCCAACAAAATTTATTTTTGTTGGCTAGATATATTATTTTATTATCTATAATACTTATTAATTTAATAATTATATCCCTTATTTCGGAAAAATATCACAGATAGCATAGTTGAAAAGTGTACCCTCGAACCTAAAATATCAAGGTGGTTATTTTTGCAAAAGTGCCATAAAGCCAATAATATCAATGGTTCTAGCCACTTTTTATAATGTGTGCGGTATATCCCTTATTTCGGAAAAATATCACGAAAATCATTGTAAGTGTATGTACCCTTGAACCCAAAATATCACGATTTTTAATATTGAATAGTACCCTTGAGGAAAAATATCATGATATGGTTTAAAGAACGTTGATATGTAAGCATTTGTAGTGTCGGAAAAAAACAAAAAAATCATAAATCACTCGGTGAGGTAAACTTTACTTACTTCATCTTTATCAGTCGGAAGAAAAACCAAAATATCATAAATTACTGTTTTGGTTGTCGTGATTTTTTCGTTTTATCAAATTTAATGATTTATATTCGTCAATTGCTGCTTGTAAAATATCATCCTTATAAAAGAGTGTAAAAATTTTCTTTGTTTTTGGATTGATTGCAGTCGTGATATAGTCGATTCCTTTGACGTCTTTAATAAATGAGAATAACCTTTTGTTGTAGCAAAAAAAGAAATCCTGTTTTTTCATTAAAAAATCCTCCTTCAATTTGTCATAGTAACGACAAAATTCAATTTGTAAATTAGAAAAAGGGTGGTCATATTCAACCCCCCTTTCATTCTTGATATGTGTAACTGACATAGTTTTTGCTTGTATATGCCAAAGAAATAAGTTGAGACCTATCGGGAATCTCTTTATTTCCTAATGCGTGTCCATCCCGAATACAGTGTTTAACTAGCTTAAACTTGTGATCGGAAATCCCTATATGCCAATCTAAATACGGTTGTATGCCTTTAAAGTCAATATCTGTTTTCAAATAGCCATTATCATCAATAATGATTTTTTCATTTAAATTGAAATAATCCTGTAATTCTTTAAAATATGAGATTGATCTTTTTTCTAAAACATCAATTAAACTTGTAAATCCTAATAACTCAAGCCAATCAGTATATATTTTTTTAAAAAAACTACTCTTTGTATAAAATCCTTTAAAACTTGAATCAACGGCAAGAATGATTTCCTTTCCAATGTCATTTTTTGGCATAGGAATATCATAAATACTCATGATTAACATGAGTGTACTAAATGGAAATTTATAGCAATAATTTTGTACAGTAATTCCTCTATATTGATTTAGATTTACGCAAAATGGATTAATTTTATTGCTTGGATATTGTTGGGATAAATGATTGTCAAAGCAGCGAACATTTTTAGTAAATGCCATATCTATGCCAATAGTTGGATTGCCAGTTTTATTTGCACGATAGAAATTTTCAAATGAATAGAAGTAGTTTATTTCCCATAAGCCATTAGTAAATTCTTCAAGTAAATTGCAGGAAAATAAACTGTCGCTATCATCACCTAACATTAAATCGTATTCCAAATTTGTTTCTTCAATCCATGTAAAATATTTATTTTCAGTTAATTCTACTTTTAACATAACGTATGCGAAAGATGAAATTCTCCCACACATTCCTTTAAACAAAACACCTTGTGACAACATCAATTTGTCGTCTATAATCACATTTCCCAACATTCGGGGAAATACGTCCTCCTTTTACTCCTTGACCTTAACGGCCACATGAAATAAAAGGAAGTGGTCAAGACGAATTCCCTAATTCTTTCACAGTTTCACCTCCATTAATTAATTTTTGTCTATTTTGTATAGTTTTCTATGTATTTTTTATACTTTTCAATTTTCTCTTGTGACATTGAACAATCACCTAATTCGTATCTCGATATTAATGATTGTGAACAACGCAGATATTTGGCTATCTGTCCTTGACTTATTCTTTTTCTTCTACGCAAGATATAATAATATTCCTTATCGTCCATTCTCCTTTTCTCCTTAGTCAATGTATTAAAAAGAGGGTACTGCACATAGCGAATACCCTCTTAGTCAATGTATTACATTAAGCACCAACTGTTAAAACAGATACGGCTTTAGGACTTGCTACCTTCAATGTGGCTTCGGCAACAACTTGACCCTTGACACTATCACCAGTTTTTGCTAATGGTTCAAATGCAGGTTCACGCAAATAAGCGAGATTGATATATCCATCATTAAAAAATACGGCTTTATCTGCTGGAACATGTTTAGACAAAACAACATTTACTGTTCCATAGTTCGTATTGATAGAATCAACAACAAGACCAAAATTAGTCGTTAGATGTTGGTAAGAATAACGATCTTTGTAAATATTGTCGATTGATTCCTTGACGTCTGCATTAACAAGCGCATAGTAATTACCTTCGGCCAAATCTTGTTCCCAAAGTTTACGCATTGCTTGTTTAATCAAATCTTCGTTTACTGCGCCTTTTACCGCATTTGTAGGATCAGCAAACTCAATCAATCCACTCATTTGACGCTTAAACGGAGTTGCGGAACCGTCATTCTTCAAGCCAATAATGAGTTTTTTCTCGATATTCATTTTTAGTTCTAAAAGTCGGTCATTGACTTCATCCGCAAATTGAGTTGATTGCATGGCCAAAGCCGTACCACTGACACTAGCACCCTTTTTAAAGATTTCCAGCACATTGTTCAACTCTCTGCGGGCTGATTCTTGGAAATCAGTCGTTTCTGCACCTTCAACGGCCGAAATATCTGCTGTATTATCCAAAGTTTTTTCTCGCCATGTATAGACAGTGCTAAGGGCTTTTTCTACACCTTTAGCCATCAATAAAGAGGTGAGAGGAGTGGATTGTACGCCAATGACGGCAATTTCCTGGGCAAGCGAAATTTGTTCTGCGTTAGTAAAATTTTTAGATTCAAACATTATGTATCATTCTCCTTTGTTATTTTTTAATATAAATAAAAACACCCTACGATTAACGTAAGATGTTATTTAAACAGGTTGGCTAATTTAGTCGAAATCATGCCTTTGGTATCCTTTTTTTGGGCAAATAGATCATATTCGTTTTGCTGCCTATGTTCATTCGGCACATATCCTAAATCAATCTTTAATTGATTGACAATGCCATTTAAGGCTTTGACAGTTTCTTTTAATTCATCTTCATTTGAAACTTTTACAATTGAAGCGAATTGTTCAAGTCCATGTTCTTTAAGTGTCAAGGAAACTTCTTTATCAAACAGTTCCTTTTGCTTGGCTTGAATTGCTTTTTCATCATCTGATAACTCTTTTGGTTTAAATTGAAGCAAATCATCCCTTTCTGCAATGATTGGATTAAGTTCCTTTTCAACCCATTCATTTTTAGCATTGGTTAATGCCTCATCTAATTGTTCTTGAGTAAAACTGATTTCTTCCGCCATTTACCATGACCTCCTATTGATTAATTAAATTTAACTTCAACCTTACCCCTAGATAGGATAGGCTTATTATTAACACTGCCAGCAAACTCGAAAATAAATTCGTTCAATTCACCAGCAGGGGTGTAATCATAAAAATAGACACCTATATCTAATTTGTTCGTGTCGTCAAGAATAAATTGTTCGACTTGTGTCTGATCTGTTTTATAGATTGTTAGTTTAACGTCATTTGGGCTAACACTAGTTCCATCAAACGATTTAAAATGACATTGCAATCGTACAGTATCGCCTTTAAGCATATTTAATCACCTCCACATATGAAGGATTTTCAAAATATTGTAACTCGGACTTGTTTTCTGTGTTTAAACATTGTGAAATATTCTCCGACATTGAGTTATTTGATTTATTTTCAATAAATGACGCCATAGAGGGGCTTTCTAAGACGTTTAAATCACAAGTGAATGTATTTACATTACTTTTTTCTAAAATGTCTATATGGGCTTGTATAGGGCTCAAAATGGATATAAGGCTTTTATATGTTTTTGATTTCCTTTCAACAATGCCACTAATTGGATTGATGAATGACGTCACATTATTGGTTATATTTCTAACTAATTTATTTGATTTATCAACGCTTGAAACAAAGGGCAGGGAATAAGTCGTGATAGTCCTTTGCGTTCGTTTTTTCCTATTAATTTCAGCAAATACTGGGCTTAAAATTGATTCTGTTACGTTTGTTTTCTTCTTATGTATATTGTCATTTGCAATCAGTTTATTCGCATATGATGATACCGTCACCGATTGAATTTTAGGTACGATAAGTGTCCCAAAAACCTGTAATGTTGGATAATCCCCATTAATAGACCAAATGGAATTAAAATCCCAATTTGTATAAGTTGATTGTGTTTTCATTTCTGCGGTTGTCTTTGGCTTGGAATAATCAGCCCCACTCGAAAAACCTGCAACGTTATAATCGTAAAAGCAATTAACGACACTTGTTGAAGTACCAGACGTCATAATTCCAGCCAATTTCATGCCTACTCCGGCATTTGTAACTGTCATTTGACTCGCTGAGTAACAATTTGTTAGTATTGCCGAATAGTTATATCCTACTATTCCTGCAACAAGGTTATAGGCTCGGATAGTACATTTTGCATAGCAATTTTGTATTTTTCCTGTGCCCATTACTTGGCCAGCAATGCCACCGTAATATGTATTCCCAGAATTTGAATATTTAGTTGATTTTATACTGCCTGTGACATAACAATTATTAATTAAACCGCCATACATTTCACCGCAAATACCACCCACATATTTTCCGTTATTTTGAATATCTACATTTTCAAGTCCTAAATTTTTTACTGTTCCCCTATTGAGATAACTTATAAATCCTACATCTTGCCTTGCCTGGTTGATTGTGAGGTTATAAATCCTATGTCCATTTCCATCAAACACACCCGAAAATGTGCCAATAGGATAGAATGTATTTTCCATTGTTATGTCATTTGCCAATTGATAATAGGCACTTAGGGAAGTAGTATTGATTAAGTTTAAATCACTTTCAGATTCAACAATAAAAGGGTCTGTTTGTGTTCCAGTTCCTAACATTTTATATCAGCCCCTTAAACTATTTGAGGTACTTGGATATTATGAGTTACTGTTAATTCGTCCATATCGCTTTCAATTGTAAATGCCGTAAATGATTCGACACTAAATGGACTTCCACCAGTAGCAACATTATAGATTGCGCTTTTGGCATAGGTTGATGGTTTAGTAATATCACTGTCGCTACCCTTAATTACTACCTGCAATTTTAATGTCTGATCTCCGGCTGCATTCGTCCATGTACATCTTGAATCAGAAGGGGAAAGCCTAATCACTGCATTTCCGTTTCCGTCTTGTAATTCAATATATTTCCAATTTGCTTGAATATAATTTCTCAAGTCTTGATATGCTGCTGCTGTTACTTCAGCCATGTTTATCATCCTCCTTAATAGATGGGTTGTATATGTTAAAATTAAAAATTATGAGTTAAAAAAAAGAGGGGGCTGGACAATATGCCCAACCCATACATAAACGTTAATTTAGACAAAAATAATTAAAAGAGGTCAAACTATGAATAAGAGTGTTGAAGGGAAATGACGAAAAAACCCTTCATTCAACCTATAAAAAATTATAGGCTCAATGAAAAGTTCCTTTGCTAACCACGCTTAGCTTATTCTTCCTTTAATGTGGATTATCTAAAAATGCCGATAAGCCTTGATATAATAGGATTTTTAGATAACATGACCAGTCCTTATTTTGCTTAGTTGTTGATTTATCAAGGGTTGAGAGGACTTTATTTTGTCCACGCTTAATATTTTCTTCCTTGGGAGTGGATTATCGAAAAATGC
>Ga0207747_1001850_pt1 | contig 13221 bp, 11 predicted proteins | sample HigsolmetaGSP11D_FD_184839 | JGI IMG/M metagenome (GOLD analysis project Ga0207747, IMG submission 184839) | High solid enriched microbial communities from the Joint BioEnergy Institute, USA - SP1-1-D (SPAdes) | ecosystem: Engineered > Bioreactor > SSF (Solid state fermentation) > Aerobic >...
GTCGGGCGTGGCGCAGAGCGCCAGCAAGCTCGGAGATCGGTACGCACACATCCGTGGTCATCGGAAGCCGCCCCAGGTAGAGCTCCGCCACCGCGAGCGCCGCCTCGTGCCGCGCCTCCCACAGCCGCCTGCGCGCCGCCTCGTCCCGCTCGGCCTCGAAGGCCAGACATCCCGCCCGACGGCAGATCTCCTCCGCCCGCCGGGCGTCGGCCTCAGCCCCCTCGACGCTGCCCGCAAACTCCAGAAAGAGTGTCGGAGCAACCTCGTAGGAGGTCCCCTTGTAAGCGTTGACCGCCTCCACGGTGCGGGCGTCGACCAGCTCCACCCGCGTCGCCCCCGCCACGGAGCGGACCACGGCGACGGCGGCCTCCCCGGCATCCTCGATCCCGTGGAACGTGGTCCGCGCGGCGACCGCGCTCTCCAGGAGGGGCTGGAGCCTGAGCGTGATCTCGGTGAAGACGCCCAGGGTCCCCTCCGAGCCGACGAAGAGCGGGGTCAGGTTGTAGCCGGCGGAGGACTTCACGGCGAGCCCGCCGGTCCTGATCACCCTCCCGTCGGCCAGAACCACCTCGAGCCCGAGCACCCGCTCTCGCATCGCGCCGTAGCGCAGCGCGTTGGTCCCGCTCGCGTTGGTCGCCGTCATCCCGCCGATGGTCGCATCCCATCCCGGGTCGGGCGGGAAGAAGAGCCCGTAGCCCCTGAGGACCGCCTCGAGCGCCAGGCGCCGCACGCCGGGCTCCACCCGGGCGACCATGTCCTCCGGCCGTATCTCGAGGATGCGGTCCATCCTGCCGAGATCCAGGCTGATCCCGCCTTCGAGCGGGATGGTGTGCCCCTCCAGGCTACTTCCCTGGCCGAAGGGGGTGACCGGGACACGGTGCTCGTTCGCGAAGCGTAAGACTGAGACGACCTCCTCCCGGCTCTCCGGGAAGACGACGACCTCCGGCGGTCGAGGCTCGTGGTAGGTGAAGATCGCCCGCCCGTGGTGCTCGATCGTCTCAGGGTCGGTACGGACGCGCCCGGGGGGAAGGACCTCCCGCAGCGCGGCGGCGAGGTCCATCAGAGCACTTTGACCGGATTGGTGAGGCTGCCGAGGCCCTCTATCTCGATGGTGACCTCGTCACCGTCCTTGAGCCACAGCTGCGGCTCCCGCGCCATCCCGACGCCCGGGGGCGTGCCGGTCATGATGATATCCCCCGGGACGAGCGTCATCCCCTCGCTCAGAAAAGCGATGAGCTCGGCGACGGAGAAGATCATCTTCGAGGTGTTGCTCTCCTGCACGACCTCGCCGTTGAGCAGGCAACGGATCGCGAGCGACTGCGGGTCGGGGACCTCGTCGCGGGTGACCAGGTAGGGGCCCGTCGGGGCGAAGGTGTCGAGCGACTTGCTCCGGCTCCACTGCCCACCCTCGGAGAACTGCAGGTCGCGCGCGGAGACGTCGTTGGAGTTCATGTAGCCGAAGACGTACTCCAGCGCCTCCTCCGTCCGGACGTTCTTCGCCCGCCGACCTATGACCACGGCGAGCTCCGCCTCGTAGTCGGGCTGCCGGGTTATCGGCGGGACGACGATCGTCTCTCCGGGACCGATGATCGTGTTCGGGTACTTTGCGAAGACGATCGGCTTCTTCGGTATCTCCGCTCCGGTCTCGGCGGCGTGGTCCTCGTAGTTGAGCCCGATCGCGATGACCTTCTGCGGATCGGGCACCGGGGCGTGCAACCGTACCTCATCGAGCGCCAGACTCTCCCCGCCCGGCTGTCTCTCGGCGCCCCGGCCGTGCTCGATGTACTCGATCATACTGGAGCCGCCGAGCGGCACAACCTTGCCATCCTCGACGTAACCGATTTTCGGCCCACCTCCATCGGTGGAGTAGGTTACGAGCTTCAAGAAGCCTCCCTTCCTTCTGCCATGCTCTACGCGGGCTATCTTAGCAACAAACCCGTCCGTCCCCGAGTAGCCTGGTTCATCCAGTGGTACACCGGCGATAAATCATCGTTGACGGTGACCGGTCAGCGAGAGAGAATACAGGCAAAAGTAAGGAGGAGCACAATGCCTGAGCCCCTGCTCAAGGTGGACCTGACCAAACCGGCCGAGGAGCAAGATCCGCCCGTCCACAACCGCTGGCACCCGGAGATACCACCAGTCGCCTCGGTCAACCCGGGGGACGTCTTCCGGGTGGAGTGCAAGGACTGGACCGACGGCTTCATCCAGGACAACGACGACGCCTCCGACGTGCGCGACATGCCCCTGAGCAGGGTGCACATCCTCTCGGGACCGGTCGCCGTAAACGGGGCCGAGCCGGGGGACCTGCTGGTGGTAGACCTGCTCGACATCGGGGTGCTCCCGGACTACCAGTGGGGCTACACCGGGATCTTCGCCCGTGACAACGGCGGCAGCTTCCTCGCCGACGTCTTCCCAGAGGCGCGCAAGGCGATCTGGAGCTTCGACGGCATCTACGCTTCGAGCCGGCACATCGGAGGTGTACGCTTCCCCGGCATCGTCCACCCGGGCCAGATGGGGACCGCGCCGAGTGCTGACCTCCTCGCCCGCTGGAACCGCAGGGAGCAGGAGCTCATCTCCAAGGACCCGGGCCGCGTCCCCCCGCTCGCGAACCCCCCGACGGAGGAGAACGCCATCCTGGGCTCGCTCTCCGGGGCAGAGCGCGAACGGGTAGCGAGGGAGGCTGCGCGCACCGTCCCGCCGCGGGAGAACTGCGGCAACCACGACATCAAGAACCTCTCGCGCGGGGCGCGGGCCTGGATCCCGGTCTACGTCCCCGGGGCGAACCTCTCGGTAGGAGACATCCACTTCTCGCAGGGCGACGGTGAGATCACCTTCTGCGGCGCCATCGAGACCGCGGGCTGGATCGACTTCCACGTCGACCTGATCAAGGACGGCATGAACCGCTACGGGATCGCGAACGCCGTCGTGCAGCCGAGCCCGATAGAACCGCACTTCTCCCCCTCGCGCTACCTGCTCTTCGAGGGGATCTCCGTGGACGACGAAGGCACACAGCACTACGTGGACGCCACGGTCTCCTACCGGGACGCGTGCCTCAAGGCGATCCGGTACCTCGGGATGTTCGGCTACGACGAGGAGCAGGCGTACGCGATCCTCAGCACCGCCCCGATCGAGGGACGGGTGAGCGCGATCGTGGACATCCCGAGCGCCTGCTGCACGGTGGGGCTCCCGGTGGATATCTTCGACTTCGACATCCGACCCTCTGCAGACGGCCCCGCCCGCGCCGACCGGGGACGCCTGGCGACCCCGCGCTAGAGATCGTGCCGGCCTACGACTACGAGTGCCCCTCCTGCGGGCGCTTCGAGGTGGTGCGCCCGATCTCGGAGGTTGCAGACCGGGCGTGCTGCCCCCAATGCGGTGCTACCTCGCGGCGCCTTTACACCGCCCCGAACGTGTCGCGCACGCCCCGCAACATCGCCGCGGCCCGCGAGAGGAGCGAGCGCAGCGCCGAGAGCCCACAGGTGGTAGGGAAGGATTACTTCGGGAAGGAGAGGCACACCCCGCACCGTCCGCACGTCGGGCGTCCCTGGCAGATAGGCCACTAGCGCTCAGGGCTGCAGGCGCACGACCTTCCAGCCGCCACCGTCCCGCATGTAGAGCAGGCGGTCGTGCAGACGGCTCTCACGCCCCTGCCAGAACTCCACGGCCTCGTGGACGACTCGGTAGCCGCCCCAGAAAGGGGGGCGGGGGATCTCCTCCCGCCCTGCGTAGCGCTCCTCCAGCTCTCGCACCCGCAGATCGAGCGCTTCCCGGCTCTCTATGGGCCGGCTCTGCTCGGAGGCCCAGGCTCCCAGGCGGTTCCCACGCGGACGGCTCGCGAAATAGGCGTCGGACTCCTCGTCGGAGAGGCGCTCGACGATGCCCTCGACCCGCACCTGCCGCTCGAGCTCTCCCCAGTAGAAGAGGAGCGCGGCGCGCGGGTTCTCCGCGAGCTCGCGCGCCTTGCGTCCGGCGTAGCTGGTGTAGAAGACGAAACCCCGCTCGTCGAAGCCTTTGAGCAGAACGGTGCGTGCGGAGGGCCGGCCGTCGCGGGTGGCGGTCGCGAGCGTCATCGCGTTCGGCTCGTAGAGGTCCGCGACCAGTACCTCCTCGAACCATCGCCCGAACTGCTCCACCGGGTCCGGGGCGAGCCCGTCCTCGGAGAGACCGGCGCGGGTGTACTCCCGGCGCATCCTGGATACGTCCACCCTACCGGACACGGATACCCATCCTCATACCAACCCCCATCACGTCAGGCCGGACCGTATTCTATACGCAGCCGCTCCTTCCCGTACATGTCCCATCTGTTGTATATTCTTTGCCCTGCACCAGCACGAGAACGCGGAGCCCGGGCAAAGCACGATGGAGAGGAGAACCCGATCCCGCCTCAGGCGGCTTCTCGAGAGAGGGATCCTGCGCCTGAGGGTGAACGGCTGGCCGGTCATCCAGACGGCCGCGGCGGCGAGCATCTCCTACTTCATCGCCACCTACATCCTCGGCAACACCCAGGCGTTCTTCGCCCCGGTGGCGGCGGTGGTCTCCCTGGGGATCACGCTCGGACAACGCGGTCGTCGGGCGGTGGAGCTCACGCTCGGCGTCGCCGTGGGGCTCGTGGTCGCGGACCTCCTGGTGCTCGCCATCGGGGTCGGGGCGGCCCAGATCGGGGTGGTCGTCGCCCTGGCGATGGTGGCGGCGATGTTCTTCGGAGAGAGGAACATCCTGGTCAACCAGGCCGCGATCTCCGCGATCCTGGTCGTCGTGCTGCAGCCGCCGCAGTCGGGCTTCGCACCGAGCCGGCTGGTCGACGCGCTGGTCGGCAGCGGGGTGGCGCTCGCGATCCACTACCTCCTCCCCGTGGACCCCGAGCGCATGGTCGAGCGCAAGGCACGCCCGATCTTCGACGAGCTGGTCTCGGTCCTGCAGGAGATCGCCACGGCCCTGGCAGAGGGTGACCGGGAGCGGGCGGAGAGGGCGCTCACGCGATCCCGCTGGCTGGACGACCAGATACGCGGCCTCGACGAGGCCCTCGCCGCGGGCAGCGACACCGCCCGCCTCTCGCCGACCCGCCGCCGGGCGCTGCACCACCTGAGGCTCTACGCCAACGCCGCAATCCGCATAGAGCTCGCGGTGATAAATACCCGCGTCCTGGCCCGCGGCGCGGCCAACGCCCTGCGCCGTGGAGACGAGATCCCACCGCTGCTCCCCGAGGCGGTGCTCGATCTGGCGCAAGCCGTCCGGGCCCTGGAACATTTCCTCGACGAGCCCGGCCCGCCGGACGAGGCCCGCCGCTACGCCCTCGAAGCCGCGACGAAGGCCACCAGGATCCTCAAGGAACGCCACGACCTCGCGACGAGCGTGCTGGTCGGACAGATCCGCTCCTCCGTCGTGGACCTGCTGCGCAGTACGGGGATGAACCAGGAGGAGGCGCTCCGGGCGCTGGAGGAGGCGGCGGGACGTGCCTCGGAGGTGGGCTAGTCCTGCGGTCGTGCCTCCAGCAGGGAGGCCAGGTACTCGGCGGGGTGCAGTGCCCGGCGTCCGGTGCCACCCAGGATCTGCTCCCGGCACGAGGTCCCCGGCGCGACGACGACGCCATCCGACCCCCTCACCGCCGGGAAGAGCACCCTCTCCCCCATCTTCATCGATATCTCGTAGTGGCCTCTCTCGTACCCGAAGAGCCCGGCCATCCCGCAGCAGCCGGAGTCGACGACCGTGACCTCGGTGCCGGGTGCGAGCGAGAGCGCCCGCTCGGTCGGCCCGGTCCCGACGAGCGCCTTCTGGTGGCAGTGGCCGTGCAGCAGGACCGGCGAACCCTCCGCGAGCGGTAGCTCGGGCTCGAGCTCCAGGAGCGCCTCCTCGAAGAGGCGGGTGGCCGCGGCGATCTCCCTCACCCGCCCGTCGTGCGGCAACAGCTTCTCGTAGTCGTCGCGGATGGTGAGGATGCAGCTCGGCTCGAGCCCCACGATGGGTAGCCCGCGCTCGACGAAGGGGTAGAGGACGTTGACGTTGTGGATCGCGTTCCGGCGCGCCTCCTCGACGAGACCCTCGGAGAGCATCGGGCGCCCGCAGCAGGCGATGCGCGGCACCGTCACCCGCGCCCCGGCGGCCGCGAACAGGCGCACCGCTCCCTCGCCGATCGTGGGCCGCTGGTACTCGTTCCAGGTGTCGTTGAAGAGCACGACCTCCGCCGGACCCTCACCCTGCGGGAGCTCCGGGAGGATCTGCGAGAACCTCCTGCGCGCGACCCCGGGCAGCGGGCGACGCGGGTCTATCCCGAAGAGGGCGGAGAGGCGGTGGGCGAGGCCGGTCCCGGCCACGGCGTTGTAGAGGCCGGGGGCGAAGGAGGCGGCGGCGAGCGCGCGGCGGATGTTGCCGGCGGCCCTCTGACGCAACGAGAAGCCGTGCTCTTTGCCCATCTGGTAGAGGACCTCGGTCTTCATCGAGGCCACGTCCACCTGCGAGGGGCACTCGCTCTTGCACGCCTTGCACCCGACGCAGAGGTCCATCACCTCGCGCATCCTCTCTCCGGTGAGCTCCCCAGGCGGGAGCGTCCCGTCGAGGACCGAGCGGAGCATGTTCGCCCGGGCACGGGTGGTGTCCTTCTCCTGGTGGGTCGCCATGTACGAGGGGCACATCGTCCCGCCGCTCTTCTTGCGGCAGAATCCCGATCCGTTGCACAGCTCGACGGCCCGCGCGAAGTCCCCCTGCTTCGAGAAGTCCAAACCCGTCCTCACGGGCAGGCGGCGGTGCCCGGGGCCGATGCGCAGGTTGCGGTCCATCGGCTGGGGGTCGACGATCACGCCGGGGTTGAGCAGGCCCTCCGGGTCGAAGGTCCGCTTCACCTCCCGGAAGGCGTCGAGGAGTGTGCGCCCGTACATCTTCTCCAGAAACTCGGAGCGCGAGAGCCCGTCGCCGTGCTCACCGGAGATGGACCCGCCGCACTCGGCGACCAGGTCCGCGACCTCCTCGGCGATGCGGCGCATCCTGCGCACCCCCTCGGGGTCGGAGGTGTCGAGCGCCGGACGGACGTGCAGCGTGCCCACGCTCGCGTGCCCGTAGAAGCAGGCCCAGGTGCCGTTGCGGCGTACTATCTCCTCGAAGCGGACGACGAACTCCTCGAAGCGCCCGGGCGGCACGGCGGCGTCCTCGACGAAGGCGACCGGCTTCTCCCGGTCGGTGGTACCCAGGAGGAGCGGCAGCGTGGACTTGCGGAGCTTCACCGTGCGCGCCATCTCCTCCCTGCCGCGCAGCGGGACGACCTCCGAGGCCCCGACCTCCCGGGCGAGCCCCTCCAGCCGGGCGAAGCGCTCGTCGAGCTCCTCTTCGGTCCCGCTCCACTCGACGAGCAGGATCGCCTTCGGCGTGCCCCGGACGAAGCTCGTCGCCTCCCGGTAGGCCGGGGCGCGGCGGGCGCGCTCTATCGCGACGTCGTCGAGGAGCTCTATCGCGGAAGGTGATTCCTCGAGGAAGCGCACCGTCGCCCGGGCCATCTCGGAGAGGGAACCGAACTCGAAGGAGGCGATGCCGCGCGCCGGGGGGAGCTCCCGCAGCGTGAACTCGGCCCGGCTGAGCACCGCAAGGGTCCCCTCCGAGCCGCAGACGAGGCGGGTGAGGTCGATCGTGTCGGGGTCGAGGAGCGCGTCGAGCCCGTAGCCCGAGACCCTGCGGACGAGCTTCGGGTAGCGACGCCGGATCTCCTCGCCGTAGCGGCCTCCGATCTCGAGCGCGTTGCGCAGAAGGCGGGCCTCGGCCCCCTCGCCACGCGCCCTCCTCTCCGCCTCCCCGTGAGGGAGCGGCCGGAGCTCGACCGTCTCGCCGCTCGCCAGGATGCACCTCAGGGAGAGGATCTGGTCGGCGGTCGTCCCGTAGACGATCGAACGCATCCCGGCCGAGTTGTTCCCGACCATCCCGCCTAAAGTAGCCACGTCCGAGGTCGAGGTGTCGGCCCCGAAGACGAGCCCGTGAGGCTCGACGAGACGGTTGAGGTCACCCTGGATGACGCCCGGCTCGACCACGCACCGGCGCCCCTCGATATCCAGGTCGAGCACCCGGTCCATCGCCGAGACGTCGAGGGCGATACCTGGGGAGGTGGCCTGACCGGCGAGCGAGGTCCCCGTCCCGCGCGGGGTGACCGGCAGATCCAGCTCCCTCGCCGCGGCCAGGGTGTGCTTTATGTCCTCCTCGGAGCGGGCGGCGACCACGGCGACGGGCCTTCTGAGGTAGATCGAAGCGTCGGTCGACCACAGGGAGCGCGAGGCGTCGTCGGTGTGCAGGGAACCTTCCAGGTTGCCGTCCAGGAGCTCGTGCAGGCGGGCGGCTTCGGGCTGTGTCCTGATCATGTCCTAAGTGTAATACTGCGGGGGCGCGATCTCACCCGTCGGGAACCGCGGATCGTCGGGGTGCGTATAACGTTGTGGCCCCGTCGTCGGGGTGATGGTTGAATGTAACGGCGCGCAGGCGACGCGGAGGTAGACCGTTGAACGGGATGGCATGGGTGAGGATGCTCATCGGGGCGACCTGGCTCGATGGGGCGGTGGAGAAGCTGGCCAACCCCCACTTCCCGCAGCAGTTCGCCGCCACGCTGCGTTCCGGGGGTTACGTGGCCCAGGCTCCCCCCTTCTTCCAGCAGTTCATGCGCCAGCACGTCATCCCGAACGCCGAGCTCTTCGCCAACCTCACCCGCGCGGGGGAGCTCGTCTTCGGGGCGCTGCTCGTCCTCGGACTCCTCACCAACCTGGCCGCGCTCTGGAGCATCGCGTTCAGCGGGATGCTCATCGTCTCCCAGGGCGGGCTCGGCTTCGGGGAAGGCCTCGCCCCACCGCAGTTTTTTACGATCGACCTGATCATGGCGCTGCTCTCGCTCCTGGTGCTGCTGAGCCCCGCGGCGAAGTCGCTCTCGCTGGACGAGAGGATCTTCAGGAAGAACTCCCTGCTCGCCCCCCTGCTCATAAACCGCCGGGCGGGCTCCCGACGCGCCACCGCCAAGTAGCAGGCCGGTGAGGCGTTGCGCCACCCCCGCAGACGGAGCGACCAGACCGACGAAGAGCTGGTGCGACGTCTGTCATCCGGGGAGTCACCCGGCGAGGCCCTCTCGACGCTCTACGACCGTTACGGCCGCACGGTCTACGCTTCGGGGATCAAGCTGCTCGGCAGCGGCCAGTCGGCCGAGGAGCTGGTGCAGGAGGTCTTCCTCAAGGTGTGGCGTTCGGCCGGGACGTTCGATCCCTCGCGCTCGAGTTTCTCCACCTGGCTCTACCGCATCACCCGCAGCGTGGCCGCGGACATGTACCGCAGGCAGTCCCGCAGCCCGGCCACGGCCGCCGGAGAGGACATCGCCGAGGTGCGTGACACCTCTTCAGGCCCCCAGGAGATAGTCGACGACTCCTGGCTCACATGGAGGGTGCTCGTGGCGCTCGAGGAGCTGGACGAGCCGCACCGCGAGGTGCTCAGGCTCGCCTACTTCGAAGGCCTCACCCAGCGTGAGATCTCGGAGAGAACCGGGCTCCCGCTCGGCACCGTCAAGAGCCGCACCCTCAGGGCGCTCAGGAAACTGCGGGCCGGGCTCGGCCTGGCCGGCATCTCGCGGGAGGTGCTCTAGAGATGGGCTGTGAAGAAGCCCGCAGGAACCTCGGGGCACTCGCCGTGGAGGGCCTCGATCGTGAAGAGCGGGAGGAGGTCCTGCGACACGTCTCAGGCTGCCCCCGCTGCCGCAGGGAGCTCGAGGAGCTAAGAGAGACCGTCGGCGTGCTCCGTTCGCTCCCGGCTTACCCCTGCCCCCCACCGGACCTCAGGACCCGGACGATCTCGCGGGCGGCGGGAGATGCACCGCACCGGGGGTTCGTCTCCCGGAGGTGGCTCGTCCTTCCGGCCGTACTCGTGCTCGTGATCGCGGCGCTCGGATGGCTGCTTCTGGCCCAGCGCGGTTCCTCCACCCCGGTGGCGGTCGTGCGCCTCGAGCCGGTCTCCGCCTACCGCGCGACGCTCGCGCACCGGGACTACTGGGGCGTGGCGAAGCTCTACCCGACAGACCGGGGCAACCGCCGCATGGAGCTCCGGCTGCACCATCTGGGGGACCCGGGCTCCGGCTGGCGGGTCTACCAGGCGTGGCTCGTCTCGAAGGACGGGCGCACGAGCGCGGGCACCTTCGAGGCCGGCCCCGGCAGGACCGTGGTCTGGCTCAACATCCCCTCTCGAACCCTAAACTACGACGCCGTCGTCATCACCGTCAGAGACGGTGGACGCCCGGCTGGTGATGTCGTGCTGAGGGGCAGGATGACCCGCGGAGGCAATCAGGAGTAGTACTCCGGTGCCTTCTTGAACTTGGGCCAGGCGTCCGGGTCGTGCCCCGTCACGACGGTCGCCCCGAGCCGGTCCACTTCACGGTGTATCTTGCGCACCGAGTAGGCCACGTCGGCGGCCGAGTGGATCAGACCGGGAAGCGCCTTCTCCTCGTAGTGATCCATCGTGTAGCAGGCGTCGGCGGTGAGCATCATCGGGCCCTCTCCCTCGAGGGTAACGACGAGCGAGGTGTGACCCGGCGCGTGCCCCGGCGTGAAGAGCGTCTTTATCGTGCCGTCCCCGAAGAGGTCGTAACCGTCGTCGTTCGGACCGTCGAGGAAGAGCCACCTGACGTCTTTGTCGAAGTCCGGACGGATGTAGGCGGTCTTCTGGAACCAGTCGGGGGTGTAGGCGTACTCGAGCTCCCGCCGCTGCACGACGTACTCGGCGTTCGGGAAGTGGCCTATCGCGCCGGAGTGGTCGAGGTGCAGATGGGACTGCACGACGTAGCGCACCGATGCCGGGTCGATGTCCAGCCGCTGGAGCTGGTTCACCACGAAGTCGTCCTCGCTCATCACCGGTTCGTAGGCGTCCACGACCACGCCCCAGTGCGCCCGGGCGTCGCGGGCCACCTCGAGCGCGTTGCCGCCGTCGAAGAGGACGTTCCCCCGGGGATGGGTGATGAGGAAGAAGGGCACCGGGATCTCGTAGGGATCGCCGAGCCCCTGGTTCATCTTTATGTACTGCACCTGCGTCTTGAGGCTCCCGCACTCGAGAAAGTACAGCCTGAGGTCGTCCGCCATCTCTCCTCCTTTCAGTGGGCCACCGGCCCCGAAAAAACCTTCTCCTTACCAGTTCTCCATCGACTCGCGGATGATGTTCGCGAGGTCCTCCTCCGTGACCTCGCGCGGCGAGCCGACGAGCAGCCGCTGCTGCTTCATGGCCCCTTCGACCAGCTCCGGGATGTCCTCTTCGGTGTAGCCGAGCTCGCGCACGCCGCTTGGCGCCCCCACGTCCTGCATCAGCTGGATGAGGATCTCGGGCAGCGTGTTCTCGTCGGCTTTCTCTATCGGACGGCCGGCGAGGAGCTCCGCGACGTAACGGTGCCGCTCGGGGGCGGCCGGGTAGGTGAACCGGAAGGAGGCCGGGGCGGTGACGATCACCGACCAGCCGTGCGGGACGAACGGATGGTCGACCTCGTAGCCCGGCGGCCGGTAGGTGTGCTTGAGCCCGGCTATGGGGTAGGCGCAGGCGTGCGGGATGTGTACCCCGGCGGAACCGAACCCGACGCCGGCGAGCGAGGCCCCGAGCATCATGGCCCCGCGGGCCTCGACGTCCTCGCCGTTCTCGACGGCGCGCCTGAGGTACTTCCCGCCGTACTCGAGCGCCTTGGCGGACCACATGTCCGCGATCGGGTTCGCCCCCTGATACGGCGGGCGGTCGTCGGGGCTCTTGGGCTTCGGCCGGGCGTCGTAGGGCCTGGACAGATACGACTCGGCGGCATGGCAGACCACGTCGAGCCCGCACGAAGAGGTGACCTCCGACGGCAGGCTCATCGTAAGGAGCGGATCCACCACCCCACGCGCCGGACGCAGGTACTGGTGCGAGATGCCGGTCTTGACCTTCTGCTCCGGGATGTCCAGGACGGCCACCGTGGTCGCCTCCGCCCCGGTGCCGGCCGTCGTCGGGATCGCCAGCAGCGGCTTGAGCGGCGAGGGCGGCTTCCTGCCCCCACCCACCGGCGGGTTGACGTAGTCCATGATCGGAGCCGGGTGCGTCGAGACCAGGTCGGCGACCTTGGCGGTGTCGATGCTCGTCCCACCCCCCACCGCCACGAACCCGTCGAAGTCTCCCTCGACGGCGAAGTCCGCCGCCTCCTGGAAGGAGGCCGCCGTCGGCTCCACGTGCGCCCGGTCGAAGACCTCGACCTCTACGCCCTCCGCCTCGATAAGCTCCCGGATGCGCCCCGTGATCCCCGCCTTCACCACCCCCGGGTCGGTGACGAGCATCACCCGGCTCATCCCCAAACGCTTCACTTCCCAGCCGACCTCTTCGGCCGCGCCGGGCCCGTACTTCAGCGGCGTGGCCTCCATCGTGAAGATGGTCTCGTTGCCGGAAGACGAGCCGTCACCTCGATCGGCCATCCTAAGTGAACCTCCTCTCCCTCTTCGATCGCTTCCAGCCGCCCATCTTACCAGCGTCCATCCCCCACCGTGAAACCATTCGCACCGATTGACAATTTCCACCTTGGGAAGGAAAATTACAACCAGCCATAGGAAGAGAGGAGAAACCGCCATGCTGGTCTTCGTGGACTTCCGGGTCAACCCCAAGGAGCTCTCGCTGGAGCAGCTCTGGGAGCTGTGGGAGAGAGAAGCCGACGCAGCGAAAGGAGCCATCGAAGCCGGAAAGGTCGTCGCCCTCTACAAGGTCTCCGGCCAACGCCGCGTCCTAGGCATCCTCGACGTCGAATCCCACGACGAGCTCGACCAGATCATCATGGCCGGCCTGCCCATGGCACACTACCTCGAGATAGCCGAAATCCTCCCCGTACGCGAGTACTCCGCCTTCGCCGAAGACGTCCGCCGCAGATGGAGTTGATGCCGGCATATATGCTTGCAGCATATAGATTCCGTACATAGTACAATCGTTTCCGCAGTTGCATCCCCGCATCAGGAGGGTTGTTTCAGTTGGCTGAGGAGAAAAGGGACCGGTCGGCGCCGGACCCGGCGGAGCTCTGGATGAAATGGTACGAGACCGGGACGAAGGCGTGGTCTGAGATGCTCTCCGGGGACAGGGAATCCTACGCGGACCCGTGGGGTCTGTACCGGCAGTGGTTCGAGAGCATGGAGAAGGTGAGGGAGAACCTCGCGTGGGGGCCTTCCGACGGGGCCGAGATGGCCGAGACGGCGGCGCGGGCGGTCGAGGCGACGACCGATCCGCAGCAGATGC
>Ga0207747_1001853_pt1 | contig 13219 bp, 11 predicted proteins | sample HigsolmetaGSP11D_FD_184839 | JGI IMG/M metagenome (GOLD analysis project Ga0207747, IMG submission 184839) | High solid enriched microbial communities from the Joint BioEnergy Institute, USA - SP1-1-D (SPAdes) | ecosystem: Engineered > Bioreactor > SSF (Solid state fermentation) > Aerobic >...
GGGCCACGCATCGCGGTGACAGTCGGCGCCATGGCGCCCACAGGCGGGCCCCTTCCCCCTTCACCCCGCGTCACCAGCCGTTGCCCAGGCAGGCGAATGGCGCCGGGACTCCAGCCCCGACTTTCGCAGCTGCTGCCGAAAAACATTTCTTTCTCAATACCTTGCAGGCGCGAGGGCGATTTAGGCACCACAGCAGCAGGGGTTGTGCCGGGGGAAGAGGACCTGTTGGGCGGCGGGATCATGCCGGCGGCGGGATCATGCCGATCGGGTGGCAGACATGGTCTTTGGTCAGGCCCGACGCGGTACGCACCGGCATGCGGCACGGGCCTCCGAGCCTGACGCGTAGCACCATCAGGCTCGAAAAAGTCAAGCATTCCCACGACCTTGCGTGCTGACTTTAGCACCACAAGTCGATTTCGAGCGCCGTCTATCGAGCACCGTCAATAGCTTACACGCGCCAACTGTGAAAGTCAGGCCAGACCCTGCCTGACCGGCCCGGCCGATGGTCAAGCGCGTCCCGGCCCAGGTCGCTGCGAACTTGACCTGCCGATGGTCCTCCTCGCCCTGGTCAGCCGGGAGGGCTATCTCCGGCAGGAACTGGACTCAGCGAACCCGCATTCGTCGCCAGCGCCGCTACTCCGCGGCGCGCAGCCGGACGGTGTCGGCGGGCTCGTCCTGCTGGCCCTTGCCGTCCCGCCCGGCAATCCAGGGATAGAGCGAGGGGAGCACCAGCAGCGTCAGCATGGTCGCCGTGACCAGGCCGCCGATCACCACCGTGGCGAGTGGCCGCTGCACCTCCGCCCCGGCACTGGTGGAGACCGCCATCGGCAGGAAGCCGAGGCTCGCCACCGTCGCCGTCATCAGCACCGGGCGCAGGCGGATCATCGCCGCCTCTCGCGCCGCGGTCATGGGGTCCTTCCCCGCCATGCGCTGCTCGACGATGTAGCTGACCAGCACCACGCCGTTCAGCACGGCAATGCCGAACAAGGCGATGAACCCCACCGCGGCGGAGATGCTGAAGGGCAGCCCGCGCAGCCATAGCGCCAGCACGCCCCCCGTTGCGGCGAAGGGCACGTTGACGAAGATCAGCGCCGAAAGCCTGAGGCTGCCGAACATGATGAAGAGCAGCGCGAAGATCAGCGCCAGGGCGGCTGGCACCACGATGGTCAGCCGCGCCGTCGCCTCCTGCAGGTTCTGGAACTGCCCACCCCATTCCATGCTGTAGCCCGGCGGCAGGTTGACCTGCCGCCCCACCACGCCCTGCGCCTCGGCGACGAAGCTAGCGATGTCGCGGCCGCGGACATTGGCTTCCACGGTGATGCGGCGGCGGCCCTTCTCGCGGCTGATCTGCGCCGGCCCGTCCTCGACCCGCACCTGCGCCAACTGCGTCAGCGGCACGGCGCGGCCGGTGGCATCCGCGATGCGCAACTGGCGGATCCGGTCAGGATCGTTGCGGTCCTCCGGCCGCAGGCGCACGCGGATATCGTAGCGGGCATTGCCCTCCACCAGGGTACCCACGGTGCGGCCGCCCAGCGCCTCCACCACGTCCAGCACTTGGGATACGTTCAGCCCGTAGCGGGCCACCGCCTCCCGGTCGATGATGACGCGCAAGTAGGGCTGACCCGCCGTCTGCTCCGCCTTCACGTCAGCCGCGCCCGGTACCTGGGACAGCGCCTGCACGGTCGCCTCCGCCAGCGTGCGCAGCGCCGCCGGGTCGTCGCCGTAGATCACCACCGCAACATCGGATCGTACGCCCTGCAGCATGTCCTGCATGCGCATCTCGATCGGTTGCGACCAGGTGAATTGCAGTCCCGGCACCTCCCGGTCCAGCGCCGCCACGAAGGCTTCGATCAGCCCCTCGCGGTCCTGCGCCGTTACCCATTCGGTGCGCGGCTTCAGGATGATGAAGCTGTCGCTCTGCTCCACCCCCATCGGGTCGGTTGCGATCTCGGAGGTGCCGGAAAGGCTGACCACTGTCTCCACCTCCGGGAAACGGCGTAGCGTCTTCTCGATCAGCGTGGTGGTCTCGATCGCGGTGGACAGGCCCATACTCGGCAGCTTGGTGATAGTGACGGCCAGCGCTCCCTCGTCCAGTCGGGGGATGAATTCGGCGCCAAGCCGCGTGCCGATCACGCCGCTTGCCACCAGCAGTGCCAGTGCCAAGCCGATGGTCGGCACCGGATGCCGCTCAGTCCGTGCCAGCAACGGCGCGTAATAGCGGCGGACCCAGGCGATCACGCGGCTGTCGCCCTCCGCCACCGGCCGCCGCAGGGCAAAGGTCGCCAGCACCGGCATCAGCACCAGGGTTAGGACCAGGGACGCAAGCAGGGCGAAGATCACCGTCAGCGCCATGGGGTGGAACATCTTGCCCTCGACGCCCTGCAGGCTGAGGATCGGCACATAAACCACGGTGATGATCGTCACCGCGAAGAGGACCGGCCGTCCCACCTCGTGCGCCGCCTCCCGCACCACCTGCTCGATCGGACGCTTCGGCGCTACGGCCCGGCGGCGCACCACATTCTCGATCATCACCACGGCGCCATCCACGATCAGGCCGAAGTCTATGGCGCCGAGGCTCATCAGGTTGCCGGAGATGCCGGCATGGTACATTGCCGTCGCCGCGGCGAGCATGGAGAGCGGGATGGCCAGCGCCACCACCAGCCCGGCGCGGATATTGCCCAGCAGCACCAGCAGGACCACCACCACCAGCACCGCTCCCTCGATGAGGTTCGTCGCCACGGTCTGGATGGTGCGCGCGATCAGGTCGGCACGGTCGTAATAGGGGACGATCTCGACGCCGGGCGGCAGGCTGGGGCCGATGGCCTCGATCGCCGTCTTCACCCGCTGGCCGACCTCCCGCGTGTTCTCGCCGAGCAGCATCAGGGCGACGCCGACCACCGCCTCTCCCCGCCCGTCACGGGTCACGGCGCCCAGGCGCGGCCGCGATGCTTCCACCACCTGCGCAATATCGCGGACATAGAGCGGTACCCCGCCCTCGCCGGTGCGCAGCACCACGCGGCCGATATCCTCGGGATTGGCGATCAACCCCTCGCCGCGGATCACCGCCTGCTCGCCGTTGTGCTCCAGAGTCGCGCCGCCGCGGGCGCCGTTGTTGCGGCTGATGGCCTCGAAGACCTCGGCGAGCGACAGGCCGTAGCGGGTCAGCGCATCGGCCGCGACCTGGACTTCATAGGTTTTCAGCTCGCCGCCATTGGCGTTGACGTCGATGACGCCCGGCACCTGCCGCAGCCGGGGCGCGATCTGCCAGTCCAGGATGCTGCGCAGCTCCATCAAGGAATGGCCGGCACCGCGCACCTCGAATTGGTAGATCTCACCGAGGCCAGTGGAGATCGGCCCCATCTGCGGCGTGCCGAATTCGGGCGGGATCTGCACCGAGGGCAGGCGGGAGAAGACCAGGTTGCGTGCCGCGTAGATGTCCGTGTCGTCGCTGAAGCGCACATAGACCACGGACAGTCCGTAGCGGGAGACGGAGCGCAGGTTCTCCATATGCGGCAGGCCCTGCAGCGCCAACTCCACCGGGAAGGTGATGAAGCGCTCCACCTCCAGCGGGCCGAGGCCGGGGGACTGGGTGATGACCAGCACCTGGCGCGGGGAGATGTCGGGCTGCGCATCGATCGGCAGCCGCCGCAGGTCGTACAGCCCCATGGCGACCAGGACGCCGACCAGCACCAGCACCACGGCCCGGTTCGCCAGCGCGGCATCGACGAGGCGGGCCATCATCGGCGCTCAGTCCTTCGCCTCGATGCGGCTGTGCAGCAGCAGCGCCTTCAGGCGGAAACTGCCCTGGGTCGCCACCACCTCGCCGGGTTCCAGCCCGTCCATTATCTCCGTCATCCCGCCCTGGCGCAGTCCGGGGCGGATGTCGCGGCGGGCGAAGCGGTTCTCCGCAAACTGCACGAAGACCACCGGCTGGTCGTCCACCCTCTGCAGCGCCGCATCGGGCACCACCAGCCCCTCGCGGCCGAGCGGGGCCTCGATCTCCACCGTGGCGAACATGTTGACCTTCAACGCCCCGTCCGGGTTCGGGATCTCACAGCGGACCTTGGCGGTGCCGGTGCGGGGATCGAGCTGGTCGGCGACATAGGCGACACGGCCGGGGAAGCGCTGCCCCGGATAGGCCTCGACGGCGATGCCGATGGCTGCGCCCGGCTGTACCGCGCCCAGCTCCCGTTCCGGCAGGTCGGCCTGGACCCAGACCGTCGAAAGATCGGCCAGGGTGAAGATTTCCCGGCCCGTATCCACCAGCTCCCCGGGCGTGGCGCCGATGGAGAGCACGGCGCCGTCGAAGGGCGCGAGGATGGCACCGCGCGCATCCGCGGGCGTCGCGCCGGCAAGGCTGACCGCCTCCGGTGCCTGCGGGCCGGCCGCAGCGGGGCTGTAGCGCGACAGCATCTCGCGCCAGTGCTCCACCTCCACCGTGCGGGTCTGCACCGCGGCCTCGGTGCGGGCCAGGTCGGCGCGGCGGCGTTCCACGTCGCTCTGTGCCAGGGCGCCGGTCCGTACCAGGCTCTCGGCGCGTTGCAGGGAGGCGCGGGCGGTCGCCGTCTCGGCCTCGGCCTGGCGCAGCGCCGCCTGGGCGCTGGCGAATTGGTGCCGCGCTTCCGCCAGATCCAGCGCATCCAGCACCGCCAGTTGCTGGCCTGTGCGCACGCGCTGGCCAACCGTCACCTCGATGGACTGCACCCGGCCGCGGGCCAGGGGATTGATATGGGCAAGGCGCAATTCATTGAACCCGACCATCCCGGTGACGCGAATGGTGCGGACCAGCGGACGCCGCTCCACCGGGGCGGTTTGCAGGCCGAAATTGCGGGCGGCTTCCGGCGACAGCTCCACCTCGGTGGGCAGGGGCTCCTCCGGCGCTGCAGCGGGTGGCGGTTCCGGCGGCGGGACTGTCCAGCGACCGGCAAGGAAGCCGCCTGCCGCCGCGGCGCATCCCGTCCCGGCAAGCAGCAACAGGGTCTGGCGGCGGGTCATGGCATCACCCCAAGGGCCTGGTTCAGCCGGGCACGAGCCCGGTCCTGGCCGGCCCGCGCGCGGGCACGGGCGAGATCAGCATCGAAGGCAGCGGTTCGGGCGCGGATCACCTCGACCAGCGGCATCTCCCCCGCGGCATAGGCCTGTTCCAACTGCCGGCGGCGCTGCTCCAGGGTGCGGAAGCCGGCCTCGGCCAGCCGCACCTGCGCCTGCGCAGCCTCGAAGGCGAGGCGCGCCTGGCGGATCTCGATCTCCAACTCGCGTTGCAGCAGCGCGAGCTGCGCCTCGGCACGGGTGACCTCCGCCTGCGCAGAGGCGATGCGGGGGCGGTTGCGGGCCTCGGTCGCCAGCGGCAGGCGCACCACCAGCCCGACCCGCGTGTCGAAGCGCTCCGGATAGGTGGTCCGCTCGTGCCGGCCTTGCAGCGAGACGGTGGGGCTGTCGCGTGGCGTGGCCTCTACCAGACGCAGCGCCGCCCGCGCCGCGTCCACCGCGCGATGGGCTGCCAGCAGGCGGGGATGGTCCGGCGCCGGCAGGGATGGCGGGGTCCGGTCCTCGGCCAGGCTGGGCACGGCGGAAAGGCCGGTGATGACGGCGAAGCGCGCCTGCGCCTGGGCCAGCAGAGCGCGTTGCTCGGCCAGGGCGGATTCGGCGGCCAGCGCCTCGCCGCGAGCGAGCAGCGCATCGGCGCTCGGGCTCTCGCCGCGCCGGACGCGCTGTTCGGTGATGGTGGCGAGATCGCGGGCCGCCGCGGCCCGGCGCTCCAGGGGCGGTCCGGCCAGGGCGGCCTCCTCCACCTGGCCGGCGGCGTCGCGCACCAGCCCGGCGATGGCCAGGCGCAATTCGGCGAGGCGCGCATCCAGCTCCCCGATCCCGGCCTGCGCCTGGCGTGCCGTGGCGCGGCCCTCACCGGGCAGCCAGACCGGCGTGCCGATCTCCAGCCCGAGGGAGGCGTAGCCCTGGTTGGAGAGGAAGCGGTCCGAGGCAACATCGCCCTGGACGAAGGGAGAGGGTGGGAACAGCCGCTCCGCCGCGTCCCGGCGCGCCTCCTGCACCGCCCGCTGGGCGATGAGCGGCCGCGCCTCGGGGCTGCGCTGCCAGGCCGCCTCCACGGCCTCGGCCAGCGTCGCTGCGCACAGATGGGCGGGGAGGGCAAGCCAGCCCAGGAGAAACACAGCGATGACCAGCCGGCGGGAACCGGCTGCGCAGAGACGGCCGGAATGGGCCCGATCCCGGCAGACGGCGGCTGGTGCATTCATGACGGCGGTCCTTCTGCCAGAGCGAGGCTGACAACACGCTGACATGGATCAAGGGGCGGGTTGCTTCTCCATCCCCTGTCAGATTGCTGACGGTGGGCATCAGCCGCCGGTCAGCGGCACTGCGCCAGTCTCCCTTGCATCGCCCTGCATCCTGCAGCGCGACTGTCCGAAGGAGAAAGACTGATGCGCAAGCTCGCCATCCTCGCCGCCGCCCTGGCCCCGCTGGGCATCGTCGCCGCGGCCCAGGCCACCAGCCTCGGCCGCCCCTGCACCTCGGCGCCGGAGTCCCAGTGGCTCTCGCTCGACGCGCTGAAGGCCAAGGTGGAGGCCGCCGGCTACCGGGTCCAGAAGGCCAAGCTGAAGGCCGCCTGCGGCGAGATCTACACCATCGACCGCAATGGCAATCGGGTCGAACTGTTCCTCGATCCGACCTCGGGTGAGATCGTCGGGAGCCATTGAGCCGGAGGGATGACGTGACCATCCGCAGCGATGCGGTCGAAGCCGGCGGCGCCCCGCCGCCGGCGATGGCCGCCAGCCCCGGGGATACGGCCCAGCCGATGGTGCGGGTCTGGGATCCCTTCGTCCGGCTCTTCCACTGGAGCCTGGTCGGCCTCTTCGCACTCGCCTTCGTCACGGGGGACGAAATCGAGTGGCTGCACCTGGCCACCGGCTATGCCATTGCGGGCCTCGTCGGCCTTCGCGTCGTCTGGGGGTTCGTTGGGCCGCGGCATGCGCGCTTCGCCGATTTCGTCCGGCCGCCGCGGGAGGTGTTCGCCTATCTCCGCGATGCCGTCCGGCTGCGGGCGCCGCGCCATCTCGGGCACAACCCGGCCGGGGGCGCGATGGTCCTGGCCCTGCTGGCGCTGCTGGCCGGGATCTCCGTCACCGGCTTCATGATGACGACGAATGCCTTCTGGGGCGCGGAATGGGTCGAGGAACTGCATGAGGGGCTGGTCAACACCATGCTGGTCCTCATCGCCCTGCATGTGGCTGGCGTCCTGTTCGCCAGCTTCGAGCATGGCGAGAACCTAATCCGGGCCATGCTCACCGGCCGCAAGCGGGCCCGGTGAGGTCCCTAACGCATGGCGGTGCCGGCCGGGCGCGCCGCCATGCCGGCGCCCTCTCCACGGCTTGGCAGCCGGATCTCCGCCCGCAGCCCGCCAAGCCCCGACCGGCCGAGGGTGAGCGAGCCGCCATAGGCCTCGGCCAGGTCGCCGACGATGGCGAGGCCCAGCCCGGCGCCCGGCTTGGTCGCATCCAGCCGCCCGCCGCGGGCCAGCGCGATCGCCGCCTCCGCCTCGGGAATGCCGGGCCCGTCATCCTCGACCGAGAGCAGGACGGTGCCGCCGGCCTCCCGCCGCCCGCCGAGGCGGACATGACTCTGCGCCCATTTCATCGCGTTCTCGGCGAGGTTGCCGAGCATCTCGGCCAGGTCCTGCGCCTCTGCATCCACCATCAGCCCGGCCGGGATCTCCACCTCCCAGGTGAGGTCCTGTCCCCGCGGCGCCCGGCGCAGCACGTCCACAACCCGTTGCGCCACCGGCGCGGGAGCCGCCTGCCGCAGGCCGCCGCCAGCTGGCGCGGCCCGCGCGCGGGCCAACTCGCGCTCGACATGCCGTCGCATGCTTTCGGTGACAGTCTCGATCTCGGCGGCCAGATCGGCCTCGCCGCGTTCCCGCAATTGCGCCGCATCGGCGGCCAGGATGGTGAGCGGCGTCTTCAGTCCATGCGCCAGATCGGCGGCCCGCGCCCGCGCCCGCTCCAGCGCCGCGTCCTGCGCATCGAGCAGATGGTCCAGCTCGGCCGCAAGCGGCCGCACCTCATCCGGAAAGCCCGTCGCGCCGAGCCGTGCCTCCTGCCTGGCGCGGACCGCGGCCAGCCGGCGCCGCAGCAGGTCCAGCGGCCGCAGCCCCACCGTCACCTGCACCCAGGCGGCGGCGATCAGCACGGCGGCGAGCATGCCCAGGGAAGGCGCAAGGTCGCGCGCGAAGGCAAGATCGGCGGCGTGCAGTTCCGCCCGGTCCACCGCGACCACGGCGCGCACATCGCCGCCGCCAAGGCTGGCGGGCAGCGTGACCTCCCGCTCCACCGCAAGCAGCGAGGCACCGCCGGGGCCGGGAATGGTGTGCCGGTGCACCTCCCCGCGCTGCAGCACATCGGGCGGCAGGCGCAGGACCATGTCCCAGAGCGAGCGTGAACGCAGCACCGCCCCGCCCTGCGCCGGCGGCTCCTCCCGGATCTGCCAATAGAGGCCGCTCAGCGGCTCCAGGAAGCGCGGCTCCGCCGGCGCGCGGAGGAGTTCCAGCGTGCCGTCCGGCGCCCGCCCCAGGCCATCTATGAGCTGGCGGAGATTTGCTTCCAGCTCCAGCGCCATGCGCCGCTCCACATGCCGCTCGAACAGCAGCACCAGGCCGAATCCGGCCAGGGCGAGCGCCAGCAGGATGGAGGCGGCCCCCGCGGCCAGCAGGCGCAGGCGGAGCGAGCCGCGCATCACCGGCCGGGGGCGGCGGGCTCGGGCACGATATAGCCGAAGCCGCGCCGGGTCTCGATCAGATCCACGCCGAGCTTCCGGCGCAGGCGGCCCATCAACACCTCGACCGCATTCGGGTCGCGATCATGGTCGTGGTCGTAGAGATGCTCCATCAGCTCGGTCGGCGGCACTACCCGGCCGGCATGGTGCATCAGATAGCTCAGGCAGCGGTATTCGAGCGGGGAGAGCGCCACCGGTGCGCTGTCCACCGTGACCCGCATCTGCCGCGTATCCAGCGTGACCCGGCCGATCGCGATCGTCGGTGCGGCCCGCCCTGCGGCGCGGCGCAGCAGGGCGCGGATGCGCGCCAGCAGCTCCTCCATGGCGAAGGGCTTGGGCAGGTAGTCGTCGGCCCCGGCATCGATGCCCTCCACCCGCTCCGCCCAGGCGCCGCGCGCGGTCAGGATCAGCACCGGGAAGCCGCGGCCGGCCGCACGCCATTTCCGCAGCACGGTCAGCCCGTCCAGCTTCGGCAGGCCGAGATCGAGCACGGCGGCGTCGTACTCCTCCGTATCGCCCTGGAACCAGGCGGCCTCCCCGTCGCGGGCCAGGTCCACCGCATAGCCCGCGCCCTCCAGTGCCGAGCGAAGGCCGCGGGCGATCCGGGCATCATCCTCGACCAGCAGGATCCGCATCACTCCGCCTTCCGCTTCAGCACCTTTGCCGTCGCCGCATCCACACGCACCTCGCTCAGCCGGCCGGCGGGGCCGACCACCTTGAATTCGTAGATCCAGCGACCGCCCTTTCGCTCGAAGGACACGCCCACCACCTCGCCGCCGAGTTCCGGCCGCAGGCGCGCGAGGATATCGGTGAGCGGCAGGGCCTCGCCGCGCTCCAGCGCCTCGCGGGCGCGGTCGTGGTCGCGGTGCGAGCCGCCAAGCGCGGGCGGGACGGCAAGAAAGGCCCCACCGGCCGCACAGAGGCCGCAGCCGAGACGGAGCAGGCTCCGGCGGCGGATCGGGATGCCCGTGGTCATGGCCCGTATTCTGAGCCGCCACGGCTGACAGGTCGCTGACATGGATCAACAGCGCCTCCAGCGCGGGCGGCATGGCCGGCATCCTCAGAGCCAAGACCCCGTGGCAAGCCGCTTGGCCCGGAAGACGATCGCTCAGCCGAGGCCAAGCACGCGCAGCGTGTGCCGGGCGATCATGCGTTCCTCGTCGGTCGGGATCACCCAGGCGGCGACGCGGGAGCCGTCGGCGTTGATGCGCGGCCCGCCGCTGCGGTTGCACGCAGGGTCGAGTTCCAGCCCGAGCCAGCGGCAGCCATCACAGACCGCCTCCCGCGTCGCCGCATCGTTCTCGCCGATGCCGGCGGTGAAGACGATCCCGTCCAGCCCACCCAGCGCCGCGGCCAGCGAGCCAACCTCCCGCACGATGCGGTAGACATAGAGGGCGATCGCCTCCGCCGCCTCCGGCGTCCCTGCGGCGCGCAGCCGGCGCATATCCTGCGAGAGCCCCGAGACGCCGAGCAGGCCGGAGCGACGGTAGATCAGGTCTTCCAGCTCCCGCGCCCCCAGGCCATGCCGGTCCATCAGGTAGATCAGCACCCCTGGATCGAGCGCGCCGCAGCGCGTGCCCATCATCAGCCCATCGGCCGCGGTGAAGCCCATGGTGCTGGCGACGCTGCGCCCGCCCTGCATGGCACAGAGGCTGGCACCATTGCCGAGGTGCGCGGCGATCACCCGGCCCGCGGCCAGCGCCGGGTCCAGTTCCGCCAGACGGTCAGCGATGAACTCGTAGGACAGGCCGTGGAAGCCGTAGCGCCGCACCCCCTCGGCGGTCAGCGCGCGCGGCAGGGCGAAGCTTCGCGCCAGCGGCGGCTGGCTGCGGTGGAAGGCGGTGTCGTAGCAGGCGACCTGCGGCAGTGCCGGCGCAAGCTCGGCAATGGCCCGGATCGGCGCCAGGTTGTGCGGCTGGTGCAGCGGCGCCAACGGCTCCAGCGCGGAGAGCGCCGCCAGCAGCGCCGCATCCACCCGCTCCGCCGCCGCTGGCCGGTCGCCGCCATGCACGACCCGGTGGCCGATGGCGACGACACGGTTGTCCCCGAGATGGCCCCGCAGACCCTCCTGTAGGTGCAGCACGGCGGCGCGATGGTCGAAGCCTTCGGCCGGGAAGCGCCGCTCCTCCAGGACGGCGCCGCCACCGTCGCGCAGCAGCAGGTGCGGCTCCGCACCGATACCCTCCACCTGGCCGCGCAGCAGCGGCCCTGCCTCATCCAGCGGCAGCGCATAGGCGGCGAATTTCAGGCTGGAGGAGCCGCCGTTCAGCACCAGGACACAGCCACTCATGGCTCAGCCCACCGCGGCAGCGAGGGCGCCGCGCCCCGCCGCGTCCACCAGCACCGCGACGGCGCAGGAGGCGAGATGCGTCATCAGGCTGTCGGCCCGGCTGGTCAGGATGATCGGCACCCGGGCGCCGAGCACGATACCGGCCGCATCCGCCCCGGCGAGGAAGGAGAGGCTCTTCGCCAGCATGTTCCCGGCCTCCAGGTCCGGCACGATCAGCACATTGGCCCGGCCGGCCACGGGCGAACGGATGCCCTTCGTGGCCGCCGCCTCCGCGCTGATGGCGTTGTCGAGTGCCAGGGGCCCGTCGATCAGCCCGCCGGTGATCTGGCCGCGATCCGCCATCTTGCACAGCGCCGCCGCCTCGATGGTGCCGGGGATCTTCGGGTTGACGCTTTCGGTGGCAGAGAGGATGGCGACGCGGACCTCCGGGAAGTGCAGGGCCTGGGCCAGCTCGATCGCGTTCTGCACGATGTCGGCCTTCTCGGCGAGCGTCGGTGCGATGTTCACGGCGGCGTCGCTGATGATCAGCGGCGCGGGATGGCCGGGGACGTCCATGACGTAGCAATGGCTGATCCGGCGGGCGGTGCGCAGCCCACCCTCGCGGGCGACCACGGCGCCCATCAGCTCGTCGGTGTGCAGGCTGCCCTTCATCAGCGCCGCGGCCTCACCGCACCGCACCGCCGCCACCGCCGCCTCGGCCGAGGCATGGCTGTGCGGCGTGTCGGTGATGGGCAGGCCGCTGATGTCAATTCCTGCCGCGGCGGCGGTCCGCCGCACCCGCGCCTCCGGGCCGAAGAGCAGCGGGCGGATGAGGCCGAGCCGTTGCGCCTCCACCGCGCTCTCCAGAGAGATCGCATCGCATGGATGCGCCACGGCGGTGGCGACCGGCGGCAGGTCGCGGCAGGCCTCCAGCAGGCGGCGGTACTTCTCGCCCTTCGGCGGCGGGCTGCTCATGAGCGAATCCCTCCTGGACGGCGGGGCTGGTGCCACCGCCGCTGGCTACAGGCGATGCAGGATGCCACCGTAACGCGTGCGCCGCATTGACCGGTATCAAGGAGGGCGCCGCGGCCCCCACGCGCAGCGGCTGTGCATGGCCGGCCTGTGCGGCCGCTTCGCGCGGGAGTGATCCGGCTGCCGGTCCCGTGTCCTTCCGGCGGATCGCTGCCTTGGCGTATTCAAGGCGGGTGTCGGAAGGGCCGGTGGACCGTGAGCGCCATCGAGCAGTTCTTCTTCTTCCTCGTGCCAGCCGTCATCGCCGGCGGCGGCATCGCCGCGGCCGTGCTGCATCGCGTTGCGGCCCGTGGCGGTCATGCCCGCCGCTCGCCCGGAAAACGGCAGGGCCGCTGGCGGCACCGGCGCCATCCTGGCCCTGGGGTGGGATGACTGCCACGGCATGCTTCGCCGGCATCCTCCCCGCGCACGAGAATGCCATGATCGCTGGATGATCCCGCTCCGCACTGAGGCGTTTCAGGGACGGCTTTGACAGGAGGCCGATATGCGGAAATTCGTTCGGGCTTGGTCCTCGGTTGCCCTGGTCGCCATGAGCATGGCACTGGCAGCGTGCCATACCATGCAGGGCGTTGGTCAGGATGTCAGCGCCACCGGCCGGGCCGTGAGCGGGACCGCCGAGCGCGCTACGCCGCGCTGACGATCCCGGCTCTCTCCGCCCGTGGGGTTTTCCCGCGCCGGCGACCGCAGGGCATGAGCGGCAAGCCTTCGCCGGCTGCGAAGCCTTGTCGCGCGGAGTCATGGGCGGCACCATTCTGGCACAGGACCATGCTCTGTGCGGGCGCGTTCCGGTGTTCTCGCGCGCCCCGCACAAGTCATGGGCGATCTGCTTCCCTGGTTGCCTCGCGTTCCGGTTGCTTTAATTCTGGGGCATGCTCTCCCGCCGCCTTCTTCTCTCGGGCGCTGGCGCCTTGCTCGCCGGCTGCTCCTCCACCACGGCCCAGCCCCCCACGCCTACGCCGGCGCCGGCCACCGCCACCCCTGCCACGGCTTCCTCCGCTTCGGGGATTATGGCCGATACCGTCGGCTTCGAGGATTTCCTGCAGGGGGTCCGCGATGAGGCGCTGCGTTCCGGCATCAAGGCCGCAACGGTGCAGCGCGCCCTCTCCGGCATCCGCCCGCTGGCGCGGGGCCTGG
>Ga0207747_1001858_pt1 | contig 13164 bp, 7 predicted proteins | sample HigsolmetaGSP11D_FD_184839 | JGI IMG/M metagenome (GOLD analysis project Ga0207747, IMG submission 184839) | High solid enriched microbial communities from the Joint BioEnergy Institute, USA - SP1-1-D (SPAdes) | ecosystem: Engineered > Bioreactor > SSF (Solid state fermentation) > Aerobic >...
AGCAAGAACGGATACGAGACATCGACCTTAAGCGTATTGATATCCGTCAGCACTTCATTGATTTCTTTATCTTTTTCCGTCTGGAACGCGAGCTTCACAAAATATTGGGAATATCGATAAATGTCCTCGACAATTTGTTGAACACCCAGTTCACTGTGCTCAAATACATACGCCTTGAAACTGGAGTATACTTCTTGAATGTTTGGAATTCGCCCCGTCTTCACCGTTAAATAGTCACGCATAAATCGGTCAAACAAAGCGGAATTCGTCAAATTCCCGAAGCTTTTCTCCATCGGATACCAGTATTCCGTGTACAGTTCCGTCTGCTCTTTCGGCTCCAGTTTCATCAAAACGAAGTTTCGGATCAAATCGGCTTGCGACAGATCAAGCCCTGTCGAGTTCAGACTTTCAAAAATCAACTGCGGATTGTCATGGTCACGATCCAACGAAATATCTACAACAATCAACTTGGAGATTCCCTGATACAGCTTGTTCAGATCGATGCCGCTGTTTTTGATGGATTCCGCAAAAAAATTGTAGTTCTCATACACCCTAGGGGAGTATGCTTCGGGGAGTTTTTTGTCCAAAATCAGGTTGATCAGCGTGTCCTTATCGCTCTGGGTCAAGATGAGTTTGTGATACAGTTCCCCCTCTTCTTCGTTGTTGACCAGATAGTAATTCATGATTTTCTTTTTCGTAATTTCCAGGGGTTGTCCGCTCTCCTCGATGGCTTTGCCCAACGCAAGCAACAGTAACGTCAACGTGGTCAATCGTTGCTGTCCATCAATGACGAGCAGTTGCGGAACGGATGATACTTGATATAACCCTTGTTCTATGTATACAATCGAACCCACGAAATGACCTTTTATTTTTTCGTCTTCCGCCGCTCTGACAATATCGTTCCAAAGCTGGCGACACTGCTTTACCGTCCAGCTATATTTTCGCTGATAAATCGGGATGATGAATTGCTTGGTGCCTTGCATAAATTTCAATAAGTTCGTTTCTACCGCCTTCACTTGTCCCTCTCCTCGTAAAAGAATTCCTTTACCCCATTTTACGACGACCTGAGTACCACTTCCAAGTCTCTGAATTTCCATTATTTGGAACGCTGTTTCGCGAATTTGGCTTGAGTAACATCTTCATTTCTTTTCCGTTGTCGAAGGTATCAGGTGCGGGTATGCCTGCTAGACGATTGCGATATTAAATCTGCTTCCCTGTTTGTTGGATGATCCTTGGAGAAACGTCAGAGGATTTAAAGAGGGGAAAATACGGATGAGTTAGCACATCCATTTGACAATGAAATAACGGGAAGGAAAAGGATTTGCCAGTCCCATCAAGCAAAATGATTCCTTTCAAGACTCTTTATGAAAGAATGCAAGCATTTCCAAAACGAAATGATCGGCCTTTCCCCTGCCCCCTTCCGCAAACCAATCTCAGGATAACGATCAATCCATTTTGATTTCCCTACTATGTCAAGAGAAAATAAATCATGTCCATCCCGCTCAAGCCCCACCAAAGCCTCCAATCCCTTGCCGTACAAGGGTTTTCAGGCTTTGAGGAACCAGTCGGAACAAAATACCAGGAACATAATAAGTGTCCGTCCAATTGGAAGAAATTAGTTGAAAGGGCGGCAGGGAGCACGAAAATGGAACGTTGGGAAATGTCCAGGGAAATATTTGAGTGAACAAATGGAGAAGCTCAATCGGATCATAGCGGGAGGGGGTATATTGGGAAACTGCTTGATTTATCAATGTTCGTTCCTGCCCCCTATCCACTGTACCACTTTCAAGAAAAGAAAAAGCCCAGCATGGATCAGGGCAAACCCCTGCCACGCTCGGCTTCTTGGACATTTTTTATTTTCCCTGGACAGTTTTTATTTTCCCAAGACGGGATTTATTTTCTGTCTACACTACATTAGATAAATTCCTCACACTCACTCCACCGTTACGCTCTTCGCCAGGTTGCGCGGCTTGTCGACGTCGTTGCCGCGGGCCAGGGACGCATAGTAGGCCAGAAGCTGCAACGGGATGACAGACAGCGCTGGCGACAGGAGATCCATCGTCTTCGGGATGTAGAACACCTCATCGACCGACTTCTGCAGATCCGCGTCTCCTTCGGAGGCGATGCCGAGCACATAGGCGCCGCGCGCGCGCACCTCGATGATGTTGCTGACCGTCTTCTCCATGACATCGGTCTGAGTTGCCAACGCGATTACCGGCGTGCCTTGCTCGATCAGCGCCAGCGTACCGTGCTTCAGTTCACCCGCCGCATACGCCTCGGAGTGAATATAGGAGATCTCCTTCAGCTTCAGAGAGCCTTCCTGCACTACCGCATAATCGAGGCCGCGGCCGATGAAGAACAGGTTGTCGTGCACCGCGATCTTCTTAGCGATCGCCTTGATGTCCTCCGCACGTTCGAGAATCGACTGCACCTGCGCAGGCAACTGCTGCAGATTGGCGATGATATTCTCGATAAGCGCAGAGTCAGCGGTTCCCAGCAGTTGCGCGAAATGCATGCCCAGCAGATAGAACACGATGAGCTGCGACGTATAAGCTTTCGTCGAAGCAACCGCGATCTCCGGCCCTGCCCAGGTGATGATCGTGTCGTCCGCTTCACGGGCTACCGAGCTGCCAACGACGTTGGTGATCGCGATCACACGCGCTCCCTGTCGCTTCGCTTCACGCAGTGCGGCCAGCGTGTCTGCTGTCTCGCCCGACTGGCTGACGACGATGACCAGCGTATGCTCATCGATGATCGGATTGCGGTAGCGGTATTCCGAAGCCACATCCGTTTCCACCGGGATGCGAGCAAGCTGCTCGATCACATGCTTGCCGATCAGACCAGCATGGTAAGCCGTGCCGCAAGCGACGATATGAATGTGACGAATATTTCGCAGCTCATCCGCCGTCAGCTTCACTTCGTTCAGGATCACCCGCTTGCCCGACTCATCGATGCGCGCTCCCATCGTATCGCGATAAGCCTTCGGTTGCTCATGAATTTCCTTCAACATAAAGTGATCAAATCCAGCTTTTTCCGCCGTTTCGATGTCCCAATCGACACAGAAAATTTCCCGTGCAATAAAATTCCCTTCGATGGTCATCAATTCGACACTATCTTTCGTCAAAACTGCCATCTCGCCGTCGTTTAGAATATACACGTTTCGCGTATAGTCGAGAATCGCCGGGATGTCCGAGCCGATGAAGTTTTCCCCCTCGCCTACGCCGATGATCAGCGGGCTCGCCAGACGCACCGCCACCAGCTTATCCGGCTCGTTGCCGCACAGAACCGCCAGCGCATAGGCACCGCGCATCTCCTTCACCGCACGGCGCACCGTATTCACGATATCGCCGTCATACAGATCGGCCATCAGATGGGCGATCACTTCCGTGTCCGTTTCGGATGTGAAAGTGTACCCTTTCGCCAACAGGCGTTCCTTGATGACCATGAAATTTTCGATGATGCCGTTATGCACAACCGAAATGTTCACCTTGACATCCGTATGTGTATGCGGGTGAGCATTCTCATCCGAAGGCTTGCCATGCGTTGCCCAACGCGTATGTCCGATGCCGATCGAACCGTTCAACGGCTTCTCTTGCAGCTTCTCCTCCAGCACCGCGATTCTGCCCTGAGATTTGCTGACCTTAAGCCCCTCGTTTGTATAGACGGCGATGCCCGCCGAATCATAGCCTCGATACTCCAGCTTCTTCAAACCATGCAACAATATTTTCTGAGAATCTCTCTTCCCAATATATCCAACGATCCCACACATAAACCGAAGTCCCTCCTGAATCCTATCCCTATATTTTGGCAATGTAAATGAATCCAATGAATGATCAAAAGTTCCAGCAGCACGTTCAGCATTCAGACAATCCGTTCAAAGGCAAAGCGAAACCAAGCCTCCGGTACAGAAGCCTTAAACGTCTGCCTCGCTACCGCTGATGAAGGCAATATGAAACTGAGCCTCCATTCCGCTATCACAAACCCAGGAACTGGAAGCGTTATTCACTAGATTTAGCCGATCCACTATTCCCCCGGTATCTCTCTAATCAGCATCAAACAAGCCGACAGCATGTTCCGTCCCTTGTCCAATGTTTCATGCTGCCAGGCTAATGCTGATTCTGTTCCTTCATGCACAGGTGCATCAGGAATGAAATCTCTATACTCTTATGCATCTGTCAGAGCTTTGGCCGGCAAGTCACCCCGCCGTTTTCCTCTCTGACTTACAGCCCGATGCCAGGACTGGAAGGTCCCCGCCGAAAACTCCGAACACCTTCACCTCGTCAACTTATGTAGCCGCGGCATCTGTTCCGTCCGTCCGCGTATCCGATTTCTGCCAAGCGTACTTGCAGCCATCGGCCATAAGTTCTGGCGCTTAAGTGATTGCTGTGACTATCCTCCTTTCCCATCATGAGTTATTCCTATTTTATGCAATGCCTGTATAAAGCGCAACTGTTATTTTCTCACATCACTCGACAAATTCCTGATAAGTATCATGCATCATTCGATGATGAAAGACAAAGCGGATGTCGAACGGTACAGGATTCTGCGAGCAGTGTGGCGATCAGCCCGACCAACTGTCCATATATCCCGCTTCGAAACGTTCTGCCATCCGCTTTCAAGTATATATTAGGACGATGGCTTCTCGGGAAGGAATCCCCTAAGTGACAAACCCCCGTCCCTCTGTCGCATTATTGAAGTTCAGCCCGGATCACTTCCGCGATCTCGTTCACATACGATTCGACCAACTCCCCATCCGGACCTTCCGCCATGACGCGGATCAGCAATTCTGTCCCCGATGGCCGCACCAGTACCCGGCCGTCGTCGCCGAGCCTGGACTCCACATCGCGGATGACTTCCGCAATCCTCGCATTGTCCTTGTACTTGCTCTTGTCGGCGACGCGCACATTGACGAGCACCTGCGGATACTTCTTCATCACCTGTTTCAATTCGCTCAGACGCTTGCCCGATGCGATGATCGTGTCAGCCAATTGCAGCGAAGTGAGGATGCCGTCACCCGTCGTGCTATAATCGAGGAAGATCACATGGCCGGATTGCTCGCCTCCTAGGTTGTATCCTCCCTTGCGCATCTCTTCCATCACATATCGGTCTCCTACGGCTGTTTGCGCCGTTTTGAGCCCCATGCCCTCGACTGCTTTGTAGAATCCGATGTTGCTCATTACCGTCGAGACGATTGTCCGGTGGTTGAGCCGGCCTTCACTTGCCATTGCCTGCCCGCATATGCTCAGGATATAGTCGCCGTCCACCTCTTCGCCAGTGTCATCGATGGCGATCAATCGGTCGGCGTCTCCGTCGTACGACAGCCCGAGGTCGGCCCGAGCTTCAAGCACAGCTTTCTTCAGGCTTTGCGGATGCGTGCTTCCACAATTCAGGTTGATATTGAGCCCGTTTGGCTCGTTGTGAATGGTGATGACTTCTGCGCCCAGTTCGCGGAAGACGAGAGGAGCCAGTTCATAGGCGGCGCCATTGGCACAGTCCATGACGATCTTCGTGCCGGAGAAGCTGTTTCGAACCGTCGTCTTCAGGTACTCCAGGTAGCGGAACTTCGCATGCTCATGGTTCGTTACCGTTCCGAGTCCCGCTCCGACAGGACGAGGCAATACATCCTCAGACTCGTCCATGAGGCGCTCGATCTCCAGCTCCGTTTCATCCGACAGCTTGAAGCCGTCGCTGCCGAAGAACTTGATCCCATTATCCTCGACCGGGTTATGCGAAGCGGAGATCATCACCCCTGCGTCCGCCTTCATCACTCTGGTCAGATATGCGACACAGGGCGTCGTCACGACACCCAGCCGCACGACATTCGCACCGATCGAGAGCAGTCCTGCCGTCAGCGCAGCCTCCAACATCGGACCAGAGATTCGCGTATCCATGCCGATCAGCACGGTTGGCTTCTCTTTATTCGCCTGTCTGGTCAGCACATACCCTCCGCAACGACCGATGCGATACGCCAGTTCTGCGGTTAACTGCTCGTTTGCCACCCCGCGTACGCCATCTGTTCCAAAATATTTCCCCATATTCGCTCTCCTCTAAACCTTGATATCAGTTGCAGCTGTTCGATAATTGATACTATCTATTATGCGCGGATGCCTATACTGGTGATCAGCAGTCAACTGCTATAAGTCGCTGACTGTCCCTGTCCGGAACCGGCTTCTGCGATATCGCCCGGCGATGAGCCGTCTTCTGTTTCGGTGACACTGTCGTCCGGTTCGTTCGACGCTTTATCGCCGTTCGTCGGTTCAGATTCATTCTCGGTTTCGTCGCCTCCACTGCCCGATGTTTCATCCGCAGGCGCAGTAACCACTACGCTGGCTCTGAGCACATCTGCCGCAGCCAGATCAACGAACTTCGGCAGATTCACGCGCAGCGGGAGGACGAAGCTGCCAGGCGCGACATTGCTGACATCCAGGATGACCTGGACATCTCCGGCGGTCAATGCATTCACCAGAGATGCTGCGCCCTGTACGGTCAGGCTGACGACTCCGCTCGCAGGTTCAGTCAACTCGATCTCATACGCTTCAGCCTGTCCGAACAGGCGAATCGGCACGCTGTTAAACGTTCTCTGCATCGTAGGCTCCAGATCGATGCTGACTTGCACTTCGCTCGGCTCTACGTCCGTGATGCCCGGCTTGAGCGGCAACTCCACCGTCATTGTAGTATCGCCAGTTAACGTGGAAAGATCTACATTGACGCCATCATAGAATTCGACCGCATCGATCATTTCCTGCGGCCCGGAGATCGTAACGAACGTCACGTTCTGACTGACGCTGGCGACACTGAGGCCTGCCGGCGGTTTGCCGGTGAAGCTGACTTGCAACGGCACGGAACGAATCGGCGGCATGATCGGCACCTCTACGCTGACGATCGAAGGGCTGATCGTCACCCCTTCGAGCTTCTGCCCGGATGCGTTGAACGCCTCAAGCTTCACTTCACGGACAATCGTTTCAGACGCACCCTCGATATCCAGATAGCCGCGAATGCTGTGCACTTGCTCCAGCTGGCTGGAAGGAACGGTCACATGCACCCTGGCTGGATTTGCGACAGGCACGCCTGCCTTTAAGCCTTCCTGTGGCGTTCCGGTCAGTTCGATGTTGACATCGAATTGCTTCGTGTCCATCCGTTCGATCGTAACCGTCACCGTATCCGGATTCAACTGGACATCGACTCCTGTCGGGAAGTTCTGGGCGATCAGCGGCACCTGATGCGTGCCTTCGGCGAATCCTGACACATCAGCGATGATCGAATACTGTGAGGTTGGAATACGGTTAAGGGCGGATGTGGTCCCTTCGACGACGATATCCACTTCATCCGGCTCGATTGAAGCCAGATAATACTGATCCGTATCCAGCCCGGCAATCGTCACCTTCGCATCAACGATCGTATCCGTCTGGAATACGGGATTATTCTGAATTGGTGTAGTCTGCTCATAATTCAGCTTGACAACCAGCCATAGGAGTATGCCCAGGAGCAGAGCAGCGACACGAACGACGTTCACATTGTTCAACCATTTATCCACGGCGCCCTCTCCTTCTCCAGAACGGCTTCTTCGAGTTCGCGTTCTTCGGCTTCAGTTCCTCGTGCAGCTTGGAGATCAGCGATTCTTCCTTGATGTCGCGGACAACTTGTCCATTGATCGACAAGGAGACTTGTCCGGTTTCTTCGGAAACAACGACCACCACGGCATCAGATACCTCCGTCATGCCGATCGCTGCGCGATGTCTCGTGCCAAGCTCCTTGCTGATGAATGGGTTCTCTGACAAAGGCAAGTAGCAACCCGCTGCCATCAGCTGGTTGCCACTAATGATGACCGCCCCGTCATGCAACGGTGTATTCGGGATGAATATATTGATCAAGAGTTCGGACGTGATCTTGGCGTTCAGCTTGATCCCCGATTCCATGTAATCCATGAGTCCCGTATCTCGTTCGAATACGATAAGGGCGCCGATCTTGCGTTTGGCCAGGTGATTGATCGCCTTGTACACCTCGGAGATCGTCTCGTTAATCGCGGTCTCCTCAGCAGAGGATGTCCGGGCGAACAGCTTGCCCCGCCCCAATTGTTCGAGCGCGCGACGCAACTCAGGCTGGAAGATGATAATGACCGCCAGCACCCCGAAGGTAAATGCCTGATTCATCATCCAGTTTAACGTATGCAACTGCAGCGCTACGCTCAGTCCCCAGGCGATGATCAGCACAACGATCCCTTTCAGCAGTTGAACAGCCCGAGTGCCGCGAACCAGCATGATCAGCTTGTAGATGACATAACTGACGATGAGTATATCGATGATGTCCCATATGCGTATATTGGCGAAAAAATCCATCGTCAATCCTCCAACCGCCTGAGTGTGCTCCATCCAAATGGACTAGACCATGCCACAAATCTTCAAATCAGCAACTTGCTTCTATTCTATACAGTTCCAAACCATCCTGCAATCTTATACCATATCCAGTCGAACATCCGATTGACGACCGTGATGCGACCGCCGATATTGGCGCTAGATGCCGTATAGCTTCCGTCGATGACGACCAGATTGCCTTTCAGCCTTCCTTCGACGATGATCTCTCCGTTCTCCACGATCAGATCGCCGTTGACCGTCTCCCCTTCAGGCACAATGACGCGGTTGCCATTTACGATGATCTTCTCGAATTCATTCGTGCTGATGACGAGCTGCTCATTGGTATCCCACAAGGTAGCGAAACTGCTGAACATCACGATGACGAAGATGGCTGCAGCCGTCAGAGCTGGATGGCGCTTGAGCCAGTTCAGTATGGTGCGGCTCTTCTGTTGCGCTGGCAAGCTGGCCATGATGCGGTCCGACAGATCTGGCGCCGCCTTCATTCGGAGCATCTGAACGCGCTCTTCCACAATCTCCAGTTCCTTGAAGTGTTCGCGGCAGCTCTCGCACTGTCTCAGATGTTGATCCAGAATGGTCAGGTTGGAACTATTTAATTGTCCATCCAAATATTCATGTATCCAAGAGACGGCTTGTTTGCAATCCACCTTAAGCCTCCCCTTTCATCCTACGCGTTAAAAGTTCTGTACCTTAATCATACGAAACAGAGAGGATTATGTTTCAACACCGAACGCATTCGTCCTGCTATCCCGACTCCTGGGTATGTTCGATCTTGCTGCGCAGAAATTCTCTGCCTCGATGCAATCTCGTCTTGATCGTCGTAACCGGAAGTTCCAGCACATCACTGATCTCCTGCAGGGACAGATCGTGCAGATAACGCAGGATCATGATCGACTTGTATTGATCCGGCATCATGTCCAGTGCTTCGCGCACTTGCCGTCTCGTCTCGGACAGCACCAGAAGATTCTCCGGTTGTTCCGCTTCGTCCATCGGCATGAAGTCATACCCGTCTGAACTTTCCGAATCGAACAGGTTGGCATCCAACGAGACGCTGCGTTTTCGTTTGCGTTTGCGCAAGATGTCGATGCACAGATTCGTCCCGATCCGGTAGATCCAGGTTGAGAATTTTTGCGTGGGGTCATATCGCACGAGGTTCTTGTATACTCTCAGGAACGTCTCTTGCACGACGTCCTCAGCTTCATGGGCGTTGCCAAGCATCCGGTAGGCGAGATGGTATATCTTGTTTTGATATTGATCAACTAACTGCCGAAATGCTATCCGATCCCCGTTTCGTGCCAGTTGAGCAAGCCTTGCTTCGTACAGATCCATCCATCCACCCCCCATCCGCTAATGCCTTGTCAGAGCTTGTCCTAACCGGACCAAGGATATTATGTATAACTCCTGGATCAACCAGGTTAAGAAAGAGCCAGGCTCCATCTGAGCCCGACTCTTCATATGGTATGTCATTGCCTGCTATCGCCGGATTGAATCCGTGGATCAACCGGTATTTCTCATGCCAGCTGCAATGCCATTGATCGTCAGCAGCACCTCGCGCAGCAGTTCCGCATCGTCTTCTCCTTGCTCACGAAGCTTGCGCAATTCTTGCAGCAGCTTCACCTGCAGGTAGCTGAGGGGATCGACATACGGGTTGCGCAAGCGGATCGACTCTTGAATGACCGGAACATTATCGAGAATTTCCTGCTGTCCCGTAATCTTCAGGATCAGATCCGTAGTCAGTTTATGTTCATTTACGATTTGCTCCAGAATTCGTTTCTTGGTCTCCTCGTTCTTCACGAGCCCCGCATACTCTGTGGCGATCTTGAGGTCTGACTTGGAAAGAGCCATCTGCAGATTATCGATCAGCGACTGGAAGAAGGACCAGTTGTGATACATCTCGCGAAGCTCCTCCAGTCTCTCTTCCTTGCCCCGATAATAGCTGTTGAGTCCTGTACCCGCTGCATACCATGCAGGGAACAGATAACGGCTCTGCGTCCAGCCGAACACCCACGGAATGGCGCGCAAGTCCTCGAATCGGTCGCTGTTCTTCCGCTTGGCCGGTCGGGAACCGATATTCAACTCGCCAACTTCCGGCATCGGCGTCGATTCCTTGAAGAAGGTGTAGAAATCCGGATCGCGGAAGACCAGATCCTGATATTTCTCAAGCGCAACCTCGGAGATGCCCTTCACGATCTCTTCCCAACGTTCTTCTTTCTTCGCCACTTCCGGATATTTGCGCATGAGGAGTGCGGTGAGCAACGCAGAGGCAGCCTGCTCCAGACTGCGATAGGCGATGCCTTGCAGCGAATAACGCGACGACAGCACTTCCCCTTGTTCCGTGATCTTGATGCCTGCACCCAGCGTGCTCGGCGGCTGCGCGAGGATGCTTCGGTTGAGCGGCATGCCGCCTCTTCCGAGGGCTCCGCCGCGTCCATGGAAGAACTTGACCTTGACGTCATACTTCTCGGACACATCCGTCAACGTCTTCAGCGCAACGCGCAGTTCCCAGTTCGCTGTGACGACGCCACCGTCCTTGTTGCTGTCCGAGTAGCCGAGCATGATCTCCTGTACACCATCCATCGCTTTCACGCTGTCCATGAAAGCCGGCAGCTCATACAGCGTGGACATGATCTTCGGCGCTTCATGCAGGTCATCGATGGTCTCGAACAGCGGTACTGGCTGCAGGGTGCAGATGACCTTGCCGTCCGGGAAGCGTTGGTACAGTCCCATCTCCTTGGCGAGCAGCAATACCTCCAGCATGTCGCTGGCGCCTTGCGTCATACTGATGAGATAGCTCCTGATACAGTTCAAACCGAACTCTTGTTGGCCTTTTCTGACGATTCGGAATACATCCAGCACTTCACGCGTACTGTCTGAGTATTGATGATAAGCAGATGTCAGCGGTCTTGGATCGAGCAGCAGGTCGTGCAGCAGCTTGATCTTGCTCTCCTCGTTCATCTCCGAGTAATTGTCTGTGATGCCCATTTTCGACAGGATCTCAGCCATCGCGAGTTCATGTTCCTTACTGTGCTGGCGAATATCCAAAGTCGCCACATGGAATCCGAACAACTCAACCTGTCGAATCAGCTTCTTGATATATTCATCCGCCACATAATCGGCATAGTGGCTGCGCAGGCTGCGGTCGAGGATTCTCAGATCTTCGATAAATTCCTGCACATCATTGTATCGGGCAGCCTCATTTTCACCATCTTCAACCGGCTTTCCGGTGTTTCTGATCTTCTTGATCATGTAACACAGCTTGATCCGATACGGTTCCTTGCTGTTGCGCCACAGGAAATCAGAACGGAGTTGGATCTTCTCCTTGTCCTTCTCGATGGAGTCGAGTAATTCGTCGGATACCTTGACGATATTGGTGCTGAAACTCAGCATCTTGAGCAGATTCAGCAAGCTTCCTTCGTATTTATTCAGAGCGAGCTCCCTGTGCATCTTCAGCGTTTCCCACGTAACTTCATGGGTTACGGACGGATTGCCGTCTCTGTCTCCGCCGATCCAGGAGCCGAAGCGCAGGAAAGGAGGCACATGCCAAGTTTTGTCGGGATAATATTTGTCGAGACATCGTTCAAGCTCGATATACACATCCGGGATAACATCAAACAACGTCTCATCAAAGTAATACAGACCGTTGCGAACTTCGTCGAGTACCGTCGGCTTGCGGTCGCGCAGCTCATCGGTTTGCCACAGCGTGATCACTTCGTTGAGCAGCTTGTTCCTGAGCGTCTCCTTCTCGCGATAGGTCAGCGTCGGATCGTCGAGCTTCATCATATCATCGGCGATACGTTTATGTATCTCCAGGACAGCCCTTCGTGTCGCTTCTGTCGGATGGGCGGTCATGATGAGCTCCAGGTATATGCCTTGCATCATATCCTGAACTTCTTCTGCGGCGATATTCTTCTCCTTCAGTTTCAGAACCGCATCTTCAATCGATCCGGGTTGGATCTTCTCGCCGGCTGAACGTTCATATTCACGTTTGCGGCGTATGCGATGGTTCTGCTCTGCGATATTCACCAGATGGAAATATATCGAGAATGCGCGGATCACCTGATGCCTGACTTCCGGTTTGAGTTCCTGGATGCACTTCTTCAACTCGTCGTTCGATTTATTCGGATCAGCGCGCAATGTTTTGCTCATCTCGCGAATATGTTCGACAATATCCAGCAACTCCGTACCGCCTTGGTGCACCAGCACTTCCCCCAGGATATTTCCGAGGAATCTTACATCGCGGCGCAGCGCATTGTTAATGGTTTGCCTGTTGCTCTCCTGATTGATGGCTTCACTCATAAAAATCCGTTCACCCCGTTTATTTACTGCTTATCTATCTAGCTTACGGCCTTCAAGAGCGCAATAAAAATGTTCTTATCCAATCAATTGTAACAAAAAATCAAAATAAATTCCTTATATTCGCGCAATTTTATGTAAAAAATTATGCGCCAATGTCTTGCAAATTAAATTCGCTCTTCAATATGGCACCCAATCTGCCGAGTCTGCGCTAACTTCTTATCGACGCTTGCGAATATAATAAAGAAATACTTAGCTGGCACCAAGTCCTTTAGGACGCCGGTGGCAGCTTAGTATTTCTTATGTCTTACGAGAATGTATGGGAAGTTATACTTTCTATAAGACCAAAAAAACCGCGAATTTACGCGGTTTTTTTGATGGAGCGGGTGAAGGGAATCGAACCCTCGACAACAGCTTGGAAGGCTGTGGTTTTACCACTAAACTACACCCGCAATAGAAATGGTCGGGACGACACGATTTGAACATGCGACCCCCTGGTCCC
>Ga0207747_1001865_pt1 | contig 13152 bp, 10 predicted proteins | sample HigsolmetaGSP11D_FD_184839 | JGI IMG/M metagenome (GOLD analysis project Ga0207747, IMG submission 184839) | High solid enriched microbial communities from the Joint BioEnergy Institute, USA - SP1-1-D (SPAdes) | ecosystem: Engineered > Bioreactor > SSF (Solid state fermentation) > Aerobic >...
ATCGACTGGCTCGAGATATGGCGGAACAGGTCCTTCCTGAGCTGGGCGACGATGCCCTGGCCTGCCCGCTGCAGCAGGTTCGCCTGCCAATAGGAGAAGACGAAGACGATGCCGACCAGAAGCAGATACAAGAGCCCGATCAAAGCGACTTGGGCGAAGCTGCTGTTTGGCTTAAGCAGCCCGTGGTCGATCAGGATGCTGATCAGGTAAGGCTGCAAGAGATCCGCGAAGATGGCGGCAAGCGCCAGGACGAACACCATCAGGAAAGTGAAGCGGTGTGGCCTTGCGTAGGACATCATGACACGGAATGCATCATTGCGGTTCATGAGATCCCCTCCTCTTGCAGCGCGTGCAGCGAAGCATAATATCCGCCGCGCCGCAGCAATTCGTCATGGCTTCCTTGTTCGATAATCTTCCCTTCATCCAGCACATAGATGCGGTCCGCGTGGCGAAGCGCGCTGATCCGATGGGCGATGATGATCGTCGTCCGGCCTGCCCGCTCCTTGCGCAGGTTGTGGATGATGCGCGTCTCCGTGACCGCATCGACCGCCGATACGCTGTCGTCGAGCAGCAGGATCGGCGCGTTCTTCACCAGCCCGCGCGCCAGGCTGGTGCGTTGCCGCTGCCCGCCTGACAAGGTTAACCCGCGCTCGCCGAGCTTCGTATCGAAGCGGTCAGGCAGCTCGATGATGCTGCCGTAGATCTCGGCCATGCGCGACGCCTCCTCGACCCTGCTGAGATCGAGCTGCCGGTTGGAGAAGGCGATGTTGTCGCGGATCGTCGTGCTGAACAGGAATCCTTGCTGCGGCACATAGGCGATGTTCGTGCGCAGACTCTCCAGCGTGATGTCGTGAATATCCCGGCCGCCGATGAAGATCGTGCCGCGCGGAGGATCATAGAAACGCAGGAGCAGCTTTAACAACGTTGTCTTTCCGGAGCCGGTTTTGCCGACGATGCCGATTGTCTCGCCAGCTCCTATGCGCATATGGATGTCGCTCAAGGATGGTTTGTCGGACTCCGGATAGGTGAACGTCAGTCCGCGAATCTCGATATCCTCCTGCCCCTTCTCGATCGGCACGGCATTCTCGGACTCCCGGATCTCCGGCCGCTCCTCGAGCAGCTTGTTCAGGCGGTCGAGCGAGGCTCTCGCTCTCTGCATCGTGTTGATCACGTTGCCGATCTGCTGCAGCGGCTGCGCGAGCATGCGGATATAGATGGTCAAGGCGACGAAATGCCCAAGAGCGAGTTTCCCGTGAAGCGTCAGATAACCGCCGTAGACGATCGCGATCACCAGCGCCAGGCCTCCCACCATCGGCAGGAGCGATTGGAACATCGAGCTCATGCGCACGAGCCGGAGCTGGTTGTCGCGGATCTTGTCGACCGTCTTGCCGAATCTTGCACGCGCGATCTCTTCGACGGCGAACGTCTTGGTGACGCGGATGCCGCCGAACTGCTCCTCGGCCGAGTCGGTCATCGCTGCCAGAGCCTCCTGCACCTGGCTGGACCTGGCGCGAATGCGCGGCCCGAAGTAGACGACCATGAACGGTATGGCGAGCAGCGGCAGGACGCATACGGCAACCAGCGACCATGGCATGTCATTGGCCGCCATGATCACGATGATGGAGATGAGCAGGATGATCGCCGAGGTCAGCTGATTGATCGCATTGGCGATCGACTCGCGAACAGTTGAGACATCATTCATCACATAGCTGAGCAATTTGCCGATCCCGTTGCGGGAGAAATACGTTTCGCTCAGTTCGGTGAAGTGTTGGAACAAACGCTGGCGCGCCTGATACTCGAATCTACGGCCGAGCCGGTGATTCGAGTATTGGCCGATGCCGAAACATACGCCGTAACCGATCCCGATGGCAAGCAGCAACAATCCGTAACGCTGGACGCCTCCCAGATCGAGCAGTTGATGCTCGAGATCGGTTGTGAAGTTGCCGATCACGATCGGAAACAGGGAATGGATCACCTGACCCGCTCCGATGATCGAGATGGACAATACATACCACAGCCAATTGCGCTTGATGTAATCCAACAGCAGCCTCTTGCCTCTCAACTGCATCCCCTCCAAACATCGACGTGCCATTGAACGCGTTTACATGTCGCTTCAGCATGCATCCTTCGATTTCATTGCCGAACATTTCATACACCGTTAACTATACCACAATCTTGAAGTTGTTGGAGGTGAACGCGATCTAAAGATTTCGCCTTCAGCCCGCTGTGGTTTCAAAAATCCGGCGTTTTCGGCAAGATTCCTATCGATAATCAGTTTTTTCGCTGGTATTCGACACGATCATGCACAATCTGTCCATCTCCGGATCATTGGCTTATATCCCGTTTACCTCTGTTCTTTCTCACACCTCAGTGAGATTCGCAAGCTCGCCGACATGACAGCCCAGGCAGCGGAGCAGATATCGAAGCAGCTCGCCAGCGCCTGAGCATACGGCAACGTGAGCTGCGGAGAGTCGTTCCGTTGCGAACGATAAAGAAATACTTGGCTGGCGCCAAGTCCTTTAGGACGCCGGTGGCAGCTTGGTATTTCTTATGTCTTACGAGAATGTATGGGAAGTTATACTTTCTATAAGACTAAAATAAGGACGTTTTGCACCGCTACCCGAAACTGAGGAGGTCAAAACGTCCTTATTGTGTGCCATTACACCCGATGATCACGAACTTGTTGACGCAGCAGAAAACACAAATATTTCAGACTTACCGATGCTGCGTATAGACATTGGCCCTGGAAACCTCCTGGATCGCCGCACGCTCCTCCGGCGTCAGTGCTGGCGCTTGGCAAGCTGCCACGTTGTCCCGCAGCTGGTCCACGCTGCTGGCTCCAGCAAGCGTCACCGCCACCGTCGGTTCGTCCAGGCAATAACGAAGCGCCGTATGGGTGAGCGAACGCTTGCCGGATGAGATCTGCTGCAGCTTGGCACGAAGCTCCGCGAGCTCTTCCGGGCTGTAATCGAGGAATCCTTGCTCCGCCTTATGAGCACCGCCATCAGTCAGGATTCCTTTCGCCACCGGCCCGCGTGCGATGATGCTGATGCCGTTCTCCGCGAGGAGCGGGATGACCTCTTCCTCCGCCCGGCGATCGACGATGCTGTATTGGTTCATCACGCTGACGATATTCGACCTCTTGATATACTCCCTGATGACGTTCGGACGAATCGAGGAGATGCCGTACCAGCGAATCCAGCCTTGCTCCTTCAGCTTCTCGAACGCTTCGATCGTCTCGTCGATCGGATCATCCAAAGTGCCGCCATGGAGTTGATACAGGTCGATGTAATCCGTATTCAAGCGCCTCAGGCTATCCTTCACCGCTTCCATAATATAAGCCTTGGAGGCATCCCATACCCATCCCGGCTGGCCGGGGATGATGCGGTTGCCCACCTTGGTCGCCAGCACCACTTCGGATCGGCGCCCTTGCAATGCCTTGCCGACGATGATCTCGTTTAATCCCTGGTCATACAGATCCGCCGTATCGAAGAAATTGATGCCCAGCTCCAATGCCTCGTCGATAATCCGTTTGGCGGTTGCTTCATCCGTTCCGAGCGACATGCAACCAAGCCCGATCTCGGACACGAGCAGATCCGATCCTCCCAGTCGATTCTTTTTCAATCTGACCACCTCCATTAGTAGCGTGACAGAGGGACGGGGGTTTTGTCACAACACTGCGATGTGACACCCCCCATCCCTCTGTCACATGTCACATCGCGGCGCTTTGTTCCACTGCTTTACCCGAGTGACGCACATTCAGCACGCACACCAGCGCAAGGAACATCATGACTGTAGCATAGATAAACAGCGATGAGTAATCGGTCCAATCGATAATCTGCCCGGCAAGCGGCGGCGAGATGATCGCAGCCAGCGAGGAGACGAGATAATACAGGCCCGTTCTTGTGCCGATGCTCTGCTCTCTGCCCGTGGAGACGACGAACGGATAGGAATTGATGTTGATGCAGGCCCAGAAGATGCCGCCGAAGATCAATACTGCACGCAGCAACGCCAGCGATTCGATAAATGGAACAACCGCAAATACACACATCAACCCTGCAACGCCGATCAGGATCATCCTCTTCTTGCCGAATCTCGTGCCCAGATAACCGCTTGGCAACGCGAAGATCAGGAATGCGAGCGAGTAGAACGTCAGCAGGAACGAAGCCTCGCCGTCCGTCAGTCCCAGATGCAGCGTGCCGTACAGCGTGAACATCGCTTCAACGCCTTGATAGGAAAGGAACCAGAAGAAGATCGCGAGCAGCAGAAATACAGTCGTCCGATCCAGTTCTCCCCGCATGCGCACTTGCTGTTTCTCGGAGACCGTATAGGCGATCGTGTCCCGTTTCTCCTTGATGCTTCGGAAGACGATGAAGAGCGCGAGCAGCGTCAGCACACCTGCAGCCCAGAATGGCAGATTGCGATTCGCCTCGTACATGATCGAGCCGACGCCGAAGGCGGCGACCGTGCCGATTCCGCCCATAAAGTTGATGATGCCGTTCGCTTTGGAGCGCTGCGCATCCGGCGTGATGTCCGGCATAAGGGCAACTGTCGGCGAGCGATACAAGCTCATGGAGATGTTCATCAGGAACATAAACAGCACGAGCATGAGCAGTGACGTATAGAGCGGGATCATCGACATGAAGATCGCGGCAAGCGGCATGCCGATCATCAGATAGGGCATCCTCCTGCCGAATCTGGTATCCGTCCTGTCGCTGCGGTTGCCGATCCAGGGCTGAACGAACAGCGCCAGGTAGTTGTCCAGCGTCATCAGGAACCCGATCACCATCGCGCTTTGAATGTAATCTTCGAGGAACAAAGGAACGAATGCGTTGTACAATGCCCATGTCAGACTGATGCTGAAGAAGCCGAACCCGAGGAGCCATGTTTTTTTCATCCATATACCACTCCCTGAACAATATCACTTGGCGAGACTGTCTGGATCTGCTCCAGATTCCGTATCCGAACCTGATGTCGTTCTTCCGGATGCTCCCCTTCCGTTCGCTTCAGGGCTTCCGCCAATCGAGGCCGATGCTCCTCCCGGCTGAACAGGGACGCTGTCCGCTTATTCTCTATCTCTGCCTGACCAGACTCTCAGCTTCGCGAGCATTCGCTTGTCCTGCACCTATTCCGGCAACCATCTGCCTGAACCGGCTTGGCGCTGATCAATGCAGGAGGAGCCGGCTACTGCCTCGCAGAGAGCAACCTGGCGAGTCGGTCCGGATAATCCGTGATGATGCCGTCCACTCCCGCCTGGAGCAGCGCCGCCATCTCGGCCTCCCCATTCACCGTGAACGGGTGATAATGAACGCCCGATTCCTTCGCTTGCGCGACCCATTCCTTCGTAACCGCCAGATAGATCGGATGAAGGGCGGACGCGCTGACTCGCTTCGCATACTCCCACGGCTCATACAAGCCCTCCATATAGAGAACCGCCGTCTGAATCTCCGGTGCCAGCTGCTTCATCAGCACGAGCGAATAATGGTTAAACGAGGAGATGATCACCCGGTCGGTCAGGCCACACTTGCGGATGAGTTCCGCCGTCCTGAGCTCCAGTTCCGGATATTGCACGACGCCGTTCTTCAGCTCCACATTCAGATAGAGATCATGCTCCCTGGCGAAAACGAGTAATTCCTCCAGCGTCGGAACCCGCTCCCCGCGATAGGACTCATCATACCAAGCCCCGAAATCCAGCTCCTTCAGCTCTGCCAACGTGCAATCCTTCACCCAGCCGTCTACGCCTGCCGTTCGCCGCAGCGTCTCATCATGAATGAGCACGAGCTGCCCGTCTCTCGTCATCTGTACGTCGGTCTCGATTGCATTTGCACCCAGCTGAGCCGCTTTCACGAAAGCGGCCATCGTATTCTCCGGCGCATAACCGGACGCTCCCCGATGAGCAAAATTGAAGAATGTCATCCCATACCTCCGCCTGGTTAAAAAGTGGACATTTATGTATACCATACCATCAAAGTGTTAAGCCTGTATGAAAACTCCCTTCGATAGACGCCGCCATGTCCGCATTAATGATGCTCAAGATGCTTGAGCGTCTGCTTGAAGATCTGCTCGATATGATCATCATCCAGCGAATAAAAGACGGTCTTGCCTTCCTTGCGTCGTTTGACGATGCGCATGTTCCGCAGGTACCTTAGCTGATGCGACACCGCTGACTGCCCCATCTGGAGACAGACGGTCAGATCATGCACGCACAGCTCGCGGCCGATCAGCAGGCTGATGATCTTGACGCGAGTCGGATCTCCAAGCGCTTTGAACAATTCCGCCAGATGCTGCGCCTGTTCATCGCTCACCATATCCGGACGCCGTTCATCCAGCATGATGTCCGCACTGCCCTGGCAATCGCGACCACATTCCATACGTTCACCAACTTCCCTTAGACGTCCTCGCAGTTGAGGTCTCAAGCTTTCATGGTAAACATGTGCCTCGTATTATCTGATTGCATTATACATGAAAAAATCCGCATTTAATATCTTGCCATCCACAATTTTCAGTGCTATGATCATCACATGAACAATTGCTCATATGTTAATGTATATCGGAAAGATTACGATTAAGTAACGCCGGTTGAGCGGCCGGATATACTGTTGGTATCAGTGTGAAGGAACGTATGCCCGGTCGCAGACAGGCGAATGCGCATCGTTGCGCCTGGCGCAGGCGCTGACGATTACAGCCGTGATCAAGCGCCGGAGTGAAGGAGGAGAACAGGATGGCCAAACGTCATAACGACACTCATCGTGATCTTGCACACGGTCACGAGAACGCTCACCAGCACGGACCAGAATGCCATCACAATCATGATCATGGAGCTGGACACCAGCCTGTACATTTATGCAAAGGGCACAGACATCCGCATGAACATCCGCACGGACATGGACATCATCACGGACTCGGTCATGGTCATGGACATGCACATGGGCATCACCACGGACTGGGTCATGGTCATGGGCATGCACACCACCATGGGCATGATCACGGACACGGCCACGTGCATCACGTCCATCCCGGCAACCGCAAAGGGCTGACAATCGCACTCATCATCACCGCCAGCATCATGTTGCTCGAGTTTATCGGCGGACTCATCACGAACAGCCTCGCCTTGCTCAGCGACTCCGCCCATATGCTGAGCGACGTTGGCGCGCTTGCCCTCAGCCTCATCGCCTTGTGGTTCGCCGCCAAGACTCCTTCCGCCAGCAAGACATATGGCTTCTATCGGTTCGAGATTCTGGCCGCTCTGTTCAATGGCGTCACCTTGTTCGTCATGGCCGGATTCATCCTCTACGAAGCGTATGAACGCTTCCAGGAACCGCCTGAGGTCGCGGGAGGTCTGATGCTTGCGGTAGCCGCGATCGGACTTGCAGCCAATATGCTCAGCGCCTGGATGCTCATGCGGAACAGCGATACGAGGGACAACATTAACGTGCGCAGCGCCTATCTGCACATCCTCGGCGATGCCCTCGGTTCGGTCGGCGCGATCATAGCCGGACTGGCCATGCTGCTGACCGGATGGTACGTTCTCGATCCGATCATCAGCGTGCTCGTTGCCTTGCTGATCCTGCGCGGCGCCTGGCTGGTCATCAGTCAAGCCATCCATATCCTGATGGAAGGCACGCCGGTTACGATCGATATCCAGGAGCTCGCCGCCACGCTGAAATCGATCGACGGCGTCATCGACGTACACGATCTGCATGTGTGGACGATCACCTCAGGCATGGATACGCTCAGTTGCCATCTGCTCGTGACTGATTCGAGCGATTGTCAGCAGATCCTGCAGGAAGCGATTCTCCGGGTCGAGGATCGGTTCCGCATCCAGCATACGACGATCCAGGTGGAGAAATCGCAGCTCCAACACGCGCATCTGACGGTGTAGGTGGAAGAGCCGCGGTACAACCTGAAGATGCGCCATCAACCGATATCCCAATTTCCAACCGGACTGCTTTTGTCCCCTTCGACAGGACTGCAGACAGTTTCTCAACTCCGAGGACATATCTTCAGACAAAAAAAGTACATCGAATCATTTCACAGCATGGAAAGGGAATGCTTTCTTCGTAATTGCTTCGAATCTTTCAAGGAAGCTTTTGCTGAAGTAGACCGATTCATTCGATATTACAACCATGAGCGGATTCACGGCAGCCTCAATGACTGGCCACCAAGAGAATATCTCCGCAATGTGGCCACAGGTGAGATCGTCCCAAAGATAATTGCAGTTTAGTGAAAGAGCAAGAATGAAAGTGAAAAGTGTCCAGAATTAGGGTGTTGGTCCGTTTTCTGATGCTAACGGAACGTACAACCGTTATGGGTCATTTTGGACGGTGAATCACGCTCGGAAACATCCGATCACGTCATCTCATTCCGTTAGCTTTGCGAAACGGCTCATTTTGCCACAAATAGCGTCTAACGTTCCGTTACGAATTGCAACCCGCATCACGCAGTTCGCAGTTCACAGTCCGCTAATCACAGTCCGCAGTTCGCATCATTCAAAAGCAACATCGAAGATAAACACAGCTTTTTTAATGTCAGTAAGTACTGACTGAATTTTTGAGCTTGGACGAGTTCGATGTAGAGCACGCTGTGCAGGCCGTGAACTGTTTCGCGTAGTCGAGGACAATAATCATATCTACCATCATTACAATCGATACTGGCGCAAATTACAGGCTCTGACACGCACATCTGACAGTGTTTCTCGAAGACGACTCTTGAAGTGACAGTCAGCACTGACTGACTTTCGGGTATTTACTTGTTTGATATAGTGCTATCTTAGATAAGGCAATCTCCCCCAGTATGAATCATGCATCGTGTGTAAGTAACGTGATTGATTAAGGAAGTAGAAATTGCGTGGTCGTTTCATGGTCGGTGATGCATGCAGATTGATTCTGCCGGAATGGATGATACAGCGGGGATTGTTGCAGGGGGCGGATACTGAATGAGAGTTGAGTGATCGAACTGAAGTGTTTTGTGCGTGGCGTGAGGCTGACTTCGTTTGATCAAGAGCCTCCAATAGCGCGACCAATACAATAAAGCTGGACAGAGACCCTGTTACCAATCGGATCTCCGTCCAGCATTCTATTATCGGCAATTATTTTACAGCTTCACGACGATCTGCTTCGCGCCAGCTTCAGGAACGAGGCGCAGCCCTTGCTCCGTCTGCTCGGCCGAAGCGCCTGTCACGCTCGACGCGCTGCTTACGCCGCGCAATACGAAGCTGTATGGCTTGTCGACGCCGCTGACGCTCAGCGTGATCGTCGAGCCTTCGCGCACCGCCGAAGCCGTCAGCTCCAATTCCGCACGCACGTTGTACACTTCAGCCGCCGCTTGCTTGCCTTCCTCCAGCGCAAACGCATGCAGTTCCACTCCATCGGCATAATCATAGTCCGGCAGACGGTCATTGGCACCGATCGCCAGAATCGTGTTCGGCCGTACCATCAGCGGCAGGCTGAAGTAATCGTGGTTCTCATAGTGCCAACGTCCGCCTTCCGACTCGGCGCCCGTGAACAGATTCGTCCAGCGGCCTTGCGGCAGGTAGTATCTGACGTTGCCTTGCTCATTGAAGATCGGCGCCACGAGCAATGCATCGCCGAGCATATATTGCAGGTCGAGCACGTCGCAGGTCGGATCTTCGGAGAATTCCAGCACCATCGGCCGCATCATCGGCAAGCCGCGTTTTGAAGCTTCTACCGCTTTGCTGAACAGATACGGCATCAGCTTGTGTTTCAGCTTCGTGAAATGGCGCAGCACGTCCACCGCTTCTTCGCCGAACAGCCACGGCACGCGGTAGGACTCGTTGCCGTGCAGACGGCTGTGCGAGGACAAGAGGCCAAACGCCACCCAGCGCTTGTAGATGTCTGGCGGAGCCGTTCTCTCGAAGCCGCTGATGTCATGGCTCCAGAAACCGAAGCCGCTCATGCCGAGCGACAGTCCACCGCGCAGCGTCTCTGCCATCGACAGATAGTTGGCGGAGTTGTCGCCGCCCCAGTGAACCGGGAACTGCTGGCCGCCTGCCGTCGCCGAACGCGCGAACAGCATCGCTTCGTTCTTGCCGAGGTTCTCCTCGAGCACTTCAAATACCGCCTTGTTGTACAGGAACGTGTAATAGTTGTGCATCTTCACCGGATCGGACCCGTCGTAATAGACAACATCCGTGGGGATGCGCTCGCCGAAGTCGGTCTTGAAGCAGTCCACGCCCATGTCGATCAGCGCCTTCAGCTTCGCCTTGTACCAGGCGGTCGCTTCCGGATTCGTAAAGTCGACGAGCCCCATGCCCGCCTGCCACATGTCCCATTGCCAGACGTCGCCGTTCGGCCTCTTCACCAGGTAGCCGTTCTTCATGCCTTCCTCGAACAGCGGCGACTTCTGGGCGATGTACGGATTGATCCAGACGCAGATCTTCAGCCCCTTGTCCTTCAGCCGCTTCAGCATGCCCTCCGGATCCGGGAATACATCCTTGTCCCACTCAAAGTTGCACCATTCGTACTCCTTCATCCAGAAGCAGTCATAGTGGAAGACACGCAGCGGAATATCCCGCTCGAACATGCCGTTGATGAAGCTGTTCACCGTCTCCTCGTCATAGCTCGTGGTGAACGAAGTCGTCAGCCACAGACCGAACGACCAGGCCGGTGGAAGCGCCGGTTTGCCAGTCAGGGATGTATAGTGGTCAAGCGCATCCTTCAGCGTATCGCCAGCGAATACGAGGTATTCGAGACGTTCGCCCGGCACGCTGAACTGCACCTTCGACACGTTCTCGGAAGCCACTTCGAACGAGACGCGCTCCGGATGATTGACAAATACGCCATAACCATAATTGGATACATAGACCGGAACGTTCTTGTACGCCTGCTCGCTGCTCGTGCCGCCGTCTTCATTCCAGATGTCAACGACTTGTCCGTTCTTGATGAATGGCGTGAAGCGTTCGCCCATACCGTAGACGTATTCGCCGATGCCGAGATCAAGCTGCTCGCGCATATAATCGCCGTTGCCTTCGACCGAGATCGTCGCTGCTCCCTTGTAGCCGGTTCCGGTGAGCCGTCTGCCGTCATACAGGTAGTCGATCTGCCATTTGTCGCCCTTGGCGATGCGCACGGTCAGCTTGCCGCTTGTCAGGCTCGCTTCGTGCTCATCGTTGCGAATGACAACTTCCGCCGGTTCCTCATACAGTTCAAACTTCGGTCCCTTCTCGATCTTGCCCATATGGTGCAAGTATTCGCAGCGAATGATATTCGGAAGCGGCGAGCTGAACTTCACCGTGATCAGCGTTGCATTCAGCGTGTCGCCTCTGTGCCGGACATGCTTCGTGGCCGCATACACGTACAGGGCATCGCCGACCACCTTCACGTCGCGCACCTCGGTCGGATTCTGGATGGTGACGCCTTTGCGCACCTGCCAATACCCGTCAGTAAATTTCATCCTGTCCACCTCTTCTATAGAGATTTTAAACCTTATGTGACTTCCAATCTGTGTTTGCGCTACAACTCAGATGACTTGGTATTCTGATTCATTTATTATAATATTGATATGTATCCTGTTTATCTTGCTGAAAATTGATCAATAGTTTAGTTATTTTGATATATGCAGTTCTTACCACCTTCCAAGGAGAGATTGCAGTGAACCGCGACTTGCTCAGACTGAGAGAAGACCGCATCCATGGCTTGCCGGACTATCCGGTCAGCGTATATGAGGTGACCGAGCAGGACGGCAGAACGCTGTTCGACTGTCACTGGCACGATGAGATGGAACTGATGCTGATCACCGAGGGCAGGATCCGGATACAGCTGGACATGGCGGAGTACGAGCTTACGCCGGGACAAGCGGTGTTCGTGGGCAGCGGCGTGCTGCACGGCGCTTTCCCTGTTGATCGCTCCCGGTGTTCGCTCTATGCCGTAGTTTTCCATCCGGACTTCCTGGCCGGCCGGAACCGGGATGCGCTGCAGCAGCAATACCTCGAACCGATCGTGTACAGGCACCTCCTCCTGCCATCGGTCATACGCGGAGATACGCCGCAGGAGAAGACGCTGATCGAGCGCCTGCACTCCCTGATCCAGGCGAATCTCGATAAACGAGGCGCCTACGAGCTCATCACGAAGTCCGATCTGTTGATGATCTTTGCCCTCCTGCTGAGCGAAGGGCAGGCTTCGCTTGCACCATCCCGCTCGGAAGCGCAGCATGTGGAACGGCTCAAGCAGGTGTTGTCCTATATTCACTATCATTACCAGGAGCCGATACGCCTCAAGGATCTTGCCGAAGTGTTGGGCATGAGCGAGGAGCACTTCTGCCGCTTCTTCAAGAAAACGATGAAAAAAAGTCCGGTGTCCTACATGAACGAATACCGCATGCAGCAAGCGAAGATCCTGCTCACCGACACGGACAGCAAGATTCTGGATATCGCATTACAGGTAGGATTTGATAATCTGAGCTATTTTATTACCGTATTCAAACATCACTGCGGCCTAACGCCCTCACAATACCGCAAGCAACATGCCTGAATGAAAGGTTTACACGACATGGAGGTGCAGCTTCGTGAAACAACCCAGTCATGCCCACGAAGAATCTATGTTTTTTTTGGTCTTATAGAAAGTATAACTTCCCATACATTCTCGAAAGACATAAGAAATACTAAGCTGCCACCGGCATCCTAAAGGACTTGGCGCCAGCCAAGTATTTCTTTAACATTTCCAAAACCTTTTCCAGTGTAATTGCGTTATAATGAATATCAAATCGTTAATAGACATATAAATGATAGATTAGATTTCAGATTCATCGGAGGCACTCATGTCACATCTTCTGAAGAAATACGTGCTGCATCCGGGACTCCTGTTCCTGGTGATCATATGGTGCAAGATCGCCTATGCGCGATCGATCATGGTTGGCGGAAGCGTGTGGCTGTCGCTGTTTATCGAGCTGCCCCTGCTCTTCGCCGTCATCGCCGGCATTGAAGCCATCTTTCAGAGCAAACCGCGCTTGCGCTTCTGGACATATATGGTGATCAATCTGGTCGTGTCTTTCGCACTTTTTGCCATGATCCTGAATCCGTGACCTTGATCCCTTAAAAGTATGAGAAAATTAAAGGGAATGCCCTTGTAGATGGAGAAAAGATAAGATAATGACCGAATCTTACTTTTCACCATTGAGGTGCAATAATGAAAATCC
>Ga0207747_1001866_pt1 | contig 13148 bp, 14 predicted proteins | sample HigsolmetaGSP11D_FD_184839 | JGI IMG/M metagenome (GOLD analysis project Ga0207747, IMG submission 184839) | High solid enriched microbial communities from the Joint BioEnergy Institute, USA - SP1-1-D (SPAdes) | ecosystem: Engineered > Bioreactor > SSF (Solid state fermentation) > Aerobic >...
ACTAAAAATGGCATCATAACGATGAGAACTTTCCATTTCTAATAATTGATGGATGTCAAAAAGAGAAATTTGTTTTACAATAGTCATAGGGTACTCACCTCTTTCGTATGGTTTGTTTGGTTACCTATCATTATAACGAAATTTGGGGAGGTGCCCATTTTTTATTGTCTTGAATCCCTTGAAAATCAAGGGGTGAGAATTATGAAATTAACTCAAATAAATAATAAATAACATAATTTTTAGTATATTCAAGAGACTTTTATGAGTTAATACTAGGGTAGTATGAAGGCCTTAATTGCTCATATTCTTTTATATCTTTCTCATATAGCAAAGTCAATTCTATATCATCTAAACCTTTTAGGAGTTTTTGACGAGTAAACTCATCTATCATAAAGTTTTTGATTACATTTGGACCTATTACAACACACTTTTCCAAATCAATTGTAATTTCAGCTTCTGGATTTTTTTCAACTTCTTGAATAAGTATTTTAACGATTTCATCTGGTAATTCAATTGCAAGAAGTCCAACCTTTGAGCAATTATTTTTGAAAATATCACCAAAAGAAGGAGCAATAACTGCTCTAAATCCATAATCTAGCAAAGCCCAAGGTGCATGCTCACGACTAGAACCGCATCCAAAGTTTTCTCCTGCAAGTATGATTATCGATCCTCTATGTTCTGGTTTATTAAGTACAAAGTTAGGGTCTTCCCTCCAATCTCTAAATAAATAATCACTTAAGTTTACTCTCTCAGAAAATTTCATCGTATCGCTCGGTGCAATTTGATCTGTATCAACATCAGAGTAACCTAAAGGTAATGCTTTTCCAGATACTTTCCTAATTGCTTTCATATGATCACCTTCTTTACCGATTCATTAATACATTAATATCTGAAGGAGAAGCAAATCGGCCAAGTATTGCTGTAGCAGCTGCAATTACCGGACTGACAAGATGAGTTCTAGCACCTTTTCCTTGTCTTCCTTCAAAGTTACGATTGCTAGTTGATGCACATCGTTCACCAGGTTGCAAATAGTCTGCATTCATTCCTACACACATTGAACAGCCTGAAGCTCTCCATTCGAAGCCAGCTTGCTGGAAAATTTCAGCTAATCCTTCATCCTCAGCTTGCTTTTTTACCTTCATAGAACCAGGTACAACTAAGGCGCGAACACCTTCTTTAACCTTATGTCCTTTCACTACCTGTGCTGCTGCTCTTAAATCTTCGATCCGAGAGTTAGTACATGAACCAATGAATACAGCATTTACTTCAATATCTTTAATCTTAGTTCCAGGCACGAGTCCCATATACTTTAAAGCCCGCTCCTCATTTGAGTTTCTTGGTTGTGGAACTTCACCATCAAGAGGGACAACTTGATCAGGAGTTGTTCCCCAAGTTACATACGGTACAAGTTCTTCAGCATTTATTTTAACTTCCTTATCAAATACAGCTTCTTCATCTGTATATAATTCTTTCCACTCTGCTAATGCTTTTTCCCACTGTTCCCCTTTTGGGGCATATGGCTTATCTTTTAGATATTCAAATGTAGTTTCATCTGGTGCAATCAAACCAGCCCTTGCTCCAGCCTCAATTGTCATGTTACATACAGTCATTCTACCTTCCATAGATAATGAACGTATTGCTTCGCCTCTATACTCAATTACATGTCCTACTCCACCGTCAGTACCGATTTTCTTTAAGATACCAAGTATAAGATCTTTAGCCGTGACATCTTTAGGAAGTTTCCCTTCTACTGTGACAGCCATTGTCTTTGGTTTTCTTTGTAGTAATGTCTGTGTTGCTAAAACATGGGCAACTTCACTAATACCAATTCCAAATGCTAAAGCACCAAACGCGCCATGAGTAGATGTATGAGAATCTCCACAAACAATAGTCATACCAGGTTGTGTTAAACCCATTTCCGGACCAATAACATGAACAATTCCCTGTCCTAAAGTCCCCCATGGATGCAATTGTATACCAAACTCTGCACAGTTTTTACGTAAAGCTTCCATTTGTTGAGCAGCAATTTCATCTTCTACAGGAAGATCTAAGTTATTAGTTGGAACTTGATGATCCATGGTTGCAATTGTAAGGTCTGGTCTTCGAACTTTAAGTCCCAATTGTCTTAATTTATTAAAAGCATGTGGCGACGTTACCTCGTGCATTAAATGGAAGTCTATATAAAGCAAATCTGGTCCACCTTCAGTACTCCGTACCACATGCTTTTCCCATATTTTTTCAAATAGTGTTTTTGGCATTTCATCCTCGCCCCCTTTACTTATCTCATATTTTGGGATAAAATATCCGTATGATGGACAATATTTTACAATATAAAAAAGGTAATTGCAATAGTGGAGTTGGAGTTTTGGATAAAATTGTATTAATCCTTTCCTATTTGGCGGAAGAGGGTCCCTCTGAATTTTCAGAGATCGTTAGTAAGACAGGAATATCTCGATCTACAGCTCACCGCCTATTAATGGCACTTGAGACACATCATCTTGTTGTGCGTACACAAGAAGGTTATACTTTAGGTTCAAGAATAGTAGGATGGGGGGAAAGTTCGAAATTTAGATTGCTTGTTGAAGCATCTAAACCTGCTTTGGTTTCGTTGCGGGATTTAACTGGAGAAAGTACACAACTCTATGTAAAAGAAGGTGATAAAAGAGTTTGTTTAGTTTCTATTGAACCAGCAATGGGTCTTAAAAACACTGTACCTGTAGGTGCTGTGTTCCCACTTGAAGTTGGATCAGCCGGAAAAGTAATTTCAGCTTGGTTAGGGCTAGGGAATAATCCAGAACAAGATAAACTAATTCGTCAACAAGGTTGGGCAGAGAGCATTGCTGAACGAGAACAAGGTGTAGCAAGCGTTAGCGCACCAGTTCTGGATCCCAAAGGTAATTTAATAGCTGCAGTGAGTGTAAGTGGTCCCATCTCCCGTTTAGGTTTAGAACCAGGAAAACGTTTATCTCAACTAGTTGTTGCTGCTGCTAGAGAGATTGAATTAGCAATTCGTAAATATTGATAAAAAGCCATATTGCTAATTCTTAATAAATTGAGAAGGGGGTTAAGTAACTTTTTGGTTCTCCAATACAGGAAGACCTGTTTTTTCTTAGTCTAATTCTTAGCTAACATCTTTCTATATAAAATGGTGTTGCAAAACAAAAATTATGTATAATTGCACATAAAGCAAAAAGCCATACCATCGCGGTTGTTCCAGCCCAGTATCTTTTAACTCGTTGAACTAACGCTCGATGATACTCTACAGCTTTAATAGTTATTAGGAGACGAGGTGTTTCCTCGTCTTTTGTATATGCCCATTTTTATATGATTAAACTAGCCATATAATTCACATTATATGACTAACAATTGATTCTTTTTTATGATATACTCGTCATATAATGTTATTTTTCGTATCAATTGTTCTTAGAAAAAATCGTTTTTAACTCGCCGTATAAGTGAAAGGGTGGGAAAGATGCTCAACGAGTATGTCACTTACCTTCAAGAAAAGGGAGCTTCCCCGAACACGATCATCTCCTATGCAAATGATTTGAATATCTTTTTCAATGATTTACATATCCGTCCAGGTGATTACGTCACTCCAGCTGACATCCGCAAATGGATCCAGCAAATGTTAAATTCGGAGAAAGGAAAACCATTGGCCATTTCCACGATCAATCGCCGCCTGAATTCGTTGCGAAGCTTTTATTCGTGGGCGGTCGAACATCATAAGGTCGAACAGAACCCAATGAAAGACATCCAAGATTTAAAATCGGCTGATGAAGACAATGAAAAAATCATGTGGCTGACGGAAGAAGAATTCGAGGACCTATTGCATCGGATGCGGAAAAAACCGGTGCAAAGCCGAGGAGTCGATCCCGAAGAGAAATATCGCCGGGACCGTGCGGTGGTGTACTTGCTTACCTATGCGGGATTGCGAGTGGAAGAGTTATCCAATTTAAAATTAACGGACTTAGATTTAGAGATGAAACGAATTCGAATCGTAGGAAAAGGGATGAAGGTACGAACGGTGCCGATCTCCAATATCTTGCTGGCAGAACTCGAGGATTGGCTTAAGTTTCGCGCGGAAATGGCGAAAAAGAAACCGCATGTGGCCGAATCGCCATACGTCTTTTACAGCCAACGTTCTCCGAAGTTTTCGGTCCGAGGCATTCAGCGAATGATCGAAAGCTACAGCCTGCCAAATAAAAAACTGACGCCCCATATGTTTCGGCATACGTTTTGCAAGTGGATGTTAAAGGCGACGAACAACGATATCGAGAAAGTGCGGAGGCTTGCCGGCCACAGCAATATCGCCACGACGTCCAGATACTTAAAAGACAGCTATAGTGATTTGGCGGATGCCGTGGAGGCGTTGCCGAAGTTCTAAACCGAATGAATCGATTCTGGGAGGGATAAAACATGTCTATAATGGATCAATTAAAAGTGATTGATGGGTATTTTGCCGATAATGCGTTTTATATAAGCAGCATCGCCGGATTTCCGTTAGAAGGTCGATTCAAGGCCTCCGGTTTGCGTTCCTTGGCACAATTAATCGATGAGAACGAACCATTTTCTTTCACGTTAGGATCTAATACCGTGCTTCATGTCCCTGTGGAACTGAATCGGCAGCTGAAGAAGGAACTGTTCATGATAACGGATTGGTTGGAAGCCGAAAAGGAATAAACAAAACGTAAAACTTTTCGATCCGGGGCGTCCAGCGAATGATTGAAAGCCACAGCCTGCCGAGCAAAAAACTGACGCCCTATATGTTCCGGCATACATTTTGTAAGTGGATGTTAAAAGCGACAAACAAAGATATAGAGAAAGTTCGACGCCTCGCCGGCCATAGCAATATTGCCACTACGTCTCGATACTTAAAAGATAGCTACAGCGATCTCGCTGATGCGGTAGAGGCGCTACCAAAGTTCTAACAATATGGATTAGCTTGTTAACAAACTAAGCCTCAAGTGTTTCCTTGAGGCTCTTTTTAGTGTGCCTGACATGGGTGTATCTATATAAAAGTATACCGAATCGCGAAGGAAGAAGTAGCAGTTAGCTTAGTCATTTTTTATGCTCACAACGATAGTGTTATTTGTTCTGCTACAGCGTGTTCTTTATTTTCCATAAAATCTTCAGCCAACCAAAATCCATTCTTTCTTCTTAGCTCCTTTACTTTGTCAGGGAACAGCTTATTCTTTTCCTCGTACACTCTCTTGAGCAGTTCAATGTCCTTTTCTTTATTTTCAAGTCGTTGTTTGATGACTTCACAATTCCCCACTTCAAATCCAATCCATCTTCGTTTTAATAACTCACATACTGCATATGTGGTTCCGCTACCTCCAAACGGATCAAGAACAACGTCATTTTCATTGGTACTCATTGTAATTACTCTGTCTAATAGTTTAACAGGTAGTTCATTGTACTTCCTATTTTTGGAATTACTATGTCTAACTGGATAGATATCTGTCCAAACGTCAGATAAGTTTACACCATTTGGATTCATCTTATTTTTATACCCACCGTAATCCTTAATTTCTCCGCCACAATGACGACATGTTTGTATTGGAATCCGTTGTGGGTTAAAAGTTTTAGGCTTATTTCCCTTCACATAGTAAAGCAGGCTGTAATGCGCAGGGTAAAGTCGGTTTGGGATTGGTAGGTTGAATTTCATGTCAACAGCTATCCATGCCCAAAAATTTAGCTTGTCATTTAAGTAATTAGACAGATATGTGTGCCATTTTGGGATGTTGTAAATGAATAGTGAACCACCTGGCTTTAAAACTCTTACACATTCGTCAAGCCATGCAAAGCACCAACTAATGTATGTGCTGTAAGATTTACTGTCATCCACTCCGTCATCATATTCTTTGTCGAGGTTAAAAGGCGGGTCTGCAAAAATACAGTCTACACTTTCATCTGGAACCATCTTGAATAACTTTAAGCAGTCTCCTTTGAATAATTTTCCATATTCTGTTAAAAAATAAGGTTGAACAGTTGGTGGAACGGAATCATTATTTGTGGACGGTTTGCTGCTTTCAAGTAACTTTGCAATTTCCTTCACATTTTGTAAATAAGCATGTTCATACCCAGAGGGTATTCTTCCCAAAGCTAATTCAAGTTCTAATTTGGACATATCGAGATAATTAAGAATTGCATCAAGCAAACGCTCATCAGTAGGAATCATTCCAGTATCTTTTGTGCAAAGTAAGTCCGCTTTTTTTATGCCACGTTTTCGGAAAAATGAATACATTTGCGTTTCGGAATGTCCTCTGAGCCTTGCGTGATGAACAACCAAATCAAAAACACTAAAGAAACGCATTTATTTCACTCCATGTAACTTATAGTCTGTAGACTCATTGTCTACAAAAATTCTATCATTCGAGTGAAGTAGTGTCAATTGAAAGGCGTTGATGTGTCTTTGTCAAATGATATCAGAATTTTGTTCGGAAAAAACGTTCGCAAAATCAGGATTTCAATGGGGATTTCACAGGAAGAATTAGCTTTCCGTTGTGGGTTACATAGAACCTACATTTCTGATATTGAGCGTGGGACACGGAATGTATCCTTGGAAAACATCGAAAGGATAGCCCATGCCCTCAATGTTCCCCCAAAGGATTTGTTCGATTTTTCTTCCATCGAACCCAAAGATGACCAAGAAACATAAGGAGAGGGGTGCTATTCTTCATGAAGGTTGATAAAGTCTATATGACAGACATTGCCAAACAGTTGATAACTAGCGACAAACTATGTAAACAGGCGTATGAAGAGGTCATTACCTCTATTAGATCGTCTGTTTGGCCAAAAGGTTCAAATATCTTCACTATAAATAACAGCGAAAAAAATGTCAACGGTGTAGTACCGTTGAAAGAAAATTGCTATATAATGCTGGAAGAAACATACAACTGGTTTAGGGAGAAACCGCTTGATGTTTTAAAATATGAAAAGAAAAAAGGCGGTCCAATTGATGTCTACAAAGAATTTCGAGATGGTGATACAGTAAGGCGTGTCGGACTTGAATTTGAAACAGGAAATATTTCGTCAGCTCATCGTTCAATGCAAAAACTATTGTTAGGTTTGAACCGTAAAGAATTAGATATGGCAATAATTCTTATGCCAGTTTTTGAATTGGCTTATTATTTGACTGACCGTGTTACAAACTACGAAGAATTGGAGCCATACTTTGAAAATGCAGAAGGAAAAGCTTTTGTCTTCATCGGCTTTAATGCTGACGCTTTTGATAGTTCAGTGGAAATAATCCCCAAAGGAAAAGATGGAATGTCAAAGCGTTCAATAAAGAAATGGATACAGAAAAAAGACTAGCAAACTAGTAAGAGGCTTTTTTTTGGGTTTTAACGCTCCACTACACCGAATCCAAATAGAAATTTCAGCCACAGGTTAAGTGAATACTATCCAATAATCCCCCTTTGGTTTAGTGACCAAGGGATAATTTTTCTATATAAGTTCGAGGAAGATTTTTAGTAACATGGAAGCCATTGAATAGGTAAATATCTTTTATTCAAACTGATGTTGAATTTTTGGAAGATCAATATTAGGAAAAATTTAGTGAGTTTTTATACATAATTATGAATCAAGTATTTAGGATTGATCAAGTTGAACTGTATCATAAGTAAATGGGGGACAGTATTTAAATTTGGAATTAAAAATAATATAATTCTGCAATAAGGAAAAATGTTTAAATAGTGGGAGTGCCTATTATGAAAGTAATTACTTTTTTTAATAACAAAGGTGGAGTAGGTAAAACAACAACAGTTGTAAATTTGGCAAGTTACCTAAGTATAAAACTAAATAAAAAAGTTCTTTTAATAGATTTAGATCCTCAGTCTAATTCAACTCAGTTAATAATACCAGAAGATAAATGGGATGAATACTATGGTGAAAAACCGATTCATAAGACTATTTTTAACTATTTTGAAAATATGGATGAAGGCGAACCTAGGTTGGAAAACTGCGGTATTCCAGTTAAAAAAGAAGAAAATCATTATAAAATTGATTTAATACCTGGACATCCTAAGCTTGCTATTATAGACGATCTAATGAGTCGTAGTTGGAATGGTACTCTTGGACAGGATAAAGGGGAGTTAAGAAAGTTAAATTGGTTAAATCAATTAAAGCCTTGGGTTTCAGAGTATGATTATGTATTTATTGATGTGGGACCTTCTTTGGGGGCGTTGAATAGAAGTATTCTTCTTAATACAGACTACTTTTTTACACCAATGGGATCTGACATATTTAGTTTATTAGGAATAGAAAATATTGGTACATGGATGACTAGATGGATGGAGTTATATACAGATGCATTAAACAATTTACAAAAGAGTGATTCCAGCTTTAATTTAGAGACTTTTAGTGAAAAATACTTAATAAACACAGACGTTAAAAAGTATACCAGATTTATCGGATATTCTATTCAACAGTATTCGAAAAGGAAATTTAAAGGTAAAGTCAGACCTGTACAAGCCTATGAAAAAGTAATTAAAGACATGCACGGTACAATTTTAAGATATTTAGGAAGGTTTATCCCTAGCCATATAAACGAGGAGGATATTAAGTTAGGTGATATACCTTATGTATATAGTATAGTGCCGCTTTCTCAGACCTCAAATATGCCAATCTTTAATCTAGACTATAAAAGTGGTATAAGAGGTAATCAAACTAGTAGTGTTGCTGAATATACAGAGTTTATTCATCAAATAGCTTTGAACTTCTTAAGAAATATTGGTGATAAAGATGTGAACTTCTTGGGAAATATTGGTGATAAAGATGAGTAAGATAGTTTGGCCAGAAAATTTGATAGAAGAAATAGCATATAGAAGGGCAATATTGTTTTTAGGCTCAGGAGTGTCTGCTACAGCTGTAAATGACGAAGGGAAATCTCCAGAAACATGGGGAGAGTTTCTGAAGAACATAAAAAATTTGATTAATAATGCAAGACCAGAAGATTTGGAGTTTATTAATAAAATGATAGATCAAGAAAATTACCTGCTAGCATTACAAGCAATTTATGATTTATGTGATTCAGGAGCATTTAGTAAATATTTAAAGGATAAATTCTCAAGAGGGAAATTTAAACCATCTTCTGTACATAAAGCAATTAAGGAGATAGATAGCAAAATTGTGATTACAACAAATTTTGATAAAATTTATGATAATCTTTGTAAAGAATCACATTATGTAATATATGATTATCAAAAAACAAAATCAATCATTGCAAATATAAAATCTCCGGAAAATGTGATTATTAAAGCGCACGGGTCAATTGATGATACAGATGAAATAATATTTACATCCAAACAATACTATCAAGCTCAAGAAAAATATCCAGATTTTTATTCTTTACTAAAGGCACTTTTCCAAACTCACACTGTATTATTTCTTGGATATAGTTTAAATGATCCAGATATTAATCTAGTGTTGCAATCAATACGAAATACGTCAAGTAGTGCAGCTCCTCATTACATTGTTATAAAAGAGGGAATATCAAAACATATAGTTAAACATTGGGAGGATACATATAATGTTAGGTGTCTAGAATATGGACCGAGCTACGATAATTTCCAAGAGAACATTGAAGAACTTAAAAACTTAGTTTTAGGTTTGAGAGAAGAACGTAATATACCATAGATGCAAGGTTTAGAAAAAAAAGAGACCGTCCCAAAAGTGTTCGCATAGCAACCGCTTCTGAGGCTTTTTTATGAGATCAGGGCCTTAGCGTACGATTTTTTAAAATGCAACTGATCAGCTTACTATTTTAAAGGTACGGTCTCTGCAAAAGCGCATCGTTGGGATCCTTACGAATGGGAATGACCGGAGCAATCTGTAATGCACCCCTTTGTCAAGACACAAATTGATAATATTTAAGTTATCCATTCTCTCCTTTCGCTATGAATGTGGTGCGTGTGCGATAAAGGCTTGACATGGAGCCTCTACGGGCACGATTTTTTGCGCTGGAGCGATGGACAGATAACATCGCATGGCTAAAACAGCCTATCATGCCCGTCTCTCCATATAAAGCCTCTCATCACGTTCGATGGTTAGGATGCTTGAACCCTCTTAGGTTGCTTGTACACTGTTGCTGGCGTCAAATAGTCCAAAGATTGGTGAGGTCGGTCTGTATTATAGAACGTAACATAGCGTCGAATGCCTTTTCGCAACTCTTTAGGATTCTCGAATTCATTGAGATAGATACATTCATACTTTAAAGCTCTAAAGAAGCGTTCCGTACGACTATTGTCTGTTGCTCGTCCTTTGCCATCCATTGATACCTGGATGCCATACTCTTTCAACAGCCCGAGATAGTCAGCGTTTGTAAAATGGCTGCCCTGGTCACTATTGATGATGGCCGGCTTACCATGACGCAATGCCCGCTTCAGACAGTCGATGACAAATCCTTTCTCCAGCGTACTAGATAACTCGTAATCGATCACTTTGCGGCTGAACCAGTCGATGATGGTAAACAGGTACATAAAGCCCCGTCCCATACGAAGGTAGGTGATATCCACTCCCCACACATGGTTCGGATGGGTGATCTCCAATCCACGGAGCAGGTAAGGCCGGCAGTACTTGGCATGTAGCCTCTTACTAAGGTTGGGTTTTGGGTAAATAGCTTGTATACCCATAAGGCGCATGAGACGGCGTACGCGTTTATGATTCACATCAAATCCTTTCTCACGAAGTTTCGCAGTCATGCGCCTGTAGCCAAAGTAGGGATGAGCTGTATAAAGCATATCCATTTCGTGCATGAGCATGATGTTTTCTGAGCTTTCTGTTTGCCCCTTTGATTGGCGATACACGCTAGTACGATGAATACCTAATAACTGTGCCTGACGCTTGATGCTGATCGATGGGTGATTGAATTCGACCATAGCCTTTCGTTCGTCAACAGACTTATTTGAGTCCAGATTTTTTTTTTCAGCCAGTCAACTTCAACCGTTAACTGACCTACCAATTTCTCTAAATTTTCTTGTTTGGCCTCATATTCTTTACGGATTTTATCCACTTCGCTTGAGCCTTTTTCAAAGACCATCGAGGATCGTTCTAGAAATTCTGCTTTCCAACGACTGACCATGACTGGGCTTAATTCATATTTGGCGGCTATTTCATTGACGGTTTGCTCTTCACGCAACACCTCAAGAACCACCTTAGCTTTAAATTCTGCGGTATATCGGTTTCTTTTTTTCATGGTATCATTATAACTTATTTATCACGCTCATGTGTCTCACCTTATGGGAGCATTATAATCCGGTCTTCTTATTTTTGTCTAACAATTCCTCTCCCTGCTTATCTCCTTCTTTCCCCAGTTTCCACTTGACTTCTTTCACAAAATATAAGAACATATATTCGTAAACCAAACATGTGTTCTTATAAAGGAGGTCTTTGCGTCGATGCTGCTCGATATTTCTTGTCTGCCAAAAAATAAAATTTTATGTATCGATATGAAGAGTTTCTACGCCAGCTGCGAATGCGTCGATCATGGACTGAATCCTCTAGAAGATTATGTCGTCGTTGTCTCTGATAAAAATCGAAGTGGGAGTGTAGTTCTAGCTGCGTCTCCGAAAATGAAACAGGATTACGGAATCAGGACAGGGAGCCGTCTATATGAAGTGCCTTGCCGTCGCCATATCCATATTTTTAACGCCCGCATGAAGCGATATTTAGAAATCAGTGTGCAAATCACACAACTGTTTTCTACCTTTGTCCCTTTTGAAGCGATTCTCACATACAGCGTTGATGAGAGCTGGCTAACCCTAGACGGTACGGAAAAACTACATGGATCTTCCGTGGAAGCAGCCCAAAAAATACGAAGCGCGATCTGGAATCAATTCGGTCTGCCATCTTGCATTGGCATCGGCCCGAACCGTTTCATCAGCAAAGTCGTACTGGATGTATACGCCAAAAAACAAGGTATTGCGGAATGTACGTATGAAGAAGTGCCGAAAAAGTTGTGGCCGGTTCCGTTACGGGAAATCTGGGGCATTGGCAGCCGAATGGAGAAACATTTGAACAATATGGGAATGTACACGCTTGGAGACGTGGCAAACAGTTCTTTGGATCGCCTGCGAAAGCGATTTGGCGTAATAGGAGAACAGCTTTACTACCATGCTTGGGGCATTGACTTAAGCCCTCCTTTTATCGATGCAAGGACCTTCTCTCAAAAAAGTATCGGCAAAGGGATTACATTACTGCGCGACTACTGGCGGGAAAACGAAATTTTAACAGTTGTGTTGGAACTTTGTGAGGAAGTGGCGAAACGGGCTCGTGAAATAGGGAAAGTAGGGCGCACCGTTTCGTTCAGCGTGCGCTATTCGCACAATGAAGGAGGATTCCATCAGTCCGTCACCCTTGATATCGCCACAAACTTAACAATGGATATCTACCGCGTCTGCAAGCGGATTTTCCATAAGTTTTATGACGGACGAAGCGTGCGCGTCATTCATGTATCCCTTGAAAACTTGATGGATGAGGAAAGTTTGCAGCTGTCCCTTTTTGAAGACAGAACGAAGGAACGCGCCCTTGCCAAAGCGATGGATGCGATCCGCGACAAATTCGGTCCTAACGCGCTATTGCGTGCCGTCAGCTACACACCAGGAAGCATCGCCCGCATCCGTAATGGCTATATAGGAGGGCATCAGGCATGAACCATCGCGATCGAGGAATTATCAAATACTCTCCCTTTTTAATGCCAGAACACCGCAAAATGCTAAAGGAGCTTCGTGAAAAAGAAGAGCGAATCCATCCCTCCCATCACGACGAGCAACAATATGAAGAATGGAATCGGATCATTTTCGAGGCAATGGAGTTTGCTTCTTATCTTTCGATTCAATACATACATAATTATCGATTATGCTGCGTCATTGGCCGTGTTCATTACTACGATCAACCGAACCAAACGTTGCGATTCAAAGAAAAAGATAGTGGGAAAATTCATTATATCCACGTTTCAGCGATTAAGGAAATAAAAATAGCCCCTTCCTCACCTTGAAAGGGGCTTGCTGCTTTTAATGGCTCTATAATATTTGGTGTTGGTGAGTAAAAACCAGCACCAATTTTTTTGAACAAAAAAATGAGACAGTGACAAAACTCTGGTAAAATGTAATCGACCAAAACCACATTTACAAGGAGTGATGTCA
>Ga0207747_1001868_pt1 | contig 13092 bp, 10 predicted proteins | sample HigsolmetaGSP11D_FD_184839 | JGI IMG/M metagenome (GOLD analysis project Ga0207747, IMG submission 184839) | High solid enriched microbial communities from the Joint BioEnergy Institute, USA - SP1-1-D (SPAdes) | ecosystem: Engineered > Bioreactor > SSF (Solid state fermentation) > Aerobic >...
TTAAGGATTGACTTTCCTGTTGGGCAAGAGAAGCCATAATGGTTAGTAGGACTTCACCCTTGGAATCCATGGTATTGATATTCTCTTTTTCAAAGAAAACAGCGATGTTTTTATCCTTTAACTGACGGATGTATTTTAGGCAGTCCAACGTGTTTCTGGCAAATCGGCTGATGGATTTTGTGATGATCATGTCAATATTTCCTGCCATGCACTCTTCAATCATGCGGTTAAACTCTTCACGCTTCTTGGTATTTGTACCTGTGATACCGTCATCCGCAAAAATACCTGCCAATTCCCATTCCTTGTTCTTTTTAATATAGTTAGTATAATGTTCAATCTGAATTTCATAACTTGAAGCCTGCTCTTCACTATCCGTTGAAACACGACAGTAAGCAGCCACTCGTATTTTGGGTTTGCTTTCACTATTTTTATTATTTCCGACACGTTTAATTGCCGGAATCACTGTGACATTTCTACTCACTGCCACTTGTTACACCTCACTTTCTATCAAACTGTAGGCATATTCGGCCTGTTTGTATGGATCTTCATATTTTTGCACCAGAGGTTTTGCTTTGAACTTTACAGGATAATGTGTTTCCGGCACATCTTTAGGCTCCCATATCCTTCCGAGCTTTTCTGCTCTTTTTCGTTTTTCTACCCTGGCTTTTTCAAAAGTCTCCTCATCAATAATGGGAGGGTAAAATTCATCGCCAAGGTAGTGCTTGTTCTGTAACATCTTACCTGCTGTGGCATGATAACAATCTATCCCAGCTTTTTTAGCAGCTTCCTTCAAAGAAAAGCCTGCCAAGTAACCTGAGAATAATTCTTTTATCTGCTCAGAAGCTTTTTCATCCACAACAGCCTTTCCATCCTCAATCCTATATCCATAGGGTGTGTGACCCATCTAATTCATCAACCTTTCCTTCAATGTGATTTCACATTTTAATTCAAAACCGACTTCCTCCCGTGAAAAGACAATAATCCTCTCTACGTAATCTTCAAAAAACTCATCCTCATAAGCTGTGAGCATTTTGGACTTAGTGGCAAACTTAAGCAGACGGTCAACTTCATCTACTTTTGCAAAATTGCCATTGACGGAACGAGTAAGTTGATCCTTTTCGGCAAGAAGTTTTTCTCTTTCTACCTCCAGTGCATTCTTTTCTTTATTAAACAGAGCAGGTTCCAGATACCCTTTGGCCATTAAACCTGTCAGTACTTGGCTCTGCTCCATGTTGTTTTCAATTTTAGTTTCCAACTCTTCAATTCTACGAAAACTCGCTGCATTATTTTGGTTACGTAACCCATGAAAAAGTGGTCTTAATATAAACTTCTGACCGAATATGAGTTTATTCATCATCGTAACAAATGCAGTCTTTATATCTTCATCTCGAATGAACTGCATGGAACATTCCGTTATATTGCTTATATGCTTACTGCAGCACCAGGCAATGTATTTTCTTGGACCGGATGAATGAATCCGTCTTTTAAGGCCGACGGAAAGAAAGAAGCTTACCAAAAAGTCTTAGATGCTATTGAAGAAATAAAAAAGAAGGATAAAGGCAAAATAAACGTAGATCTTGAAGGCATTACGGTTAAACAATTATTTGGAAAATGGTTCGAACTTGTAATGAAAAGAAAATTGAAAGAAACCACTTTCAGAGAATACACAAATTGTGCAAAGAATAGAATTATCCCAGTTATAGGTGATTACAAGGTGTCTCAACTCAATTCTATCATTTTACAAAAATATATAAATGAATTATCTGATGATGGACTATCCCCGCGTTATGTCGAATATATTAGTACAATTCTTTATGGAGCGCTTGAACAAGCAAGGAAGTGGAAGGTTATCCCAGCAAACCCACTAATCGATGTAGAAAAACCTCGACCGAGAAGAGTGGAATTTAAAACTTGGACGGTCGAGGAAATGTACAGATTCTTAGAATTCACTAAACTATCGAATTATAGGTTATATCATATAGTAAACACTGCATTAAAAACAGGTTGCCGACGCGGTGAATTGTTATCATTGAAATGGTCGGATTTGGATGAAGAAAATGGCTATCTTCGAGTTGAAAGATCGTTAGTTTATGACAAAGGGGGTTACCGATTTTCAACGTCAAAAACACAAGCATCCACCAGGGATATAAAGATTGGCGAATCATTAGTTAAAGAATTAAAAGAATGGAAAGCTCATCAAAATAAAATGAAAATGGCATTACGCAAAAGCTATAATGATGAAGGTCTCATTTTTACAACTCAAACAGGAAAACCAATATACCCACGCGGAATGTTAGCTGAATTTAATAAAGCAACAAGAGAAGCCGAAGTTCCGCAAATTCGTTTTCATGATTTAAGACATACCCATGCAACTATTTGTCTTGAATCAGGTATGTCATTAAAGGAAGTCCAAGAACGATTAGGTCATAGTAGTATAAAAACAACAGGTGACGTTTATGCTCACGTCACCAAAAACATGAAAGAAAAATCCATCAAAAAACTCGAAGCATATATCAATAAATAATAAGTTTTTGCAAGGAATGTGGTCAAAATGTGGTCAATGTTAACATTCCTTGCATAGAAACCTGACTAAATCAACATTAATTGTGTTACGCATTCCACATGCATCGTCTGAGGGAACATATCGACGGGCTGAATTTCTACCGTTTTGTATCCGTCTGCCTCCAATATTGCCAAATCTCGTGCCAATGTTGCCGGATTGCAGCTTACATAGACAATCCGCTTCGGTTTCATCTTAATAATGGTCTTCAGTAATGCTTCATCACAGCCTTTTCTTGGAGGATCCACGACGATGACATCTGCATGGATGCCTTCTTCAGCCCACTTCGGAATAACTGTCTCGGCCTTTCCTACCGTAAATTCCACATTCGTGATCCCATTCAGTTTAGCGTTTTTTTTCGCATCATCAATGGCGTCCGGAACAATCTCCACTCCATATACTTTTTTAGCCACTTGCGCTAAAAATAGCGAGATGGTTCCGATGCCGCAATATGCTTCCACGACCACTTCATTACCGGTTAAGCGCGCGTATTCTAATGCCTTATCATACAAAACCTTCGTCTGCACCGGGTTCACTTGGTAAAAAGATCGTGGTGAAATGGCAAATTTGATATTTCCGATATAATCATAAATCACATCATGTCCCCAAAGTACCTGCGTTTTTTCGCCTAATATCACATTTGTTCGCTTCGGATTTACATTTTGAACGATGGATTTGACATTCGTCAAGGCAGTTACTACTTTTTCAACGATAACCCCTTGATGAGGTAGTTTTTCTGTTCTAGTCACAAGCACAAGCATTAGCTCATCCGTCTGCTTTCCGTAACGGGCTATGATATGTCGCAGCACACCGGTATGCCTTTCTTCGTTATACGCTTCAATTCCCAGTTCACTACAAATATTTTTTACAACTTGTATAGCCCGATTAATCGCCTCCATATGAATAACGCTTTCATCCGTATCCATAATCTCATGGGTCCTAGGTTTAAAGAACCCGGAAATGAGATGGCCATCTTTTTCTCCAACCGGCTCTTGTGCCTTATTACGGTAATGAAAAGGATCGTCCATGCCGATGATCGGGTGAATGATCACATCTTGTAACTTCCCGATTCTTGCCAAAGTTTGCTCCACCAGGTTTTGTTTGAAATGAAGCTGACCTTCATACGACATATGGTGTAGCTGACAACCACCGTATTTGTATCTTTCTTCTTTTGGAATATCCACCCTGTACGGGCTTTTCTTCTTAATCTCAATCAGTTTGCCGTAACCGTAGTTTTTCTTCACTTTTATAATTTTAATGTTTGCCTGTTCACCCGGTAGACCATCTGGAACAAAAATCGGAAATCCGTCAATTTTTGCAACACCCTGTCCTTCGTGGGTTAAATCGACAAACTCAACATCTATGTAATCATTTTTCTTTACAGGTATTGTTTGACTCATTTTATCCACCTTTACTTCTCTTTTTCATCTGTATGTCGATGATCAAGTAAAACTATATCAAAAATCGAGGGGGAAAGGAAATGGTGGATTCTCTATTAATTGGTATAACTTTGATATAAACTTATTCATAGGAAGGTTACTTTCTAAGTTGTATTTGCCTTGTTCAGCATACACTTATATTAAAACGCCTACCTTATTTTTTTATTAAAATGGCCCTAAGAAATATTTTACACATACAATACGATTGTTGCTGACACATAAATCAGTTAGTTAGAGGGAATGAATAATGTTAAGGGTGAATGATAAAAATGTTAAGCAAAAACTTTTTTAAAAAATAATGACATCATAAATTACTGAACTTTTATCACTATTTTTTGTGGTTAGTTACGGACTAGGTTTGGACAACAATTGTTGAAGGGACTTTTTTTGGACTTCCTATCAATTTTATGGACATTTAAACGAGGCTCTTAGCAATATTTTTTATTGGTTTTGAAAAGTCACGAACAATATTAAATTACCAATAGATTTTATTTTATCCAGCATTTTTTGTCATATCACATCGGAAAGCTTATCAAGTTTGTTTTGATATTCAACGAAAATGCTCCCCCCTACTTCACACGAATTTCCTTTTCGTCGGTGGGTGTTCGTAATACTTTCCCAAACCTATTTATTTAGGATTGGCGGTTATCTGATTGGTGTCTTAAACGATGCCATTCTAATTAAATGATGTAAACTTTCTTGAACGTCATTTTCACTCATAAAGCTACAAGCTGAGCCCATCACCCTTATGTTTTTCCTCAAGACAAAGCAGATTCAAACTTTGAGGGGACTGAAAAAGTACGAAATCATTGCTAAACACCCTATTTAAACAGGAATTACTCTACTATGAGCGGAATCGGATGACCTCTCTAACTTTTGTCCGATCGGTCGGGTTGGTTTTGTATAAATATTTACCCCGGGCTATGAAAATAAAGAAAACTCGGGCATCCGAGCCTTTGGGCAACCAAAGAGACGTAGTAGCACTTATACTTAATTCTTAAAATTTCCAACTACCTCGAATTTGCTTCTTTGCTGGAAATCTATACATTCTTAACGTAGAACAAAGTCATGTCGCCAGATACGATTGTAGTGAACCCACAGTCCCACAGTCATAAACCTTTGCTCCAAAATTTATCCCATTGGGCTGCTCATAAGGCAACCCAATGGCAGTTAACCACTCACTTCTGAATGTTCCACATGTCCATTTACAATTATTTCCATTCCTCATTCATTTTTCGATAACTGCATGGCTTTTTTAATATCTTTAAAAGAACTGGATTTCCCGTATAAAAGGACACCGCCTTTATAAACTTTTGCTCCAAAAATAGCTAATAAAATTATGGTTACCACTAAAATAGCAATTCCCAGGATTGGCTCCCAAATAGGTAAATTTAGCATCCCCACTCTCATGAACATCAGCATCGGCGAAAAAAACGGAATATAAGAAGTTACTGTAATAAACGGCGAATCCGGATTCACTAAACCGAACATGGCAATCATAAAACCGATAATAAGTAAGTATATTATTGGTGTAACTAACTGATTCACATCTTCAATACGACTAACTAACGACCCTAAAAAGGCTGCTAATGTTGCATACAAAAAATAACCTAATAAGAAGAAAAGAAAAGCGTATATAAGGGTCCCGACCGGAATATCACCGAACCCATATACCTCAAAAAAGTCACCCTCCATGGAATCAATATTTTGCTTTAATGAAAAATAAGCGACTCCTAACAAGAGTGCAAGTTGCAAGAGGCCAAGTAAACCAATACCTAAAATTTTCGCAAACATCTGCTTGATCGGCTCTACACTGGAGATTAAAATTTCCATGACCCGTGATGATTTTTCCGTAGCCACTTCCATCGCAATCATATTCGCATACATAATAACAGCAAAATAAATTACAAATAAAAGGACATACACTAATCCTCTCGCCTGGTTTAACTCCTCTTCGGTCTTTGCATCTTTTTCTAATGCAACTTTCTTAAGAGAAACTGGTTCGTACAATTTCGTCAGTTGTTCTTGGGATAAGTTCATTTGGTATGCGGTCATTTGTGTCTTCATCTGCTGAAGTCCACTTTCCAATGATGAAACAAGTGCGACATCAGAAATGGTTAATGATCGATAAGTGGCTTCTGGCAAATTTTCTTGATTGTAAGAAAGGACCAGCACACCATCAAAGTCGCCGTTTTGAACCTGTTTATCAGCCTTTGTTTCATCGCCAGTAAATTTTTCCAACTGAATCTTTTTATCGATTCCTTTTAGCTGATATTGCAAAGGTTCAAATAGTACCCCGGTTTCATCAATTATCGCTATTTTTTCCCCTTTATCTTCTTTATTAAAGTAATCTATAATATTCATAATGTTTGCCAGTGCAACGATAATCAGAAGAGTAATCACCGTTGTGACGATAAAGGACTTGGTTTTTAATTTATTTAAAAACGTATGAAAGAAAATGATCCAAAATTTATTCATAGGAAGCACCTACTTTCTCAATGAAAATATCATTCAAAGAAGGTTCCTCCAGAGCAAATTTCCGAATAAATCCTCTTCCAACAGTCTCCTTTAAAATGCTGTCGGCGACCTCTTCACCTTCAATTTGCAGTTGAATACCTTCTGGAGTGACAGAAGACTTACGAACACCTGGGTATTCCTTCAAAAAACTTATATCAAAGTCTGCATGAATGATTAAATTTTTCTTACCAAATGACTGTTTAATTTCCTTTAAAGAGCCTTGGAGCACGGTTTTTCCTTTATTTAAGATACATAGATTCTCACATAGCTGTTCTACGTGCTCCATTCGATGGCTGGAGAAAACAATTGTTGTACCACTTTCCTTTAAATCTAAAACAGCTTGCTTTAATAGCTCGACATTGATCGGATCGAGCCCGCTAAATGGTTCATCCAAAATAAGTAGTGATGGCTCATGTAATACGGAAGCGATAAACTGAATTTTTTGCTGGTTTCCCTTCGACAGTTCTTCCACTTTTTTGTCGGCATATTCAGGAACTTTGAACCGTTCCAACCATCTTATAAGCTCCTTTTCTGCATCTTGTTTACTCATCCCTTTTAGCCTAGCTAAAAACACCAACTGTTCTTTAACCTTTTGTTTTGGATAAAGGCCGCGTTCTTCTGGAAGATAGCCAATACGGTCACTAGTTGAATAATCAACTGGCTTTCCATTCCATGTAACATTTCCGGAACTCGCATCCATTAAACCCAGTATGATTCGAAAAGTTGTTGTCTTTCCCGCTCCATTCGCACCTAAAAAACCAAAAATCGTCTTTTCAGGAATCGAAAGCGACAAATCATCAACAGCTGTATACTTTCCAAATCGCTTTGAAACATGTTCGATTTCTAAAGCCATGTCCTTCCTCCTTTAAGTAAATGGCATAAAAACCTTGGCATACCTTTATTTTAAGTTATATCGGTAGCCGAATTAAATATCCTTATTTATTTTTTCTTATCCAAATCAACCGCATGTTATGAAGTAAATGAAAAAATTTGAATAAGTTCACTCCCACAAAGGAAAACACAAAATTATATTTTAGTGAATAGTCCAGTAATTTTTAGCGGTTTTTCAGTAGCCTCACTTGCTACCCCCAATGGTTCCCTTTTGAATGAATCATTCGGTGAACATCTGTTAAGAGAGGAATAAAGGAAAGGGGATTATCCAACCTAAAATAAAGCAGTGACAAGTGAATAATTGTATTCCTGAATCCAAATTCATGTTACTTACTGTTATTATAACAGATGGTAAAACCAAAAAAATAGGGAAAATTGAAAAGTATTTTGGTAATCGTTTTCCCAACAATCAAAAAGCAGAGCCTGACCCCATCGAATAGCCACTCTTTATACCGGGGGACAGGCTCCTTTTAATTAATCTTCTACGATTTCTTTCCGATTTTTTTTCATTAGTTTTGAAAGAACTTCATATACGATTGGTACCACGACTAATGTTAATAACGTTGAACTAAACAAACCTCCAATGACGGTAATGGCCAAGTCTCTTGACATGAGTCCTCCATCGCCTCCAATTCCAAGTGCCATCGGTAGCATAGCACCAATTGTCGCAATAGCGGTCATTAAAATTGGGCGTAGACGAGTTGCACCGGCTTCCAAGATGGCTTCACGCATGGATAAGCCTTCCCGTTCCTTGTGAATAATCCGGTCCACAAGAACAATGGCGTTTGTAACAACGATCCCGATTAACATTAACAATCCCATCATTACCTGTACCGAAATGGTGTGTCCGGTAATGTACAACCCGATGAATGAACCAATGACGGTAAATGGTAGCGAGAAAAGAATGGCAAATGGTGCCAAACCTTCACCAAACGTTACCACTAGGATGAAGTAGACGATGGCAATAGCTGCAAGCATGGCGAAACCTAATTGTGTAAAAGTCTCTTGCATATCAGCCGCAACACCGGTCACCCCTGTTGAGACACCTTTAGGTAAGTCAAGTTTTTCAATTTTTTTATCCGCTGTCGAGCTTACTTTTGAAATATCCTTACCTTTAACTGTCCCTGTAACGGTTGCGTAGAATTCACCTTTTGAACGAGTCAATGTATTTAAGGTCGTTCCCTTTTCTACTTCTACCAGTTCAGACAGAGGAACCTTTTTACCAATCTGTGTATCTATTGGCGTTTTTAATAAATCGTCTAGCGATTCCGGAGTTACTTTTGTATCTCTTTGTATGACAACCTCAATTTCATCACCATCATTTTCAACCGTTGTTAATACTTCCTTATTTCCGGCGTTAGATAATGCCATGGCAATCTGGGCTGTGGTTAAGCCGTACTGAAGCACATGATCTTGGGATACTTTAAAGACATTTTCCACATATGGATCTTCAATATCTGATGTGACATCCTCCAAGTCTTTTATATCAGATAATTCTCCTTCAACTTGTTTGACGGCTGTCATTAAATCATCCAAATCTTCACTATAAATCGTATAGCTTAACTCATTGGAGTTTATACCACCTGTACTAAAGTTTTGTGATGTCCATTCACCTGACTGATTTAAGTTTGTTACATAATCTTCAATTTCTTTTCTTACTTCAGGGAAATTTTCCATATCTTCATCAAAGATTATGTACATTAATGCCCCATTTCTGCCACCCATCATCATGGAAGCGGCATCGACATTTTTAGAGTCATTAATGGACAACTGTAAAGATTCGATATCATCGCGCTTTAATAATTTCTTTTCAACTTCTGCGACATTGGCTTCGGTTTCTTCTTTTAACTCACCCGCTTTAGGCGTATACGTTATAAACATCATCTTCTCTTCAGAAGAGCCCAAGAAACTGAATCCAATGAGAGGTGTGAGTGCCAGTGACCCGGCTAATAAAACCATAGCGATCACCGATGTAATCACTTTATGATTTAAAACTTTTTCTAAAACGCCTTTATACCATTTTGCAAGGGTTCCAAGTCCTTTATGGCTTTTCTCTGTTTTTTCACCATACAGTTTTTTACGGAATAAAGTGTGTGACAGAGTTGGCACGATGGTAATCGCAACAAGCAATGATGCACCTAGAGCAAAAGTTATTGTTAAAGCAAATGGCATGAACAATTCGCCAACCATTCCGCCAACAAAAATGAGTGGTGCAAAAACAGCAACGGTAACTAATGTGGAAGACAATATTGGCCTAAACATTTCAATCGTTGCTTCCCGAATTAAAGCACGACCGTGTAGTTTTTCATCTTTTAGATGCAAACGACGGTAAATGTTTTCCACAACGACAATTGAGTCATCAATAACCCGCCCAATCGCAACTGTTATTGCACCTAAGGTCATAATATTTAAAGTAATATCTAGCCAATGGAGCAATAATACGGCCATCAAAATTGAAACCGGGATGGATATGATTGAAATAATAGTAGATTTTACATCACGTAAAAATAGCAGGATGATGAGAACGGCAATTAACCCACCGAACAAGGCTTTTTCAATCATTGTGTGAACGGATTGTTCAACTGGTTCTCCTTGGTCAAGTGTTACATTCACTTTTAACCCATCAATTTTCGCTTCTTCATCCTTCATTAGATCTTTTACAGCGTTAACTACAGTGACAGTATTGGCTTGTTGACCTTTTACAATTTGAATGGCAATTGCGTCTTTCCCATTTGTCCGGGAAATCGATTGAACTTTGCCGACTGTTTCAATTTTTGCGATATCACTAAGTTTTACGAATGGAACTGGGTTTTCAGCGGTCGGTGTGACAGGAATAAGCATGTCTTTCAGTTGATCAACCGTTTTTATATCACCGTCAATTTTAACCGCTTCTTCTCCATCTTTAAACTCATAAAGGCCTAAAGACAGAGCCATGTCACTTGCTTTTACCATATCTTTTACAGTATCTTCCGAGAGTCCCAGTGCAGCCATTTTTTTATCATCAAACTTAAACTCTACTTCTTTAATATGCTGTCCGGTAATTTCAGCGGAAGCGACACCATCAATTTTTTCAATCTTAGGTAAAAGAACATCTTCAACTGTTGATGTTAGTTCAGAAATATCTTCTTTTGAACTGCTAACCGAAAGAGCAAGAACCGGCATCATATTCATATTGATTGCCATAATAGTAGGCTGCTCGACTTCTTCTGGTAAATTGACATTATCGATTGCTGATTCAAGCTGACGTTTCTTTTCATCTATATCTACACCATAATTGTACTCAATCTGAATTTGTGAGATATTGGATGATGAATTTGAATAGACAGCTTTAACATCTTCCAATCCTTCTACGGCTTTTTCGATTGGCATCGATACTTCATTCATCACTTGTTCAGGAGTTGCACCCGAATAAACACCCATGACAAGTAAATACGGGATAGATATGTCAGGGATTGACTCCATTTTCATTCGTGAACCTGAATAAATACCTGAAACGATAATAATAATGGTTAATAACCATACCGCCAGTTTATTTTTTAGTACAAAATTTACTAAGCCTTTCACGATTTCACCTACTTCAAATTGACATTTTTCATACATTTATCTATAATAATGACTAATCGGTCATTTGTCAAATAAGGAGTTTACTTTTATGTCTAAAAAACAATTAATTATTGAAAAAGCAGTTGAATTATTCGCTGAGAACGGTTTCGAATCAACATCTGTTCAACAAATAACCGAACGTTGTGGCATATCAAAAGGTGCTTTTTACATTTATTTTAAGTCAAAAAATGAATTAATAATTGGACTCATTGATTATTTTTTAAGTAATATAATTTCCAACATTGAACAATCGGTCAGTAACGAAAAACATACGGACCGATTACTTTACAATTTTATCTTTACTTCATTAAACGAATTTAAAAATCATACAAAGTTTGCAAAGCTTTTTTTTAAAGAACAAGTTTTTTCCTATAATAAAGATTTATTTAACAAACTGCAAATGTACATGTCAACAATCAATCTTATTTTACTTTCCAGTATTCAAAGACAGTTTCCAAAAAAGAGTCCGGTTATGCATTTCGAACTACTCTATGCAGTTAACGGATTAATAAAAGGTTATTCAGAGTTATTCTTTATGGACGAATTTCAGGTGGATTTAGATCGATTGTGCCATTCAATCGTTGAAAAGATCACCATCATTGCTGATCATTCGACACTATTGATTTTCAGTCCTGAATATTTAGGAAAGACAAATTTCCCCTTGGATATTTCAAAAGAGGATGTGCTGAATGAGCTTGAGGAAGGAATACAGGAAACGAATGAAGATCCGATTGTCCATGATTCTTTATTATTATTAAAAGAAGACTTAGTGAATCCACATTTAAACGAAGCAATTATTCAAGGGCTTTTGAAAAATATACGCACAAATAAACATTGCAAATGGGCCGCCACCATTTATGAACTATATTTAGATAGATCCATCCGCGCTTCTTCAATCGAATAATGAATAAGGCATTTATCCAGTGACTAGAAGCCAGGCCACGAAAACTTATTGTCCAATAAAGCGCTATTGGTCATTTTTTTCATAGTACAAAAGTGAAACTTCCATTATTGGTACCTCCCCCTCCATCTGATGGTTTAAACCAATCGGACACATGTGGCCAATTGATTTCCGTTAAAATATTGAGGAGAAAATTTTACTGCCCGTTTAGGCGGGCTAAATAAATAATTTTCGTTCATATTCCCCACGAATTATAATTTTAAATTGATCAAATTCTCATGTTTTTACCCAATCAATTTAGGTGAGACTAGTTAAAAAGGAGTGTGGACGAATGGAGACTTTTCTTTCCTTTTTCCTTGAGTTTGCTTACCTTTGCCTATTTATATGGGAGCTATTACAAGTAAAAAAATATGGGATAAGGAATGACGCCAATTTCCTTGTTCTCGTCATTTTCGGGCTGGTTTATGACAACCTCATCATTGCATTTGGCCGTTTTATCGGAGAAGGGAATACATTGGAAGCTTTGAGCAAAATCCGATATTTGTTCCATGCCTTATTCACGCCTATGCTGATTATTTTTGCTTGGAGTGTTTTTCGCAAGACCGGTCTGCTTTCAATCCAGCAAACTTTTTGGAAATTACTAGCTTATATCTTAACAATCGGTTTCATTGTGTATGAACTGCTGACTTCGATTATAGGAATGAAACTTGAGCCCAAATGGGAAGACGGTGTTTTAACCTATGAAAATGTGGCTCAACCCGGATTCCCGTTCATGGTCGTTGTCGTCACCCTGATCCTTGGTGTAGTTGGTGTTTTATTAATGAAAAAATCAAGATTTCCGTGGCTATTAATTGGTACTATTGTCATACTTCTTGGTGGAATAATAGCCAATTGGATAAAAAACTTTCTGATTATGAATGTTTCTGAACTTCTCTTTATTGTTTCCTTAGTGATGGCAAAACATTTCCAATTACGAGTTCATTAAATAATTTCTATACTATCGGGTACTCATCAATTGATGCTTTTTCATAACGGCACAAGTTATAGTGAAAAAATGGTGACAAGATAAGGACTCGTCGGCAAAATAGAGCGTTTCTCACATTAAATGCCGACGACAATGGGTTCGATGATTTGTTGGTTTTCTAAGGTGCGAAACTATAAATAATTATAATTCTAGTGCC
>Ga0207747_1001877_pt1 | contig 13032 bp, 11 predicted proteins | sample HigsolmetaGSP11D_FD_184839 | JGI IMG/M metagenome (GOLD analysis project Ga0207747, IMG submission 184839) | High solid enriched microbial communities from the Joint BioEnergy Institute, USA - SP1-1-D (SPAdes) | ecosystem: Engineered > Bioreactor > SSF (Solid state fermentation) > Aerobic >...
TACCCATATCAGGACACATCCCTTCGTTAATATTATATTTCACTAAAGGGTGTCCATGAAACTATACTAGCATCATAGTAACTATTTAGAGCAATTGCATAAGAAGTACGAAATAGTTCATACCTCTAAATCATTTTAGTGGTCTATTTGTTTTTGTGGAAACCATCAGTATAGTGACGTTTTGTTTTATTCCTTCCGCAAATGTCTTCACCAGAGTTATTGTTTTATAAAGATAAATAATTGTTGTTGTATAATATTTTGTAAAGAAAAAAGGGGGAGTCACTCATGAAAGAGGAAATCTTGTTATTGAAAATCCATAAAGCATTAAAAGAAGGTAAAGATTACTATGAAGCTACTCGTGGAAATTGGAAGATAAACAAAGGCAGAATTCCGTATATTCAATATGTCGTTGGAATTAGTGGCGGAAAAGTTGGTTGTGCATTTCAACCTTCAAAATGGGAAATTATCGAAGAAGGTTCTGAGAAGGGAAGAAAACGCTTTGAGGGCACTGAAGCTCCTTTGGAAATATTGAAAAAGTTACAAAAGGCAGAAGAAAAAGTGATGAAAAAGTTTGGTCGTGGTAGTGCGGTTGCCTATATCACTCTTACTGAAATAGATAACATTTATTAAACTTTCGCTAAGTTTTAAGGATTATATGTTATCATCAGAGAGAAGGAATATTCTAACATCTGAAGAGAAATCATTGTAGGGTCTAATTTCCTTCATATGATTTTTCTTTTTTTATATACATACGAAATAGAGGGATTCGATGTGAATACTGCATACCATACAAAATACTTTGCAAATAAGTTAATTATCCGTTCTATCTCTAACGATATAGAAAAACTATCTATGTCTCTATAAGTATTTTAGAGAAGAGCAGGAAAGATTACAAAAGTGGGCGGATGATTTAATTCTTGCTTCAGAGCAGGAGCTTAATGATATAAAACGAAGCATAAGAGATTTGACAAGAAGAGCAAGAATGGCAACTAACACTGAAGAACAACATCAGATACAAGTGCAAATCAATGAACTTGAAAAGAAAAAGAGAACAATGCGTAGGAAGATTTTTCAAGTGGAAGATGAAGTAATTGAAAAAAGAGATGAGCTTATCAAGGCTCTTAAATCCAGAATGCATCAACGTACAGAAAGAGAAGACCTATTTATGATAAAATGGGAAGTTGTATAGGTCTGTCTAAGGAGGAAAAGCAATGAGTGAAAGTTATCAAAAGCTAATATCCATATTAAAGGAAATGTTTCAACTGGACCAATCCGATTTGGATTTTGGGATATATAGAATCATGAACTATAAAAGGAATGAAATTGAAAAGTTCCTAAATGAAGATTTACTTCCTCAGGTAAGAACTGAACTTGAAAAATACATTTCAGTTGAGCAAAAAAGTATAGAAAAAGAACTAAAGGAACTTACGAAGAGGCTGGAAGAAGATGGTGTACCTTTTGAGAGTAGCACTAAATATGTTGCCTTAAAATCAAAACTGGATAATGGATTAAGCGTGACTTCAGTAGAGAATGAGGTCTATTCACATCTTGCAAACTTTTTTAGACGTTACTATAGTAATGGAGATTTTATTTCTTTAAGACGATACAAAAAGGATGTTTATGCACTTCCATACGAAGGGGAAGAAGTAAAACTACATTGGGCAAATGCAGACCAATACTATATAAAAACAGCAGAACATTTTAGAGATTATAGTTTTACAACCCCTGATGGGAAAAAGGTTCATTTTAAGTTGGTAGATGCTGAAACCGAAAACGATAATAATAAATCCGAAGAAGGAAAAGAGAGACGCTTTATTCTTGCTCAAGACGAACCTTTAGTTGAAGAAAATGGAGAGCTGTTTATTAGGTTTATATATATAATTAACGAAACAAAACAGCAAGATTTAACAAGTCAAGCCCTCGAAATCATTTCGCAATTAATAACTAAGGATTCCAGGTTTACGCAATTTAAAAGTTTGCTCTCGCTTCAACCAACTGAAAAAAATCCAAAGAGGACATTGATTGAAAAGTATTTGAATGATTACACTTCCCGTAACAAATTTGATTACTTTATCCATAAAGACCTTGGTGGATTTCTAAAAAGAGAATTAGACTTCTATATAAAAAATGAAGTTATGTTTTTAGACGATGTTGATATAGAAGATAACTTAAAGGTAGAACAGTATTTAGCTAAAATAAGGGTTATTAAAAAAATAGGTCATAAGATTATAGACTTTCTTAAACAAATAGAGGATTTCCAGAAGAGGCTGTGGCTAAAAAAGAAGTTTGTAGTTGATACAAATTACTGTATAACATTGGATAACATTGGTGAAGAATTTTATCCAGAAATATTACAAAATACCTTACAACTTGAAGAATGGGTAAAGCTGTATTCAATTGATGATATTAAAGAGGATTTGAAAAACATAGGACACTCTAACTCTTTAACAGTTGAGTTTTTAAAACAAAATCCTTATTTAGTTCTTGATACAGCCTTTTTCGATATTGACTTTAAAGAAAGATTAATAGCGTCTATAGAACAGTTAGATGAAAGGATTGATGGGGTTTTAATTAAGAGCGAAAATTTTCAAGCTCTTAATTTGATATCAAAGAAATACGAAAAGAGAATAAAATGTATCTATATTGACCCTCCTTATAATACAGGCAAAGATGAGTTTCTTTACAAAGATAACTATCGGCATTCATCTTGGTTATCTATGATTAATGATAGAATCAATTTATTTAAAATTGTTTTAACTACAAATGGAGTGAATATGGTTTCAATAGGAAACCATGAATTATCCAGATTGATGTTATTAATGAATTCCAAGTATGGAGAAGACAATTTATTAAACGTATTTATTTGGAATACTGATGGGAATATAGATAACCAAAGTAAATATAAACAGGACCATGAGTATATTGTAGCTTATTCAATGAATAAGAGAGAATTACCAGCACCAAAAGTAATCGACCCTAACGTCCCAAAAGAAAGTAAATTATATAAAAAACATATAGAAAATACAATTGTGAAAAATGGTCCTAAAAATCCAAAATCGGATATTTTAATACCTGCAGGTTTTCCAACTTCTTTTAAAGAAGGATTTATTTTGCCAGGTAAAGAAGAATACCCTAAATTTGAAAAAGCAGTTGAAGTGAAAGATTGGAAAACAACTGAACCATTTGTTATCAATAGTGGATGGAGTTCTAAAGCCTTGCTTGAGAAATTTATCAATAATGGGTTTCAGCCTATAACTGATAGCAAAGGTCAAAAAACTTGGTTTGAGTTAAGAGAATCTGGTGCTCCTTATGTTATTAAAGAAAGATTAGATAATGGACACGTTCTTACTGTATTAAAAAATTTAGGTAGTACACAGTCTTCATCTAATATGTTAGAAGGAATGGGAATCAAGTTTTCCTACCCTAAGCCAGTTCCTTTAATTCAATACATGGTGTCTGTAATGACAGATAAAGAAGATATTGTTATGGATACTTTCGCAGGTTCAGGTACAACTGGTCATGCAGTTATTAATCTTAATAGAGAAGATGGCGGTAAAAGAAAGTATATATTGGTAGAAATGGGTGAATATTTTGAGTCTATTATAAAACCAAGGATGAAAAAGGTTATTTACTCCAAAGATTGGAAAAATAACAAACCAGTTTCAAGGGAAGGTTCAAGCCATATCTTCAAGTACATTAGTCTTGAATCTTATGAAGATACGCTCAATAACCTTGAAATCAATTTAACTCAGGAGCAATTGTCCCTACTTGAACAAAACCCAGAATTGAGAGAGCAATACATGCTTTCTTATATGCTCAATAATGAAACGGAGAATAGCATGTCTCTGCTAAATATTGATATGTTCAAAAATCCATTTGAATATAAAATGAAAATCGCTAAGGGATTGGAAACCCAAGTAACAACGATTGATTTAGTGGAGACATTCAATTATCTCTTAGGACTTGAAGTAATAAGAAATGAGAAAAGAGAACGCTATAATGCTGTCGAAGATAAGGATTCTACTGTTCCTGGAGCTGTTAAACTAAACTCTGCAAAAGATGGAGAATATGTTTTCAAAGAAATCGAAGGAAGAACTTTGGATGGAGAAAAAGTTCTTGTGATTTGGCGAACCTTATCGGATGATATCGTCAAAGATAATGCGGTCCTTGACGCTTATTTCTTAAAGAAGAAATATAGCACAAGAGATTTTGAATTTGACCGAATTTATGTGAATGGGGATAATAACCTTCAAAACTTAAGGATGGAAGATGAAAGATGGAAAGTTGTTCTTATCGAAGAGGAATTTAAAAAACTCATGTTTGATGTACAAGATATATAAGGGTAGGGGGTGTAGTAATGGCTACTAAAACAAAAAAGAGTAAAAAAGCTAAAGCACCTCAATTAAAATTTAATAAACGTTTAGTCTTAAATCAGTATTTCCTCTCATTATTTGGCGTTGAAAAATTTGAGGAAATTGGGATAGAAATGAAGAAGCCAAAATATGAGGGTTTATCAGAAGATAATAACACCAATTTCTATCACTTCCTTGTTAATGATTGGAAGGATAAGGTCAAAATAAGTAGAGATAAACTCCTGCAATACGATAACAATATCGTAGAGCATACTCAACGTATATCGGAGAAAAGGGAATTAGGTTTTACATGGAAGTATTTCCAATACCTTTCCCTTCTTTTTACTGAGCTGTATCTTGATAAATACTTTAACGAACCAGAAAAGTTGCTTGAAGAACTCAATGGTTACGTTGAACAGTTCAACGAGGATAAAGTTGAAGCGGATAAAGTTAACTTATACCAGCTTACAGATTTAAAAAAATTGGCTTTTTGGAATGCCACAGGGTCAGGTAAGACTCTAATTATGCACGTTAATATCCTTCAATATCTTCATTATATGAAGGCATTGGGGAAGGAAAGCGAAATTAACAAAATCATTCTCTTAACACCTAATGAGGGGCTTTCCAATCAACACCTTGAAGAGTTTAAAAAATCGGGGTTAAAGGCAGAGTTGTTTGATAAAAATGAAGGTGGTCTATTGAGGTTAGCTGAGACAACGATTGAGATAATTGACATTCACAAGATAGAAGAAGAAGAAGGAGATAAAACCGTAGCAATCGACTCTTTTGAAGGTAATAACCTTGTGCTCGTGGATGAAGGTCATCGTGGGGCATCAGGGGTAGTCTGGAAAGAAAAAAGAGATAAATTGAGTGAAAAAGGCTTTTCCTTTGAATACTCTGCTACCTTTGGGCAAGCAATGAAAGCATCGGGGAAAGACGCATTAATACAAGAATATGCAAAGTGTATTCTTTTCGATTATTCATATAGATACTTCCATACAGATGGATACGGAAAAGATTATCATATCCTAAACCTTCAAGATGATAGTAATGAAGACGTACGTCAACTTTACCTAACTGCTTGTTTGCTTACCTTTTATCAGCAAAAGAAGTTGTTTGAAGACCGTAAGAAAGATTTTTCTGCTTTTCTGATAGACAATCCATTACTTATTTTTGTTGGAGCAAGTGTCTTAAAAGGAAAGAAAAACACAGAGGCATCTGACGTGGTGGATGTTTTAACCTTCTTCTCCGATTTTGTAAAAAATGAACGGAGAAGCATTCAAAGAATCGAACGGTTACTTAGTGGAAACCCAGGATTACTGGATAACAGGGGCAGGGAAATCTTTAGAGATGCTTTTAAATATTTGATTAATAAAAAGTACAATAATACAGAGGAAGTATATAGAGATATATTAAAAACAGTATTTAACTCCGATACTACAGGTGCGGAACTACATGTTGAAAATTTAAAAGGTGTAACTGGTGAAATTGGTATTCGAGTTGGAGAAAATGAATATTTTGGCGTTATCAATGTCGGAGACGACAAAAAACTCGTAAAATTGTGTGATGAAAATGGTTTGCTTACTGCCGAAAGAGAGTTTTCTGAGTCCTTGTTTAAAAAGATTAACGAATCCAATTCGATGGTAAACGTGTTAATCGGCTCTAAGAAATTTACAGAGGGATGGAGTAGTTGGCGTGTAAGTACGATGGGATTACTGAATGTCGGGCAAACAGAAGGTGCTGAAATTATCCAACTCTTTGGAAGAGGGGTACGTTTAAAAGGTTACGAATTTAGCTTGAAAAGGAGCAAATTCATTAAGAAAGAGAAACCAGAGGTAATAGTCCCTAAGTATTTAGATATTCTTGAAACGCTTTATATATTTGGGATAAGAGCCGATTATATGAAGCAGTTTGAAGAATACCTCAAAGAAGAAGACCTTGATATTGAAGGTGAGCAAGAATTTATTGAGCTTCGTGTCGAAAGAAATAAAAATGTGAATTTAGGTAAACTACGAACCTTAAAGATAAAGGATGGTTTAGATTTTAAAAGGCAAGGTCCAAGACCTAATTTGTCTCCTTTGGGGGAAGTAGCAATCAACAAAGTTGTTGTTGACTGGTATCCTAAAATTCAAGTACAAACATCTGCTGGTAGTTCGAATGACTTCAGTGCAAAGGATACTGGTAAATTGAAAAAGGAACATCTTGCATTTATAAATATGGATGATGTTTTCTTTGAAATTCAAAAATATAAGAATTTAAAGGGATGGTTTAATCTTAACATTACTAAGGAGAGTTTGAGAGAAATTCTATTAGACCCTAATTGGTATACATTATATATTCCTAATGAGGAACTCAATGATTTTACCGATTTTAAAAACTTCAAGAAATGGCAAGATATTGCTGTTATGCTTTTGAAAAAATATTGTGACTTCTTTTATAAGCATAAAAAGGCGGAATGGGAGTTTCCATTTCTCAACTATTCGGAGCTTACAGAAGATGATGCTAACTTCATAAAAGAGGAAAAATATGTAGTTACCATCAATAAGCCAAAAGAAAATGACTCGCTGATAACTAAATTGAAACAGTTGAAAGAGCTTCTTGAATCTGGAGAATTAAAGGACATAGAATTTAAAAATTTTTCTTATGGTAATTTTGAGCCAATTAGTTTTAAAGAACATCTATACAATCCGTTAATTCATATTAAAAAGAATGCCACTGAAATTGAAGTTAGCCCTGTCCATATAAATGAGGGTGAGCGTAACTTTGTTATGGATTTGAAAGCTTTTTATGAAGGAAATAAGCCTTTCTTCAACGATAAAGAACTTTATCTTATACGTAATAAAAGCAAGGCTGGAATTGGCTTTTTTGAAGCTAACAACTTCTTCCCTGACTTTATCATGTGGCTCATACATGATGACAAGCAATATATTACATTTATCGACCCAAAAGGTATCCGAAACTTAAAAGGATTGTATGATGCAAAAATTCAACTATCACAAACCATTAAAGAGATACAGCATAAACTTAGTGAACAAGATGATAGCATTGTTCTTAACTCATTTATCATTGCTGGAACGCCATATAATGAAGTTTCACATTGGGGAAGTAAAGAAGAGTTTGAACAGTTTAATGTTTTTTTTCAAAAGGAAGATGAAGATTATATTGAAAAGATATTTGCAAACATCTTAGAAGAATAATTGCTGTCTTAAGAACCGCTGGATTGTTTCAGCGGTTTTTTTAAAATATATGTAATTAAAAGCAGAGGGGAAAGGAATGAAAGGGCTAAATTGCGAAAACGCAAAAGAATTGGCACAAAGACTACACGATTGTTTAAAAACTAAACATAAAAACTATATACTTAGACCATTTAATCGTTTTGACGTTGAGAAATCTATGTGGTGGATTGTTCCATAAAAGGTTTTTCCTGCATATCGGTTTGGGAAGTATATGATAGACGAAAGTGAAGATGGTACATTTTCAGTAGGTATTCATATAGAAAAAGGATTAGAACATGCTGTTGATTATAAGAAAAACTTAATACTTGATGATGAATGGGTTTGGCATGAATTTATTCAAGCGGTGGGAAATGGTAAGGTAGAAGAAATCTTGCTTAGTATTTCTGATAGAATGAAGGATGCAGTCGAAATTAGTATTTTAGTGTGTATTCCTAAAGCTGAGGAAAAGTTAAGTTATAGTCTGGAAAATGGTCGTTTTATTAATCAAGCTACAAAGGAAGTGGAAGATATTAAGCTCATTCCAAGTTGGATAAATAATTTTCCACAAATAGAATGGTTTTGGGTGGACTTTTACTTAACTTTCATTTTTAAGAAATTACATGAATCGTCAAGACAAGATGAATTAACTGACTTTGAAATAGTGAGAGACTTATTAGAACCGTTCGAGTATTGGATTAAATAGTGTTGCAAATGAAACAAGAAGGGTTAATCAATCTTGAAAGTGGTGAATTGTAATGGATGCTTTTGAGCATTTAAGAAAATGGCAGAATATGATGAATCAAATAAACAGTAGTCAAAGAATGATAAATCAAATGACAAGGGCCAGTGAATTAGCCAGTAAACTAATAGTCAGTTATCCTATGGGGCAAGAAAGAGCTGTAATAAAAGCCAGTAAGTTAGCCAGTGAAATGAGAAATAGTGGTCTAATAGCCAGTTATCATGCGGAAAAAGTAAATTCTATAGGAAAAGTTAGTACATTAGCTCATGAAATGGCCAAAAGCAGTGCAATGGCCCGTTATTCTATGGAGCAACAAAGAGCCATAATCAAAGCAAGTAGATTAGCCAGTGAATTAGCTAAAACTAAAAGTGGTCTAATAGCCAATTTTTCTAATGATTCAGTAAGAGCAATGGCGAACATTCCACGCCATGACTTTTCTAAAATTGCAAAAGCAATAACTCTTTTAAACACTCATAAGGTTGGTTTTTCAAACACCCATAAGTTTTCTTCTTTTTTCAATCATCTATCTTATAATATAAATGACTCTTTTGTTGAGAATTTAAATGGCTATATTCAGCATAAGAAAGAGAATGAGTTTGAGGAAATTGAAGAATTGCAAGAGGATTTGCAAGTGGAAATTAAACAACCAGAATTTTTCAACTTAGCTCTTAAAATCAACATTATCCTTGATTTAATAGATGCTGATGTTCAGGAAGGCAAGTTAGACGAAGAAGACGTGAGCACTTGGAAAAAGGTTTTAACCCCAATTTTAACGGTTCTCAGTCAGCTATTTCTTGCTTGGGCATTTAGCGATACACCAATTCAAGAAACAAATATCTATAAAAGCATTGAAAGTTTTATTCAATATGTCGAAAAGATGAATATAGATATAGGTGACCAGGAACAGCAACAGAAACTCCCAGAGAAAGAGTCGCAGTAAATCTAAGTATTGCAAGAAATTTTGAAGAAATGCTTGGGGCTTAATTCATAATCTTCCTAAAAGTCATAAGCCAGAACCAAAGCTATTATTGATAAAGCCCCATGCTCTTTGGATTTCATTCAATTCTACTTTGAGTTCCTCGCTTTGAGATTTGTAATCACCATAGAGTTCAGGTTTTTTGGAAATTAGAAGCAATAAGTCGAAAACCAAGACATAGGGAGTATCTCTTAAGTCGTCACTCAATAACTGATATTGTCCATTTTTAATCTTGCGTATTGCTCCGTATTTAAGCAGTCTATTAATTCGTTTTGATATGTTTGAAGGGGAAATACCTAACCTGTTTGAAAGCTCTTTTTGTGAGATGTTAGCTACTCCATTTTCATCTTTTAATTCATTAAGTATATTAATCAAAGACAAGTCTGTTTCCATCATTTTTTTAGAAGCCTTTAAAAAATCATCCACTATAAAACACCATCCTACTTAATAGTAAGTTATTTCTTTTAAATTCTCTTGTTCTCATTATATCACTGAACTGCTTGTTACAAGGGAATATATTTGTTCTATAAGGTTTGAGTAAGTACAAATGAAAAGAGCCATTCATAATGATGGCTCTAAAATAATTGATTAATTAAATCTATATCTTCTTCAGAAAGTTTTTCGTCTACATCGTCAGTTTTCAAAGGGATGTTTTCTAAGAAGTTCTTGCTTTGAAGGAGCTTGTACACGATTTCCTCCACTTTAGCCTCTAAATCTGAAGATTTATGTTGATTATACATGTCAGCTTCAATTAACTTGCACAGATAACTGCTGATATTATCTTTTGTTTTAAGATATTCGTAGATGTGTAGCTTGTTTTGCTTGAAACTTATCGACACTTTATATTTAGACAAGTTTCTTCACTTCCAAAACTCTATAGAAGCTAAGAACATTGGAAAACTGGCTGTCTTGTTCGATTATTGCTGAAGGATATTGCTTTAAAATTTCCTCTTTTAGTAACAGAGCACCACCTCCGCAACACACGACAGTAGTATTGTTAAACGTAATCCCTCTTGATTTGGCATAGTTGAACAGTTCAGCTACATGAGTACTGATTAGGTTCTCTATAATTTCCTTGCTGTCTTCCTGTTTAATACCGTTGGCATATAGATAACAATCGTCTTTTAAAATCTGTTCCACATCTTCATCTGAAACAGATATACCGTATCGGGATGTCAACTTCTCTGCAATTTTTGAGCGTAGGATATTGATTCCATTGTTACTAATGACCATTGTATCCAGTAATGGAACAAGTCCATTGAACGAGCAATAGTTTACGTTCAGGCCACCAATATCGACAATCAAGCTACGCTTTGTTTTAAAATCTCCTATTCTGGTATAAATCGGACCAGTTCCTTCGGGCAATAAAATCACTTTTTCAATTCTAAAAATGAATGCTTTACCGTTCACTCGAAGTGTGATAGCTCTTTGTTGATTTTGGATAAAATTACCAAACCCCTCTTTTAAGAGGGCATTTTTATAAATGTTTATCGGAACATTAACTGCAACACGAATATTGGGTATACCATGATTCTTGGCATCGTTTTTTTCGATAAACTTTGTAATTGCCAGGTAGATACATAGCAAATGTTCCATTGAATGTTTAGTAATATCATAGCTTGTTTTATTTTCAGCTACCATATCACCTATAAGATAGGTTTTTCCTTCAAATTCAATGATATGGTTATTCGCTGTGATGTCTATCCCTAAATTCTGAATCTCCTGTATCTTTGTTCTAAACTGTATTTTGTGTAGAGTTCCGTTAATTGAGCAAACACTTTTTGTTGTGTGTTTTCCACTATCAACTGCAATGGCTAAATAATTAATCATATATTTCGATTCCTCCTTTAAAATTTTTGTTTTTATATGATAAGCAGATTAAAGGAGAAAATTCCGAAATGTAGGACTAACCATGTCGTATAAGGTGCGAAGAAGGCAGATATAGTCGAGGATATGAATGATTTAGTAATAGTTCATAACTGTTAAGAATTTTGGAATAAGAAGTGATGAATTCTTTGGAAACAATTCAATGTTTGTAATTGCGATGACTAATGGGAACAAAACTTTTAAGAGGATATACAAGGTTTTAGAGTAGTCCCCAGTAATTGGTAGGCTCAAGTGGTAAGGAGCAAAGTATGAAATCCGTTGACTTAGAGGATACTGTTTGATTTGGATAATAAATTCGTTTTTTAAATAGTGTTTGAATCATGTCAACTTTTTGATGAGTTTTATATGCGACTGTTACAAAAATGAAAAGTGATTTTTATTGTGAAAAGAGGGGTTAAACCCAGATTTATCAAGGCTTTACGCCCTGTTACAACTTTCGGAAAACATAAACCTATATATTAGGCAGTAAAAAAATCTAAAATTGACTAAGAAGAAAGTCGTATTATTTATCAAACGTCAAAAATTTTAATGAAATTCATCCTTTCAAGTTGTCGATAGTAAATATGAAAAATCCAATCCACTATAATCAATCGCCAGTATGCGATTAAATTTAAAAACATCTAAGAAACGCAAAATTATCTAATAGCCAAAGAACCTATTAAATAGTTAAAAAACATAATATTTATTCTAAAAATACTATGATAAAAAATGTTTTTGCGGATAAACACAAAAGTAAATAGCAAATGTCGTATTACTTTTTAAGAACTCTATACGCAAAAATTGTCGTGATAAAATTCAAAATTCCACGGGAATATAACATAATCAAGGAATGATAATGCTATCTATGAAATATCTAAAATAAACTTGAAAAGAAAATATAACTATAACATAAACGTGGAATGGTACTTCCACTTTTAAATACGACATTTGCGGAAGTACTATTCAAAAAGATACATTTGAGCAAAAACATCATTTCCAATAAACAATAGAATCACTATTCCTGTAGTGTACTAAGTAAACCCAAATTGAAGCCGAAAACTTTAAAATACCAAAAAATTCAAGTTGTTAAAAGTAATCCTTTTTTCTTAAAAATTCATAGAAATTTATGCAAAAGTTCATAAAAAGGTATGAACTTTTATAAGTAATTCAGTCTTTTTTTGTTGTTCCCGATTTATTCTCTTATTCTGGCTAAAGAGCATTTATAGAAGCTAATAGACAGCGAGTTAATAAAAGATTAAGAGATGCTTCGGTAAAGAAGGTCAAAAAAGTAGGAGAGTTTGGGGAACAGAGAGTAGCACACCAACTAAGTTTTTTAAATCAGCAACAGTATAAAGTCTACAACGATATAAAAATCAGGGTGGGTGACTTGGAACAACAAATTGACCATTTAGTAGTTGGAACTAATGGAATATTCCATTTGGAAACGAAGAACTATACAGGAGATATTTCAATTGATAGACATGGGAACTGGATACAAACTAAACGAGAAACAGTGCAAACGATTGAAAATCCCGAAGGTCAGGTAAAACGCCATGAGGAATTAATAAGTAGAATACTAAAAGAAAAATATAAGATAACGAGTATACTGGTGTTTGCCAATCCAAAATGCACCTTACGAAACATGGATAGAACTTTCCTGCGTGTAATGAAGTTAGAAAAGGTACTGCCTTTTATCAAAGGTCACGAGACGAATTGTTATCTTGGAACAAATGAGATTACAGAAGTCTGTCAACTCATTGTGGATTTAAGTCAATATTTTGGACACCAATAAGTGAAATTTAATTTTGATCTCATGCCATATTTTTCATGACATCGCTGGTCGCTTGACATGGAGCCTCTGCGGGCGTGGTGTTATGCGAAGGG
>Ga0207747_1001881_pt1 | contig 13017 bp, 11 predicted proteins | sample HigsolmetaGSP11D_FD_184839 | JGI IMG/M metagenome (GOLD analysis project Ga0207747, IMG submission 184839) | High solid enriched microbial communities from the Joint BioEnergy Institute, USA - SP1-1-D (SPAdes) | ecosystem: Engineered > Bioreactor > SSF (Solid state fermentation) > Aerobic >...
GGCGGCGAAGGCATCGGCCGTGACCAACGAGTAACCCGACGGGCCCAGGGGGTCAATTTTACTCCGGCGATCGACGCCCAAAAGGGGTCACTTTTCAGTCGGCGTTGACACGTACGCGGGGAACACACACCTGGAAACCACAAGATCTTGTGTTGGCGCGGTTCATCCCCGCGTACGCGGGGAACACGCACTACCGCGCACGACCAGCAGCGCGCTTGACGGTTCATCCCCGCGTACGCGGGGAACACGCTCTAAACAACTGTGCTCCCGAAGGCTATTACGGTTCATCCCCGCGTACGCGGGGAACACTGCTGGCGGTTCCCTGCTGGTGAATCGGATTCCGGTTCATCCCCGCGTACGCGGGGAACACGTTTCATCCCCTGGACGCGCTTCAAGATGGCTCGGTTCATCCCCGCGTACGCGGGGAACACGGTAGCGCCTCCCTTTGGTGGCGGCCCGCTGTCCGGTTCATCCCCGCGTACGCGGGGAACACTCCGCCTGGACAGGCGTCCGCTCAGGGTCGTACGGTTCATCCCCGCGTACGCGGGGAACACCCGGTATCGGCAGCGCCCCATCCCGATTGGCGCGGTTCATCCCCGCGTACGCGGGGAACACGCTCCATAGCGGCAGAGCTGCGCGACCGCTGGCGGTTCATCCCCGCGTACGCGGGGAACACGCTTCAGCTTCTGCTCCCATGCCCACGACAGTGCGGTTCATCCCCGCGTACGCGGGGAACACGCTGAATGGCGCATCGAGGCGGTGGAGGATGTCGGTTCATCCCCGCGTACGCGGGGAACACACCATCCCGCCGATTGAGCGGGTGCCGGTGCACGGTTCATCCCCGCGTACGCGGGGAACACACGTTCGGTTATCCGATCGAGGTGATCGGCGACGGTTCATCCCCGCGTACGCGGGGAACACGCATGTCCAGGCAGACGACGCAAGGATATGATTCGGTTCATCCCCGCGTACGCGGGGAACACGTCCTGCACGTCCTGCCAGCCGTCGCGGGTGTACGGTTCATCCCCGCGTACGCGGGGAACACATGATGGCGCAGCTCCGTTGCAGCTCCCGGATCGGTTCATCCCCGCGTACGCGGGGAACACGCCAGCTCGCGGCTTGTAAGCCCTGGATGCGCCGGTTCATCCCCGCGTACGCGGGGAACACGCGGTGAACTAATCGTGGTGCCTATCACGCTGTCGGTTCATCCCCGCGTACGCGGGGAACACCGTCCAACCGCAAGACAGCGCGCGGCATCAAGCGGTTCATCCCCGCGTACGCGGGGAACACGCGGCTCAAGTCATCGAGGCGCAGCTGGCTGACGGTTCATCCCCGCGTACGCGGGGAACACGCTGACCACCGCCAAGCTGTTCGACAACTTGCGCGGTTCATCCCCGCGTACGCGGGGAACACGCTGATTCACATTGACACTTGTCTCCCTGACTACGGTTCATCCCCGCGTACGCGGGGAACACGGCCTGTCTGCCCGTTTAACTGCTCGCGTGAGCGGTTCATCCCCGCGTACGCGGGGAACACACGCAAGCCACCAGCACACCAGCCATAGCTATCGGTTCATCCCCGCGTACGCGGGGAACACCTGCCCGAGCAGAGCCGCGCCGGCGTACTCGTCGGTTCATCCCCGCGTACGCGGGGAACACGTAGGCCGCGACGCCGACTGTCTTTATGTCGACGGTTCATCCCCGCGTACGCGGGGAACACATGCGCCGCAGCTCGTGCAGCGCGCCCTGCAACGGTTCATCCCCGCGTACGCGGGGAACACGAGCGGCACACTAAGCGCGGCCGCAATCGCAACGGTTCATCCCCGCGTACGCGGGGAACACGCGATATAAGTTTCGGCGTAATTGTTCATGGTCGGTTCATCCCCGCGTACGCGGGGAACACGCCGCGCCATTCGCCGGGTGGACCGCAGCCAGCGGTTCATCCCCGCGTACGCGGGGAACACCAGCTGGTCGGCCTTCTGCTCGCCCTCGATGAACGGTTCATCCCCGCGTACGCGGGGAACACACGTAGGGGGCATAGTTCGGCAACAGCTCGCGCGGTTCATCCCCGCGTACGCGGGGAACACGAGTCAGCCAGAGCTCTGCTCCCGTGTGAATGGGGTTCATCCCCGCGTACGCGGGGAACACGGCCTTGCACGGGCCGCACCAGGTCGCAAAGAACGGTTCATCCCCGCGTACGCGGGGAACACGGCAGACAGAAGCGCCAAGCGGATGGACCAGAACGGTTCATCCCCGCGTACGCGGGGAACACTTCTCGGGCTTTATGGTGATACGAGTAGCCCCGCGGTTCATCCCCGCGTACGCGGGGAACACTCTGTGCGTTGATCTTGGACAGGTCGCGCGCCACCGGTTCATCCCCGCGTACGCGGGGAACACGGCCACTGGCCGGGTTCACACCCATGCTGGCCGCGGTTCATCCCCGCGTACGCGGGGAACACTTGATCTGGCCGGTGAAGTCGGGGTGCGTGTCCGGTTCATCCCCGCGTACGCGGGGAACACGACCGCATTGAACAGCGCCATCAGCGGGTCGATCGGTTCATCCCCGCGTACGCGGGGAACACATTGAAGATGCCTTGCAGGCCGGGGCGAGTGGCCGGTTCATCCCCGCGTACGCGGGGAACACTCACATCCTGCTCGCGCATGGCCAACCAGTCTGCGGTTCATCCCCGCGTACGCGGGGAACACCAACGCCGTCCATGTGCAATCTGAGACGATGGCGGTTCATCCCCGCGTACGCGGGGAACACCTCCGCGCAGGCGCCTTCGTAGTCAGGCGGGTCGGTTCATCCCCGCGTACGCGGGGAACACGATGGCTGGCGCCCACCTTGCTGCGCGCGGCAACGGTTCATCCCCGCGTACGCGGGGAACACCAACGCTGCCAGCGCCTCCCGCAGTGCCATAGCGGTTCATCCCCGCGTACGCGGGGAACACCCCTGTCCGGCTGCCGGTGGAGCTTTAAGCGGCGGTTCATCCCCGCGTACGCGGGGAACACGTGCACACCGTGATGCGCGAGGACGGCACCGGGCGGTTCATCCCCGCGTACGCGGGGAACACGGCGATTGCAGAGTTATCAACTGGCTGACTGGCGGTTCATCCCCGCGTACGCGGGGAACACCGGCCTGTTGCGGTTTGAAGTGAGTCTGAAGGCGGTTCATCCCCGCGTACGCGGGGAACACTCTTAACGCATACCGTTGATTAGAAAAGGGAAAATCGACCATAAAAATTCTACCGAACGAAACCCGCCTAGCGAAGCGATTCTACGACTTGTTAGAGATCGCCCCAAACAGCGTCGTCCGACGCCGATTCGTCATCGGACGCAACCTCCGCCTCCGGCGGCGGCAGGAAGGACACCAGCTGCAGCCCGTCCCAATCAACCGGGATACGGCGATTCTCGCCTAGCGTGATGAACTTGAAACCGGACTCGTTATTGGCACTCCACGCCATGACGGCGTTGCCGTCTTCGATTCCGGCCTCCACCTGCTCCCAGATCATCTCTCGCACCTTCCGCGAGAGATTGCCCACGTAAACGCCAGCACGAATCTCTAGCAGCCAGACCGCCAAGCGGCCGCGCAAGCGCGGCGGGGCGTTCTCAACTATGATGACCAACATCGCCGATCCCTTCGGCATTGGGAATGGCAGGCGGGATTGCCTCTTCCGGCAGAGGTGGCGGCTCCAAACCGCCGGCAGCCAGCACCTCCTCGATGGTAGGGATGATGCGGGTCAGCAGTTTGGTTTCGCGGAAGACGTCGCGGCAGGCCAAACGCACCTTGCGCTCAGGATCGGCCGGATTCTGGGCGGCGATCTTGAACGCCACTGGCACCACTGTATCGAATTTGAACAGGTCGGCGATGTCGTAGACGAAACTCAGCGGTTTGCCGGTGTGGATGAAGCCCACTGCCGGCGCATAGCCGGCAGCCAGCACGGCGGCCTCGGTAACACCGTACAAACAGGCCGTGGCGGCACTAAGGCAGCGGTTAGCGATGTCGGCGCCGTCCCAGTCGGTCTGATCGTAGCGACGACCGACCCATTTCACGCCGTAGCGCTGCGCCAGACGCTTGTAGGTTTCCCGCACGCGCACACCCTCGATGCCGCGCAACTGCTCCACGCTGCGCCGCGCCGGCGCTGGCTCGCCGAAGCGCAGCTCGTACATCTTGCGCACTACCTTGAGGCGAGCTTCATCGTCCAGCGCCAACTTGGCCTGGTACAGCAACCGATCCGATCGTGCTCCGCCCGGCTGGCCAGCGGCGTACAAACGCACACCGGCTTCGCCGATCCAGACGATCAGCGTGCCCACCTTGGCCGCCAGCGCCACCGCCCGATGCGAAATGCGTGTCCCCGGCTCCAGCATGATGCAGGCTACGCTGCCCACCGGGATGTGGGTACGCGTACCGTCCTTGAACACAGCGACGAAAGCGCCATCGAGCACGTCCAGCCGGCCGTGCTCGATATAGGCCAAAGAGACGCGCTCTTTGATGGCGATCGGTTTGAGCGGCGGCAGCATGTCAACCCCGCGCTAGGCTCAGCAACCCGCAACCGAAGCTTTTCGCCGGTCCTAGCCCACCGAGGAGCAGCGCACGAAGCTGTTGCGGGTCTCTGACCACCAGCACGCCATCGAACGCGACGGGCACGATCTTGCCGGCAGTACCTTCCCGCCGGAAATACAGCGGCTGTCGAGGCGCCACCTCCACCTGCTCGAGCTGAGCGGCACCCATTAGCTTGCGTTGTAACCACTCCTGCTGCTGCTCTTCCCGGATCAGCGGCACTCGGCAAGCCTTGGGCGCACCATGCCGGTCAAGGCGGCCTTGGGCATCCCGTATTGTCTTCACCGGATTGGCGACCAGGTGGAATCGCAGCACCAAACCCGGCGTGAACATCGGCTCGAAGGACTTGCTCGCCAGAACCCGCACGCCTTCCGCAGCAGCCACTGGCGCCCCGACTGACTGCAGCAACACAACCGCCCCACCGCCGGGTACGTTCCCTTCCACACGAAACAGGAAGTCGCGCTCCGCGTTCGGCCTGCCGGGGAACAGCAACCACAGCGCCCGATGCCACTGGTAAGGGTTCCGCGCCCAGCGTGGCGCCAACTCAACCTTGCTCAGGAACATTGCGATCCCCCGGCGTTGGGTTGTGTATGTAGACCCGGCGGCTGGCGAACTGGCGCGGCCGCACGATCACTGGGTCATCCCGGAGCCGCAGCTGGGGAAGCCCGGCATCGCCCTCCTCGCTGTAGATTGCACCGCCAACCGGCGGCACCTCGGCCAAGGCAGCTATGGCATCAGCCGTCTCCAGCTCCGCCTCGTATAAAGGTCGAGCTAACGGGCAAGAACGCCGCCCCAAAAAAGGGGTAAACACCGGCCGCCTTACTGCTGTCGCCACTTGCCCTAAACTCACCTCGGCTGCATCCGCCTCCCATACGGCAACCGTAAAGCTGGCGCCTAAGTCCATAGGCACTAGGTATTCGCGGCGGGAAACGACCGGGTTGTCATTCACCTTGCCGCCGACCTTGCGCGCTGCAAGCACGGTATGGAAGTCAGTCAGCCGACTGAAGCGACCATCCACCCGTACGGCGAAGCGCAAGCTGCTGGCGAGCGCCTGTTGCCGTGCGGGCTCTTCCCGACGGATGCCCAGGCAGGCGCCAAGCAATCCCAGCAAGGCGCTGCGACCTGGGAAAGCCATACTGGGGCGGTAGTCCTCGTAGGTGTGATCGCCCCAGGCCTGCATTGGACCTTGTAATTTCAGGATGAGAAACCGGCGCATGGCGGCCCCCTCAAGCCTGGCCGTCGCGCGCGATCCACTCCTTCAGCTCGGCCAGCGTATTCACCCGCGGCGGTTCATTGCCGGCCGGCAGATCATCCAAAGCGAACAAGCGCGCGGACTCATCCAAGCCATAGGCGCGGTGGGTGTTCTGCCAGTACTCGACCAGCTTCTGCAGGGAGGGACCACGGAAACCGCCGCTGCGATGCTCGCGCTCCACCGGCATCTCGAAAGCGTTCGCCAAGGACACCGGCATATCGGCGAAGCTCACCAGCACGGCGTCGGCGAGGTTGTGGGCGGCGAAGCTCTGCTGCTTGGCGGAAGGCACTACCGTCGCCAGCAGGTGAGCAAGGTGGCTCGCGATCTCCAGCGCCCTCTCACGCGAAGCACCGCCGAGGTTCTCCTGCAGCTGGCGCAGGTTGAGGCTGGCGTAGCGGTAAAACACCCCGCTGGAGAACTCTTGGGTGTTGAGGTGACCCGCACCGGTTTCACCCGCATCCGCAACCAGGTCGTCCACCGCCGTGAACCAATCGATGTCGCTATCGACCGCATGGGTGGTAAGCACGTGAGCCACCGCCAAGGCACCGTCCACCGACGTCATCAGGCCCGAAGTCGCCATCCGGCCGGACAGCGCAACGTCGATGGCTTGAGCAGCAGCGGCGCGCAGTTCCGCGCCATCCTTTTCGATCTGCTTGTAAAGCTTCGACAGATCTTCGCCCCGCTGTTCGGCGGCCTGAATCATTTCGCAGAACTTGGCTACTTCGGCGACCACCCAGGGCGCGACGGCGTTGGACCCGATGTCGTCAGCAAGACCCTCCTTGCCGGCCAGCGCCCGGATAGCGCGCTCTATCAAATCCGCCGGGAAACGCCCCTCGAGCTCAGCCACGCACTTATCCCGAAAACGGGCCGGGTCTCGGGTACGCACAGAAGGCTCCCCCAGGTGCTGCCGATAATAGTCGCTTGTGCGCATCGCCCGCTTGAGGCTCTGACTGGAAATCCGGACCCGCCGCACACCGCCGAACACGGCGGACTTCTGCATGTTCATATCGTCCCGGTTAAGGCAGGACGGGCTGTGAGAAATCAGAACATGGAAATTGATGAAGTTCTTCATTGGCCGTTTCCTCAGCTCGAATCGTTGTTCTTCAAGCGGCGTTGCCGTCGGCGCTGCTGCGCACGTAGTACTCCTCAATCAGCCGGCGCTTGTCGCCACGGGACCAGCGCATCAGCATCGGTCCTAAATGCCGCCAGTTGGCCACCGGCTCGACCTGCTGCAGCAGACGACGAAACTGGATCAGATCGTTCGGGTAGGTGCTGCGCATCACCTGGAACAGCCGCTGCTCGCTGACCTTGGCATCTGCCAACTGCGCTCCCAGACGAGGCGCGTCCTCGCGGTGCTCGACCCACGGCAGGCAATAGGCCACACGCAGCAGGGCCTCGTTGAGCGGCCGGCCGGGGAACAGCCGATAGACCGTGGGATATTCCTCCAGGTCGGACGGCCTGACGACACGCCGCAGCTCTGCCTTGGGTCCCGGCGCGAGCTTCTGGAACCGTTCATAGAGCGCGGGGAAATCGATTTGCTCTGACATGGTTCTACTCCGTCAACGGCTGCAGTGCCTTGTTCAACCGCGCTCGTCCCGCGGCGATGGCATGAATCAGCTCAACGTCGTGCTGATAGGGCGCGACCGCTTCGCCATACAGCTCCCGGGCCAATGCCGACAGCTGATTAGCGAGTAGGCGCCGACGCTCTTGATAGGCGTCGTAGTCCATCTCGCGTAGGGCATGGTGGATGAGCCCTTCGCTGCGTTGGTAGAAGGCCTGCGTAGCCGGCTCGTGCACCGGCACACCCAGCCCCTTGAACTGGTCTTTCTGTCCCTTTACCGCCCAGTAGAGGCTGCCGCGCAGTAGCTTGGCCACAGCGAGCCCCAGCTCGATCAAATCGGCTAGCTGCTCGTCGCCGTCCTCCCAACCGGGCGCGAAGCTGAACAGCTCATGACGGCGCTCGATCACACTCGCTTGGTTGTTGCGATAGCCGCCAACCAGCAGTTGCAGCCGTCCTCCGCTACGGCGCTTCCGGCGGCTGCTCACCACCGGCGCCGGAGCGTGGCCTTCCTTGCGCTCCTCACGAACCAACAAAAACTGGGTCAATTGCGTCCAGGCCGGTGCAGTGGTGGTGAAAGACGCAAAACGCACCAACCGCTCGCCTTTCTTCTCTTCCCATTGCCGAGGGCTGTGCGGGTGGGGCCATACACCTGCCAGCTGATAGGTAAACTTTTCTTTGTTGAAGCTAGCGTAACGTCGCTCCACCACCCCACCGCAGTGATCGCATTGGCCACCCTCGGCGGACAGCAGCTCTACGTGGGCTGGCTGCCAGAACAAGCCGCGCAGCAAGCCTAGTTCGGCGGCAAGATAGGTCTTCCCAGCCTGGAGCTGATCGACCCAGACCGGCCGGTCGTCGCCGTTTGGGTCGTAATCCGGAAGCAACGGGGCGATTTCGGTCAGCGGCAGCACGTTTTCCCAGATCCGCTGGCGCAGGCTCGGCGCGTCGATCAGCGTCGTGACCGGCGCGCTGCCGCGCAAACCGCTCTTGAAACCGCCACCGAAGCTCGGACAGTTGTTGGCTTGATTGAACAGCGCGATGGCGGCGCAGCCACCGCATACAGCGCCGATCTCGCCCTCCGCATTGAAGAACGCGTGGTTGTTGCCCTCCGGCAGGCCGATGAAGAGCTTCTGGATGGGCGTCGGCTCCGTGGCCTTGACGCCGCGGGTCTGCATGAAAGGCGTAACGGGATGATCCAGATCGAACCATGCCCGATAAGGCTCTATCGCGCGACGGTATTCGTCCTCGCCAAGCGGTGTTTTCAGCCTGGCCCGCAGCGCTGCTTGGTCCGCCGGCGGGAACAGCACCTGGGTCAAGCAAATGAGCAGCTGCAGGGCCGCCAGCTCCATGTCGTCTCGCGGCAGGGCAATTTCCCAACTGGCATCGGTACAAAGAACGTCCTGCAGGCCAATCTGCCGGAACCGTCCCCCCTCCAACACAGGCACCCAAGAGTCAGTCAGCAGGTTCATGAGGCTTGCTTCTCCATCCCGTACTCCTGGCTATAAATCAGCCGCACCTTATCCAGCTCGGCCACCCAGCTACCCGCCTCGAAACGCATCGGCAAGTAATGAACCCCGTCTTCGGCAGAAGGCAGGAAACTGCGCCAGCCCGCGGGGACAGACACGCTTTGCTGATTCAGAACCTCGGCACGCTCCCACTCGGCGAGCGAGTCCAGACCACGGCCGTCCAGCAGCGTCCTTGTCTGGGTGATAGGCAGGACAGTGAGACTCATCTCGCCGTCGCGGGTAAGGAACTGGACGCGCGACTCTTCATCGGCCCACACGGTCACACCCTCGCCGGCCAACTGCAGAGCCTCCTGACGAGCGCTGCGCTGCCTGGCCCACCATGCATCCGCCGCTGCCAAGATCTCGGCCGGCTCGTCCGGCCAGTCATCGGGGTCGTAAACGCTCTCGATCCAGCTCCGGTACGCTTCCGGGAAGTCGATACGTTGAGACGGCTCGAGCCGCTGGCGCGTGCGCCAGAGCACTCGCACATTGCCGTAAATGACCGAATGCAGAGCGAAGTCCGACTCTTCCGGCAGCAGCACCAGAGCACGCGGCTGCTCGAACCCTGACAGTCGCGGCCGCTCGTGGCGGTGCAGGCGGCCCAGCCGCTGGAACAGCAGATCGACGGGGCACAGCTGAGTGATCAGCCAGTCGAAGTCCAGATCCAAGCTTTGCTCGACGACCTGGGTGGCCACCAACACACGCCCCGCGCCGCTAGCGCTGCTCGCGCCATAAGTTGACATGACCGCACGCTCGCGGGCCTGGCGGTCGCAGAAACGAAAGCGGGCATGGAACAGATCAACAGGCACATCCCCGGCCATGCCGCGGAGAAGCCGGGCGAGCGCCTGGGCGTGATCCACCAGATTGCAGATGACTGCCACCCGTGCACCGGTCCGGGCGGCATCCAGGATGCGCTGGCAGAGGGCTTCATCCGGGAAGGCCGCCGGCGCGACCACCAGTTCGATGCTGACGGATCGCGGCGAAGGCTGTTGGTCTTGGCCGGGTTCCAATGTCGTCACCACCCCTGCTGCATCAACATGCGTGAGCAGAGGATATGGCGGACGTTGATCGATTTCGGCGTTGGAGGCCCAGGCCTGCACCAGCCGACGACGTTGGTCGTAGGGCAACGTCGCGGACAGCAGTACTACGCTGCCACCAGCCTGGCGCTGGCGCCGCAGCACTTCTTCCAGCAGGCCGTACATGTAGCTGTCGTAGGCGTGCACCTCGTCGACGATCAGCACACTGCGCCCCACGCCGAGGGTGCGGACGAAGTTGTGCCGCACCGGCAAAACGCCGAGCAGCACCTGATCGATGGTGCAGACACCGATCTGGCCTAGGAAAGCGCGCTTGCGGCTTTGACTCAGCCATTCAGCGCACTGAACCAACGCTTCTTCCGTGGACTGCGCGGTAACCGGACGAGCGGCCTGCTGCAGCGCGATGAAGTCGGGGTTATAGCCGGCCTTGCCGTGCGCCAGCACGACATTGGCATTGGCGCCGGGAAACAGCCGGCTAGCGATTTTTTCCAACCGGCCGAGCATGGCGTTGGCGGTCGCCTGGGTGGGAAGCGCGAAAACGATACTGTCGGCCAGTCCTTCCGCCAGCAAATGGGCCGCATAGGCCAACGCCGCCTCCGTCTTCCCCGAGCCGGTGGGCGCCTCGACCAGCGTCAATCCAGGCACGCGTGGCAAGGCGTCCACCACCGTCTGCACCTGCCGCGGTGTACGCTCGGGGAACAACGCCGCCATGCCGCCAACCGAGGCCGGACGGCTGATCAGGCCGCTTGATCGCAAGATATCCGTGGCGCGCTCGCTACGCTCGGCAAGGTACGCTGCCAAATCCCCCAGCTGCTGAACGTATGGGAAGGCGTCAGTATTCGACCCCAGCCAGTCGGCCACCGAACAAAAGCCCGCCAAGAGGGCCGGCATCGGTGGCGGCTGAACCTTCAACGACAAGCCGGCCGGAATGAGGAAAGCGGCTTCCAGGGCCTGCACCCACTGCAAGCGCGCAGCACGGTCGGCCCTCCGCAAGGGCGGGGGCAGCATTACGGCATTGGGCGGCTGGGTATCCTTGGGCAGGGCACCATGGTGCCCAGTCACTGCCGCCAACCACGGCAACCAAGCGTCCCTGTAAATAGCCGAGACATCCTCATCCTCGGCATCCACACCCACGAAGCACGACAGTTCGGACAACGCCCAGCGAAAACCCTCCGAGCCGTGATCGTATTTCCCAGCGCCAGCGGCGAGCTTGGCAACCAGCTCTGCCCGCTTAGGCGCTAAGCACGCCACCGCATCTAGCGCCTTGGCTTGAAATCGGCTATCCAGCTTGCCGAAGTCATGCAAGCCGAGGAAGAACAGGACCCAGGCGCGCATCACGTCTGGCTGCTCATTCCCCAACAGGCTACGGGCAAGCGCGTGGCTCATCTCCAGCCACCGTTTTCCGACCACAACTACATCCAAGCTGTGGCACGCAAACGGGTGGTATCCCGGCCCTTCCAGATCGGGTGGAGTTGCTTTCCCCCAGTAGCTATCGAAATCGGGCATGGTTGGCTAATTATTCAGTGTTTAGATACCTGCCCAACTTCTACCACCCTAGGTGGCTCAAAAGCTGAGCCTGATCCTCCGTACCTCTTCAGCGCCTCGGCCAGCCGCGTTTTGACCCGTTCCCGCAGCGATTCGGGCGCCACCACTTCCACCTCCGGCCCGTAGCGCAAGATGTCCATCACCAGCTCGGTCGGATCGGCATAAGGGAAGCGCAGCTCGTAACGACCGTCGGGTAGCCATTCGCCTTCTTGTTCAGGGTGCCAGCGCTCCTCGCTGACCCAGCGCGCGGGGGCGGGATCGAAGCGCAGCACGGCGATTTCGGTGGCGGGACCGGCGAAAATGCCGTAGCCAGAAGACGCGGCTACACCGGTTCATCCCTGCGTGCGCGGGGAACACTCCTTGGATTTAACTATACGCTCATTGCGTGTATGGTTCATCCCCGCGTGCGCGGGGAACACGGAATACCGGCGAAAAGCCCGCGGAATTGCCGGCGGTTCATCCCCGCGTGCGCGGGGAACACCCTTTGAGGAATTCGAAGAGAAATCCCAGAATCGGTTCATCCCCGCGTGCGCGGGGAACACGTTCCCCGTTGATGACCCGACCCCTTTTCAGAAGCGGTTCATCCCCGCGTGCGCGGGGAACACGCAGACAGGGTGTGCGTGTCACTCATATGCAGTCCGGTTCATCCCCGCGTGCGCGGGGAACACGAGATGGTCCACAAGAGCACCTGGAGCCGGAACGGTTCATCCCCGCGTGCGCGGGGAACACGTCGGCGCAGAGGGCGATGTCTCTCATGCCGCCGGTTCATCCCCGCGTGCGCGGGGAACACTGCGTCGTGGTCTACGCGCAGATGCGCTTTCACGGTTCATCCCCGCGTGCGCGGGGAACACGCACTGCCGGGCCGTGGGCGCACCGTGGCCAGCCGGTTCATCCCCGCGTGCGCGGGGAACACATGCGGTGACCGGCGAGGTAATGCTCGGTCATCGGTTCATCCCCGCGTGCGCGGGGAACACGTCGAGCACGTAGCCTCCAAACTCTTCAGCAGCCGGTTCATCCCCGCGTGCGCGGGGAACACACGGTGGACGAGGCCGTGATGTACCGCGAGAACGGTTCATCCCCGCGTGCGCGGGGAACACATCGCGCCATCCTGGATCAGGGAGTGGTAGAACGGTTCATCCCCGCGTGCGCGGGGAACACGCTGTAGGTCGCATCCCACGACTCGCGAATACGCGGTTCATCCCCGCGTGCGCGGGGAACACTCGGCAACGATGCGTTTGCCCATGCTCTGGCCTTGGTTCATCCCCGCGTGCGCGGGGAACACAGCGCCCGCATCTGTGCAGCGTGCAGCTCGGCCGGTTCATCCCCGCGTGCGCGGGGAACACACGCCCGGCGCGTTGAGCACCGTCACGCCGTGCGGTTCATCCCCGCGTGCGCGGGGAACACTTTCCACCTGTATGTCTGTATATTCCCTGCGACGGTTCATCCCCGCGTGCGCGGGGAACACACTTAGCATAAGCCGTTGATTACAAATATCAAAATACGGCCTCAAAAATCTACCGAACAGAACCAGCCTAACAAGACACTGCTAAGCAGTGCTGCAAC
>Ga0207747_1001884_pt1 | contig 13009 bp, 5 predicted proteins | sample HigsolmetaGSP11D_FD_184839 | JGI IMG/M metagenome (GOLD analysis project Ga0207747, IMG submission 184839) | High solid enriched microbial communities from the Joint BioEnergy Institute, USA - SP1-1-D (SPAdes) | ecosystem: Engineered > Bioreactor > SSF (Solid state fermentation) > Aerobic >...
AAATATTCCAAAAGCGAGCTACCCTTTGCAAGTCGGAGAAATATTAAACAAGTGGATGGAAGAATATGAAGAAACCGCATTTTGTCTCGGGGATATGGAAATTTTATTCGATAAACAATTGCAACAACATCCGATAAGATTGTTAGAGAATTTAAGCAAACGTTTCAAACTAATCGTATGCTGGCCTGGGCAATATGATGGAAAATCATTAACATACGCCATACCTGCACATCCAGAATATTTTACCTGTAGCGATTTTGAAGGGATCGTCATCACTGTATAAAAGGGGGAACATTCTATATGCTGAGATATAGTGATTTAATCCAATTCGAACCTATTGAATCTGTTGTACAGCTGCGTGATGCGGATGATAAAGAGCGCGCGTTCCATTTGCTTGATACATACGTTATTTCAGACCGTATGGCAGAACAGTTGGACGAAATCATCCTTGAGCACATTCAGTTTGATCGTATGGTCGATAACAAAGGGCTGTTGATTGTTGGAAACTACGGTACAGGGAAATCGCACTTAATGAGTGTCATCTCTACCATTGCCGAGCAGCCGGGTGCAAGCGAACATATTAAAAACGAGCGGGTGGCAAAGAAAGCAAAGGAAATTGAAGGGAAATTTAAAGTCATCCGAACAGAAATTGGTGCTGTCTCGATGTCGTTGCGCGACATTATTTGCCAGGCATTGCAGCAAGGGCTGGCTAATTTAGGAATTGATTATACATTTCCACGAGCTGATGAAGTGACAAATAACAAAGATATGCTTTACGAAATGATGGAATTATTCCATGAACAATATCCTGAACACGGCCTGATGCTTGTCGTAGACGAGCTGTTAGACTATTTGCGGGGGCGGAAAGAGCAAGAACTTACTTTAGACTTAGGCTTTTTACGCGAATTTGGAGAAGTTTGCAGCAAAACCCGCCTTCGCTTTATTGCCGGCATTCAAGAAATGTTGTTTGATAATCCAAAATTCCAATTTGTTGCCGATTCCTTACGTCGGGTTAAAGAACGTTTCCAAGAAGTAAGAATTGTCCGCGAAGACATCGCTTACGTGGTGTCAGAACGTTTATTGAAAAAAGATGAAAAGCAAAAAGCGTTAATTCGCGAGCATTTAAGCAAATTTACGCCGCTTTACCATGGTCTTAGTGAAAATATGGAGACGTACGTCAATTTATTCCCGATTCATCCGGCATACTTAGAAACGTTTGAAAAAGTAAATATTGCTGAAAAACGTGTCGTACTGCAAACGATTAGCAGAGAAATCCGCAAGCTGATGACAAAAGAAGTGCCGGAAAATGAAACAGGGATCATTTCGTTTGATAGCTATTGGCAATATATTGAAGAAGACTCGTCGTTAAGAAGCAATCCGAATGTTAGAGAGGTTATGGGAAAAGTTCAGACGTTGAAAGATAAGGTGCAAAGCGGCTTGAAAAGCGCCATTTATAAACCTGCTGCGCTGCGAATTATCGACGCACTTGCCGTCTATCGTTTAACTACGGACGATCTGAATGCACCGATCGGGTTAACATCGGAGGAATTGCGGGATAAGCTATTTTTAAACATTAGTATGCTATTAGATATGGATGAGGAAAATCCAGCTGCCTTTTTACGAACAACAATTGAGTCTGTTTTAAAACAAATTATGACAGCTGTCAGTTTCCAATATATTTCCGCCAATCAGGAAAACGGACAATATTATCTGGATATCAAAAAAGATATTGCTGTGGATGAACTGATTGAAAAACGCGGCGAAGAGTTAACCGACAATCAATTGGACAGCTACTATTTTGACGTACTAAAACAGGCAATGGAAGTGTTAGACCAACCATATGTAACGGGATATAAAATTTGGCTGCATGAAATTCCGTGGGAGGCTCGCCGAGTCAAACGACAAGGATATATCTTTTTCGGGGCGCCAAATGAACGTTCCACTGCCCAGCCGGAACGTGATTTCTACATTTATATGCTGCAGCCGTTTGAACCGCCGAAATTCCGTGATGAAGAAAAGCCGGATGAAGTATTTTTCCGGATGACGAAAAAAGATGATGAGTTCGTCCGTTTATTGCGGCTATACGGCGGCGCGAAAGAAATGAGCAATGATGCGTCTACGACAAAACAGTTATATTTAGATAAGGTTGAACGATATTTAAAACGTCTCACTGCTTGGTTGAAAGAACATTTCGTTGAGGCTTTTGAAATTCAATATCGCGGAAAAATAGGGTCTGTTTTTGAATTCGGCATGTTTCTTCCTGGCAACGCGACATTGATGGTATTGGTAGACACGGTGGCGGAAGGGCTACTAAGCCAATGGTTTGAAGAAAAGTACAGCGATTATCCATCATTCCGAAAACTGGAAAGAACGTATTTAACGAAAGATAATCTAGCAACATATGTGAACGACGCGCTTTCCTATTTAAATGAAAGAAAAACAAACCAAGGGGAAGCCATTTTAAATGGATTAGTGCTATTGGACCAAAAAGGCGAGATTAACGTCCGCAACTCTGGCTACGCCCGCTGGGTGATAGAAAAACTTGAAGAAAAAGGAAACGGACAAGTAGTAAATCAAAATGAACTCATTGAAACAGTCTATACAGCGCAAGGCACGGAAGATATCCGGCTGACAAAAGAATTCCGTATGGAGCCGGAACTGCTCGTTGTCGTACTAGGTGCCCTTATCCAGCAGGGGGAAATCGTTGTAACGGTAGACAATAAAACATACGAAGCAATGAACTTTGCGGAATTTATTAAACTTCCTTTAAGCAAATTGACGAATTTTAGCCATATTAAAAAGCCAAGCGGTCTTCCGGTTCCAGCGATTCATGCGTTAGCGGATATGTTTGGCGTGGGAAAAGGGAATATCACCGATGAAAATTGGCTCGATTTTGCTATCAAGCAAATTATCAGAGAATCACGCCAAGCGTTAGAAAAAACCGTGAAGATGATGAACGATGTACGCAATAAATTTCAAATTTGGGACGGTCCGTTATTCTCGAGCGATGAGCGGGCACAGTATATCGCGAAGCTAGAGAGCCTAAAATCGTTTTTAGAAGGCCTTCAAGTATACAATACGCGGGCGAAGCTCACTAACTTAAAATATGGTGTCTCAGAAATCGAGCAGCAAAAAGAAAACTTGGCCATCGTTGAACAATTGGAGCAGTTGGAGCAAAAAATCAATGAATGTACAAAAATAGTGAATTACTTATCAACCGCTCTCCACATAATGAAAACAAATAAAAATTGGGCTGAAAACGTCGATATCGCGTTAACCAATCTCGCGGGAGCGCTAAAAGAAAACGGTGATTGCATAGAAGAAATTTGTGAGTTAGAAAAATTGAAAGAAGAATATATCCAACAATATTTGCAACTGCATCACCAAGCGCGGCTAAACGCGACAGAGGAAAATAAGAAAAAAGCGCTGTTAAATGATAAACGTTATTTGGCATTAAAAGAGTTAGCGTCAAGAATCGACTTATTGCCACGTCAGGCATTAGATGAGTGGGTAAAAAACATTCAAGCGCTGAAGGCTTGCTATCAGTTAACTCGTGGACAACTGGAGCATCAGCAAATTTGCCCGCACTGCAAGTTCAATCCGAACGACGAATCGATGGTACAGCGATATTCATTAGAACAATTAGAGGAGCGGCTGGATGATTTGCTAAATACTTGGACCGAAACGCTGTTAACGAACTTTAACGATTCGATGGTGCAGGAAGGAATTTCGTTGTTAAGCGAAGACCAACGACAACTCGTCCAAGAATTCATCAACAAAAAGCAATTTGATTTACCGATTAACATTGGCTTGTTGGAAATCATTAATGATTTGCTGAAAGGAATTCATAAAGAAGAAATTGATGTAGAACAGCTTGTCAAGATGATGGGAGACGGCAATCCACTAACGATCAGTGAAGCACGAAGAAACTTTGAAATGTTAATAAAGGCGATTGTCGGCAACAACCAGCCAGAGCGGGTGCGCATTATTGTGAAAAAATAGAAGGGGGAAACAACATTGGACGAAAAACAACTATCGCTTCTTGATGATCATGAACAAGCAGACAACGGTCCCGTTGTCTGCTTAGGCATGACATTTAAAAATGATGAAGAACGGCGCGAATACTTTCGTAACGAACTGCGCAAAAAACTGCCGGAACTAAAAAAAATCGAAGGATTTCCAATCGGGGATGATGAAGATATTATCGCACTATCTGACCCGCCGTACTACACCGCATGCCCGAATCCGTGGATTAACGGTTTTATTAAAGAATGGGAATGGGAAAAGAAAGAAAAGTATGGTAGAGATGAGAATGAGGAGTATCATCGGGAGCCATTTGCGGCGGATGTGAGTGAGGGGAAGAATGACCCAATTTATAATGCGCATAGCTATCATACAAAAGTACCTCCAAAAGCTATTGTTCGTTATTTGTTGCATTATACCATGCCAGGGGATATTATTCTCGATGGATTTGCGGGGACTGGTATGACGGGAGTAGCTGCAAATATATGTGGAAGCAATGAAGTTATTAAGGAAATGGGATATTTTGTTGACGAAGAAGGATTCATATATGACGAAAATAATAATAGGATATCAAAAATAGGAGATAGAAAAGTTATTCTAGGTGACTTATCACCTATAGCCACATTTATTTCTAAAAATTATAATACACCTCTTGCTGTAAATAATTTTTTAAACGAATCAAACTCTATTTTGCAATCTATAGAAGATGAATGTGGATGGATGTATGAAACGAAACATACCAATGGTGAAAAAGGTACAATCAATTATGTTGTATGGAGTCAAGTATATTTTTGTCCGAGTTGTATGGAAGAAATTATATTTTTTGATGTAGCGGTGGATTATGAGAAGGGAATAGTATATGAGCAATTTAATTGTCCTAAATGTAATGCGAATTTAAATAAAAATAATTTAGAAAAATCTTGGGAAGTAAAATTTGACGATTATTTAAAGGAAACTGTAAAGCAAGTAAAGGAAGTGCCGGTATTAATTAATTATACATTTCAAAGAAAAAAATATTTTAAAAAATTAGATAAAGAAGATTTAGAGAGAATCAAAAGAATAGAGGAACTAAATATACCATATTGGTTTCCAACAGCAAGAATGCCGGAGGGAGATGAGTCTAGAAGAAACGATAGAACAGGAATAACGCACGTTCATCACTTTTATACAAAAAGAAATTTGTACGTATTATCTTGTCTAAGGAATAAAATATTACAGAGCAAATATAAAGATACGTTATTATTACTATTTACCAGCCATCTTATAAACTTATCTAAATTAAATCGTTTTAGACCGGGCGTATCTTTTCCATATAACCCTTTAAGTGGAACATTATATATCGCCTCTCAATATTCTGAAGCAAATGTATTAGAGGCATATAAAAACAAAATATCTAGATTAGTAAAAGCGTTTTTCGTAAAAAACAGGAATGTTGTAATTACTAATAGTTCACAGACTCAAAATAATATTCCAGATGACTCTATTGATTATATTTTTACTGATCCTCCATTTGGAGCTAATATAATGTATTCTGAACTTAGTTTTCTTTGGGAGGCTTGGCTAGGCTTATTAACAAACAATAAATATGAAGCTGTTATTAGTAAAACGCAGAATAAAGATTTAAATAGTTATAAGGAAATAATGGAAAATTGTTTTAAAGAATATTTCAGGGTACTAAAACCTGGAAGATGGATTACGGTAGAATTTAGCAACTCAAAAGCGAGTGTATGGAACGCTATCCAAGAAGCTATCCAAAAAGCTGGATTCGTGATAGCGAATGTTTCCGCCTTAGACAAAAAACTAGGTAGTTTCAAAGCAGTAACCACCACCACTGCCGTCAAACAAGACTTAGTCATTTCTGCCTATAAACCTAAAACCGAACATATTGAAAAAATGCGTCGGGAGCAAAACACCGAAGAATCTGCCTGGACATTTGTTCGTCAGCATCTGGAACAATTGCCTGTATTTATTGGTCATAAAGGAGAAGCGCAAATTATCGCAGAACGCACTCCACGCATTCTATTTGACCGTATGGTGGCATATCACGTTCAAAATGGGTTGCCTGTTCCGATTTCGTCGGCGGAGTTTCAGGCAAAAGTGGCACAGCGTTTCCCAATGCGCGACGGAATGGTATTTTTAGAAAGTCAAGTCGCGGAATATGACAGGAAACGGACGTTAGTAAAAGAATTTGTGCAAATGAGCTTGTTTGTCACCGATGAAACGAGCTCGATCGAATGGCTGCGTCAGCAGTTATTAAAGAAACCGCAAACGCGTCAAGATTTGCATCCAAACTTTATGAAAGAAATCCAGCATATTGCCAAACATGAGAAACTGCCAGAACTTGACGATTTGCTCGAGCAAAACTTCCTAAAATACGAAGGCGACGGGCCGGTGCCGGACCAAATTGCCAGCTATCTCCGCCGTAATTATAAAGATTTGCGTGGATTGGAAAACGATGATCCGCAGCTGAAAGAAAAAGCGATGAACCGCTGGTATGTGCCGGATCCGAACAAGCAGGCAGATTTAGAGAAATTGCGTGAGAAAGCGTTGCTTCGGGAGTTTGAAGGATACGTAGAAGAATTGAGTAAGAGCAAGAAAAAGCTGAAACAGTTCCGTACGGAAGCGATCCGCGCAGGATTTAAGAAGGCATGGAGCGAAAAAGATTACGAAACGATCGTAAAAGTCGGTGAACGTCTACCGGAAAGCGTTATTCAAGAGGATGATAAACTGCTAATGTATTATGATAATGCGCAAATCCGTTTAGGAATGTAATAGGAGAAAAAGCCTGGTTTTTACGGAAAAATCAGGCTTTTTCCCATTTCTGCTGGTATAATGGATTCAAAGAAATTAGTAATTTTAGGTGATAACATGAAAACATGGCGTGAGGAAGTACTGGAAAAATTTATTCATATCCCGTATTCGCTGCTGTTGGTAAATGATCCAGATTTCTTATTGAATGACGAACAAATTCTTCAACAATTAAGAAGTACTGGATACGAAGTAGTGCACTTTCACGACAGCATTTTCACCCGCTACTTGTATGAAACCCAATTTCGTGAAAGAGTGGAACAAGACGAGTTAAGGCTGCTTATTTATAGCAATGAAGCGGAGGAAACATGTTTTCCATACGACTTTTTACAAAAAGGATACCATATACACCTGCATATCCGAGACTTGTTTCCAAAGTTTTCAGCAGCCGTAGTCCGACAGTTAGACAAAGATGACTTTGATACATTATACGCTGCACATAAGCAGTATCAAGGGTCTAATAGTGATAAGGAAACATTAGAGTATATCGTGAAACATGTTTACAAAATCCCTTACGAATTGATTGACAGTAAAGTGGAGCTATATAAAATGCTTCTTTCCATCCATTATGATAAAAAACAATTGCCGCAAAAGGTGCAAGAGTTTTTAATCGAAAAGCTAGCGGAACGAAATGAATTAAAAGGGATGCCAGTGAAACGTTTGCTGATGTCGTCTAGTTATTTTTTTCAGTATATTGAAAAACAATGGATGGAATTTGTTCAGCAGTTGTCGGCGATAGAAAAGGATCACGTATTAGAAGAAAGTGCTTTTTATTTAGCTCATCCATTTTCCAATCCAGATGTAAGAAGACTGATGAATGATTTGTTTACGGAAGGCTATATTCGAAAAGCAAAAATAGACGTAACCCGTTCTTTTCCGTCATGGATGAAATCTGGTATAGAAATAGAGGAAGAGGATTCGCCCAAGGAAAAACTTCGTCATCTTTATGATAAAATAGTTGAGCAAATTCCAGCGGCAAGCCGTTATAAAGATTGGCTACATATGATGGAATGGATGGCGGAATATAAATGTACCATTCTAGAAGCAAATAAACGGGAATATGAAGAAGAAGCCTATACTCTTTTTCAGCAAGTAAACGGAGCGTTCGAGCAATGGATGATGACGAATTACCGCTCCTTAACAAGCCTGCCGCCCATCCCGAAGCCGAAAATGGTTCATCATATTGTGCAGTTTCTCGCTGCAAAACGTGCACAAAACGAAAAAATTGCGTTGCTTGTGATGGACGGCATGAGCTATGTTCAATGGAAGAGAATAAAACATGATTTAGAAAATAAAGGTTTTACTTTTGAAGAACATGGTGTATTTGCGTGGGTACCGACATTGACATCGGTTTCTCGTCAGGCTATCTTCTCTGGTCATTTTCCATCGGTATTTTCGCAATCGATTCATACAACGGCTAAGGAAGAGAATTATTGGAAAACTTTTTGGGAAAATAACGGGGTGCTGAAGCAATATGTTTCCTATCAAAAAGGATTAGGAAAAGATCGTTACAAAAAGGAAGAGATCGCAGCATTTCGGCGTCCGAGTATCAAAATATATGGTGCGGTGATTGACAGTATTGACCGATTCATTCATGGAGCTGCACAAGGGGAAAAAAGTTTAATGTCCGAATTGCAATTATGGCTGCATACGGACTACTTAGCGCAGTTATTAGCCGATTTGCATGATGCGAAATTTACGATTTATATCACTTCTGACCATGGAAATACGGAAAGTGTTGGAATCGGAAGGATCTCTGAAGGGGTATTAGCGGAACAAAAAGGAGAGCGTGTCCGCATTTACGACGATGTTGTTTTATGGCAAGATGCAGCGAAAAAAATCAACGGAATTCCTTGGCAAGGAGCAGGGCTTCCAAAAGATTATTACGCTTTATTAGCCCCATATGGACAAGCTTTCGTTCATAAAAATGAACGAATTGTCAGTCACGGTAGCATTAGCATCGAGGAAGTGATCGTTCCATTCATCAGAGTGATTGCGCATTAGGAGGATCATACATGGTAAAACCAGTAGGATTTGATCAAAAAATCATGTTGCATCATTTAGATTTTACAGCGAATGAAGCAAGGAAATTGTCAAGAAAAGAGATGTATGAAGCTTTAGATTACTTTTTGCGAAGCGATATTCAAGGGGCAAAATCTAGGAAAAATGCGATTACGATGTTAATGAAAATATGGTATTTAGTGGACGAGAATGTGATTCGATTACGTGATAGCGTGTTGGAATTATTTCCGCATTTGACGAAAGAAGAGAGGCTGCTTTTGCATTGGGGAATGACCATCCTTGCGTATCCGTTTTTTAAAGATGTTGTCTATGAAATGGGAAAGCTGTTTCGTTTGCAGGATGAAATACCAAGCGCTGTCATCGGAAGAAAGATGAAGGAGTTGTATGGAGACCGAAGACGTGTCGAAGTGGCAACGAGCGCGGTATTAACGAGCATAAAAACATGGGAAGCGGTTGGGTGGTTAAAAAGCCGGGCGTATACGCCGCTGCCGAAGGTCATCATTACCTCAAAGGAACTTCATCCATTTATTGCGGAAGTCATTTTGCGGGCAATGAATGTGACTGCGATACCTGTAGATTTTCTTTATCATCATCCTCTATTTTTTCCGTTTTCGTTTACGATCAGTGCAGAGTCATTGCGGAATGCGCACCAATTTAGCGTGCACCGCCAAGGTATAGATCAATTGATTGTCGAATTATGTGAATCGTGATGGCGTGGGGGTAATGAAGATGTTTCATGCTGGTGAGGTCGTTTATGGTCCGTATTTTCCTGAAAACGTCGAAGTAAAACGTTGCGAACTATTGGAGGATTTCTATATTATTGAAGCAATTGGGCGGGAAACGCATCAGTTTTATGAATTAATGCTGGAAAAGGAAAAAATAGCGGAGTTGAAAAGATTAAAGGAAGATGCAAGCCAGCAACCCGTACAAGGTGAGGACATTCAGCGGTATTTACAATATTTGATGTTCCGCCATGAGATGATGTATTCCCGTACACGGGCATTAGGGAACAAGAAGCTTCTCCCATTGCCGCATCAAATTGAGGCGGTGTATGGAAGAATGCTTCAAGTTCCGCAAATCCGCTTTTTATTGGCGGATGATCCTGGTGCGGGAAAAACGATTATGGCAGGGATGCTGATAAAAGAATTAAAGGCGAGACACAGCATCGAGCGCATTCTTATTTTGACTCCCCCTTTAGTCGTTAAGCAATGGCAGGAAGAAATGATGGAGAAGTTTCACGAACATTTCTCGATTATGAACCGCCATGTAGTTAAAGAGTACAGCGGGAAAAATCCGTTTGTCGATCACCGTCAATGTTTAGCATCGATGTATTGGGCGGCGCGGGAGGATGTGAAGCCGCTTATTCAAGAGGCCGATTTCGATTTAATTATCGTCGATGAAGCCCATAAAATGGCAGCGTATACCCAAGGAACAGTAAAAAAACGGACAACAAGAACGAAGCTGTATCAATTGGGCGAATCGATTTTACGGAAAGCGCCGCATTGTTTATTGCTTACTGCTACTCCGCATAAAGGCGATATGGAGAATTTTCGCCATTTAATGAGGTTAATTGATGAGGATGTTTTCGCAAACATAAAAGGAAATGAAAGCTTGCGTGAAAAAACCAACCCGTTTATGATTCGCCGTTTAAAAGAAAGCATGAAAAATTTTGATGGAACACCGCTGTTTCCGAAGCGGACGACAAAAACGATTCAATATACATTGACCGAAGAAGAGCTAGCTTTATACGACGCAGTTACAGATTATGTTAGGGAACATTTTAACCGTGCGATTCGAAACGGAAGCCATAGCACGGCGTTCGCCATGATGCTGCTGCAACGCCGGTTAAGCTCTTCCCTAGAAGCCATTTTATTATCTTTAAAAAGAAGATATAAACGATTAGTTCATTTATACAAACAGACAGAGCAAGAAAGACGGAAGTATGTAAACAAAATAAATCAAATAGAGTGGGATGATTATTTAGAAGAAGACAGCGAACAGCAGGAGCAATTGGAAAAACAGATAGTTCAGGCAGTGGACTCGGTTGATCCAGTGGAATTAAAAAAAGAAATCATCGTATTAAAGAAATTAATCGAACAAGCGGAAAATTTGCGTCTGTATGCGGTGGAGAAAAAGTATCAAGAATTAGAAAAAACATTGTTTGGTACAAACGGTCTGCTTCAGCAAAACGAAAAAATTCTCATTTTTACGGAGTATGCGGATACATTGAATTATTTAGAGAAGAAACTGCTTGAACGTGTGCCGAAAGTAGCGAAAATAGTCGGAAGCTTTTCGATCGAAGAACGCCGAAGACAAGTAGAGCTGTTTCGAAATGAATGTTCGATTATGCTAGCAACAGATGCGGGCGGCGAATCGATTAATTTACAATTTTGCAATCAAATGATCAACTATGATATACCGTGGAATCCAAATAAATTAGAGCAGCGGATGGGGCGTATTCATCGGGTTGGGCAGAAAAACGAAGTATTTGTATTCAACCTAGTCGCCCAAAATACTCGTGAAGGCACTGTCATGACCCGCTTGTTGGAAAAAATGGAGCGGATGAAAGAAGACTTAGGAGCGGACTTAGTTTACAACTTTATCGGCGAAGTGATTGAAGAAAAATTTGAAAGCTTGGCTAATTTAATGCAGGAAGCGATTTTAAATCGCGAACGTTTAGATGAAGTGATTGCGAATATGGAGAAAGTATTGTCGGAAGAACATCGAAAATTGCTGCAATTGATGCAAGAAGAGCGATTGGCTGAGGATCCAATTAATTTATCCGTGTTAAAACGGGAACAAAATGATTTAATGGTAAAACGCGTGCCTGTACGTGCATATGCCGATTTGGCAACATACATTTTAAAAAAGAAAAAAGTACGTGTTTACGAATCAAATGATGGGAAAGTAAAACGAGTGGAGCGATTGCCGAAATTTATTCGTGATCATCTTCCTGAATTGTCCCAGTACCAAGGAGAAAGTTTTCGTTTTACTGGGTTTCGTGAATATGAAACAGAGGAAGTGGCGCTGTTAACGGGTGACCATCCAATTTTTCGATTAAGCATGGATTTGATGAAAAAGGAAATAGAAAAACATGATTGGGAAAGATATTTAGTTACCTATGATGTCCCTGAACCGTTGATGGTAGAAGTATATCAGGTTCGCATTGTAGATGGGACTGGAAAAGAGCTAGAAAATCATTTTATCCATCTAGCAAAGCGGGAAAATGGCGAAATTGTGGTTCTGCATCCGTATTGGCTATTTGCAGGTAATTTTTCTGATCAAGTTCTAGTATTAAATGATTATACATCCAATGATCATACTATCCATGTCATTAAGCATTCTTCCTTCATTCGCGATCAAATACAAGCGAAGCGCCAGAAACAGCTGGATAAAATACTGTCATTTTTGGAAAAATCATTCCATCATCAATACCAAGATCTGTTGGAAAAAATAGATCAATATCAAAAGGAAAATATCGATAACCGCAATAGTGCTCTGATTAACCAAATGAATGCTCGCATCATTGACTTGGAGATGAAAAAGGAAGAGCGTTTAACCCTCATCCGGCGCCAAAAAAACATTAGTATGAAACCGCCGAAAAAAATGCTTTCCTTACAACTTGTCCCATCGGGGCGCAGTAAGAGAGTCATGGCGGTAGATTATAAAGAAGTTGTAGAAACGTATGAAAAGGCAAATGGTAGAATGAACGTTAAAATGTTTGATTGCCTTGGATTGGTAGATTTTTATAGCGAACGGTTTAATGGAGAAGAACGCTATATTATTTTAACGAATGACCATAACTATATGCCGTCTGAACAGCATCTGGAAGATTTATCCGACATTTTGTCCAACGTATACATTTATGTTGTCCAAGATGGTCAAATTGTTGAAGAAAGGGCGATGAAGAAGGAAATGTTTATTTTGTAATTAGCTTGTTGAAGAAAGTTGATTATTCAAATAGAGGTGACAAGGGTGAAACCTTAGCAGCAAAAAATTATTGAATTTCGCGATGCACGAAATTGGAAACAGTTTCATACCCCAGGGATCGGAATGTCCAATTTGGAAGCGGCCTTCATGGCGCCGACCGCCATCACGTCGTTTCCGGCGAAGACCCCGTCGATTTCCGGGTGTTTTTCGAACAATTCCAGCGCAT
>Ga0207747_1001892_pt1 | contig 12956 bp, 15 predicted proteins | sample HigsolmetaGSP11D_FD_184839 | JGI IMG/M metagenome (GOLD analysis project Ga0207747, IMG submission 184839) | High solid enriched microbial communities from the Joint BioEnergy Institute, USA - SP1-1-D (SPAdes) | ecosystem: Engineered > Bioreactor > SSF (Solid state fermentation) > Aerobic >...
ATGGAGGCGGGGGAGGTGGGGGCGGACTACGTGGCCTTCGGCGCCTTCTTCCCGACCTCGACCAAGGAGGCGAAGCACCGCGCCACGCCGGACATCCTGGAATGGTGGAGCGAGATGTTCGAGCTTCCCTGCGTCGCGATCGGCGGCATCACCGCGGCGAATTGCGCGCTGCTGGTCCGGGCCGGGGCGGATTTCCTGGCAGTGGTCGGGGCGGTGTGGAACCATCCCGAAGGCCCTGCCGCCGGCGTGCGGGCAATGAACGCGGCCATCGAGGTGGCGTTGGCGGGCTGACCTCGGCGCCGCTGGCGGCGCCCGGCGAGAAAGAGGAGCGCACCGATGGCTCATTCCTGTTCCGTCGTCAGCCTCTGCGGCAGCCTTCGAAAAGGGTCCTACAACGCCGCCATCGCCCGTGCCCTGCCGGACCTGGCGCCGGAGGGCATGACCATCACGGCGCTGCAGGGCCTGGGCGAGATGCCGCTCTACAATGCCGACATCCAGGCCCAGGGCTTCCCCGCCCCGGTGCTCGCCATGGCCGAGGCGATCCGCAAGGCGGACGGCATGATCATCGTGACGCCGGAATACAACTACTCGATGCCCGGCGTGCTGAAGAACGGGATAGACTGGCTCTCCCGCCTGCCGAACCAGCCCTTCGCCGGCAAGCCGGTGGCGATCCAGTCGGCCTCCATCGGCATCTTCGGCGGCGCCCGGGCGCAGTATCACCTGCGGCAGACCCTGGTCTTCGTCGAGGCCATCGCCATGACCCGGCCGGAGGTGATGGTCGGCAACGCCAAGAACAAGATCTCCGATTCCGGCGAACTGACCGATGAGGCGACGCGCGACTTCATCCGGGGGCAACTGACCGCCTTCGCGGAGTTCATCGCGCGGCTCGGCAAGGGGTGAGGGGCGGCATTGGACGAACTGGGCTTCCATCGCACCCTGCACCGGCCCGGCACGCTGCTGGATGTCGGCGCGCATGACGGCGCCTTCACCTTGCCCTTCGCGCAACTGCCGCACAGCCGCGTCCTGGCCTTCGAGCCGCTGCCTTCCGCCTTCGCCCGCCTCCGCGCCGCCTTCGGGGATGCGCCACCGCCGCATGTGACGCTGCGGCCGGAGGCGCTGGGCGACCACAACGGCGAAATCGCCTTGACCCTTCCCGTGCTGGACGGCGTGCCGCAGGAGCAATGGGCCTCCACCGCCAAGAGCTATGCCGCGCTCGGTGAGGCGCGCGTCACCGAATTGCGCCATACTGTCCCGCTGCGCCGGCTGGACGAATTCGGCCTCACCGACCTGACCGCGGTGAAGCTGGATGCCGAGGGCGCGGAATACGAGGTGCTGCGCGGGGCGCGGGAGACACTGCTGCGCTGCCGCCCCATCCTCTCCATCGAGATCGAGGAGCGGCACCGGCCGGGCTCCACCTATGCGGTGCCGGCCTATCTCGACGCGCTGGGCTATGACGCCTTCTGGGAATTCTGGGGCGACTGGCGGCCGCTTTCGACCTTCGACCGCGCCACCATGCAGCGCGCCAGCCCCAACCCGGCGGTCTTCGAGGCTTCCGATCCCTACGTCTTCGTCTTCTATTTCCTGCCGCGAGAGGATGCGCCGGCGATGCTGGCCCGGCTGCGGGAGGCCGAGAAGCGCCCCACCCCAGTCACCGAACAACCCGCCTGAGGCTGCCGCCGGACGATCCTATGGCTGCATCGGCAGCCAGAGCACGTCGCTGATCCGCCGCGCGCCGGAGGCCAGCATGGCCAGCCGGTCGAAGCCCAGGGCGATGCCGCTGCCCGCCGGCATCCCGTGTTCCAGGGCGGCGAGGAAGTCCTCGTCCACCGGCCAGCCTTCGCCATAGAGGCGCTCGCGTTCTGCGCAGTCATGGGTGAAGCGGGCGCGCTGCTCGGCGGGGTCGGTCAGCTCGTCGAAGGCGTTGGCGAGTTCCAGTCCGGCGACGAACAATTCGAAGCGCAGCGCGGTGCGCGGTTCGGCCGGGTCGCGGCGGGCGAGGGCGGCCTGTGGCGCGGGCCAATGCGTCAGGAAGCTGGCGCGGGCGCGGCCGAGATTTGGCTCGATCCGTTCCAGGACCAGGCGGAAGAACAGGTCCTCCCAGCCCTCGCCCTCGCGCGGCGGCACGCCGATGCGGGCGGCGGCGGCGCGCAGGGCGGCGGCGTCGCCTTCCCCCTCCGGCGTCACCGTCGCCAGGATGTCCAGGCCGCCGCACCAGCGGCGGAAGGCCTCGGCCATGGTGATGCGCTCGAAGGGCTGGGTCAGGTCGGTTTCCACCCCCTCATGCCCGACGACCGGGGGGCAGAGGGTGCGGACCAGCGCCTCCGTCTCGTCCATCAGCCCCTCCAGGCTCAGGCCGGGATGATACCATTCCAGCATGGTGAATTCCGGAGCGTGGCGGGGACTGGCCTCGCCATTGCGCCAGACCCGCGCCAGTTCGAAGACCGGCCCGGCCCCCGCCACCAGCAGCCGCTTCAGCGCCAGTTCCGGCGAGGTGCGCAGCCAGAGCGTCCGCCGCTCCCCGGCCCCCAGATGCGGGATGTATTCGGTGCGGAAGGCGTGGAGATGCACCTCCATCCCCGGCACCGGCACCAGGCAGGGGGTTTCGACCTCGGTATAGCCGCGGGCGGTGAGGAAGGCCCGCGTCTCGGCCGTCAGCCGGGCGCGGCGGCGCAGGAAGGGCAGCCGGGCGGCGAGGCTCTCCGGATGCCAGGAGGGGGTCGGCATGGGGGCAGGGGGCATTGCAGCGGGCCAGGGCAGGGACTAGGTCCGCCGGACCATGCCCGATGGCACCCTTCCCCGCCCAGGGGATATCACCAACCGGACCCTTCGCAGCGCCGAGGACCTCGTCGCCGCCGGCCTGCTGCCGGAGGCGGCACGGGAGGCGGTGGCGCAGGTCACGGAACGCTATTCCATTTCCGTCACCCAATCGGTCCGGGCGCTGATCGACCCCACCGACCCGGCAGACCCGATCGCCCGGCAATACATCCCCGACCCGGCCGAACTGATAACGGGGCCGCAGGAACTGGCCGACCCGATCGCGGACGAGGCCTTCACCCCGGTCAAGGGCGTGGTGCACCGCTATCCCGACCGGGCGCTGCTGAAGCCGCTGCTGGCCTGCCCGGTCTATTGCCGCTTCTGCTTCCGGCGGGAGGTCGTGGGCCCCGATGGAGGGCTGCTGACGGAGGCAGAGCTGGACGCCGCCCTCGACTGGTTCGCTCGCACACCCCAGGTGCGGGAGGCGATCCTGACCGGCGGCGACCCGCTGATGCTCTCGCCCCGGCGGCTGGGGCATATCCTGACCCGGCTCTCCGCGATGCCGCATATCGAGATCATCCGGCTGCACAGCCGGGTGCCGGTAGCCGATCCGGCGCGGGTGTCGCCGGCGCTGCTGCGGGCGCTGGAGACGGAGAAGGTGCTGTTCCTCTGCGTCCACGCCAACCATGCGCGGGAATTCGCCGAACCGGCGCGCGCCGCCTTGGCGCGGCTGGCGCGGGCGGGCATTCCGCTATTGGGGCAGAGCGTGCTGCTGCGCGGGGTGAATGACAGCGCCGGGGCGCTGGAGGCGCTGTTCCGCGCCATGCTGCGCTGCCGGGTGAAGCCTTATTACCTGCACCAGCTCGACCGCGCCCCCGGCACGGCGCGCTTCGAGGTGCCGATCGAGGAAGGCCGCGCCCTGCTGCGGCAGTTGCGTGGCCGCGTCACCGGCCTGGCCTGGCCGACCTATGTGCTGGACGTGCCCGGCGGCGGCGGTAAGGCGCCGCTTGGCCCCGACTTCGCCGCGCCGGAGGCGGGCGGCTGGCGGGTGGAGCCGCCGCTTGGCGGGGAGCCGCACCGGCACGGGCCGGTGGACGGCCCTCAGTAGGGACGCAGGATCGGCGGTAAAGGACCCGGATTGCCGTTGGGGGCCCGCCAGCGATGGGGGTGGGGGCGCCACTCGCCTTCCCGGTAGTCATGGCGCGAATGCCAGTCATCCGGGACCTTGCCCTTCGGGGGATGCTGCGTCGGGGGCAGGCAGAGGGCGAGCCGGGGATCCACCCCCGGCGGACAGCGGTTCTTGCCGATTCGGGCATCCGGCACGCGTGCGGCAAGGGCCGGGGCGGCGAGCCCGGCCGTCAGGGCGGCAAGGGCGGCAGCGGCGAAGGCTCGGCGGGGGAGGGGCATGTGGGCGTCTCCTGTTCTCTCGGGGCGTGCCAAGACGAGCAGGGGTGCCGCCCCGGCGCTGTGAGCCGGCCCACAATTCGTCCCGGTTCGTCGCCACCACCCGATCGTGACCCCGGCCTCACAGTCATGTTCCAGTATGGAACCATGTCGTATGCGATTCAGGCCCGCCGAGAGGAGGCGTGATCATGCGAGCGACGACATTGTTTCTGCTGATGGGCCTGGCCGGCTGCGCCGCGTCCGAGTCGCCGGACGTCATCGCCACGCGCGCGGTCTCGATGTCCACCCCGGCGGTGAGCTGGCAGGAGTTGCGGGTGCATCCCGCCCTGATGCAGCGCGCCTGTGCCGTCTCGACGCTGGTGAATGAGGACGGCCAGGTGGTCGGCTATTGCCGTGGCGGGCGGCAGTGCCGGACCATGGACTGGCGGCCGGTCCTGGACGGCTGCGGCGTGCCGGACGCGCCGGCGCAGGTCCGCCAGGAGCCGGGCCGGCAGCAGCCTTCCGGCAAGCCTACCGAAGTCGCGCAGGGGCGCTGAGGACGGCCGGGGCGAGGGGACGCCTGCACCTGACCCCGGAAGGAGGCAGGCGGCCACGGCCCCCGTTGCCACCGCGGCCCCTCCCGGACTAAACCCCCGCCCCATATGGGCCGCGTCCCGCCGCCCGCCGTTCATTCCACCCAATCGAGATCAGGTGCCCTTCCCATGGCGAAGATGCAGGCCAATCAGATGCGTGCCGGCATGGTCATCGAGTTCGAAGGCCAGCGCTACACCATCCTCAAGCAGAACATCATGATCCCCGGCAAGGGCGCCGCCGTGATCCAGGTGGAGATGCGCAACATCAAGACCGGCGCCAAGAAGGACCAGCGCTGGCGCACCGCCGATACGGTCGAGCGGCTGACCACCGAGGACAAGGAATTCACCTACTCCTACGCCGACGGCGACCAGCTCGTGCTGATGGATCCGGAGACCTACGAGCAGACCCACGTCCCCTCCTCCATCCTCGGCGACCGCCTGCCCTTCCTGGTCGAGAACATGACGGTCAACGTCAAGCTGATCGAGGGCGAGCCGGTCTCCATCGACCTGCCCGAGACGGTGGTGCTGGAGGTGACCGAGGCCGACCCGGTGGTGAAGGGCCAGACCGCCGCCAGCAGCTACAAGCCCGCGGTGCTGTCGAACGGCGTCAAGACCATGGTTCCGCCCTTCGTCACCGCCGGCGAGAAGATCGTCGTGAAGACCGAGGACGCTTCCTATGTGGAGCGGGCGAAGGGTTGAGGCGTTAGGCCCCATCTGACATGGCCTCCTCCCCCCGCCTCTCCCCCGCCCTGAATGTTGTGGTCGCCGCCGTGCAGAAGGCTGGCCGGCGGCTGCTGCGCGATTTCGGGGAGGTGGAGCAGCTTCAGGTCAGCGTGAAGGGACCCGGCGATTTCGTCTCCCAGGCCGATATGCGGGCGGAGGAGACGCTGCGCCGGGAGCTGTCCCGCGCCCGGCCGAATTTCGCCTTCCTGATGGAGGAATCCGGCAGCCACGGCGCGGAGGACTGGGAATGGCGCTGGGTGGTGGATCCGCTGGACGGCACCACGAACTTCCTGCACGGCATCCCGCACTGGGCGGTCAGCGTCGGCATCGAGAAGCGGACCGGCCCGGATACCTCCGAACTCGTTGCCGGCGTCATCTACAACCCGGCGGCGGACGAGATGTTCTGGGCCGAGAAGGGGATGGGCGCCTTCCTGAACGACCGCCGCCTGCGCGTCTCCGGCCGGAAGGACATGCGGGAGGCGGTCTTCGCCACCGGCATCCCCTTCGCCGGCGTGCCGCGCAAGGCGGAATTCAGCCAGATCCTGGCGCGGATCATGCCGCAGGTGGCCGGCGTCCGCCGCTTCGGCGCGGCGGCGCTCGACCTCGCCTGGACGGCCGCCGGCCGGTATGACGGCTACTGGGAACTCGGCCTGAAGAAGTGGGACATGGCGGCGGGGCTGGTGATCCTGCGGGAGGCCGGCGGCTTCGCCACCGATCCCGAGGGCGGCGACCCCTATGCCGAGGGCAATGTCGTCGCCGGCAACCCTGCCCTGCATGGCAGGCTGCGGGAGGTGGTGGCGGAGGGCATCGCCGCCGCCCGCCGCCCCGTGCGCCCGGCCGAGACGGCGCCGCCGCCGGCTTGATGACCCCGGCGCCGCGGCTGCAATGGACGCCCGATGGGCCGCTGGCATAGGCTGCACCTGATGGCTACCCCGCCCGTCCTTCTGGCGCGCCGCGTCATGCTTGGCGCCACCCTGGGTCTGCTGGCCGCCTCGTCCGGCCTGGCGCAGCCGCGTGCCGATACGCCGGGGCCCGGTACGGAGCCCGCCGATGGCGGCCCCATCCCGGCCCCGCCGGCCGAGGCACCGCCAGAGCCGGCGCGGCTCTCACCCGCCCCCGCCCCCATGGCGGCGCCAGGGCGGGAGGCGCCGCTTGCCCTGCCCGCCGGGATGGAGGCGCTGCCCCAGGGCGGCTGGCGCATCCATTTCGCCCCCGGCCGCCGCAGCCTGGGCGAGGCCACCGCCGCCACCCTGGCGGAGCTTGGCCGGCGCTTGGCCGCCCGGCCGCAGGGCCGCATCACCCTCTATGCCCAGGCCAGCGGGCCGGAGGCGGATGTCTCCACCGCCCGGCGCACCAGCTTGGCCCGGGCCCTGGCCGTGAAGCAGGCCCTGGCCGCGGGCGGGCTGCCACCGACTCGCATCGATCTCCGCCCCATGGGCCGCACCGACGAGGTGGTGGACGCGGTGGACGTGGAACCGCCCGAAGCCAGGCGCGCCGCAGGATGAGCCACGCCGAATGACCCCTCCTCTCCGCTATCTCTGGCGCATGCTCGGTTTCCTGGCCGTGGTCCTGGTCGTCGCCGCGCTGCTGGGCGACCGGCTGGTGCAGGCCTTTGCCACCAACCCGGTGCTGAACAGCCTCATCATCGGCGTGCTGGTGGTGGGCGTGGCCTGGAACCTGCGCCAGGTGCTGCTGCTGCGGCCGGAGGTGGACTGGCTGGAGAATTTCCGTGCCCCGAAGCTGGGCGCCCCGGCGCAGCCGGCGCCGCGCCTGCTCGGGCCGATGGCCAGCATGTTCGCGGCGCGGCGGTCGGAGCGGCTCTCGCTCTCTGCCCCGGCGATGCGCAGCGTGTTGGACGGCATCGCCTCCCGCCTCGACGAATCGCGCGAGCTGTCGCGCTACATGACCGGGCTGCTGATCTTCCTCGGCCTGCTCGGCACCTTCTGGGGGCTGCTGCTGACCATCGGCTCGGTCTCCGAGGTCATCGGCGGCATGTCGGTGGGCTCGGGCGACCTGAACCAGCTTTTCAGCCAGTTGAAGACCGGGCTGGCCCAGCCCCTGAAGGGCATGGGGACGGCTTTCTCCTCCTCGATGCTCGGCCTCGCCGGGGCGCTGGTGCTGGGCTTCCTGGACCTCACCGCCGGGCAGGCGCAGAACCGCTTCTATAACGAGCTGGAGGAATGGCTGGCGGGCATCACCCGCCTCTCCTCCGGCCTGCTGGGGCCGGAGGGGGAGGGCGGCAGCGTCCCCGCCTATGTCCAGGCGCTGCTGGAGCAGACGGCGGAGAACCTGGAAGGGTTGCAGCGCATCCTGGCCCGCGGCGAGGAAGGCCGCGCCGCCACCAGCCAGGCCATGATGACCCTGACCGAGCGGCTTTCCGTCCTGACCGACCAGATGCGCGCCGGCCAGACCCTGATGCTGCGCGTCGCCGAGCAGCAGGCCGCCCTCGCCCCGGTTCTGCAGAGGCTGGCGGAGGTCCAGGCGGAAGGCGCGATCGACGAGCAGACCCGCGCCCATCTGCGCAATGCGGAGATCTACCTGGCACGGCTGCTGGAGGAAGTGGCCCAGGGGCGTGCCCAGGCCACGGCGGAGATCCGCAACGAGATCAAGGTGCTGGCCCGCACCATCGCCGCCCTGGCCGAGGAGGCGCCGCGGTGACGCGGCGCGCCGCCCTATGGCGGTGAGACTCGGCCGGCGGGGGCGCAGCGGCGGGCTGGATGCCTGGCCGGGCTATGTGGACGCGCTGTCCACCCTGCTCATGGTCATCATTTTCGTCCTGCTGGTCTTCGTGCTGGCCCAGGGCTTCCTCTCCGTCGCCCTGTCCAGCCGCGACCGGGCACTGGACCGGTTGAACCGCCAGGTCACGGAACTGGCCGACATGCTGGCGCTGGAGCGTGGCCAGGCGCAGGAATTGCGCAGCAGCCTCTCCCGCACCGCCGAGGAATTGCGCGTTGCCGCCGCCGCCCGCGATGCCCTGGCCGCCCAGCTCCGCGACACGCGGGAGGAGCGCGACCGCCTCTCCGCCGAGCGCGATGCGGCGCTGGGGGAGCGGGACCGGCTGACCGCGCGGGTGGCCGACCTGGAACTGGCCGGCCGCGGCAGCGCGGAGCGGATGGCCTCGCTGGAGCAGCAGCTGGCCGAGGCGCTGCGCAAGGCCGAAGCGGCGGGCGGGGACACCGCCCAGACCGTCCGCCGCCTGACCGAAACCAGCCGGAGCCTGGAAGCCGCCCAGGCGGCCCGGCAGCAGGCGGAGGCGCAGCTTGCCGAAACCCAGCGGCAATTGGCAGCGATGCAGCAGGCCAAGGCGGAGCTTGAGCAGCAGGTACAGGTCAACCGCTCCACCATCGAGGCGAAGCTGTCCGACATCGCCCGCCTCTCGGAGCAGGTCCGCGCCCTGACCGCCCTGCGCGACCAGCTTGAGCGCCAGGCGCAGGAGGCGATGAAGCGCGCCGGCGACGAGGCCGAGCGCCGCCAGGCCGCCGAGAGGCAGGTGGGCGAGCAGACCCGGCTGGCCGAGAGCGCCCGCGCCCAGGTGGCGCTGCTGACCCGGCAGATCGACGAATTGCGCAGCCAGCTTGCCAATATCGCCAAGGCACTGGATGCCTCCGAGGCGGCCAGCCGGGACAAGGACGCGCAGATCGCCAATCTCGGCAGCCGGCTGAACGCGGCGCTGGCGGCGCGGGTGGAGGAATTGCAGCGCTACCGCAGCGACTTCTTCGGCAAGCTGCGGGAGGTGCTGGGCGACCGGCCGGAGGTGCGGATCGTCGGCGACCGCTTCGTCTTCCAGAGCGAGGTGCTGTTCCCGCCGGCCAGCGCCGAGCTGTCCGAGCGCGGGCAGCAGCAGATCCGGCAGATCGCGCAGGTGCTGAAGGAGATTTCCAGGCAGATCCCGCCGGATGTGCACTGGATCCTGCGCGTGGATGGCCATGCCGACCGCAACCCGATCCGCACCGCCCGCTTTGCCAGCAACTGGGAGCTTTCGGCGGCGCGCGCCATCGCGGTCGCGCAATTGCTGATCCAGGAGGGGCTGCCGGCGAACCGGGTGGCGGCCGCCGCCTTCGGTGACAACCAGCCGCTGGACCCGGCCGACACGCCGGAAGCCTATGCCCGCAACCGCCGTATCGAGCTGCGCCTGACCGACCGCTGAACGGGCAGGGCGGTTCAGTACATGGTGGAGGCGAGCCGGGCCGGGGCCTCGGCATCGTAGCTCGGCGGGTCCACCAGGCCCTTGGTATGGGCGGCCAGCAATTCGCCCATGCTCGGCACCCCTTCGGGGCGCGGCCGGCCGGCCCAGAGCTTCGCCCGGGTCGCCGCCTTGGCGCATTGCATGTAGATCTCCCGCACGGTGACCAGGATCACCGTGGCCGGGAGCTTGCCCTGCACGACGAAGCGCTCCCGCAGCGCCGGGTCGGCGGTGATGCGGGCAGTGCCGTTGATCCGCAGCGCCTCCCCGACGCCGGGCACCAGGAAGAGCAGCGCGACCTCCGGATTGGCGACGATGTCGCGCAGGGCGTCCAGGCGGTTGTTGCCGCGCCGGTCCGGCAGGGCCAGGGTCCGCTCGTCCAGGGCCGTGACGAAGCCCGGCGCGTCGCCGCGCGGGGTGCAATGCACCCCCTGGGGGCCGGCGGTGGCCAGAAGGCAGTAGGGAGAGGCGGCGATGAAGGCCAGGGTCTTGGCTTCCAGCCGGTCCGCCACCTTCTTCAGCACCAGCTCGCGCGGCGGGTCGTAGAGCGCAGCGAGCTGCTCCAGGCTGGTGACGGCATGGGGATCGGTGGGGAGGGGGGTATCCATGGGCGAAGCCTGCGCCCCAGGGGCGGTTCGTTGCAAGCCTGCCGGTGGCGCTCGGCGGGACGGGCGGCTATAAGCCTGTCCTCAACTGGAATCTTAGGTCTAAAGGGGTGGGCCATGGCTGGCCACTCGCATGCCAAGAACATCATGCATCGGAAGGCGGCCCAGGGCGCGAAGAAGGCGCGCGCCTTCGGCAAGCTGATCCGCGAAGTCACCGTCGCCGCCAGGCAGGGCCTGCCCGACCCGGCGCACAACCCGCGGCTGCGGGCGGCGGTGAAGGCGGCGCTGGCCGCCAACATGCCCCGTGACACGGTGGACCGTGCCATCAAGCGCGCCGCCCAGGCCGGGCAGGGCGAGGACTATGAGGAGGTGCGCTATGAGGGCTACGGCCCCAACGGCGTCGCCATCATCGTCGAGGCGCTGACCGACAACCGCAACCGCACCGCCGGCGAACTGCGCTCCGCCTTCGCCAAGGCCGGGGGCGCGCTGGCCGAGACCGGCGCCGTCTCCTTCCAGTTCGAGCGCAAGGGTGTGATCCGCTACCCGGCCGCCGTGGCCAGCGCCGATGCCGTGCTGGAAGCCGCGATCGAGGCCGGCGCCGAGGATGTGGACAGCGATGCCGAGGCGCATGAGATCACCACCTCGGTCGAGGATTTCTTCGCCGTGCGCGACGCGCTGGAGCAGAAATTCGGCGGGGCGGAGGTGGCGCGGCTGGAATGGGTCCCCACCACCACCGTCGATCTCGACGAGGAGAAGGCGCGGGACGTCCTGAAGCTGGTGGACGCGCTGGACGACAATGACGATGTCCAGAACGTCTACGCCAATTTCGAGGTGTCGGAGGCCGTGATGCAGCGGCTTTCGGCCTGACGTGACGCAGGCGGTCCGGCTTCTTGGGCTCGATCCGGGGCTCCAGCACACCGGCTGGGGCATGGTGGAGAGCGCGGGCAGCCGGCTGCGGCATCTGGCCGATGGCGTGATCTCCACCGATGCGGAGCAGAGCCTGGCGGAGCGCCTCTCGCAACTGCACCGCGCGCTTCTCAAGTTACTGGAGGAGTGGCAGCCGGACGAGGCCGCGGTGGAACATACCTATGTCAACAAGAACCCCGGCGCGGCGCTGAAGCTGGGACAGGCACGCGGCGTGGTGCTGCTGGCGCCGGCGCTCTACGGCATTCCCGTCGCCGAATACCAGGCGATGGAGGTGAAGCGCGCTGTGGTCGGCACCGGCCATGCCGAGAAGGTGCAGGTGGAGGCGATGGTGAAGCTGCTGCTGCCCGGCGCCGTCATCCGCCGCGCCGATGCGGCGGATGCGTTGGCGGTCGCCATCTGCCACGCGCATCACCGCAGCACCCGGCGGGCCTTCGCCAAGGGGCATGTGCCCGCATGATTGGCAAGCTGACCGGCAAGCTGGACGAGGTGTTCGAGGGCGGCTGCATCCTTGACGTGAACGGCGTCGGCTACCTGCTCTCCTGTTCCAGCAAGACGCTGGACCGACTGCAATCCGTGCAGGGCGTGGTGAAGGTGCTGGTGGAGACGCATGTGCGCCAGGACGCCATCCAGCTCTACGGCTTCGCCCTGGCGCAGGAGCGCGACGCCTTCCGCAAGCTGACCTCGATCCAGGGCGTCGGGCCCCGGCTGGCGCTGGATATCCTCTCCGCCTTCGTGCCGGAGGATCTGGCCGCTGCCGTGCGCGCGGCGGACCGGGCGGCGCTGCGGCAGGCGAATGGCGTCGGCGCCAAGCTGGCCGACCGGTTGGTGACGGAATTGCGCCAATGGGCGGGGGCCATTCAGCCGGCCTCCGGCATTGCCGTGCCGGCCGCCGCCGGTCCTGTGCCCGTCGTGGGCGGGGCGGAGGCGGATGCGGTCTCCGCCTTGATGAATCTCGGCTGGAAGCGGCCGGAGGCGCAGGCGGCGGTGAACCGGGCCCGGGCGCGGCTTGGCGAGGCCGCCGGGCTTGAGATGCTGATCCGCGACAGTCTGAAGGAGCTGGCGCGGGCATGAGCGACCAGGACCGCATCACCACCCCCATCCGCACCGAGGAGGACGCCGCCGAGGCGACCCTCCGGCCGCAGACGCTCGACGACTTCACCGGCCAGAAGACGCTGCGGGAGAACCTCTCCGTCTTCATCCAGGCGGCGAAGCAGCGGGGCGAGGCGCTGGACCATGTGCTGCTGCACGGCCCCCCCGGCCTCGGCAAGACCACCCTGGCGCAGATCGTGGCGCGGGAGCTTGGCGTGGGATTCCGCGCCACCTCCGGCCCGATCCTGCAACGGGCCGGGGACCTCGCCGCCATCCTGACCAATCTGCAGCCGCGCGACGTGCTGTTCGTGGACGAGATCCACCGGCTGCAGCCGGCGCTGGAGGAAACCCTCTACCCCGCGATGGAGGACTTCCAGCTCGACCTCATCATCGGCGAGGGGCCGGCGGCGCGCACCGTGCGCATCGACCTGCCGCCCTTCACCCTGGTCGGCGCCACCACCCGCGCCGGGCTGCTGGCCACACCCTTGCGCGACCGCTTCGGCATCCCGCTCCGCCTGCAATTCTACACGCCGGACGAACTGTTCCTCATCATCCGCCGCGGCGCGCAGAAGCTCGGTTTCGAGCTGTCCGAGGACGGCGCGCGGGAGATCGCCACGCGCAGCCGCGGCACGCCGCGCATCGCCGGGCGGCTGCTGCGCCGGGTGCGCGATTTCGCCTCCGTCGCCGGCAAGCCTGCCG